>Ga0307373_10001288_pt1 | contig 47009 bp, 40 predicted proteins | sample OX2MG_FD_202534 | JGI IMG/M metagenome (GOLD analysis project Ga0307373, IMG submission 202534) | Soil microbial communities from Risofladan, Vaasa, Finland - OX-2 | ecosystem: Environmental > Terrestrial > Soil > Coastal area > Acid sulfate soil | place: Finland: Risofladan, Vaasa | collected...
GCGGGAATTCTGGATAAGCCGCTCGATCACCGGGAAGTGCTCGCCACGGGCGAGCGCGTGAAAGGCGATTTTGTCTCGCTGCTGCGCGCGGTTCTCCCGCGCATTGCGGCGGATTTGAATTGAGCGCCGAATAACTTAGACACACGAGGATGAAACTGACGATATTTGCGGCGCAGCATGAGGAAACTAATAACGGATGGGTGTGGGTGGCGAAACCGCACATAAAATCGCGCACATTGGCCAAATTGACGAATAGTGATACGACAAAGTCCGTATTCTGCGAGAGCCGTGTCTTGGACGAAAATTTTCGGAATCTGTACAATGACCGACCTCATACAATTTCTATCGCAAAGAAGGACATTGAATCCGTAATTGTTATGGGGGACTGGTATCGTAAAGCCCTTGGTGCGGGTGATCCAGGCTCGTGTGTTAACCTCAAAATAACATCACTCAACGGCTCAGATTGGGCCGGTATAAAAGCCGGATGCCAGCATCCCGATCCGATAGTGCGGACGGCGACTCGCCTTGGCGTCTTGAGCGTCTGGCTCGGCATTGGCGGATTACTGTTGGGGGTATTTCTGACAGTCTGGCCAGCGAAGGCCTTCGTTGGAGAAATGATTGTTTTAGCGTTGGGCTTGGCGAGTTTGTTTGTTATTAAGAGGTGAGGGTCATTTGTGAGTGACGAGGAAAAATTGATCGCGGCGGCGCGCCAGGCGCGCGAGCATGCCCATGCGCCGTTTTCGGAGTTTCGCGTGGGCGCCGCGGTGCGAACGAAGTCCGGCCGCACTTTTGGCGGCTGCAACGTTGAAAATGCGAGCTACGGTTTGACGATTTGCGCCGAACGCGTCGCGATTTTCAAGGCAATCTCGGAAGGCGAGAGCGAATTCGACGCCATCGCCGTCGTCGCCGACACGGATGAACTCACGCCGCCCTGCGGCGCGTGCCGCCAGATCATTTGGGAATTTTGCGGTGACGTGCCCGTGATTCTCGCGAACCTCAAAGGCAAAATCGAACGCGAGCGCTCGTCGAAATTGCTGCCGCGGCCATTCGATTCTTCGAATTTGTAGCGTTGCGCGGATGCAATTCCGCAAAAACGACATTGCTTCGCAATTTGCATTCGCATCGAGGCCAATCATGAAAAAGCTCGTTCTCGTTTTTTTGTTCCTCGTCGCCGCGACTGCTCTGCCGGCGCAATCGAAAACGCACGTCGATTTGATCGTCACCGGCGGCACCGTGGTGACCATGGACGCCTCGCGGCACATCTACGACAACGGCGCGGTCGCCATGCGCGGCGACACGATTGTGGCTGTCGGCGCGCGAGAGACGATCGAGTCGCGTTACGACGCGGCGCGCACCATCGACGCGCACGGCGAAATCGTCATGCCCGGCCTGATCAACGGCCACGCGCACGCCGCCATGAGCCTCTTCCGCGGACTCGCCGACGATCTTTCGCTCAACGATTGGCTTCACAAATATATTTTTCTCGCCGAAGCGCGCAACGTCACGCCCGATTTTGTGAAATGGGGCACCCGCCTCGGCGTTCTCGAAATGCTGCGCGGCGGAATCACCACCTACGCGGACATGTATTACTTCGAGGACGAAGTGGCGCGCGCGACGAAAGCGGCGGGAATGCGCGGCGTGCTCGGCGAGACAATCATCGATTTCCCCGCGCCGGACAACAAAAGCGTGCCGCAAATGCTGGCGTACACCGCAAAGTATATCCAGCATTGGCAACGCGATCCGCTGATCACGCCGGCGATTGCGCCGCATTCGATTTATACGTGCTCCACGAAAACGTTGCAGGAAACAGCGGCGCTGGCGCGCAAATATCATGCGCCCATTTTGATTCATGTGGCCGAAGCGCCGTTCGAAGGCGAGCAGAGCCGCGCGAAATACGGCCTCTCGCCTGTGGCGTATCTCGAAAGCATCGGATTTCTCGGCCCGGACGTCACCGCGGCGCATTGTGTCTGGGTGGATGCCGGCGATATGAAATTGCTCGCCAGCCGCGATGTTGGCTGCGTTCACAATCCTTCGAGCAACATGAAACTCGCCAGCGGCGCGAGTCCTGTCGTCAATTTGATTGCCGCCGGCGTGCCGGTTGGATTGGGCACGGACGGCGCGGCCAGCAACAACGACCTCGACATGTTCGAGGAAATGGACCTGGCGGCCAAGCTGCAAAAGCTCGTGCGCATGGACCCGCGCGCCCTGCCGGCGGAACAAGTGGTAGCGATGGCGACCATCAATGGCGCGCGCGCCTTGCACATGGAAAAGCAAATTGGCTCGCTCGAAGCGGGTAAGAAGGCCGACGTGATTTTGATTCGCACGGACGCGCCGCACGCCACGCCGATGTACAACGTGTATTCGCAGCTCGTTTACGCGCTCCAGGCCAGCGACGTCGACACTGTAATCGTCGGCGGTAAAATCGTCATGCAGCATCGCCAGATGCTTACCCTGGACGAGCCTCGAATTCTCGCGAAGGCCCGCGACTACGCCAAAAAAATTCAGGCGTCGCTGGCCGCACCCGCGAAATAATTCCCGCGCCGGCTCCCAATCCATTTTGCGAGATCGGCGGTCGTTGGCTTCAATTGCCTTTAAGATTCCCTGCGGGATTCATTGCGTTTGCGATCCGTTTTGTAAGCCGTCGAGCGCAGGGTCTCCGGCACATTCTTATTCGCCGCAAGGATTTTCAGGTCGCGCGCGTTCAACCGCGGCAGCAGGTGCAGCGAAATATCCAGCGGCGTCTTTGAATTCGAGGTCAGATTGCGCACGATGCTGTAGCTTTTCATCCAAAGGCGGTTATTCGAAATCGCGCGCAGGACTTCGCTCGAGAGCACGGTCATGGCGGCGAAGCCTTCGACCTCTGACTCGGTCAATCGAGCCGATTGCAGCACCGCGCGCTGCACCACTTTATTCGGATCGCGGATCAGCGCGATTCGTTCCTCGCGCCCGCCCAGCAGGCCGAGCTGAACGCGCTGCACCACATTCATCTTCGCCAGCCGTTGAATCAGCGTTTTCCGCTTTTCTGGATCGACTGCGGCGATCGAAACAGCTTCTTCGATCTCCTTTTCGTCGAGCGCTCCTTTTTGCAGCTCGGCAATCTGGCTGCGCTGTTCCGGACTCGCGTTCGCCGACGATGCCAGCGCGGTGATCAGGCTGGGCGAGGAAGTGAGCCGCTCGAGATTGTCGAGCACAGCCTGAATCCCGGCGGCGGAAAGCTGTCCCGCGACCTTTTCGACATTCGTTGCGGGGCATGAAGCATTCTTCGCCAGCGCGTCGGCAATTCCCGGCTTGCCCGCCAGATTTTCCGCGCAGTAGTTAAAAAGCGCGGGCGCGGCATCGGGGCGTTCGAGCGCGGCAGCGAAATGTTCGGCCGCAACATTCGGCAAAGCCGAAGCGGCGCGCTGCGCCACTCCTTCTTCCGCATCCAGAGCCAGCACCGTAAATGCCTCCGCGCGGTCCGCGGGAGAAAGAGGCACGCCGCCCGTGCAAATCGCCAGCTTGAGTTCGGGGCGGGCGCGGCCAGCCAGAATTTCCGCGCGAGCATCACTTGTGGCTTCGTTGCTAATCTTCGTCTCCTGGGCTTGGTTTCAAATTGTCGCGTGTTAGCGTGATTTTCCCCGGCTCGCCCGGCGGTCCCAGCGGAGGGACCGTGTGGCCATTGAGTTCGAGAAGCACGGCGCTCGATTTGCTCGAAGAAACGGTGAAACTCTTTTGCGCGTGCAGCGTCAAAGTGCGCTGCGCCTCCAATTTTCCGGAGAAAACGGTTTTGCCGTCCGCGAGCACCGTGACGGTGGACGTCTCGCCAGCCTCCACTTTCAGCTCCATCGGCCCGGTCTGTGCGGCGGAGTCTGCCGCGCGCGCCGCCGCCGGAGTCGTCGCGGGGTTTACCGGCGCGGGTGCCGTCACAGTCGGAATCGTTGCCTGCGAATTGTTCGGCTGCGCCGGAATCAGCGGGACAGTCGCGGCACCTTGCGCGGTGGGCGCACTCTCCTTCTGCTTTTCAGGTGACGTAGTTCCGGCGGAGCCTGGTGAATTGGCCGGCAAGTTGCTCGACGTGCCGCTTGACAACGCCGCCTTCGAATGATGAAAACGCGCGGCGAGCGTCTTGAACACCGGATGTTCTTCGTGCCACGCGCTGATTTCCGCGCCGTAGCGCACGTGAACGTACCACACGCCGAGGATCAGTAAAATCACCACGGCAATCGCGCTGCCAATGGCCACCCAGTTCGGGCGCTTGCGAACAGGCTCTTTTGTCCACACCGCGATTTCCGGGCGCTCGTGCGTTTCCAGCGCGTATTCCGCAACCAGGCCGTCTTCATCCAGCCCCAGGAACCGCGCCACCGAGCGAATGAACCCGCGATTGAAAATTCCTCCCGGCAGTCGCTCCCATTGCTCGTTTTCGAGCGCTTCCAGAAAGCGGAGGCTGATCCGCGTCGCGGCGGAGATCTCCTCGAGCGATACGCCGCGCATTTCGCGCTCGCGCTTCAGATGTTCCCCGAACAGATGTCCTGTAGTCATGGAAGGGTCTTCGCTAAAAAATATAGGCGGCCACTGGAGGGGTGTCAATCAAAGGTCTGCCTGCCTGTACCATGCCCCGTACTCCGCCTCCGTGGTCGGCGGTGATTTGACTTTCGCGCATCACCTCAACGCGCTGGTTGCAGTCGCGCGGTGTCAAACCTATAATGCGAAGGATACCCAAGGTTGGGCCGCAAAGAGCCATTCGGACTCGCGGCCTGCTCATGCAAAACGTGCCAGAATCAAAGCCTTTCGAAGGAGTCGAGCGCCGCCGCAACCCGGCGCTGCCGGTCGAGCCTGTCTATGGAAGCGAAATTTCCGTCTTCCACGAGCTTGGCAAGGCGCTCACGTCGTCGCTCCAGCTCGATCAAGTCCTCCGCACCATCATGGAAAAAATCAACGAGGTGCTGCGCCCGGACACTTGGTCGCTTTTATTGATGGACACGGAAAAGCAGGAGCTTTACTTCGAAATCGCCACCGGCGAAGGCGCCGACGCGCTCAAAGACGTGCGCATCAAGCTCGGCCAGGGAATTGCCGGATGGGTCGCGCAGACGGGCGAAGTGGTTGTCGTGCCCGACACGCGCAAGGATTCACGGTTCTTTTCGCAGGTCGACGAAAAGACGAAAACGCAGACGCAGTCCATCGTGGCCGTGCCCGTGCGCTTTCGCGATCAATGCCTGGGCGTCATCGAGTTGATCAATTGCGTGGGCGACACGGGCTTCAGCGCGCGCGAACTGGCCCTGCTCGAAGCCCTCGCCGATTACGCCGCCATCGCCATCGAAAACGCGCGTCATGTCCAGCGCATCCACGAACTGACCATCACCGACGATTGCACCACGCTCTACAACGCGCGGCACTTGAATTTCATGCTCGACACGGAAATTTACCGGTCGCACCGCTACAGCTACGAGTTTTCGCTCATCTTCATCGACCTCGATCACTTCAAGATGGTGAACGACACGCATGGCCACCTGATGGGCTCGAAGCTCCTCGGCGAAATCGGCACCATGATCAAGAGCAACTGCCGCCTCATCGATTTTGCTTTCCGTTATGGCGGCGATGAATTCGTGCTGCTCCTGCCGCAAACTTCAAAGGACAACGCATGCCGCGTCGCGCGCCGCCTGCATCGCCTGATTAAAGAAACCGAATGGTTGAAGGACGCGGCTCTGAATGTCCACGTGACGTCGAGCGTCGGCGTCGCCTCGTATCCCCTCGATTCATCCGACAAGGCTGGCCTGCTGCACCTCGCCGACGAGGCCATGTACCTCGTCAAAAACACCACCCGCGACCGCGTCGCCGCCGCCACCACCGGCGTCCTCCCCGAAAACTAGGTCGGCGGGTGGGTGGCCCATCTCATAAGAGGAGGAGTTATCATGCTTGTCCGCTTCGCACTGTCTTGTGTCCTGTTTGCTTCCATCGCGATGACCCAGTCGAGCGGGGACCCGGCGGTTGTATATGCGCGGCGAATAATTGCTGGTGAGAGAACATATAGACCCGCTGTCGGCTACATACCCGACTCCCAGACGGCGGTTGCAATCGCGACCGCTGTACTTATTCCGATTTATGGTAAAGCCAAAATAGACGCTGAAAAGCCCTGGCACACAGGCCTAAAGGACGGCGTCTGGACCATTGTAGGGACCTTCAATGGAAAGGGCGCGGGCGGGGAGGCCATAGTCCAAATCGACAAGAAAACCGGAGCGGTAATATTTGTCACACACACGATGTAAGTCCTGTCCTCCGCGCAAGAGCAGCAGGTCAGCCCAAGCTCGAGGAGCCCAAGCTCGAGGGTAGATGCGCTTGAGGTGCTTCGGGGAGTCCGAAAGATGCCGGGTGGCTTAAAGCAGGGCGAGGAATTCCTCAACGGTCATTCCCGCGTGGCGGATGAGGGCGCGGAGAGTGCCCACGGATAGCTCTTTGTGCTGAGGAATTGAGAGATTGACGCGCAGTCCAAGCTTGGCCATCATCAGATGACTTCCCACCTGACCCATCGGCCGCCATCCGGCCTTCTGGAAAGCCTTGGCCGCTTCCTTGCCCGAAATGTTGGCGAGCCGCGCCACTCGGCTAAACGGAAACGAGAATTTCGCGCTGATCGGGGTGGGGGTTTTGCGCCGCTGCTTTCTGGTCTTCGGCCCACAGCCACGCGGCGATAGCTTCTTTGATGTTGGCGAGCGCGTCTTGTTCGTTTTTGCCCTGAGATACACATCCGGGCAACGCCGGGCATTCAGCGACGATCCAGTCATCTTCCGCCTTGGTGAGCGTGACGTGAAATACCATGCTCACATTCTACCAATTGCCGCCCGCTGCCACAATACCGCTCACGGCCCATGCTCGGTTTGCGAGCGCGGGGCTTTCTCTCGCAACTGATGTTCCCTGGCGTCTAAAATCAGCCCAACTGAACGCATTCCCCTTTACTGTTGGCTTTTTGAGCAACTAGACTGACATGTCAGTCTAGTTTAAGGCCCTCCCCGGAAAGCCTTCAAATCATCGATCATTCAATCGCAATTGGCTCCTGACACGCTCTGGCAGTTGTCGCGCGCAAGCCCGTTCCCTATACTCGGCTTTAGCCTGAAGTTGTATTGAACCGGGCAGCCACTCATGCAGAACAGAGAAGCCGCGCGCTACGCCCGCTGGTCCGCCGCCATTGCCATCGCCATTGCGTTGGTAGTGGCTGGAGTGTTTTTGCGCGGGCGATTTGGCGACCGCGCCGCGCGCCGGAATTTACCGCGTGTGCCCGCGAGCGTGGCGGAACAATCCTCCGGCTTCACGTACTCGAAGAACGTCGGAAATCACACGCTCTTCACGATTCGCGCGTCGCAAGCGACCGAGTACAAAGACAAAAACCACAGTCTGCTCGAAAATGTTTCCATCACGATTTACGGCCTCGAAGGAAAACGAAACGATTCCGTGCGCGCCGGCGAATGCAGCTACGAGCCAACCACGGGAAGCATTCGTTGCCAGGGAAAAGTGCTGATCGATTTGCGCGACGTGAGCAAGAAAAGCGCGCGCGATGCTGACGCTGCCGGAATGCATTTCGAGACGAGCGATATTTCCTTCGATCGCGACAGTGGTCAAGTCTCAACGAAAAATGCCGTGACGCTGCGCTTCCCGGGCGGCGCAGGGCAAGCCACGGGAGTCGTCTACGATCCGCAAAGCGAAGATGTGAAGCTCGAAAATAATGTGCAATTAAAAATGACGCCCGCAAGCCCTCGCGCTTCGCCTGTGAATTTAACTGGCAGCGCGCTCGAATTTCGCAGGAGCGACGGAACCCTGCGGCTTTCCGGTCCGGTTCGAGCGCAGCAGGGCCAGCGCATTTTGACGGCGGGCGCGCTTGAAGTCGATTTGGACACGCAGATGCACCCACGCGCCGTGCTCGCGAGCGGCGAACCTCGGATGACGGCGACAGACGCACGCGGAACCGTTTTGCTTGCGGCGAATCAGATGGAGGGTTCGTTCGCGAGTGGCGTTATCCATAAAATCGTGGCCGACGGAAATGTACGCGGCGATGAACACTCCACGAACGGCGTGAATCACATTTCCGCCGAACGCGTGGAACTAATGCTCGTCGCGAAGGATGGCAGCAGCGAACCGCGTGAGGTGCTTGCGCGCGGGAACGTGCAAATCGCCATGCAGCAAGGTGCCGTGAAACGAAATTTACGCACAGCAGTCTTGAAAATTGATTTTGCTTCCGGGGCATCGCGCCACGCCGTGCGCATTGCGAGCGCGGAGACGCTCGCGCCTGCGCGAATCGTCGCGAGCCAACCTGGTGAATCCGATACGATACAAGGCGCGAAACTGACGGCGGCATTCGATGCGCGCGGCGAGTTGACAGAGTTGCGCGGCGCGTCCGGCGTGAAAGTCGTTCATCAGGAAGGCGCAAAGCCGCCGCAAGTAACGACAGCGCAAAATCTAAAAGCGACTTTCGGCGCTGGCGGCGAGTGGAACACGATTGACGAAAAGGGGAACGTGAAATTCGAGCAAGCCGCACGCAACGGTCAGGCGCAGCGAGCGCATATTTCGCGCGCAGCGAACAAGATCACGCTTATCGGTTCGGCTTCCGTGTCGGACCCTACATCGCGTTTGTCCGCTGCGCGGATCGAGATCAATCAGAAGGCTGGGGACATTCGGGCCAGCGGAAATGTCGTGGCGAGCTACGCGGGAAACACAAACAGCGGCAATGCCTTAAATGCAGGCGCCGCGAATATTTCCGCGGATCAGATGAATGGTTCGAGCGCTCCGGGACACGCTGTTTTTTCGGGTCACGTAAAGTTCTGGCAGGGTGGCGACGTCCTTCAAGCGCAGACGATCGAATTTTGGCGCGGCGAGAACCGCGCGGAAGCGCGCGGCAACGTCGTGGGCGCATTCGCGGAGACGCCGCCGAATGCCGCGAAAGGCAAATCGAAAGTCGGCGCGCCCACGGTGTGGCAGGTTCGCGCTCCGAAAGCGGTTTACTCGAGCAATGCCGGAAAAGCCGGCGAGATGGTCAGCGGAAAAGTCGAATTGACGGGCGGCGTCACGGCGCAATCCGCTCAAGGGTCGATTGCCAGCCGCACGCTCACGCTTTTCCTGTCGGGAGCTGGCGGTCAGCAGGAAAAATTACAAAGGGCAATCGCCGAAGGCGGCGTGCGCATCGAACAAAATGGGCGTATCGGCACCGCGGAGCGGGGCGAATACGTCGCGCGCGACGGGAAAGTCGTGCTTTCGGGAGGCCACCCAACGCTTTCGGACGGTTCTGGAAACACCACGACGGGCCGTGAATTGACCTTCTTTTTAGCGAGTGATACGATTCTTGTGGATTCGCAAAAAGGCCCGCGAACCATTACCAAGCACCGGGTTGAGTAATGAACTGGCATGTTGAAGCTCCAAGCCGCGGAGTTGAGCAAGAGCTATCGAGGCCGGAAGGTTGTCGATAATGTCAGCTTGGAAATTCGGCAGGGCGAAGTGGTTGGGCTGCTGGGCCCCAATGGCGCAGGCAAGACCACGACGTTTTACATTCTGGTCGGGCTGGCGCGCCCGGATGTCGGGCGAGTTTTGTTGGACGGCGAGGACATCAGCGATCTCCCCATGTACCTGCGCGCGCGCAGCGGGATCAGCTATCTACCTCAGGAACCTTCTGTCTTTCGCAAGCTGACCGTCGAAGACAATTTGCTCGCGGTGCTGGAAACGCTGCCGATCACGGCCGAGCAGCGGCGCGACCGCGTGGAGGAATTGCTGGCGCAGTTGGGCCTCGAAGGCCTGCGGCATAGCAAGGGATATGTGTTGTCGGGCGGGGAGCGGCGGCGGCTGGAAATCGCGCGCTCGCTGGCGATGCATCCTTCGTTTGTGCTGCTCGACGAGCCGTTTTCCGGAATCGATCCGCTGACGGTGATGGATCTGCAGAAAATTATCACTGACCTGAGCACGGCGGGTATTGGAGCGCTGGTGACCGATCACAACGTGCGGGAAACGCTGGCGGTGACGAACCGCGCGTACATCATCCACGACGGAAAAATACTGAGCTCCGGAACGCCGGAAGAATTGAGCCAGGATCCGGAAGTGCGCCGGCTGTATCTGGGAGAGAATTTCCGGTTGAATTAAAGCTATGAACTGGCTTCAGCCAAAACTGAATCTGCGGCTCGCGCAAAAGCAAGTCCTGACGCCGGGACTGGTGCAGATGGTGAGCGTGCTCGCGCTGAACCGGCTGGAACTGCGCGAAATGATCAATCAGGAGATCACCGAAAACCCCATGCTGGAAGTGCTCGGGGACGACGGCGTGGTCAGCGAGAATTACACCGACGAGACATTCGTAAAGGAAGAAACGGAAAAGGTTCCCGAAACCGAAGCGTCGAATCCGTTTGACGAGTTCGATATTGGGTCATTTTTCAACAAGTACCTCGATACCGGCGCGGCCAGCGGGGCTGGCAGCGAACGCGAGGAAACGGAGAAGCCGGGCTTCGATAAATTCCTGTCATCGCCGCAGAATCTTGCGGACTATCTGCTGTGGCAATTGAGCGTAAGCATTTGCAGCGAGCAGGTCCAGAAGGCCGCGGAAGTGATCATCGGCAACCTGGACGAAAACGGCTATCTGATGGCGACGCTCGAGGAAATTGCGCAGTCGGGCGGATATTCGGCGGACGATGTGGAAGAAGCGCTGGCCGTGGTACAGGAATTCGACCCGCCGGGAGTGGGCGCGCGCGATTTGAAGGAATGTTTGCTGCTGCAATTGAAATTGATCGACCCGAAGAACACGCTGGCGCAGCAGGTGATTTCCGATCACCTGAAAATGCTGCAAAACAATCAGCTCAAGGAAATCGCCCGCGCGCTCAACCGCCCCGTCGAGGCGGTGAAGCGCGCCGTCGATGCCGTGAAGAAACTCGATCCGCGGCCCGGTCTGCGCTACAACAAAATCGAGCCGCGATTGGTCGAGCCGGATGTGGCTTTTCGAAAAGTGGACGGCGAGTGGCAGGCGTTTTTGAACGACGATGATTTGCCGCAGCTTCGCTTGAGCCCCGTGTACCGGCGGCTGCTGGCGCGCGACGCGGCGGACCGCGACGTGCGAAATTACGTGAAGGAGCGATTCACCGCCGCCGTGCAGTTGATGAAAAATATCGAGCAGCGCAAGCACACCATCGTGCGCGTTTGCCAATCCATTCTGCGGCGACAAAAAGATTTTCTGGAATATGGCATCGACCACCTGAAGCCCATGATGATCAAGGAAGTGGCCGAGGAAGTGGGCGTGCATCCGTCGACGGTGAGCCGCGCGGTGGCGAACAAGTATTCGCACACGCCGCAGGGCGTGTTTGAGCTGCGTTACTTTTTCTCCGAATCGGTAAACGGGCCGCAGGGCAGCGAAATGTCGCTGCTGTCGCTGAAACGCCTGGTGAAAAAAATGATCGAGGAAGAAGACGCGACGCACCCGCTGACCGACGAGCAGATCGCGAAACGGCTGGACGAAGAGGGGATTCACGTCACGCGCCGCACCGTGGCGAAATATCGGGAAGACCTGCGCATTCCCAGCACGCACCAGCGCAGGCAGAAGGATTGAAGAGCAGCGCCCCGTGCCGCCGCGCCATACGCAAAACAATCGACAGTTGGTGATCCTCACGGGCCTTTCCGGCTCGGGAAAAGGATCGGTTCTTCGCACGTTCGAGGATCTGGGCTTCTACTGCGTCGATAATCTTCCCGTTTCCTTCATTCCGTCTTTTGCCGAGTTGTACATGGAAGGCGGCGGCGATTTCGAGCGCGCCGTTTTGCTGGTGGACGCGCGCGAAGGCGAGCAGCTGAAACGGCTTCCGGAAGTTTACCGCCGATTGCGGCGCGAATATCCGGCGACGCTGGTCTTCATCGAGGCCAGCGAGGACGCGCTGGCGCGGCGATTCAGTGAAACCCGGCGGCCCCATCCGATGGGCAGCGAGTTTTCGATTCTCGAGGGGATCCGCCTCGACCGGCAACAAATGGCGACGATTCGCGCGCTCGCTGACGTGGTGATCGACACGACGAAGTTCACGGTGCACGAGCTGCGCGATTTCATCACCGAGCGTTTTCAGAAGGCCGGGCGCAAGCCGCTGCTGATATCTCTGGTGAGCTTCGGTTACCGGTTTGGTTTGCCGTCCGATGCGGACCTGGTTTTTGATGTGCGCTTTCTGCCGAACCCACACTTTGTTCCCAAGCTGCGTCCGTACAGCGGAAAAAACGCGCGCGTGGCGAGATACATCCGGTCGTTCAAGCAAACAGGGGAATTTCTGCGGCGCATCGACGGGCTGCTGCAATATCTGATTCCGCACTATATCCGCGAGGGGAAAAGTTATTTGACGATCGCGTTCGGATGCACGGGCGGGCGGCATCGCTCGGTGATGATGGCGGAGGCAATCGCGAAATCGCTCGCGAAGCGCGGTTACACGGTCAAGCTGGAGCACAGAGACCTGGAACGATCCGTATCGTGACGTTTACGCGGCGTCGCTGTAGCGCGTCGAATTCGCTTCCTGTAACGTGAAACATATAAGGGTGCGCGGCAAGTGAGAATTCCGTCCGAGCTTCAGGGCCTGCTTCGCTTCGTGCGGCCGTACCGGCTGCGGCTGATTCTGGGCGTGGTGTTGCTCGCCGTGGTCGGTGTCTGCGAAGGATTGATTGCGCTGATGATCATTCCCGCGTGGGACACGGTATTGAATCCACACAGCACCGCGACGAAGGTGAAGCTGATTACGCTGCCATACAGCCACCGCGTGATTTACTTGAATTCCTTTTTGCCCTCGACCATTCACTACGTTTGGACGGTCTTTGCCGTTTGCCTGGTGGTGATTTTCTTCTCGAAAGCCATTGCCGAGTTTTTTGGCAACACGATGATTCAATACGCGGGCCATGCGGGCGTCACCGATTTGCGCAACGACGTGTACGACAAGCTGGTGCGGCAGCCGATCGGATTTTTCCAGCACAATCCCACGGGCCGCGTAATGTCCGCGACGATCAGCGACGTGGATCAGGTGCGCAGCGCGCTTTCCGAGCATCTCGCCGATTTCTTCCAGCAGATATTTGCGCTGGTCGCATTTGTGTGCGTGCTCTTCGTGCTGAACTGGAGGCTGGCGCTGGGTTCAGCTGTGATTATCCCGCTGGTCGTGTATCCCGTGGGGAATTTGGGGAAGCGGATTCGCAAGTCGGTGCAAAATACCAGGTCGCGCGTTGCGGACTTAAGCGAAATCCTGCAGGAAACCGTCAGCGGGAATCGAGTGGTGAAAGCATTCGGCATGGAGGATTTTGAAATTCACAGATTCCGCGAGACCGCGCGCCGTCTGCTGCGCGAAAACATGCGCTGGGTGAAGGCGTACGTGGTGACGTCGCCGATGATGGATTTGCTGGGCGCGGTCGTGTTCGTTGTGCTGCTGCTGTACGCGCGCGAGGAAATCCTGCGGAATGTTATGACGAGCGGGATGGTGGCGGGCTTCATTTACGCCCTTTTTCGAGCGTACACGCCGATCAAGCGGCTGGGCAGCTTGTATCATCAATTTCAACTTGCGGCGGGAGCTTCCACGCAGGTGCTGGGATTTCTCGCGCTGAAGGAGGAAATCGCCGACGAGCCGGGAAAGCTGATCGTGCCGCGCTTTTCGCATGGCGTCGAGTTTCAAGATGTGGGCTTCGCGTATGAGGGCGGGCCGATCATCCTGCACAACATCCGGCTGAAAGTCGCGGCGGGAAGCGTGGTGGCGATCGTAGGCTCGAGCGGCGCGGGAAAAACGACGCTGGTGAATTTGCTGCCGCGATTTCACAATCCGACGATGGGAACGCTGCGCGTCGACGGAAACGATGTTTGCGAGGTGAGCCTGCGTTCGCTGCGCGAGCAGATGGCCATCGTCACGCAGGAGACGATTCTCTTCAACGACACGGTGTGGAATAATTTGTGCTACGGGCGTCCGGATTTGCCGGAGGCGCGCGTGATGGCCGCGGCCCAAGCGGCGCTGGCGCATGAGTTCATCACGCAATTGCCGCAGGGCTACCACACCAAAATTGGCGACCGCGGCCAGCGGCTTTCCGGCGGCCAGCGGCAGCGGCTGGCCATCGCGCGAGCGCTGCTGAAGGACGCGCCCATATTGATTTTGGACGAAGCGACATCCGAGCTCGATTCTGAATCCGAGATGCTGGTGCAGCGCGCGCTGAATAATTTGATGGAGAATCGAACTGTTTTTGTGATTGCGCACCGGCTCTCGACGGTGCGTCGCGCCGATATGATCGTGGTGCTCGAAGACGGCACGATCAAGGAGCGCGGCACGCACGAGGAATTGCTGGCGCATGCGGGCGCCTACGCGCGGCTCTATAACCTTCAATTCCAGGAAATCGAGCCACCGCTCCCGGCCGGACCCGTGTAAGATGTCTGACCCGGTGCTGAAATCGATGACAGGATACGCGCAGGCGCGCGTCGAGCAAGATGGCTGGGCCGTGCAATTGAGCCTGCGCAGCGTGAATCACCGCTTTCTGGATTTGCGCATACGCACATCCGAAGGATGGGACGCGCTGGAAACGGAAATCCGCCGCGTGGCGCGCGAGCATGTTCGCCGCGGGCATTTGGACGTGACGGTGCAAGTGGAAGCGGCGAACGGGCATTCGGTTTCGATCAACCGCGGAGTTGCGGGGGAGTATTTGAAAGCGGCGAAATCTCTCGGCGAACAATTTGGAGTGAAATCGGATCCCGATTTAGCGGCGATTCTGCGGCTGCCCGGCGTGACGTCATCGGGCGCGCCCGCCGAGGATGAAATCGAGAAACTGACAGGGCTGGTGCGTTCGTGCCTGACGGAGGCAATCGGCCGGCTGGACCACATGAAGCAAATCGAAGGCCGGACGCTGCGCGAGGAATTGTCGCGGAGATTGGCGATGGTCGGCGAGCATGCGAAGCAAATTGAAATTCTGGGCGAACGCGCGCGGCCCGCATACGCGAAGAGGCTGGACGCGCGATTGAAGGAGCTGCTCGGAAATTACTCGCTCGATCCCTCGCGTCTGGCGCAGGAGGCGGCGTTCGCCGCGGAGCACAGCGACACCACCGAGGAGCTGGCGCGGTTGCGAAGCCACGTGCGGCAATTTCGTGGATTGCTCGACGCGGGCGGCGAAGTGGGCAAGAAGCTCGATTTTCTTTTGCAAGAGATGCAGCGCGAGGCGAATACTTTGCTGTCGAAAGCAAATGGAATTGACGCCGACGGGCTTGCGATCACGCAGCTCGGCCTCGAACTGAAGTCGGAGATCGAGAAACTGCGCGAACAAGTGCAGAACATCGAATAACGATGGGCGAATCGCATGAACCGCAGGTTTTAATCGTGTCGGGGCCTTCCGGGTCGGGCAAATCGACGCTAGTGAAAAAACTGCTGGAGCTGCCCGGCACGATGCTTTCGATTTCGGCCACCACGCGTCCGCCGCGAGCGGGCGAAAAGGACGGCCAGTGGTATCATTTCGTGGCGGAAGAGGAATTCCGGAGGATGGCCGGGCGCGGGGAATTTCTGGAATACGCATGCGTGTTCGGCAAACATAGTTACGGCACGCCAAAAAAATGGCTGGACGAGGCGCGCGCGCGGAAAAAGGACTTGGTGCTCGAAATCGACGTGCAAGGCGCGGAGCAGGTGCGAAAAAAAATGCCTGAATCCGTGGCCATTTTCATTGTCCCGCCGTCGCGGCAGGAACTGGAAAAGCGCATCCGCGCTCGCGGCCAGGACAATGAAGATGAAATCGCGCGGCGTCTCGAGCGGGCCCGCTTGGAGATGGAGCACTACGTGGATTACGATTATGTGGTGATCAATGAGAACGTCGAGCAGGCCGGAGACGCGGTGCGCGCCATTGCGCTGGGCGCGCGTTGTCGGACTCGACAGAACCGCGAACGCGTTCAGCGAATTCTGAAATCCTTTGGAGGATAATGCACTCATGGCGGTTTCCACCGAGCCACCGGACAGCAAGTTTTCTTACGTTGTGCTTGTAGCGCGCCGCGCCCGCCAGCTCATGGCTGGGGGGCGGCCGTTGATCGACAATCCGAAAAACAATAAATACACACGCGTCGCCGAAGAGGAGTTGCAGAGGGGCATGCTGGAATACGAGCTGTCCGAAGCATTCGACGGAACGGAAGACAAAGATGGAAAGAAAAAGAAGCCGTAGCATTCGCCCCGAGGATTGATGCGCATCGCGCTGGGAGTTTCGGGAGGGGTTGCCGCCTATAAGGCCGCGGAGCTGGTCCGCCGGCTGCAACAGGAGAAGCTCGACGTGCAGGTGGTGATGACGCGCGGCGCCCGGGAATTCATCACGCCACTGACGTTTGCCGCGCTGACCGGGAAGAAAGTGATCACCGAGCTTTTCGGCGAGAACGAAGCCCCGGCGAATGTCGAAAGCGCCATCGAGCATATCGCCGTGGCGCAACGGATCGATTTGCTCGTTGTCGCGCCGGCGACCGCCGATATTTTGGCGAAGCTCGCAAATGGAATCGCCGACGATTTTTTGACCACGCTGTATCTTGCTACGAAGGCCCCCGTGGTTGTCGCGCCCGCGATGAATGTGAATATGTGGGAGCATCCCGCGACGCGGAAAAATATCGACACGCTGCGCGCGCGCGGCGTTTGCGTGGTCGAGCCGGACGAAGGCTACCTCGCTTGCGGAATGGTTGGGCCGGGAAGGCTTGCGGGAATCGAAGCCATTGCGGACGCCGTTTGCAAAGCGCTCGGGCTGCGGCACGACCTCGATGGTTTGACGCTGGTCGTTACGGCAGGCCCCACCGTGGAGGATATTGATCCGGTGCGCGTGCTGACCAATCGCTCGTCGGGGAAAATGGGCTATGCGCTGGCGGATGCGGCGGCGCGCCGTGGCGCGCACGTGATTCTGATCAGCGGACCCGCCGAATTGCGCGCGCCCGATGATGTGGATTGGGTTCCCGTGCGAACCACCGAGGAAATGCATCTTGCAGTGCGCGAGCGCGCGAGCGCGGCGGACGTTGTCATCATGGCTGCCGCCGTGTCGGATTACAGGCCCGCGTCGCCAGAAACGAAAAAAATCAAGCGCGGTGAAGGACGCATGATGCTCGAACTTGAGCCTACGCCGGATATTCTGGCTGAGCTGGGGCGCGACAAGGGCGCAAAAATATTGGTTGGTTTTGCGGCGGAGACGGACCGCCTGGCGGAAAGCGCGCGGCATAAGCTTGTTGCGAAAGGCGCGGATATTATTGTCGCCAATGACGTGACCCAGGAAGGCGCGGGGTTTGATACGGACACGAATATCGTCACGCTGTTTATGCGCGGCGGGCGCGACGTCGCGCTGCCGAAGATGTCGAAGTTCGATGTGGCGAACCAGATCCTCGATCACGTCGCCGAACTGCGCAAGGGCGTGAAGTGAAGCGTTGCCCGGCGGGACGGCGATGAATCACGAAGCTCGCGCACGCGCCGAAGCGTGGCTCGAATATTTTAACGATCTGGGAATTTCGTCCTTCTGCCTCGATCGCTCCACCGCAGCGTTCTCGACCGCCCCTGAAACCGCCTCCGCTGCTCCGGAATCTGCCGCACATTCGGTGCGCGTGGCGCCGCCGAGCGGAATTCCAGATCGCACGCAGAAATCGACACCTGCCCCGGCGCTGCCGGTGATCAAGAGCGCATCACTGTTTGAAGCGAATGAGCGCGTGGAAGGCGACACGCTCGAGCGCATTCGCGAAACCATTGGCGATTGCAAGCGCTGCAAGCTGTGCGAGCATCGAAACAAAATTGTTTTCGGCGCGGGAAGCGCGAAAGCCGATCTTGTTTTCGTCGGCGAAGGTCCCGGCCATGATGAAGATGTTCAAGGCTTGCCATTCGTCGGTCGCGCGGGAAAATTGCTGACGCAGATGATCGAAGCAATGGGCCTGCACCGCGACGATGTGTACATTGCAAACGTGGTGAAATGCCGGCCACCGCAGAATCGCGCGCCTGAGCCGGACGAAATCGAGACCTGCTCGCCATTTCTTTACCGGCAGCTCGCCGTGATCCGTCCGAAAGCAGTGGTGTGCCTGGGCGCGATCGCTTTTCAATCGCTCACCGGAACGAAGCAGCCGATTTCGCGCCTGCGCGGCCAGTGGCTCGAGTTTCGCGGCATTCCGCTGATGGCCACGTATCATCCCGCGTACCTGCTGCGCAATCCCAACGCGAAGGGCGACGTCTGGGAAGATTTGAAAAAAGTGATGGCGCATCTCGGAATGAAAGTTCCCGCGAAACGCTGACGTTTTTGTTCCTCGTTTTCCGCTGTTTCCGCTTGCCGGTGAAATCAAACCTCCTGTTACACTATGGCGCGCAGCAAATCAGTTGCGTTCGCGCGTCCTGTTGCGGCGGCGATAAAACTTTTGCGGAGAATAACGTTTGGGAATTTTGCTGGGGCTTGCGGCGGCTCTCGGATGGGGCGTGGCGGACTTCATGGCGCGGTTCGCGACGCGCCGCGCGGGCGCATACCGCACGCTGATGTACATGCAGCTCATCGGCTTTCTCGCTCTGACAGTGGCGATGGCCGCGACGGGCCACTGGGTGAAATATTTCCCCAGCCGCGCTGAGCATCAAGCGTGGGCCTGGGCCATTTGCGCCGGGCTGCTGAATGTGGGAAGCGCGTTTTCGCTCTACCGTAGTTTTGAGGTGGGCGTTCTCGCGCTCGTCGCGCCCATCGCGGCCAGCTATCCGGCGCTGACGGTGCTGCTTTCTCTTTGGAGCGGCGAGCGACTCACGGTGCCGCACGCGCTCGGCGTCGTCGCGGCAATCCTCGGCGTGATTCTCGCTGCCGTCACGTTTTCCGCGCCGCCGGCGGAATCTTCCCGCGCCGGCCGTCGGCGACAGCATTTGTTTCGCGGAGTTCCCTGGGCGCTCGTGGCCGCCGTGGGATTCGGACTGCTTTTCTGGGTGCTGGGATTTCACGTGATGCCTGTTTTCGGCGGCGCCGCGTCCGTATGGATGGTCCGCATCACGACGTTCTCGACGCTCGCGCTGTTGGTTGTCCCGTTGCGGCAAAGCGGCAAACCGCCGAAGGGTTCGATGCTGTGGCTTGTGGCCGGCGTCGGCGTCATAGACACGGCCGCTTTCGTCGCGAATAATTTGGCGCTCAAGTATCAGCAAGTCGCGGTCGCAAGCGTGCTTTCTTCGCTGTATGGAGCGGTCACCGTGTTGCTGGCCGCGATTTTTCTGCGCGACAAACTCGAGCGCACGCAGTGGGCCGGCATCGCGCTGATATTTGTGGGAATCGCACTGGTGAGTGTGTAGCAAACATGACCGCGCGGTATTGCGAAGTTGCGCTCCCTGTCCCGCTTCGCTCCACGTTTACGTACGCGATCCCGGCGCATTTGCAAAACGCCGAGCTTGTCGGCAGCCGCGTGGTCGTGCCGTTTCGCAATCGCGCCATGGTGGGAATCGGCGTGGCCGTCGTCGCGAATCCTCCCGAAGACAAGAAGACCAGGGAAATCGTCGAGCTGCTCGACGCGATTCCCGCCCTGCCGTCGAAATTGATCGACCTCGGGATGTGGGTCAGCCGCTATTACGTTGCGCCGGTGGGGGAGACGCTGCGCGCGATGCTTCCTCCTCTCGCGGAATTGCGCCAGGAGCGCGAATACGAGATCACGGAGCACGGCCGCAATTTTCTCGACGAAATGAAGGAGCGCGGGCCATCCGATCCGGGCGAGTCGGTGGACCTCGCGATACTCGAGCTTCTGAACGCAGGCGAAAAGCCTGTTTCGTCCGCGCGATTGCGGCGCATGGCCGGCGGTGAGGCCGCGGCGGAGCGCCTTGTGCGGCGCGGCTGTCTGGTCGCGCGCGAACGCATGCGGCGCAAACACGAGCGCGTGCAGAAAATCGTGTCGTGGAATCCGGCGGCGTCAGCAGTTGATGCGAAAGAAGAAAAAGTTCGCGAAATCCTGACGGCGACGCGCGGGCCATTGCCTTTGCCAATTTTGCTGAAGGCGGGAACTTCGCGCGCCATTGTCGCGCGGCTCGAAAAGCAGAACAAGCTGATTGTTTGGGAGGAACCGCTCGCAGCGGAGGCGAATGCGATCGAAGATCCGTGGGAAACCGATTTTGTCCCGCCCACGAATGTTCTGAACGCGGAACAGACGGCGGCAAGCGGCGCGATTCGCGAGTGGCTCGCCGAGAAATCGTTCACGGCCGTCCTGCTGCACGGCGTCACGGGAAGCGGCAAGACGGAAGTGTATCTTGGCGCGGTGGAGGCGGCGCTCGCGCAAGGCCGCACCGCGATTGTGCTGGTGCCGGAAATTGCGCTGACGCTGTGGCTCAGCCGTCTGGTGCGCGCGCGATTTGGCGGCATCGTCGCCGTGCTGCACAGCGGGCTTGCGGAAAATGAACGCTCGCACGAATGGTGGCGCGTGCGGCGAGGAGAAGCGCGCGTCGTGGTGGGCACGCGCTCTGCGGTATTCGCGCCGCTCGAAAATGTGGGACTCATCATCGTGGATGAGGAGCAGGAGTCAGGCTACAAGCAGGAAGAAACGCCGCGTTACAATGGCCGCGACGTCGCCATCGTTCGCGCCAGGCTCGAAGGCGCGGTCGCGCTTCTCGGCTCTGCCACGCCGTCGCTCGAGAGTTTTCAAAACGCGCGCACCGGCAAATATCGTTTGCTCGAACTGAAGACGCGCGTCGAGGATCGTCCCCTGGCATCGGTAAAGCTTGTCGATCTGCGCGACGAATTTCGCAAAAACCATCGCTCCCCGCCCGTGTCGTCATCGCTTCTGAAAGCAATCGGCGAGCGCCTTTCGGCGGCCACGCAGGCGCTGATCCTCATCAATCGCCGCGGATATTCGTGGTACGTGATTTGCCGAAGCTGTGGCGCGGGAATTGAATGCCAGAATTGCAGCATCGCGCTTTCGTATCACAAGCGGCGGGCGCGTCTCGAATGCCATTACTGCGGATATTCCATCGCCGTTCCGAAACTTTGCCCGAAATGCAAATCGGAATATTTGTATTTTGTCGGCGATGGCGCGGAGCGCGTCGAGGAATATTTGCGCGAGCAGTTTCCGAAAGCGCGCATCGGCCGCCTGGATCGCGATACGGTGCGAACGAAGCGCGAGTATCAAAAAGTTCTTGGCGCGTTCGCGCGCGGCGATTTGGATTTGCTTGTAGGCACCCAAATGGTCGCCAAGGGGCACGACTTCGAGCGCGTGACTCTTGTCGGCGTCGTCTCCGCGGATCTCGCGCTGGGACGTCCCGATTTTCGCGCCGCGGAAAGAACATTTCAATTGCTCACGCAAGTCGCCGGCCGCGCGGGACGCGGGCGTTTGCCGGGCGAAGTGCTGATCGAGACGTATTATCCCGAGCACTACGCGATCCAGCACGCGGTGGACCAGGATTATGGCGCGTTCTTCGGCCGCGAAATTCATTTCCGGCGCATGATGCACTATCCGCCGTTCGTTGCGCTGGCGAATGTGCTGGTGCGCGACCGCAAAATCGAAAATGCCATTCGCTGGTCGCGCGCCATCGCCGCATATTTCGACTCGCGCAAAATCAGCGAGCTGAAAGTGCTGGGTCCCGCGGCGGCGGCACTTTCGAAGTTGCGCCGCGAATACCGGTTTCAGATTTTGCTGAAGACGCCGAATCGCCGTTTGCTCGCGCAAGTCCTCGAAGGCTGTTTGTCGTATTGCGGCAAAATGGAGATTCCCGATAGCGCCGTAGTTGTCGACGTGGACCCGACAAGCCTTCTGTGATTTTCAAGCAGCAGTTCCGCCAAATTACAAAATCAGTCGAAAATCAGGGTTGTGGAATTCATTTCAACGGAAACGGAGTGAAGCAAAGCAGAAAAATAATGAGCGCGACAATGGCCCAGGCGCGGCGCGTTCGGTCAAGCGGTGTCCAGCGGTCCATCAGCGGCGGGTGGCGGTAACCGAGAACCAGGAGAATCGCCGCGAAGAAAACCCAGCCATGCCAGAAGAAAATTCCCAGTGCGATCAGAATCACGCCAAACGAAACAGAGATGCGGCGGTGCCTGGCGCTCGCAACACTGTAAACGATGTGGCCGCCGTCGAGCTGGCCAATCGGAAGAAGATTGAGCGCCGTCGCGAATAAACCGACCCATGCCGCGAGCGCAACGGGACTGAACAAAATGTCGTTCGGCCGCGCTCCGGGATGAAAAATCGCGATGAAAAATCTCATCAGCGGCGGGCTGCCGAAAACGACCAGCGCGCTCGACTGCACGCCCGGCACGACTTTTGAAAAATAAACTCCCAGCGCGAGGATCGGAAGCGCGAGAACGAATCCCGCCAGCGGCCCCGAAAATCCCACATCAAACAGCGCCTTGCGGTTCAGAATCGGCGACCGAATGCGAATGAACGCGCCGAACGTGCCAATCAAAGTGGGCGCGGGAATAAAATACGGATAGCTCGCGTCGATCTTGTAATAGCGGCACGCGAAAAAATGCCCCAGCTCGTGCACGAGCAAAATACTGATCAGCGTGAACGCAAACGGAATCCCGGCGAGCAGCAAGCGCGGATGCATCAGAGTTTGCCACGTGGGAGCGAAAGGATTTTCCATTCCCGAGAACGGCGCGCGATTCTGCGCGAAGGAAACCGAGAACTCGCGGCCGACCGCGAGCGTCGAAATCAGCGTAAGAATGAACAGAACCAACGCGAGAACGAATTTTTGTTTTCGCGGCGCGGCCATGCGGCGCGGTTCGGCCAGAAAATTGTAGCGGCTGTCGAGCAGTTCCGCCGGCGTGTGACCGGGACCGTGCCCGTTGCCGTGTCCATTCTCCACCTTGCTAGAATACACCTCGGTCGCCGCCCCTCGCCACCTCACGGAAATCCCCGCATCGCTATAGTCGACATCTCCTCCGATTGATGCGGGATGCACAATTTCAGTCACACCTCTTGTCCGGAGCGATTAGCGGAAGTACAATTCAGCTTACTTACTCTAATGGTTCACTATGTGGAGCCTTATCCGGATAGCTAAGGAATATCGTCCGTGAACTGCCGAATCCGCCGCTCTTTGATTCTTTCCTGCTCCTTGGCTGGAGTTTGTATTCTGTTTTTCTGCTCTTTGCATGCCAGCGCGGGACCGAACGGCCGCACGAGAATGTCAGCTCGGCGGAAATCTTCCGGCGATACGGTGAAAGTTCGGAAGCAATCGATTGGCAAAATTTCGAGAGGGAGTGAATTCGAAGATTTGCAGGCTTCAAACGGCCACGTCGCATGGGTCGAGCAGAACGGCAGCACCAGCAAATGGATCGTGTACCGCGACGGGGAAGAGATGGGAAGGAAATATGACGGCGTGAAGTACCTAGAGTTCAGCCCTGGTGGAGAACGCTTGGCCTTCTTTGGCCAGCGCGATTCGAGATGGCTGCTCGTGCTCGACGGGCACGAGCGTTCCTCCGAGTACGCTGATGTCACACCGGTTTCATTTCAGCCGCACGGCGCTTCCTGGGCCTTCAGTGCCTGCTCTGCGGAAAACACGTGTACGATGATCGTGCGAGGGCATCCGGTAGTCATGCCCCGCGAAACCTACGATAAAGTTAGCCCTCCGCAATTTAGTTTGGATGGTAAGCGTCTCGGCTTTATGGTCCAGTTCCATGGAAAGTGGACCGCAATTGTTGACGGCAAAGCGCTCGGCCCGCCAGTGAACGCTTACTCCTGTCTGGGATTCAGTCCCGACGCCGCGCATTTTTTTGCATGTGGCAGGAGAAAGAAACTTGGCTGGACATATTTCATTGATGGCGTCCCCGGACCCTATTTTGCGCAGCTCGGTCCCATCATCTTCAGCAACGATGCTAAGCATTATCTGTATGGCGGTTCGGGTATGCAGTTTGGATTCAAAAAAAATCGCACTACCGGTGCAATAGTGCTCGATGGTAAGAAGGGGAAAACATTTCAAGGTGGTGGAATGAAGGGCGAATGGACGGTTCTTCTTGACGCCTCGATGATAGCAGGCGAAGCGTACGGTGCTGGATTTGTTGCTCCTGTTTTGTTTTCGCCTGGTTACTTGATATCGGGCCCGCGAGTTTTGTCGGCAAGCCTGAACGGCGTGTCTGACCCAACGTTTGACCAAGACGGGGATCCCGTTTATGCAGCACGTCTTGGACAAAATGATGTCGTCGTTTTCGATGGTACCAAATCAGGGCTGCGCTTCGATGATGTAGTAAGCGACATAGTCTTTACTGACGACGGTTTGCATTCTGCATATGTTGCATTGCGCGGCAAAGAATTTGTTGAAGTTCTTGATAGCCAGCCCCGAAAAGGTATTTCCCTCGATGATTTGACCCCGGGCTCTCACGGCCGCAAGCCAGTCCCTACCGATTCGGACGCGACCCCCGGCATTAATGGGCCTGCTCCGCCGTCTAAACCAAAGGCTTTCTCTATCGGTTGGACCGAGTTGACTCCGCATGCAACGCACTTCGCGTTTGAAATCGTCAAGGGAGGAACAAGATTCAAGAATGGCAGGACACTCCGCGCTAGGCGTACCGTTGTGCTGGATGGCAACCCAGGAAAGCAATACAACGCAATCGGCATTTCCGTCATGCAATTTAGCGATAATGGGCGACACTATTGGTACACGGTATCAGGGGTCGCAGGGAAAAAAGGCTTCGTGGTGGTGGATGGTCGCGAAAGCAAACTCTATAACAATTTGACCGAAGCGCAGTTCGCTGCCGCCAGCAATGCGATAATGTTTTTTGCCAGAAACGGATCACACATCCTTCGAATCACAATCCCGCTCCCCGCGGATTCCGCAACGGGAAAATAATTTGCACAGAATCCGCGACAAGCTTAGAGCGTTTGCAGTTCTTTGCCGGGCTTGAAGCGCACGGCTTTGCCTGGCTGGATATGCACCTGTTGGCCTGTGCGGGGATTGCGGCCGATGCCGGTTTTGCGCGGCTTTACGTTGAAGACGCCGAACCGGCGAAGCTCGATGCGCTCGCCGCGGCCGAGCGCGTTTTTCAGCGCCTCGAAAACAGTTTCGACCGCCTGCTCGGCTTTGCTGCGGGGAATGCTCGTGCGTTGAACAACTGCGTTCACGATATCAAGTTTTATCATTGCGGGAGCGCTCCTTGTCGAAGCGTATCCTAAGATGGCGCGTCGCGGGTTGTCAAGCCGCGCACTGTGTAATAAGATGCCGCGCCTTTTCGAATGGGAACACACCGGAGGATAAGATGAGCATCAAGGCGGATCGCTGGATCACGAAGATGTCGCGCGAGCACAAAATGATCGAGCCTTTTTCCGACCGTCAGGTGCGCGAGGGCGTGATCAGCTACGGTGTGTCGTCGTACGGTTACGACATCCGTGTCGCCGACGAATTTCGCATTTTCACGAATGTGAATTCCACGATTGTGGATCCGAAGCAATTCGACGCGCGCTCGTTTGTGGAATTCAAAGGGCCCGTGTGCATCATTCCGCCGAATTCCTTCGCGCTGGGGCGCTCGGTGGAATATTTCCGGATTCCGCGCACGGTGCTGACGCTGTGCGTGGGAAAATCCACGTATGCGCGATGCGGGATCATCGTGAACGTGACGCCGTTCGAGCCGGAATGGGAAGGTTTTGTGACGCTCGAAATCAGCAACACGACGCCATTGCCGGCGCGAATTTACGCGAACGAAGGACTGTGCCAGGTGATTTTTTTTGAATCCGACGAATCGTGCGAAGTTTCCTACAAGGATAAAAAGGGAAAATACCAGGCGCAGCAGGGAATTGTCCTGCCGCGCCTGTGATTCCCGCATAGGAGTTATGATTTGGCCCGTTACTCATCGAATTTGAGGATGGCCCTTTTTTCCTGAGTCCAATGCGAACTGCAGATCCTCGTCCCGCGGAAACATTCGGGACGCAGAAAACGCGCCGCATGGCCTGCCTGCGGCAGGCAGGCGGCTCGGGATGACAACAAAAACATTTCTTTCCGCATTTTGTTATGCCAGATCGAACAGCAAAATCTCCGACGGTTCCTTGGCCTGAAACGTGAGTTTTGTTTCCTTCGAGATTGCGGCGCCGTCGCCCGCCGCCAATTGCTTTCCGTTCAGGCGCACTGTACCACGAGCGACCTGAATCCAGGCATGGCGCGCAGAATCGAGCGCATGCGTAATCTCCTCGCCGGACTTCATGCGCGCGGCGAAAAGCTTGGCATCCTGATGGATGGCGACCGGCGCGCCCTCACCCGCGAGCAACTGGAAATTTCCGTTCCAGCTATTTGCGGGAAACGTGTGCTGCTCGTAGGCGGGTTTCAAGCCGCGGCGATCCGGCAAAATCCAAATCTGGAGCAGGTGAACGGGTTCGGATTTCGACGCGTTGAATTCACTGTGCGTCACGCCGGAGCCCGCGGTCATGTGCTGAAGTTCGCCGGGACGGATGACGCCACTCGAACCGGTGCTGTCGCGATGCTCGAGCGAGCCTTCGAGAACCCAGCTGAGAATTTCCATGTCGCGATGCGGATGCATCCCGAAACCCTGGCCCGGCGCAATGACGTCTTCATTGATGACGCGAAGCTCGCGGAAACCCATGTGGCTCGGGTCATAGTATTGGTCGAACGAAAATGTGAAACGGGAATCAAGCCAGCCGATTTTGTTGTGCCCGCGCTCATCGCGGGGTCGAATGGTGATCATTTTGGCCTCCAAGGTACATTTGATGAGGCAGATTGCGCGGGGATTCCTTGGGTGCGCGGTCGCAGGCGAGGGAAGCGCAGGCGGCTGAAAAGCGCGTTTTGCGATTGAAACTCATTTGCGATCAGGAAATTATAAGTGTGGCGTTTTGAGTTAGTTATGCTTGCGGGACTGTGCATCTCATTTGCGATCAAGCGTTCTAGAGACTGAAGACTGGAGGCTTGATGCTGGAGAGACTTGGGGCTTTTCGCACGGTGTGCCGGGGCAAGCGCGAGAATTAGAGAATGGGATGGCGAAAAGCGATTCTTGTACCGATTAGAACGGGATGCGGATGTGTGTTTTGTGCGAGTTACGGGCGATTCTAATAATTTGTTGTACCGATTAGAAATGGCACGAATCGGGCGGCGCGGGGCGGTACTGCGCGGATGACCGTGAAAGCGGGAGCGAAATTCGGGTGCGGTTCGAGAGCGAGCGGCCTAAGCCATGCAGGCGGCTGCACGATGCGCCGACACGGAAAGGCGAGACGTTCGTCTCGCTCCGGGCGGGGGTAAACCCCGCCCCTACGCAAGGCAACGGTGCCGCCGAGAGGGCGGCGCTACGACGGCAAACGCAAAGGCGCGCCGGCCTGAACGGCGGCGCTACAAAAAATGAAAAAGCCCCGCCCTTCGCACAGAACGCACCGTTCCTGCGTCAGGGCGAGCAGGATGGGGCACCCGCAAAATGCGCGTCGTGTGGCTTTTCCCTTCGCTGAACGCTCAGGGCGACCGGAATGAGCGTCGTGTTTTTATGAGGGAGATGGAGGAAAAGCCTCACATCAGTTGCGGAAAGGCACCGCAACGGGACGTGAGCTACAAAAAACGAAAAAGCCCCACCCTTCGCAAAAGGCGCGAAGGATGGGGCACCCGCTCATACGCACCTCCTCGTGATCTCTGACTCATTTTCATCACAATTCGGTGTCCAAGAAAATCCTAGGGCGCGAGAGTTTGCTCAATTCGTTCATTTCAGAGGGCTACGGGATTGCCTCGGGAGGGAGGTTACAGTAGGCTGTAGCAGTTTTTAGGTGCGCGGGGGCGGGGAAATTTCATGGGAAGCGGCAATCTATCTCACAAACGCCTAGACCGAGCATGGTGCTGACCTCAGGGGTTAAAACCCCTGGAATTTCGGATCTTTTCGGCACGGCTGAAGCGGTGCCCTGACGAAGACGGTTTATGAGATGACTGGGGGAAAGAAGCGTTGAACACGACGAGCGCAACGCCCATAACGCGCGGATCGCGAGCGTATATGTGGATCGGGTACGCGATTTCGGTGGCGTGCCTGATCTGGGTGCTGTACGACTTCCACGTCAAGGCGGCGCTGGAACAGCTCGCGGAGGTGAGCTGGTGGTGGGTGGCGGTGGGAATCGCGCTGGACGTCGCCAGCTATGTGGTGCAGGCGCTGCGGTGGAAACTGCTGCTGGCGCCGTTTGCACGCGTGAAGATGAAAGATGCGGTGCGGGCGGTGTTCGCGGGGCTGTTCGCGAATCTATTTTTTCCGCTGCGGCCGGGGGAGTTGCTGCGCGCGTACCTGGTGGCGAAGGCCGAGGATATCGGCCTGGGGACGGTGGTGGGTTCCGTCTTTGTCGAACGGCTGATTGACCTGGTGGTTACGACCGCGGGTTTAGGAGTGATGTTGCTCATCGTGCCGGCGCCCGTTCGTTTTCGGCATGCGGCCAACGCGCTGGGAATTGTGACGCTGGCGCTACTGGGTCTCGTTATCGCGATGATTCTGTATATCGAATTTCGATTTGGCGGCGACCCGCGGCGGATGGCTGGCGGGCGACGGGTGCCGGGGAAGCTGATGTCCGCGCTGATCGGATTGCACGCCATGGGTACTTCGCCCGGATTTTATCCGGCGGTACTCACGTCGCTGCTGATGCCATTTTGCCAGGTGGTGGCGCTGTGGGCGCTGATGAAGTCGTACGGGATCGGGTTGCCGTTCCTGGCGGCGGCGGTGGTGCTGCTGGTGATTAACCTGGGCGTGTCGCTGCCGAACGCGCCGGCGAATGTGGGTTCGTATCAATTTTTCTGCGTGCTGGGGCTGAGTATTTTCGCGGTGGTGGGCAAAACGACGGCAACGGGCTTTTCGATTTTCGCGTTCGCGATGATGAATCTGCCGTTCTTCTTCCTGGGATTTTATGCGGTGATTCGCAGCGGGCTGTCGATGCGGTCGATGCGCGAGCAGATGAGCCGGTTGCCGAGCGAGGCGGGAAGTTAAAGGCTAGTGACGAGTGACAAGTAACGAGGCAAGCAAGCAGCGCCCCCTATGAAGGCAGAGAAAAAGCAAACGACTTCAGGAATCCGCAAGGCTACAGCGAGGAGAATGCAGATAATTTCGATAATGATATTCTTCACGCCACCATGCCTAGACTCAAAATGAGCCACTATCCGGGAATCGCATGAGTTTTTCTCCTCCCATACATAATCCCATCACGTGAGTTGCTTTGAGACATCGGCGATTGCGGCATGGAGCGCATCGGCGAGGAATTGGATTTCGCCAGTCGAAATGATGTAGGGCGGCGCGAGAAGAATGTGGTCGCCGCGCGTGCCGTCGACGCAGCCCTGAATCGGATAGGTGAGAACGCCGCGAGCGAGAGCGGCCGCGTAAATTCGCGATGCGATGAGGGCTTCGGCGGGAAACGGGTCTTTTGTTTTTGCATCGCGGACGAATTCGAGGCCGAGGAGAAGGCCCACGCCGCGAATGTCTCCGACAATGGGGGAATCTTTCAGCGGCGCGAGGGCGGCGAGAAGTTCGCGGCCTGCCGGAGCGACGCGCGCGAAAAGATTTTTTTCAGTCATGTAATCGAGTACAGCGAGACCGGCAGCGGTGGAAACGGGATGGGCGTTGTAGGTGAAGCCGTGGAGAAACGTGCCGGAGCCTTTTTCAATCGCGCGCGCGATGCGCCCGGAGACGATGACGGCGCCGAGCGGGGCGTAGCCGCTGGCGAGTCCTTTGCCGAGAAGAATGATGTCCGCCTCGACGCCCGATTGGGCTTCACAATGATTGACGGCGAAGGGCTTGCCGGTGCGGCCCATTCCGGTCATCACTTCGTCGGCGATCAGGAGAATTTCGCGGGAGCGGCAAATTTCCGCGATGCGCGGCAGATATTCCACGGGCGGGACGAACGCGCCGAGCGTTGCGCCGGAAATTGGTTCAACGATGAATGCCGCGACGCGGCCGTTTTGAAGGTTCGCGAGGGCGTCATCAAGCTCCGTGGCGCACGCGACGCGGCATTCGGGATAGCGCAGATTCAGCGGGCAACGATAGCAATAGCACGGATCGATATGCGGCCAGTCGCGAAGGAGCGGCGCAAAGGGCGCGCGGCGCTTGATGTTTCCGGAGACGGCGAGCGCGCCGAGCGTGCTGCCATGATAGCTCTGCCAGCGAGAAATGAATTCCGTGCGCGCGGGCTGGCCGCGCTCGAGAAAATATTGGCGGCAAAGCTTCAACGCCGTTTCGGTCGCTTCCGAGCCGCCGGAGGTGAAAAGAACGCGGCCTGCGCCATCGGGCGATTCGCGGAAGTTTTTTGGAGCGAGTTCGAGGACGCGGCGGGCCAGTTCCGCGGCAGCGCGCGTGGTGAATTGCGAGGAATGAACGTAAGCCAGATTGCGCGCTTGCTCGCCCATCGCGCGCACGACGGATTCGACGCCGTGGCCGATGGACACGACCGCGGCGCCGCCGCACGCGTCGAGGATTTTGCCGCTGTCGGCAGTGAAAATGAAACAGCCCTCGGCGCGCACCGCTTCGGGGTACGTGGCGTGAAAATTCCGAGGGAAAAGGGCGTCGCTCATGCGAAGGCGGAGTGATTCTAGCAGAAATGAGCGGAACGCAATCGAGCAGCAAAGCTTTAAGGCGCCAACGCCGAGAGCAATCTCGTAAGGGTAAACAAGTTTTTGTTTTTTTTGGACAACCGCACGGGTACGCACGGAATCTATGTGAGTGAGGACCATCAGCACGCTGCGTTCCTCACGCGCGGATTGAATCGCGCCAGCCGTGCAAGCTCTGCTGTCGAGGAATCCGCGAGGACTGCCTCGCCCTTCGTTCAACCGTTTCTTGCGTTCCGGCTCGCAAAGTTTCACAAGCCGGCCAGCAGCGCGAAGCGAAATCATTTTATCCACAGGAGAAACAAATCATATGAAAGAACAATCGCCATCGAAGAACCGGGAGTTTCGGATCACGACGCTCCCTAAAACGGAGCATCCGGAGTTTGTAAATTTTGAAGAACTGTTCGATCACGCTCAGGAGCTGCATGATTCGATCACGCAGAGGGCATACGAGCTTTTCGAGCACGATGGGCACGAGGAGGGCCGGGCGCTCGAGCACTGGTTGAACGCGGAAAAGGAAGTGCTGCACCCGGTTCCGGTGGAGCTGACGGAGAGCGATGACGCGCTGACTCTGCGCGCCGAGGTTCCCGGATTCCGCGCGGAAAATTTGAAACTCAGCGTCGAGCCGCGACGGCTGGCGATTTCAGGAAAACGCGAAACGGCCGAGGAAGGAAAGTGGCGGCGGACGATTTATCACGAGCACCTATCGAACCAGATTTGCCGGTCGCTGGAGCTGCCGCTGGAGGTTGATCCATCGCAGTCGAAGGCGACAATCCATGATGGCGTGCTCGAGCTTTCGATGCCCAAAGCGGCGCGCGCGCGGCGGCTGCGTGTGGCGAGCCGGCTGACGTAATTTTGAGGCGAGATTCGTCTGGTTGCACGGATACGATGTAAGGTTCTGCGCGGCAATTAAGCGGCGATGCGGCGCGAGCGGAACGAGAGAACGCGGCGCACTTGCGCGGCGCGGCCCGACACTTCGTGCCTCAGTGCAAGCCACAGGTCGGGCCCTACAGCAGCGAAGCAAAGGCGGGCGGGGGTAAGCCGGGCCCCCACGAAGGCAGAGACGCACAGGCTGAAGCCTGTGCCACGAAAAGCGCAGCCCGACCCTTCGTTCCTCAGGGCAGGCGTAGTCGGGCCTACACCGGCGAACCGTGCACAATATCCGCGCGACGGAGTGCATGGCGTAAATGTGAGGCGAAGTTCATGCTGGATGCATGGTTACAAAGTGAGGCACGGCGCGGGCGCGAAGGCCGCGGTTCAATTCGGCAGCAGGCGCTGAGCTTCGAGACGAAACAGTTTTTGGGAATGCTGGCCGGCCTCTGCTAACCTAAGGACCATTATCATCATCTGACGTACCTATGGGAGGGCGATGCTCATGAGGAAGCACATGCTGATTTGCGTACTTCTGGTGGCGGCGCTGGCGATGCCAGCCGTGGCGCGCACCGGGCGGGGCGATGATATCAGCCGGATTCAGTCCGCGACGGGCGTTTTCCGGGACATTGTGAACACGCCGGAGAGTTCGATTCCGCTGGATTTGCTGCAATCGGCGGAGTGCATTGCCATCATCCCGAGCGAGCTGCGCTTCGCATTTTTCTTTGGAGGCAACTACGGCAAGGGGCTGGTGACGTGCCGCGTGGGAGAGAAACAGTCGAGAACCTGGAGCGCGCCTTCGTTTGTGATGATCGGCGGCGGGAGCTTTGGATTTCAGTTTGGCGGGGCGGCGACGGATCTGATTCTGGTGTTTCGCAACCGCACGGGGCTGACAAAATTACTGAGCGACAAATTCAAAATTGGCGGCGACGCGACCGCTGCGGCGGGACCCGTTGGGCGACATGCCGGGGCCAGCACGGACTTGCAATTGAATGCGCAAATTTTGACGTATTCGCGCAGCCGGGGGGTTTTTGCGGGGATCAGTTTGAATGGCGCGGTGTTCAAGCCGGATGAGGAGGGGAATGCGGCGATGTACGGATCCGAAGCGCATTCCGAAGATATTCTGAATGGCAAATTCCCCGTGCCGCATCAGGCCACGGATCTGTTGGCGGAGATCAAGAAGTACGCGCTGTAGAAAAGATTGCGCCTGAATCCGTCGCCGCTTTGCCAATCGTATAGCGAATTCTTGCGGGAGGCCCAGGAATTGTAGCGCCAGCGTCTCGCTGGCGGTTTTCGCGGAGCTGCAAAAAAAAGAGCCGGCGGGGCGCCGGCGCTACGCGAGACTAATCCTGTTCGCGAGTACCACGAACGGTTTGTTGAAAAAGTGCTCTCAGTTGCTGTTCCGGCCTCCGCACGAGGGCCGTGGTTTGGAAAAACCCAAGGAAACTGCAGATTCCTCCTCGCCATTGCTCGTCGGAATGACAATGAATGGGGTTTTTCAACAAGCTGCTAGAGTGCGTTATTTCGCGGCGGCGCGGCTGGCTGCGTTGATGGCGGCATCCGCGCTTGAAGTTTTCCCGTTTTCTTTTGCGGCGGCGGTGAAATTCCCGTTGTCCATCATTTCGCGAAATTTCCGCACCAGGCGTCCATCCCACCAGCCGCGATTAACTTCCTCGTCGAGAATTTTCCAGGCTTCGAGCGGCGGCAACGCGGCGCGGTAGGGGCGCTGAGTGGTCAACGCATCGTAAACATCCGCGATTTGCAAAATACGCGCCGTGAGAGGGATCGCCTCACCGCGCAGTCCGTCCGGGTAGCCGGAGCGGTCCCAACGTTCATGGTGATGGCGAATAATGCAAAGAACGGAGCGAAACGATTTCAGCGGCGAGCAGATGTGCTCGCCGGCGGCGGGATGCTGTTTCATCACGGAGCGTTCGTCGTCGGTGAGAGGCCCGGGTTTTAGCAAGATGGCATCGGGGACGAGAACTTTGCCGACGTCGTGGACAATTCCGGCGCGGCGCAGAGCGGTGATATCGTCAGCCGGAAGACCCATGCGCTCGCCGAGGCGCGCGGAAAATTCCGCCAGACGCGCGCAATGGCCGTGCGTGTAAGGGTCTCGAGCTTCAATACTCAGAGCCAAACTGAAGAGCACAGCTTCGGCGTGCTCAAGTTCGTCGGTGAAGGATTTCAAGCGCAGCAGGGAACGGACACGGGCGTCAAGCTCGGTCATGTCGATGGGCTTGCTGAGGAAATCATCGGCGCCCGCTTCGATGCCGCGAATGCGGTCGCTTTTTTCGGAAAGGCCGGTGATGAGCACCACCGGAATCAGGCGCATTTCCGGCCGGGATTTTAATTCGCGGCAGACTTCGAAGCCGTCGCGGCCGGGCATCATCACGTCGAGAAGAATCAGGTCCGGCTGGAAAAAAGCGCACTTGTCGAGCGCGCCGTCACCGCCGCTGGCTGTATGAACGTCATATCCCCGGCGGCGCAGCAGGAGTTGCAAGCCGGTGCGAACGTCAATTTCGTCATCGACGATCAGGATTTTTCCGTTCATGCGATTCCGGTTTTACCGAACAATGGGAGGGTACTAAAGAATACGATTCCCTTGCGGGATATGCAATGCAAGAAAAAGCTCATCCGAATCGCGACGGGCGCGAGGGCCGACGAACGGAAGGAGCATCGTGTCTCAGTAGGGGATTTTGTCTTTTTTGTTTTTCCAGGCGCGGAAAACTTCGAGCGCGTCGGCGCGCATCAGCGAAATCATCGGAATGCGGCGCTGCGCGGCCGGACGGCGGATTTCGCGATAAATCGCGGAGTCGTCGAAGCCGATCTTCGCGGCGTCGGCGGCGGTATTTGCGAAATAGATTTTCGCGAGGCGCGCCCAGTAAAGCGCGCCGAGGCACATGGGACAAGGCTCGCAGGTGGCGTAAATTTCGCAGCCAGTCAGATCAAACCGTTTCAGTTTGTGGCACGCTTCGCGGATGGCGACGATTTCGGCGTGGGCCGTGGGATCGTTCGTCGACGTGACTCGGTTGGTTCCTTCGGCGACAATCTTGCCGCCTTTCACGATGACCGCGGCGAACGGGCCGCCGCGGTTCGAGCGAATGTTTTCGTGCGACAGCGCAATCGCGCGAGCCATGAACGAATCCGCGGCGCTAGATTTTTTGAGCGGCATGGGAAATCCTTAGCTCACGCAGCAGGCGGAGCCAGAGGGGATTGTAGCAGCGGTCAGTGCGCCACGACGCGGGATTTGCCCGGCTTGGCTTTTTTCAAGATGAACATAACCGGAATCATGGCCAGACAGATGTAACCCATGACGCGGAAGTCGTCGATGAACGAAAGCATCATGGCCTGCTGCTGGATCACGCCGTAAAACATTCCCTGGGCTTGATGGAGCGCCTGCATGGGACTGGAACCGGCGGCGATCAGGCGCTGCGCCAGCGCGTGCATTTGCGCTTGGAAATTGTTGGACTGCGCGGTGATGTGCCCGGAGAGAATGTTTTGATGCGTTTGTGCGCCGCGGTCGAGCAGCGTGGTGACGAATGAAATCCCCGTACTGCCGCCGATGTTGCGCGCGAGGTTGATGATTCCCGTGGCGTCGTTGGTCTTTTTTGGCGCGACGAAATAAAACGCGATCACGTTGATGGGAACGAACAGGAACGCCACGCCCATGCGCGAAACGATCCACACCGTGACCGGCGTGGACATGCCCATCTGCAGATCGAAATGCGACATCATGAAAAGTCCGGACGCAGTGATGGCAAGGCCCACGACGACAAGCCATCTGGCTTCAAATTTTCCCAGCAGAAAGCCCACAATCGGAAGAACGCAGAGCATGATGGCTCCGCCGGGAAGGAGGACGAGCCCGCTCTGCATCGCGCTGTAACCCAGCAGGGTTTGCAGCAGAATCGGGAGCAAGACCGTGGTGCCGTACAAAACGAAGCCGAGGATGTACATCGTGAACACGGCGATGGCGAAGTTCCGCTCCTTCAGCAAATGCAAATCGACGATCGGCTCTTTCTGCATCAATTCCCAAATCACCGCGCCGACCAGTCCAACCCCGCCGACGATGCTTGCCCACACGATGAAATGCGAGCCGAACCAGTCGTCGCGCTGGCCCTTGTCGAGGACCACTTGCAGAAATCCTAGGCCGACGCTGAGCAGCGCGATGCCGATGTAGTCAATTTTCAGGCGTATTTTCTTCATATAGGGCGGATTCTTGATCAGCATCGTGGTCATCAGGATCGAAAGCACTCCGATGGGTATGTTGATGAAGAAAATCCAGCGCCAACTGAAACTGTCGGTGATCCAGCCGCCGAGCGTGGGACCAATGGTTGGCGCGACGACGACACCCATGCCGTAAACCGCCATGGCCATGCCTTGTTTTTCGCGCGGGAAGCTATCGACGAGAATCGCCTGCGAAATCGGCTGCAGGCCTCCTCCGCCCGCGCCCTGCAGGACACGAAAAAAAACCAGCATCGGCAAACTGGGAGCCAGGCCGCAAAGAAAGGAACTGATGGTGAAAATCGTGACGCAGGTCATATAGAACTGCTTGCGTCCAAAAACATTCGAGAGCCAGCCCGTGAGCGGCAAGACAATCGCGTTGGAGACGAGATACGAAGTGAGGACCCACGTGCTTTCGTCAACTCCGGCGCCGAGGCTACCGGCAATGTGCGGCAATGAAACGTTCGCGACGCTGGTGTCGAGAACTTCCATGAACGTGGCGAGCATCACCGTGACGGCAATCAGCCAGGGATTGACCGCCTCAGTGCGCTCGCGCGGGAGTGCGAAAGTCGCCATCGCGGAACCTATTTGGTGATGATTGTGGCTTCGACGTTCATTCCGGGACGCAGAATGGCTTGATGCAACACGTCAGGGTCGAGGAGGATCTTCACCGGAATGCGCTCGACTACTTTGACGTAGTTGCCTGTGGCATTTTCGGGAGGGAGCAGGCTCAAGCGCGAGCCCGTGGCGCCGGCGATCGAGTCCACATAGCCGGGATAGGTTTTTCCGTACATGTCCACGTGAATTTCCGCGCGGTCGCCGTGTACCACGTGCGCAAGCTGCGTTTCCTCGAAGTTTGCGGTGACCCAAACATCATTCAGCGGAACGAGCAGCAGGAGGCCCTGGCCCGGCTGGACAATCTCGCCGACTTCGACCGTTTTGTGGGTGACGGCGCCGTCCTGCGGAGCGACGATGGTCGTGTAGCTCAGGTTCAGTTTGGCGGCGTCGAGATTGGCTTGCGCTTGCTCGACGGCGGCGCGCGCCGATGCGGCGTTCGCAGTGCTCATGGTCACTTGCCGGATGTTCGCGTGCGCTTCGGCCAGACCCGCGCGCGCCTTTTCCAGTTCAGCCTTCGCGGACGCGACCTGCGCGCGGCGCACGGAAATGGTTTGCTGCGCGAGGGAAAAATTCTGCTGTGCGGCATCAAGCTCGCTCTTGGCCTCTTGTTCGGCGGCGACGAAGCCGTCGTACTGCTGCTGCGAAATTTCTGCTTTGTCCGCGAGCGGCTTCATGCGGGTCAGGTCCGATTCGGCCTTCTGGTATTTCGCTTGCTGCTTTTGGACATTGGCCTGTGCGTAGGCGAGGCCGGAGGTGAGCGCCGTCTGCAGCGCGAGATTGGCCTGTTCGTAATTGGCTTGCGCGGCGGCAACCACAGCGTCGGCGCTGGTTGTGCCGCTCTGCGTGGTTGCGGACGTAAGCGGGACATTTACGGTGGCAACCTGAGCGCGGCTCTGCGCGAGGGCCAGCGCGGCCTGGGCGTCGTCAACTTTGGCTTGAAAATCGCGCGGGTCCAGGCGAACGAGCACCTGGCCCTTTTTCACGGTCTGATTGTCCCTGACGAGCACGTCGATGACGCTGCCGGAGACGCGCGGGGCAATCGGAATGATGTGCGCGTTGACCTGCGCGTCGTCGGTGGATTCGCGATTGCGATAATGCAGCCACAGGAAGATCGCGATAATCGCAATTACCACTCCGCCGATCAGCAGTCCCTTGCGCAGGCGAGGATTCCGCAGCAGGCCCGGCTTATCGCTCTCGGGCGTTTGCTCCTGCGGATTCGCCGCCGGCTTCTCTTCTGCTTCGCGTTTTTTTTCAAGATCGAGTTCGGTGGTTCTCGTGTCCATTTATGTCGCTCTCTTTCACTTGTTGTAGAGCAGTTCGATCCGCCCAATGGCGCGCGCCAAGTCGGCGCGCGACTGATTGTATTGATACAGGGCGGAAATTTGGTTCGCGTTGGCGCGCGCGAGCGCATCCTGCGCGGTGACGACTTCAATGTTGTCGACGACGCCGGCTTTGAAGCGGTCGCGCGACTGCTGCACCTCCTGCGTGGCCAGATCGACGCCCAGATTCGCCACCTGCACCTGATTGCGCGCCGAATCAAGCTCGGCGACGGCGGTTTGCACGTCGAGAGCAATTTGATTGCGTTCGTTCACGATGGTCTGCTGAAGTTTTCGCACTTCCAGATCGTCGCGAGCGATTTCGTTGTGGATGCGGCCGCCGGTAAATAGCGGCAGGGTGATTCCCGCTTCATAAACGTACGTGGGAATTATTGTGCTGGACGAAAGGCCCTGCTGCTCGTAATCGCCGCTGAAGGCCAGCGCGGGCCAGCGCGATTCGCTGTCGGCGCGCTTCTGATACTCGAGGGATTGCTGCTCGGCCAGCAAGGACCGCATTTCCGGACGTGTTTGATAGGCTTGCGCGAGGTTTTCGTCCACGCTGATTTCCGGCGTTTGGAAAAAACTGGTCTGGTCGTCGAGCACGATTTTCTGTTGAGGATCGACATTCAACAATTTCGAGAGTCCGTAGAGCGCGATTTGCTGGTTCGTTTGCGCGACGATCAGGCGCTGCTTCTCGTTTTGCAGTTCGACGTTTGCGCGCAGGGCGTCCACGCCCGTGGCCACGCCATTTTTCCGCATGTCCGAGGTTTGATTGTAGAGCGCCTGCGCCAGATCGACCTGCGATTGCGCCACCTGCGCTTGCGCTCCAGCATGCAGGCTGGACAGATATTGCGACACCACCAGCAGCACGATCTGTTCACGCACCGACTGCTGTTGCGCGTCGCTGCTCAGAATATTTTTGCGCGACGCTTGCCACCGGCGCCACAGCGACAGGTCGAAAACGGGCGCGGAGAATACGGAGCCAGTCTGAAAAACCTGGAACGGGCCGACCGCTTCCGGAACGCCCGGAATGCTCAGGCCGATTCCGGCGCGGATGTTCGCGCGAATCGCGCGATCGGAAACGTTGAAATCCGCCTGGGGCAGCAACGCGGAGAGCGCGATGCCGCTATCCTTCTGGCTTTCGGCCAGATTCAACGCTGCAATCTGCACGGTTGGATTTTGTTTGAGGGCCAGTGCGATTGCTCGGTGCAGAGTCAGTTGCAACGGCGGTTTGTCCGTGCTCGTTTGCGCGTGCGCCGCGCTGACGGCCAAAAAGAAAAATAACGGCACAAGAAAAAGCCGGCGGCTGCGCCCCGCGAATTTCGACGGAGCATCGGAACAGTCGCTCTGGTTACCGGCGCGCTGCTCGACCTCGTTCCGTTCGTTCTTGTGCCCCGGATTGTCGGCCCGCTTAGATCCGTCTGTGTTGGGCAAAATGGATTTGACGATTGCCGCCGTGGCGCAACCTTGCGCCCAGATTTCCGCGCCTGCCTGAACCATTTGAGTAATGAGCGCCTTTCCCTGGTTGTCGATGAAGCTTACGTCCGCCAACTCGACCATTATTTGATGTTGCGATCCCTGAGCCGGTAGCGACTCCCAGCAGCGCCGAAGTTCCTCCACCCACGGACCCGAAATTTTGCCTTCCACGCGGAGGCGAGTGCGCGTCCTTTCACGTTCGATAGTTGCTTTCATCATTGCGCGTAGCCCTCAATCGGCTTAAATGGAAGGGCATTTTGTGTGCCAAAGTGACGACTGGTGGTCATCCAGTAAGTGTAAATATATTAATCACTTACATAAATAGAGGGAGTGCTAAATGGAGGCAGGCTCTGATAATATGGAATTACGTGCCGACAGTTCGGCACCTGACTTTATCTCGGCAGATTCAATACAGCGGAAGCCGCTGTGGTGCGGCTAGGTTGTCCTGCGGATGCCGAGCTTTCGCATTTTGGATTGCAGCGTGGTGCGTTTCATTCCCAACCGTGCGGCAGCGCCATGGGGTCCGCCGACAATCCAGCGAGTGTCGGCCAGCACCCGGCGGATGTGCTCGCGCTCGGCGGCGACGAGTGTGGTGGGCTGGCCTGCGGGGTCGTGTCCTCGCTCGCGCAATTCGGAAATGGGCAGACGCAACTCGTGCCCGGACGAAAGTATGATCGAGCGTTCGATGAAGTTTTCTAGCTCGCGAATGTTGCCGGGCCAGGGATAGCGGAGGATCGCGTCAAGAGCTTCGGCGGGAATGGATTCGATGGCGCGATTCATCAGGCGAGAATGCTTTTGCGCGAAGTGCCGGACGAGGAGCGGAATATCCTCGGTACGTTCGCGAAGCGCGGGGATGCTGATCGGAAAAATATTCAAGCGATAGTACAGATCCGCGCGGAATTGCTTCGCCGCGACCATTTCCTCGAGGTTCCGATTGGTTGCCGCGACCAGGCGGACATCCACGCGAACCGTCGCGGTGCTTCCCAGGCGCTCGAATTCCTGCTCCTGGAGCACGCGCAATAGTTTCGGTTGAAGCTCGAGGGGAATGTCGCCGATTTCGTCGAGGAAAAGCGTGCCGCGATTCGCCAGCTCGAAGCGGCCGATGCGCCGCGCGATCGCGCCGGTGAATGCGCCTTTCTCATGGCCGAAAAGCTCGGATTCGAGGAGGCCGGTGGGAATGGCGGCGCAATTCAATTTTACGAAAGTGCGTTCGCGGCGCGTGCTGTTGTTGTGGATGGCGCGCGCGATCAACTCCTTGCCCGTGCCGGTTTCGCCCAGAATCAACACGGTGGAATTTGTGGGAGCGACGGTGGCGACCTGCGCCAGCACGTGCTTCCACGCGGCGCTCTCGCCGATCATTTCCTCGAAGTTGTGCTCGCTGCGGATTTCGTCTTCGAGATATAGCTTTTCCTCATGCAGCTTGTCTTTGATTTGCTCGACCTCACGATAAGCCAGGGCGTTTTCCACGGCCAGCGCAATTTGGCCCGCAACCTGGCGAAGGAAGTCCACATCCTCGTGCGAAAACGCATCGTCGCGGAGGCTCGCGAAATTCAGCGTGCCCAGCGCGCGCTCCGGCGTGAGCAAGGGCAGCGAAACACCGGACTTCAACCCTTCCGCGGCAACCAGTGTCGCCAATTCCGGATACAGGCGCGCGAGATTTTCGCGATTCAGGATGAACGGCTGGCGCGTGGAAAATGCCTGCCCCGCGGGAGTTTGATCCACGGGCAGGCTCAATTCTTCCTGCAAGAAACCCTTGCCGGCGGGAAAATCGAGGGCGCGGATGTTCATGCGCCGAGTTTCGGGATCGTAAATTGCGAGGCTGACGTACTCGCATTCAAGCAGCCGCCGCAAACTGGAGGAAATGGCGGTGAAGAGCTGGCGAAGATCGAGCTTCGAGACCACGGCGTTGGTGACGTCGAGGAGCATTCGCAGGCGGTCGCGCTCGCGGACAAGCTGCTGCTGATACGTTTGCGCGCGCTGGTAATTGAGGGCGTTGTCGACCGCAACGGCCACTTGCCGCGCGATGCGTTCCATCAAGCCGACTTCTTCGGGTTGATATTCGTAAGGAACGCGATTCGCGAAACCGAGCGCGCCGAGTTTGCGCTGCGCCGTGCTCAGTGGAACCGCGCAAAACGATTCGATGCCCTGCTCGCGAAACAGTTCGAGAAGGCGCGGAAAGCGAGTTTCACCATCAAAAGAAGAAAGCGTCAGAGGCTTTTGCGTCTGAAACACGATGCCGCTGGGAGATTCATCCAACGGCAATTCCAGGCTCGGCATGGCGGGGCCAGGATTCCTTCCTTCGCAAATGCGTAACTGCATCACGTCGCGGGCAGCGTCATGCAGAATCAAACCCAGGAAATCAAACTGAACGATGCCGTAGAGCCGCTGCACCAGGTCGTGAAACAGCGCGGAAAGGTCGCGATGCAGGGAAATGGCTTCGGAAACTTCGAGGAGCGCGCGGAATTTTTCAGCCGTGTCGGTGGCGATTTTTGGATGTTCCACGCCGGGCATCCATCCAGCATAGCACTTGCGTTTCCGGCGACTCAATACGTGGAACGAGGCCGTGCTCGAATTTCACGCGCCTCGCAAAAAAAATAAGACGGCGAAATTAGAGCCGGTCGATTTTCGCGGCGAGGATGAAATCGCTCTCCGTCAAGCCATCGATTTTATGCGTCCAGGTGGTGATTTCCGCGTTGCCCCACGTGAACTTGATTTCGGGATGATGGCCCTGTTCTTCGGCGACGGCGCCGACTTTGTTGACGAACGCGAGCGCCTGCTTGAAATCGGGGAAAGTGAAAGTCTTGGCGAGATGGTGCTCGTCGACGGCTTTCCATCCGGAGACTTGTTTCAAATATCCATCGAGCTCTTTGCCTTTGAGGGGCGGCACGCCGCCGCGGCAGGGCACGCACGTCTTGCTTGCGAGATCGCTCATCATGGCTGTTGTGGCTCCTTCTTGCAGTTCTTGGCTGCACGGCGATTGTAGCGAATCGCGGGGCAATTGCGAAGCGGAACGGCGCGTCCGGCGGATTTCAGCGTTTCGCTGCCGCCGCCGAGCGCTGGGCGAGCCATTCCTTGATGTAGGCGGTAAACGCTTCGTCGAGCAGGCGCGTGATCGGGCCAGGCGCGTTCGCGTAGCGATGGCCGGCAATTTCGCCGACGGCGAGCAGGGTGCGATTCGTCGACGAAATAAAAATTTCGTCCGCGGAAAATAAATCGGGAGGCCGCAGCGTCTTTTCCTCGCACGGAACGCCCGCGCGCGGGCCGATTTCGAGCAAAATGCTGCGCGTGATTCCTTCGAGGCAACCGGAACTAAGCGGCGGCGTCAGCACGCGGCCGCCGCGCACGCAAAAAAGGTTCGCCGCCGTGCATTCGGCCACTTCGCCGCGCTCGTTGAGCAGCACCACTTCGTCGAAGCCGCCCTGCTGCGCTTCGTAAAGATTCCATACATTGTTCAGCCACGAAGTGACTTTCACTCCGGCCAGCGGCGACGCCGCGTGCCGGCCATGCTCGCGAAGGTTCAAGCGCGCGGGCTGGTGATACGCGGGCAAATCCGTGCTGCACAGAAACAAATCCACAAGCGGCATTTTTTCATCGCTGCGCCAGTGGCCCACTTGATTGTAAACGGCGTAAATGCGCGCGCATCCTTCTTGCACGTGATTCGCGCGAACCACTTCCATCAGTTGCCCGCGCACGGTTTCCGCGTCGAAGGGAAACGGGCAATGCGTCCGCGCGGCGTCTTTCTGCAGGCGCTTCCAGTGGCGCTCGAAAGCAAAGATTTCGCCATCGAAAATATGCAGCGTCGTGAACAGGCCCCAGCCGCTCAAAAGCCCCGCCTGTCCCGGCGAGAACCGCGCTTCCTCGATGGGCATGAGTTTCGTGTTGTGAAAAACAAAGCGATGCAGCATCCGCCCTCCGGCTTTTCTTGCGCTATTGTAGCGCAACAGGGAGCATCCTGTTCCGCACCGTTCTGGATGATTGGAGTTCGAAGCCGATGCTCGAAAACACTGTCGTAGCGCCGGCGTCCCGACGGCTCTTTTTTTTTCAGTGTTCGCTGGTTTTGTAGCTCACGTCCCGTCCCGATGCCTTTCATCGGGACTGACGCGAGGTATTTGCCTTTTTCGGCAGGATTTTGCCGTAGCGGCCGCCTTCAGGCGGGCATCCGCGTGTAGTGCCCGCTTTCCGACGGGATCGGGCGCACCATCTGGACGAGCTCGGTCGACCTACGGCTGCGGGTTTTGGCCGCCGTTGGTGCCTGCGCCAATCTGCGTGCCGATGATCTCGCCGGAGATGATGATGTCAACGCGCCGATTTTTTTGCCTTCCGGCGGCGGTGTCGTTGCTTGCCACGGGATTGGATTTTCCGTATCCAATGGCTGTCACAGCGGTCGGGTCGATGCCCTGGGCAATCAGGTAAGCGCGGACCGCATTCGCTCGATTCTCGGAAAGCGTCTGGTTGTAGGCATCGCCTCCCACGCTATCGGTGAATCCCTCGACCTGCAGCTTCAGTCCCGGATGCGCCTCGACGATTCCGGATAGCTTGGCCAATGATTCGCGCGCTCCGGGCCGCAGATTGTATTTTCCGGTGTCGAAGAGCACGTCGGCCATGTTCACTTGCAAACCGCGGGAAGTGTCGGTCGTGGGCAGGATACGGCTGAACTGCTGCAGCAGGCTTGCGCGAAGCTGTTCCTTCTCCTTCTCGGCTTGAGCCGCCGCTTGTTGCGCCTGGGTCGCTGCCTGTTGCGCCTGCTCCGCCGCCATTTGTTCCTGCTGCGCCTTCGCGTCTGCCTGCGCGCGAGCCGAGGCTTCCTGCTGCGCCTGTAACTGCGCCTGCTGATTCTGCAGGTCGGCTTGCTTGCGCGCTTCCGCTTCCTTCTGCGCCTCCACCTGCGCCTGCTGCTTTTGCAGGTCGGCTTGCTGCCGAGCGGCTGCTTCCTGTTGCTGGCTTGCGGACGCTGCGGCGGCGGCGGCCTGCGCCTGTGCCGTGCGTTGCGCTTCGGCCGTGCGCTGCTGTGCGCGTTGCTCCTGTTCCTTGCGCCGGATCGTGATTTGCCGCGCATCGGCGGCATCTTGCACGGCGTCTCGCGCGCTTTGAATTTCTTGTTTGCGATTGCCCTTGTGCGCGAGCATGTCTTCCGCGTTCGTCAGGGAAACCTGCGCCTCGGAAAATGCCTTGGCAGCGTATTGTTCGGCGCCCACGTTTCGCGCGATGGCGACGGCGTTCCGCGCTTCCAACACCTCGATGGGGACGTTCTTTTTCGCGACCACGTTTTGATTTTCTTGCGACACGTCGTAGGCGTACTGCCCCCGGTCGAGCAGTTCGTAGTTCGCGGTCACGCGCTCGATGGTTCCGCTCGTATCGTTCAGCACCACATTTTCGAGAACGACGACGTTGCTCGGCTGGTTCACCGCGAAATACGGTTCGGCGGTCACAATCAAGCCGAATGTCTGGAGCGACGTGGTCACCTGAATTTTGCTGTTCTTCCCGTCCAGCAGGATTTCGCCCAGGTTATTCGTCTTGCCTTCGGGCGTGATGGCCCACAGCACGTACGTCAGGTATTCCGGCCCGAACCTCTGCGCCGGCACCAGATTCTTGAACTTGGCGGAGATGGCGATGCGCCCTTGCTTGCTCTCCACGCGCGCTTCGCCCTTCGCCTGCGCCAGCAGCGGCGTGCCCTGGAAGCCGATCTCCGTGGATCCGCTGCGGTGCTGATAGCTGATCGCGGTCACGGAGTTGCCGACGAGCTTCAGTTGGTAAATCGGCACGTTTCCCTGGCGCTGCTGCGATGCGGACTGCGCATTCGAGACGCCCGTAAATCCCAGAACAAGAATCAGGCACGCTAGAATCTTCGTCATGTAGCCATTTCCTCCTGTCGAGTGTTTTAGCCTCTAATTCTCCTGCACCCGGTGCAAAACACTTTCAAACTTGGGATTGCTTTAGTGGTTGTTTGAGCCGGAGTTCGAGATTACTTTCCAAATTAAGTCGTGATTAAGTCGTGCAGCTCGCGTTGGAAAACGATAGTCCATTTGTCGCGCGGCAGGGAATACACTGTTTCCTGTATTTGGAACGCAATTCACTGTATTGACCCTGCGCTGCGCATTGTGACTTAGTAGAGACAGTATCGCCGGAGAAATTATGACAAGTCCTTCGCCGCAAGAGCCCGCTAAGGAAGAGCGAATCCGCCGGCACGCATACGAGCTGTGGGAATATCGAGGCCGCCCGATCGGCTCCCCCGAAGTGGACTGGTTTCGCGCCGAAAACGAAATCGACGCCAAGTTGAATCCGCTGAAGAAGCTCGCAGTCCGAACCTGAAACTTACTGGCCTCTGCGGCTTCCTCGGAACCGGCGGGTTTCGTAGCGCCGGCTCGTCCTGAGCGTTAGCGAAGGGCGTCCCGTTTACCCCGAGCTTCGAGGGGGCGGCTCTTTTCTCCTTTGTCAGCGTTCGCGGAAAGCCTCTGGCGAGACGCTGATGTTACAACTCTCACTCCCTCCCGCAAAAGTTCACCGCCAGCTTGCACGTTGCCGGGAATGGCGATGTCAACAGAGCCCCCATATTTCTAATCGGTACAACAAATTATTAGAAGTTGGCGTAACTTACACAAAACAAAGAGCCGCGTACCTTTCTAATCGGTACAAAATACCGTTTTTTTCGCCAGGCTCATTTCGCCCCGTTCTGTTGGTAGTGGCCAGCACTCTTATGCGCCGAATCTTCCGGCGCGCATCCCCAATCGCAACGGATTGCGATACGATAATCCGCGCAGTTTCCCGGGGGACCCTTGATGACGCGCGAAGAGCAAAGGATCGTCGAATCACAGCAGCGCAAATCGCACTGGAAGCGTTGGGGGCCATATCTTTCCGAGCGCCAGTGGGGAACGGTGCGCGAGGATTACAGCGCTGACGGTGACGCCTGGGAATATTTTCCGCACGATCACGCGCGCTCGCGCACGTATCGCTGGGGCGAGGATGGAATCGCCGGAATCTGCGACCGCCACCAGCGCATCTGTTTTGCCCTGGCTTTGTGGAATGAACGCGACGCCATTCTGAAAGAGCGGCTCTTCGGGCTCACCAACAGCGAAGGAAATCACGGCGAAGACGTCAAGGAATATTATTTTTATCTGGACGCGACCCCCACAAGCTCCTATCTGAAGTGCCTTTACAAATATCCGCACGCCGCGTTTCCGTACGAGCAGCTGATTGCGGAGAATCGTCAGCGCACTCGCCAAGACCCGGAGTTCGAGCTGATGGACACGGGCATTTTTAGCGAGAACCGCTATTTCGACGTATTCGTCGAGTATGCCAAAGCCTCCGCGGAAGACATCCTGATCCGCATCAGCGCCGTCAATCGCGGACCAGAGACTGCTCCACTGCATCTTCTGCCCACTTTGTGGTTTCGCAATACATGGGCGTGGGGAAACACAGTTCGGCAGGCGAATGTGAAACGTGTTTCGTCACCCGCGGGCACCGCAATCGTTGAGGCACATCAGTCCGATTACGGAAATCGCTGGTTAATCGCGGAAGGCTCGCCCGAGCTTCTCTTCACGGAAAACGAAACGAACACGGAGCGTTTGTACAGCGTGAAGAACAAAACTCCCTACGTAAAAGACGGAATCCACAATTGCATCGTGTACGGCAAAAAAGACGCCGTGAATCCCGCGCAGACAGGGACCAAAGTCGCGGCGCATTACTCACTCCAGGTCAAGCCCGGCGCCAGCATTTCGATTCGCCTGCGTCTGACCGATCAATCGCCGCTCCCACAATCAGGCAACTCGAAATCCGCAGCGGGAGAATTTTTCGGGCCAGCGTTCGAAGTGACCTTTGCCGACCGAATCAAAGAGGCCGACGAGTTTTACGCGCAGCGCGTGTGCGAGGGAATGAGCGACGACGCCCGCATGACGCAACGGCAAGCATTCGCCGGCTTGCTCTGGGGCAAACAGTCGTACCACTACGAAGTGCAGCGATGGCTCTCCGGCGATCCCACGCAGCCGCCCCCGCCCCCTGAACGCTTGACGGGACGAAACCACCAGTGGGTGCACATCTATAACGCCGACGTCATTTCGATGCCCGACAAATGGGAATATCCCTGGTACGCATCCTGGGACCTGGCGTTTCATTGCGTTGCGATGGCGCCGAT
>Ga0307373_10001291_pt1 | contig 46963 bp, 44 predicted proteins | sample OX2MG_FD_202534 | JGI IMG/M metagenome (GOLD analysis project Ga0307373, IMG submission 202534) | Soil microbial communities from Risofladan, Vaasa, Finland - OX-2 | ecosystem: Environmental > Terrestrial > Soil > Coastal area > Acid sulfate soil | place: Finland: Risofladan, Vaasa | collected...
TGGATTTCAACATGGATCAGCACCCACGCTTCCGCCCCGTCCTTGAGCCACACCTTGAACAGCTTATCGACGTAACGGCGGCCCACGGCGGCTTCGCGAACAATTTGTTGCAACTCCTTGTCGAGGGCCTCGTACTCGCGTGACCAGTCGATGGCCGCATGCACTTGCGGAAAAAAGAACTGCGGGAAAGCAGGGAAAAACTGCTCCAGGGCATCTTTCCACGGGCTATCGAAGTCACTCAACGTCGGGATCCTCCAGGTTCTTCAACATCCAAGATACCAGATGGCACGATGGAAATCGACGGGCCGACCGGCGTTTAACGATAGGGGAGGGCCGATTGAGTTCGGCCCCCCCTCCGGGCGAGCCCGAAGGGGCGGGGCGCCGCGACGATGGATGTCGCCCCTTTTGGGGCTGAACGACATGATCATGGGAAGGTTCTGGGGCTGACGCCCCAGGCTACACTCTGCCGACCCTTCGGGTCTGTCGTCCGCCACTTGCGCGCAGCGGGATCGTGGGCGGCGCCGCCCCTTCGTGACGTCGTGGACCGCAAAGTAGTAGGCACACTCCGTGTGCCGTAACCTCCGGCGAATCGACGTCGGCTGGTGGCAAGGCGGGATCCAGGGCGATCCGTGTGCCGTAACCTACCTTGGGCGTATCGACGTCGCCCGGCGGAATTCACCGTTGAGCGAGTCGTTGGAATTCGTCGAGCGAACCGGCCTCGATGGACTGGTCAAGCCAACGATCCAAGCGTTTCAGGTCGGTCGTGGCGCGGATGAACGCCTCCAAGTCCGTTGGAACGCCGCGGGCAAATCGCCGCTCAAGGACGTGCAACAGCGCGTCCGCCTTGCCTTTCGCCTCGCCTTCCGCCTTGCCTTCCGCCTTGCCTTCCGCCTTGCCCCTTTTGAACCCCAGTCGCTCGAAACTTGTGACGTAGGGCATGTTCTTCTCCTCCCCAAAACGGGTCATTTCTTCTTGCACTTGCTCCTCCATTTCTTCCGGTAGATCCATCACCCAATCAATCAGCCGCAATAGTTGGCGAATTTCATCGCCCGTGAAGCCGCGTTCGAAGAGCCCTTTCAGAAGTCGCATTTTCCAACCCTTCCGTGCCGCCATATCTTGCCGGGTCTCCATCGTCTTCAAGTGGGCGACTACGAACGGCGCAAACGGACTGGGGTTCGCCTCGAGCGCCGCCAGGTCGGCCCCGTAGTCCAACAACTTCGCCACGGGAAACTCGAAGCCCAATGTGCAGCCACCCAAGCTGTAGCCAAAGTGGTTCGGCCGCCAGGCGGGGTGTTCGTCGCCCAGGACGGCCAGGCTGACCACGGGTCGCCGATACCGCTCGTAAAGCCGGCTGTGGTAGCCGTACATCCGTTCGGCGAATTCATCGTCGCGCTGGCTTTGGATTTCAACATGGATCAGCACCCACGCTTCCGCCCCGTCCTTGAGCCACACCTTGAACAGCTTATCGACGTAACGGCGGCCCACGGCGGCTTCGCGAACAATTTGTTGCAGCTCCTTGTCGAGGGCCTCGTACTCGCGTGACCAGTCGATGGCCGCATGCACTTGCGGAAAAAAGAACTGCGGGAAAGCAGGGAAAAACTGCTCCAGGGCCTCTTTCCACGGGCTATCGAAGTCACTCAACGTCGGGATCCTCCGGATTCTTCAACATCCAAGATACCAGATGGCACGATGGAAATCGACGGGCCGACCGGCGTTTAACGATAGGGGAGGCCGATTGAGTTCGGCCCCCCCCCTCCCTCCGAACCGTACGGGCGGGTTTCCCGCATTCCTCCGGGCGAGCCCGGATGATTCATGGTCCAACACCAACCCGCAGCGCAAGCAAGGCCAGGCGTTACGTTCCTTGCTTGCGCTGCGGGTTCAGGCGTTACGTTCCTTGCTTGCGCCGCGGGTTAGTGTCGAAGCAGCCCGCTGGCGGTATGGCGAGCATGGGGAAAACCCGTCCAATGGGTGGAATGGCAAGCCAAAAACACCCCTTTCAGGTGGACCCAAGAGCCGTTTCCGTCACGGCACAACGAATTTTTCCATTTTATTGGTTGCAATCGCCCGATGGAAAGATTATTCTAACATACCGGTTCGTGCTAACGCCCGAATCGGCCCTCTATATTTCCTTATTTCCTTCTTTCTCCATTCAAGGACTTCAAACATGAGTATCGAACTGAGGAAGTTGCTCAGACGAACCGCCTTCACGCTGGTGGAGTTGCTGGTCGTCATCGCGATCATCGGTATCTTGATCGCGCTCTTGTTGCCGGCTATCCAGGCGGCGCGCGAAGCGGCCCGCCGTAGCGCATGCACCAACAACTTGAAACAGTTGGGCATCGCGCTGCACAATTATCACGATATCTACAACCGTTTCGCCATCCCCTTCTTGAATGACGACAATAATGGCTGGAGCGTTCCTTGGGAAAAAGGCGGCCCGATGGTGCGTTTGTTGCCTTATCTGGAACAAGCGGTGGTCTACAATCAGTTCAACCCGAATTCAGCGCGTTGGATCCAGCAGCTTATCCCCAACCCCCCCCCCGTTAACCCTTACCCCGCTTCCACGGTCATACCCGGCTGGCTATGCCCCTCCGATTCACCCCGACCCATGAATTTGAGGTGGGGCGCTTCGGCGTCGAACTACGCGCCCAACCGGGGTCCCATTGGCTCATTGCAAGGTGGCGGCGCGGGTGGCAGCTTTGGGGCCTATACAGGTATCTCGCCTTACACCAACGTATCGGGTCAAAACGGCAATTGGTTTGGTGATGCGTTGGCGCAAGATGGAGGAGCAAATGGAGGATGGGGTGGGAGTTGGGAAAACAGCAACACCGGTTCCCAATTCGTCGTAGGGCCATTCGGCAGTTGGGGGACTTGGGCCGCCAGTATCAGTGATATCACAGACGGCACGAACAACGTCATTGCGATCGGTGAGATGAGGCCCCTGTGCAGCAATGGTGGTAGTTATTCGGCTTGGGGCGCGCGCGACGGTAGTCTCTGTACGGTAGCGCCGATCAATTTAGCCACCTGCGTCGGCGTGTGGGAGAATTACAACACGACCGGCATGCAAGAGCCCATCGCGCCAGGGATGCTGTATATCGTGGGTACGGGCTGGGGTTATAATACCCTTTTGGGTGAAAGCGATGGTTTCCGGTCGAAGCACCCGGCCGGCGCGCTGTTCGCTTACTGCGACGGCTCCGTGCATTTCCTGAACGAGTTGATGAGCTACGACACCTACCAGAAGCTAGGCGACCGTCGCGACGGACGGCCGATCACGTCGCTCGATCCATAGGGTTCTCGTTCGGGACACCCGCGCAGCGGGTCGGCTCCGCGTGGGAACGGTTGTTCGGTTTCGCACACTAACCCGCAACACACTAACCCGCAGCGCAAGCAAGGTAAGTAGTTACGCGCCTTGCTGTGCGCTGGGTAATCTGACGGCACGCCCACGCGGAGCGTGGGACGTACGAATATACGGGCGGCGGTTTTGTTCGTTTTAAGAAGTCACCATCATGTGGAAACGAGGAGATATTATGTTGCGGAGATCGGTGTTCGCGGCATCGTGCGTCGTCATGCTGGTAGCGCTCAGTGGTTGCGGTGGTAAGGGCTCCCACCTCAAGACGGTGGCCGCTGGTGGCACGGTCACCCATAACGGCAAGCCCGTCGAAGGCGCCACGGTTAATTTTTTTCCGGCCGACCCTAATTCGGGCAAAGCCGCCGGGGGAACGACCGACGCGGCGGGTAAGTTCACGCTCCAGACGTTCGTAGGCGGCACAACGACGGCCAACGGCGCCTTGGTCGGCGATTACAAGGTGACCGTGGCTAAGTTTTCCGGCCAAGACGACCATACCCCACTGCCCGGAATGGCACCTCTGTCCGCGGACGCTCCTGCAACGCCTGAGGACATGACAAAGCAAAACCAAGACATGGCAGAGCAAATGTCAAAAATGAAGGAAGGAATGGACAAGCAAATGGCGGACTTTGCGAAAGGCGGCAAGGCGCCGCCGCCGACTGCTAGTAATTCGCTGCTGCCGGCGAAATATGCCGACGTGAAAACGTCTGACTTGAAAGAAAGCGTGCCGGCCGGTGGCAGGACCGACTTTGCCTTTGATCTGAAGGACGACTGAGGCCCCGCGATGACCGAGCGAGCTTTTTAACAGGCACACGAGATGCTGAGCGCGGCAACGGTCACCAACGCGGGGGCGGCGGAGCGTCGCACAGGGCGGCGCGAGGGGCGCTGGCGCCGTGCGATCTGGATGTTGGCTTTGGTGACGGTATTCGGGGTGATCGCCGGCAAGTTTCTGGCGCCGCGGGCTTTCGTGGCCTATGACCTGTACCAGGCGCGCCGCGCCATGGCGCTGGTGCATCCGACCGAGGCGCTGAGTTGGCTGCAGGCCGCCGAGCGGCGCGAGCCCGATCGCGCGGAGGTGCAATTTCTGTTGGGCGCCGTGTATCGTCGCAGCGGAGCTTTCCGTCCGGCGCGCCAACACCTGGAGCGCGCCCTGGCCCTTGGGTATTCGCGAAAAGAGGTCGAGCGACAGGACTGGATGATGTTGTTTCAGATGGGGCACGTCAGCGAGGTCGAGCCCTTGCTGACGAAGTTGCTCGAGCGGGGCGTAAGCGACGAGTTGGCCGAAGACGTCTACGAGGCCATGGTGATCGGTTATCTGAGCGACCACCGCGTGCGCGAAGCGGGGGTTTTTTCGGATTACTGGATTGGGTGGCGTCCCGATAGCCTTCGCGCGCGGCTGATGCGCGCCTATATGTACGAGGGCGTTTTTAATTTGGAAAAGCTGCAATCCGAATTGGGCGAGGTTTTACGGATCGACCCGCGGCGCGTGACTCAGCGCCTCAGGCTGGTGAAAATGCTCTTGGACCAGAAGCAGGTGAACGAAGCGCTCGCCGAGTGCGAGATTTGCCGCGAGCATGCGCCCGGCGACCCGCGCGTGAGCGTGCGATTGGGGATCTGCCATTATCAATTGGGCCGGCTCGACGAGGCGAAGCGAGAATTGGAATCGGCCCTGGCGGCGTCCTTGGAACCTTCCTCGCGGTTGGAAGCGTTGATGATTTTGGGCCAGATCGCGTCGGCCGCCCACGATTTCGAGCTGGCAAGGCGATGTTGCCAGGAAGCCTTGGAGTTGCGTCCTTACGACGGGACCGCGGCCTATGGCTTGGGCCTGGCCTTGTCGAAATTGGGACAGAACGAGTTGGCCCGGCAATATCTGGAGAGTTCAAAACGGCTCATGGAGCAAGGCCAACGGCTGGCCGAAATCGATCAGGAGCTCATCAAGAACGCCGCGGACGTGGGTCTGCGGCTGGAGATGGCGCGGATCATGCTCGATCAGGGGCGGCGGCCCGATGCGGCGGCCTGGATGCAGACCGTGTTGCGCTATGATCCCAAGTGCCGCGAGGCGCACGAACTCTTGGCCGAGTTTTACGAAGAGCACGCTAAGCCCGAACTGGCCCAGGCCCACCGCGAGGCGCTGGCGGACATGGCGGCAAGTGAGTCTGCCGGCGCCGTTGGGGGCACCGAAGCCGCCGGGGGCACCGGGAACCCGTAGCTGAATTCGCCGGGCTGCGACGACTTCAAGACCCGTGGCCGGCTGGCGCAGTTGCCCGGCGCGCTGGCCAACCCGAGTGGACAACCATGAAGCGTTCTCTGCGAAGCCCTCGGATGTTGGCCGCGGCGGCGGCCCTGATCGGCGTAGGCGCGGCCGCGACCTATTATTGGGGATGGGCAATCTCGTGGCACGGCAGCGAGGCTTCGACTCAGGCAAATATTATTATCGCTGGGCTTGGCGGGACGCGGAGCGTCCGCGGACCCGTTCCCACGCGGAGCGTGGGGACGAGTGGGAAGTATGGAAAACATGGAAAACCCACCCGAGGGGTGGAATGGCACGCCAGTAATACCCCCTTCAGGTGGACCCAGAACGAAATCACCGTCGCGATTCGACGAATTTTGCATTTTTGGTTGCAACCATGTCAGTGAAACATTACACTAACGTACCATTCACGATAATAACCATCGTGCTGATCCGGCGTCGGTCGCCGAAAACGACGGTGCGTCAACTCCGTCGGCCATATGTTTCCTTTTATTTTTTTCAAGGACTTCAAACATGAGTATCGAACTGAGGAAGTTGCTCAGACGACCCGCCTTCACGCTGGTGGAGTTGCTGGTCGTCATCGCGATCATCGGTATCTTGATTGCCCTGTTGCTGCCGGCCATCCAGGCCGCGCGCGAAGCGGCCCGCCGCAGCGCCTGTACCAACAACATGAAACAGTTGGGCATCGCGTTGCACAATTATCACGACATTTACAGCCAATTTCCGATCCCCTTCACCACCGACGACGTCTATGGCTGGGGTGTTCCTTGGGAGCGCGGCGGCCCGATCGTGCGCATGTTGCCCTATTTGGAACAACAGGGGGTGTACAACCTGCTCGATTTCAAGTTCACAACCTATATGTGCGGCCAAGCCGCCGCTGCGACACCGATCCCCGGCTTGACATGCCCTTCCGACTCGCCGCGTCAAGTCAACAATTGGCCGGGTGGTTGGACGAATCCCGGTCCATCGACGTCGAACTACCTGCCCAATATGGGGCCACTCGGCACGCAAACCTTCGATGTTGGAATCGGCGCCGGCATGGCGATGTACACGGGCGTTTCGCCTTATACCGGCCTCACGCTGAATAACAGTCCAACGGGTTGGTTTGGGGATGATCTGTCGTGGATTACCCGCAACGGTGCGAATGGTGGGGCGGCCCAGGTCACTGTCGGGCCTTTCGGTCGCTGGTCATGGGCCGCCGGTCTTAAGGATATCACCGACGGAACCAACAACGTCATTGCCATGGGTGAGGTTCGGGCGCAGTGTGGGATGAATACGGCTTGGTCGCAGTTTTGGTTGGCACGCAATAGCACCGCTTGCACCGTGGCGCCCATCAATTTGGCATCGTGCAGCAGTTGGCAATACAACCAAACCGGCACACAAGAGCCCGTCGCGGCAGGTATGAAGTATATTCTGGCTACTTCTCCGACGGGAACCCCAGGGGGGAATGGCCCCGCTCAACAGGGCTATGATATGTATGCTGAAACGAACGGTTTCCGCTCGAAGCACCCGGCCGGAGCGCTGTTCGTATATTGCGACGGCTCAGTCCACTTCTTGAACGAGCTCATGAGCTACGACACGTACCAGAAGCTGGGTGATCGCCGCGACGGGCGGCCCATCACGAACCTTGATCCGTAAGTGCTGGGAGATTGGGAACGGCTCCACGGACGCTCCTCGTCCCTGGCTTACTCGTTCGGGGCACCCGCGCAGCGGGTCGGCTCCGCGTGGGAACGGCTCCACGTCCACGGCGTTCGGATACTGTCCGTCGCCTTTCGCTCCGCGAAAGGGCGTTCTTTCGCGGAGCGAAAGGCGACGTCGTTTTTGAATTTCATCAATCACAAGCGAGGAAGTACCATGTTTCGCAGGCCAGTGTTTTGGGCATCTTGTGTGGCAATGCTCCTGGGGTTGGGTGGTTGTGGCCCGAAGGGTGGTTCCGCCTTAAAGACCGTGCCGGTGGCCGGCGCGGTAACTCACAACGGCAAGCCTATCGAGGGTGCCACGGTCACCTTCCTTCCGGTGGACCCTAATTCCGGCAAGGCCGCCGGGGGCATCACCGACGCCGCCGGTAAATTCACCCTAGAAACCTATGCGGGAGGCTCCACAGTGGTGCCAGGCGCCTTGCTGGGCGATTACAATGTTACTGTGACGAAGACCAGTTCCGCGGTCGCATCGAGTAGCACCGATGCAATGATGACAATGACGAACCCCGAGGGGATGCAACAGTTGGAAAAGGGAGGGGGAGTGAAACCCGGCGAAGATGCGAAGGCCACGGCCCCAGTGGTTGCCGCGCCGACAGGTTCAGGGCCTGAGTCACTACTGCCGAAAAAATACTCCGACCCGGCAACCAGCACGTTCAAAGCCAACGTGCCGGCGGGTGGCAAGAGCGACTTTTCCTTCGATTTGACGGACGACTGACCGCCGCTGGACACGGGGACGCGGAGCGTCCGCGGAGCCGTTCCCACGCGGAGCGTGGGAACGAGTTACATTACATAGCCTGGGGCGATAGCCCTCGTTGTTCTACACATCTTGTAAAGAGGCCAGGGGCTTGCCCCCTGGAGTTTCACGCTCGTATCTACACACGCAGGCTCCCCTGATCACCTGTCTTTCCCCGTGTCGCCCCGCCGGCTGCCAGAGGCAGCCGGCGGGGCGACACGGACGGTGGGGATGCGGCCGCATTCGATTTAGAAACCAACGTGAAACTCCAGGGGGCAAGCCCCTGGCCTCTGGACAACTTCTACCAAAAGTCTGCCGTAACCACGACGTTGATTTGTGAAACGGGCCACTTAGCGCGACCTTTTTAGCAGGCGGACGAGATGCTGATCGCGGCAACGGTGACGAACGTGGGGGCGGTGGAGCGGCGCAAAACGTGGCGCGAGGGGCGGTGGCGGCGTACGGTCTGGAGATTGGCTTGGGTGGCGGCATTGGGGCTGCTCACCGCCAAGTTCCTGGCGCCGCGCGCTTTGGTGGCCTATGACCTGTACCGGGCGCGCCGCGCGCTGGCCGACGTCAACCTCGCCGAGGGGCTGAGCTGGCTGCAAGCCGCCGAGCGGCGAGCGCCGGATCGCGCGGACGTGCAGTTTTTGTTGGGCGGCGTGTGCCGCCGCAGCGGAGTTTTCCGCCCGGCGCGCCGGCACCTGGATCGCTCGTTGGCCCTGGGTTATTCCCACAGGGAGGTGGAGCGGCAGGAGTGGATGCTACTGTTTCAGATGGGCAACGTGGGCGGGATCGAGCCCTTGCTGTTGAAGTTGCTCCAACAGGGCCCAAGCGACGAATTGACCGAGGACATCTACGAAGCCCTGGTGTTGGGCTATCTGAGCGATCACCGCGCTCGCGAAGCCGGGGCCGTTTCGGATCACTGGGTGCGTCTGCGTCCGGAGAGCCTTCGCGCGCGGCTGGCACGGGCGCACCTTTACGGCGCGGCCAATGATACGGAAAAACTGCAATCCACGCTGCGAGAGGTTTTACAGATCGACCCGCGGCGCGTGCGCGAGCGCCTCCGGCTGGCGCAATTGCTCCTGGAACAGAAGCGGGTCGACGAGGCGCTCGCCGAGTGCGAGATTTGCCGCCAACTGGCGCCGGGCGACCCCAACCTGAGCATGCGCCTGGGCGCGTGTTATTTTCAGTTGGGGCGGCTGGACGAGGCCAAGCGGGAACTGAATTCGGCCCTGCTTTCCGAAGGACTGGACCGGGTCACGCGATTGGAAGCGTTGACGATCATGGGCCAGATCGCGTCGGGCGAACGCGATTTCGAGGCGGCGAAACGGTATTGCAAGGAAGCGCTGGAACTGCGGCCCTACGACGCGACCGCGGCCTATGGCTTGGGCATGGCCTTATCGAAGTTGGGAGAGCACGAACTGGCGCAGGAGTACCTGAAGCGTTCGCAGCGGCTTTTGGACCAGGACCAGCGAATCGTCGAGATCAACCACGCGCTCATCGATAGCGCGGGCAATGTCACATTGCGGCTGGAGATGGCGCATCTTTTGGTGGATCAGGGGCGACAGGCCGAAGCGGCGGCCTGGATGCAGATGGTGTTACGCTATGCCCCCGAGTGTCGAGAAGCGCACGAATTCTTGGCCGAGTTTTACGAAAAGCTTGCCCAGCCCGAGTTGGCCCAGGGGTATCGCGAGGCGCTGGCGGAGATGGAAGCGAGCGACGCTCCCGCGGCCGCCGAGGATACCGCGGCCGCCGAGGGCGGCGGGGAACCAGCGGCCTTGACGCGGCAAACACAGGTTCGCGACCCCCAGTAGCTGAATTCGCTGGAATTCAGGCGGCGTCGAGTGACTTTCCCGCGCAGGTTGCTTACAATAGATCTGTAACGTCGCCTTTCGCTCCGCGAAAGAACGCCCTTTCGCGGAGCGAAAGGCGACGGACAGGGTTCGTGACGGCAACTAAAGCCCAGGTATCGCCCCTCAAATCCAACCGATAAAGAGTTAGCCCGTGGAAACTCGTGACGAAATCCCCGAGCCGGTTTTGGCTGGATCGGCGCTGAACCTGGCCGACGCGACCGGCGACCCGGCGACCCATTTGGATACGGCCGGTTCGGCCACCGCCCGGTTGGCCCCGCCGTTCCAAAGAGGCCGGCCGCTGCGGCGGTGGGGGACATGGACACTGCTGGCCTTGACCTTGGGGGCGGCCGCCTTTGGCTTCGCCTATGTCAACCGGCCGGAGATGTGCTATCGGCGCGCCTTGAAGGCGCTGGGGCGCGACGACTTCGACACCGCACGGTACGAATTGCTCCGCTTGCAGGGCCTGCCGGAATACGAACCGCACGCCAGCCTGATCAACGGCATCTTGTTGTTGCAAGAACAGAAGCTCGACGACGCCTTGGAGGAATTCCGCCTGGCGCTTGAGGACGCCGACACACGCGTGTTGGCCTTGACCATGGCCGGGCGAACACTCTTGCAACAGCGCCGTTTCTTCGACGCCGAGCGCGCGTTGTTGATGGCGCTCGAGCACGATCCCAACATGGCCGAAGCCCACGGCTATTTGGGCGCCGCCTACTTCGACGCCGGCGACTTTTCCCGATCGCTCTGGCACCTGGAAAAGGCGGCCGAGTTGTCGCCTCGCGATCCCAGGCTGTATCAGATCATGGCGGCCATCCATAGGACGTTTCACGAAGACGAATTGGCGTTGAAAGACTTGCGCGAATGGCTACGGCGCGGCGCCGTCGATTCCGAACACATGCCGCCCTCCGTGCGTCAAGACGCGCTCATGCACATGGCGCGGCTGCAGGTGCAATTGTTGCGGCACCAGGAGGCGATCGAAACCTTGCGGGACGTCGACGAATCGCCCGACTCGCTGGCTACGCTCGCGGTCTGCCAAGCCGCCCTGGGAATGCCGCAGGCCGCGCGGGAAAATGTCGCCCGGGCGCTGGCGATCGATCCGGGCCATTTCGACGCGCTGTTGGTGCAAGGCCAATTGGCGATGGAAGCCAAGGATTCCGCCTCGGCGCTCGAAAGCCTGAACCGGGCGTTGAAGATCCGGCCGGAGAATTCGGTCTTGAATTTCTACTTGGCGCAAGTGTTGCATGGCCTGGGGCAAGACGACCTGGCCAAGCGGCACGCGGAAAAAGCCGCGCAGATGCGCGAGTTGGACCAGCAATACGCCGATTTGCGCGCAAGCGAGGCGCACGAGCCAAGGAACGTCAACACATGCTTCCGGTTGGGCTTGATGGCCGAGCGGCTCGGCCTGCGGAGCGAGGCCGGCGCCTGGTATGGCGCGGTGCTTCTGCTCGACCCGCGGCACGCCAAGGCCCGCGAACAGTTGTCGCAATTGCCCGGCGGTTTGTCACAATTGCCCGGCGGGCCGGCCAACCCAGGTGTTCAGCCGTGAAGCGTGTACTGCGAAGTCGGCGGATGTTGGCCGCGGCGGCCTTGATCGGTGTCGGCGCCGCCGGCACCTATTGGGGATGGATCAGTTCGTGGCATGGCAGCTCAGTTCCGACGTATGCCAAGTCCGCGGGGTCCGCGTCCGCGGCGGCCGCCACGGTGGAGTTGAAGCTGACCGACGTCACGCCGGCCAGCGGCTTCATCTTCACGTACGACAACGGCCGCGCGGCGGGGCACCATGCGATCCTCGAATCGCTCGGCGGCGGACTGGGAACCTTCGACTACGACGGCGACGACCGCTGGGATCTGTTTTGCCCCGGCGGCGGAAAGTACGGGCCCGATGACGAGGCCGGCGGTTTGCCCACGATCTCCGGCTTGCCATCGGCCCTGTTCAGGAACCTGGGCGATTGGAAATTCGAGCCAGTCACGGCCGAGGCGGGCGTGGGAAGGGCGCCTTTCTACACCCACGGCTGTTGCGGCGCCGATTTCAACAGCGATGGTTTCACCGACCTGCTGTTGACCGGCTACGGCGGCTTGCAGCTATTTCAGAACCAGGGAGACGGCCGGTTCATTGAGGTCCGCGAACGGGCGGGCTTGCTGGACGACTCCTGGAGCACCAGCGCCGCCTGGGGCGACCTGAACGGCGACGGCCATCTCGACTTGTACGTGCCGCACTACGTCGATTGGTCGTTCGCCGAAGGGCACAACCCGCGCTGCCCCGGCCCGACGCCCGACATGCCGGAGATCTGCTCGCCGCGCAAGTTCAACCCCTTGCCCGACATCGTGTATTACAGCAACGGCGACGGCACGTTCCATGACGCCACCAGCACGGCCGGCCTGGTCGTCGAGCCGGGGAGTTGCGGCAAGGGACTCGGGGTGGTCATGGGCGATGTCGACCTCGACGGCGACCTCGACATTTACGTGGCCAATGATACGGAGCCGAATTTCCTCTACCTCAACCAAGGCCACGGCGCGCTCAAGGAAGTCGCCTTGCTGCACGGCGTCTCGTGTGACGCCATGGGCAAGCCGGAAGGGAGCATGGGCACCGACCTGGGCGACTTCAACGGCGACGGCTTGCCCGATATCTGGGTCTCGAACTTCGAGGAAGAGTCGTTTTCGCTTTACCGAAATGAACGGAGGGATCAGTTCCTGCACGTCAGCCAAGGGACGGGCATCACGGCCTTGGGCCGGCTGTACGTCGGCTTTGGCACCGTGTTCGCCGACGTCGACCGCGACGGCGACGAAGACTTCGTGGTTTCCAACGGCCACGTCATCAATTTTCCCAAGGCGGCTCCGATCAAGCAGGAGCCGTTGGTGCTGCTCAACGACCACGGACATTTCGTCAAGGCGGCGTTTCCGCCCGGCGAGTATTTTTCGACCCCACACCGCGGCCGCGGCCTGGCCATGTCGGACTTCGACGACGACGGCGACCTCGATTTCGCCTTCGCGCACAACGACGGCGAACGCAACGCCCTGGTCTCCAACGAGACCGTGAACCAAAACGGCTGGCTGCGGGTGCGGCTGATCGGCAGGGAGTCGAACCGCGACGCGATCGGGTCCTGGCTCGTGCTGCACACCTCGGCGGGCAACCCACTGCGCCTGGTCAAGGGGGGCGGGAGCTACCTTTCGCAATGCGACTTGCGGCCGTTTTGGGGCATCCCCGCCGGCACGCGGATCAAGGGACTCACGGTCCATTGGCCGAGGGGCCAAGTCCAGGAACTTGACGTCGTTGAGGGCAATCAGACGTTGGTGATCATCGAGCCACCCAGTACGGATGGAAGCGGTTAGAGGTTGGAAGCGGTTAGATGGAAGCGGTTAGAGGTTGGAAGCGGTTAGAGGTTGGAAGCGGTTAGAGGTTAGGGGTTAGAATTTCGGGACAGACGTTGTGGTGAGGCTCTATACTGCGAGCGGGTTGCTTCGACACTAACCCGCAGCGCAAGCAAGGCGCGTAACTACTTGCCTTGCTTGCGCTGCGGGTTAGTGTACAGAACTGAGGAATGTCTCATTCCTGACCGCTCTAACCCCTAACCCCTAACCCCTAACCCCTAACCCCTAACCCCTAACCCCTAACCCCTAACCCCTAACCCCTAACCCCTGCCTGCGGTCATGATCCATCGACCCCGATCCGGCCCGACGCGGCGCCGCCTGCTGCTGGTTTTTCTGGCATTGTTGGTATTGGCGCTGGTCTCGGTGCCCGTCGCTCGGCAGGCGTTGATCAGCTTCGATCTGTACCAGGCGCGACGCGCCCTGGCCGAGGTCGATCTGGAGACCGCTACCGATTGGTTGCAGGCCGCCGAACGGCGACAGCCCGACCGCGGCGACGTGCAGTATCTGCTGGCCGTCACTTACCGACGCCATGCGCAGTACCGCCGCGCCGAAGAGCACCTTCGACGCGCGCACGCGCTCGGCTGGCCGAAGCAGGACATCGAGCGCCAGTCGATGCTGACACTGTTTCAAATGGGAGAGTTGGCCCAGGCTGAACCCTACTTGAACAATGTGCTCGAGCAGGGTGGCGGCGACGACGTGGCGGAAGACGTGTACGAGGCCATGACCATCGGCTACCTGGCCGAACATCGGCTCAGGGACGCCGATCTTTGTCTGAAGTATTGGATCGAATGGCGGCCCGGCAGCCTTCGCGCGCTGCTGTTGCAAGCTTATTTCCACAACGCCAACATGCAGAATCCGAAGGCCCTGCTGGCCGAATTGCGCGAGATCCTGAAGATCGCGCCGGGACGTCTGGATGAACGACTGGCGCTGGCGCAGATGCTCCTGGAACAAACGCGCGTCGACGAGGCGCTCGCCGAGTGCGAGACCTGCCGCGGGCAGGCGCCGGACGACCCTCGCGTGCGCTTGGCGTTCGGATTGTGCTATTTCCGGCAGGGGCGACTGGAGGAATCGAAACGAGAATTGGAGACGGCGATGGCACCGCCACGAGCGGGGAGCAGGGGCCTGGTGGGGAGCAGGGGCCTGGTGGGGAGCAGGGGCCTGGTGGAGAGCAGGGGCCTGGATGACGAGCAGTTGGCGCGGGCGTGTACCACGCTGGGTCAAATCACCTCATCCGAGCGCGATTTCGAGTCGGCGGCGCGATTCTACGAGCAAGCGGTCAAGCATGCGCCCCAGGATGCGGCCGCGGCCTACGGCCTGGGCATCGCGTTGAAGACGTTGGGAAAGGACGATCTCGCCCGCTCGTATTTGGACCAGAGTAAGACGCTCAGGAACCAGTCCGAACGCTTGGGCGAAATCAACAGGGCGCTGGCGCAGGATCCGACCAACGTCGCAATTCGCGTCGACGCCGCCACCATCCTGCTGGAGCAGGGACGAAAGCCCGAAGCGGCGAATTGGCTGAAGTCGGCGTTGCGTTACGAACCCAAACTGCGCGTGGCCCACGAAATGCTGGCCGGTTTTTACGAAGAGCAGGGAGCGCATGAGCTGGCCCAACATCACCGCGAGGCGGCGCGGGACGGGACCGAGTAGGCGACGTCCGCTCGCCGAAGGTAACGGCACACGGAGTGTGCCTACGAGGGTCCGAACATGGTGACCTCATTGCGAACATTGCTCAGGCGTACGGCCTTCACCTTGGTGGAGTTGTTGGTGGTGATCGCGATCATTGGAATTCTGATCGCACTGCTGTTGCCGGCAATTCAGGCGGCGCGCGAGGCGGCCCGCCGCGCTTCATGCACGAACAACTTGAAGCAATTGGGGATCGCGCTGCACAACTATCACGATATTTACAACCGGTTTCCCATCGGCTACGCGGTCGACTACAACGCCGCCGCCGGCACCGGCGTGGACCACCAGTGGGAACGGGGGGGCGCGGTCACGCGTCTGTTCCCCTATATCGAGCAGAAGCCGGTCTACGACCTGCTCGATTTCCGTTTTGGCTACTATATCGACGAAAACATCAATGGCCTCAGCGTCCCAGGCCAACTCGGCCTCGTCCAGCAGGGAACGAGGATCTTCCAAGTATCAACCACCATGATCCCCGAGTTGAAGTGCCCTTCGGACACTCCGCGGCCCGACCTTTCGCCTTGGTCGGGAAGATCGATGTCGAACTATATGCCCTGCTTGGGGCCGACGGCGTTCACGGGCGGTCCCGGTTTTCTTACGGGCGGCGGCCCGTATGGCAATCTCACGCCCTATACCGGGATTTCACCCTATTCGGGGGTTCCAGGCGGCGTGTATCCCGGTTGGTTCGGCGACGATCAGTCTCAGTGGGGGGATAGCTGGAGCGTGAGCGGGGGCATCGAATGCCCCGGCACGTTCGCCCATATCGATTGGGCGTCTAATTTTCGCGACGTCACCGACGGCGCGCAAAACGTGATCGCCATGGGCGAAATGCGCCCCCTGTGCAGCATGCTGGAGGGCGACAACGCCTTTTGGGACAACTACAACACGAACTTCAACAACACCGTTCCGCCCATCAACTTCCCTTACTGCACCTCGGCGATGTACAACTCCAATGGGGCCAGCGAAGCTCTGGCGCCAGGCTTTCCAAGCTTTTCCCAAATGCCCGGCGTGAACCTGCAAGCTCAGCAGAAGGACATCGGCGATATCGTGGGGCAGTATGGATTCCGCTCGAAACACCCCGGCGGAGCATTGTTCGTGTATTGCGATGGTTCGGTCCACTTTTTGACCGAGTTGCTCAACTACGAGACCTACCAGCGGCTGGGCGACCGCCGCGACGGCCGCCCGCTCACCCAACTCGACCCCTAGCCCGGATTATTCATGGTCCCGTAGCTGGCTTCGCAAGAAGTCAGTCCGTGGACGCGAGTTACGCCAGAATTCTTGCGAATTCTGCTACAGCACAGTGCGCGAGTTCCTCGCCGGACCATGAATAATCCGGGCTAGCCCCGCTAGCCTGGATTATTCATGGTTCCACACCAACCCGCGGCGCAAGCAAGGCCCAGCGTTGAGATGATCTTGCCGGCGCGAAGGGCCTTGCTTTCGCCGCGGGTTAGTGTGTTGGTGTTGCTGGCGGTCATTGCCGGCTGCGGTAAGGTCTCCCTGCTGCCGACGGTGCCCGTCACCGGCATCGTCACGTACAAGGGCCAAGGCGTCGCCGATGCTCACATCGCCTTCATCCCGGCGGATCATTCGTCGGGCAAACCGGCGACCGCGGTAGCCGACGCGCGCGGCCGGTTCACGGCTCAAACCCATGTCGGCGGTTCGCAATTCGCCGTCGGCGCCTTGGCCGGCGACTACCTGGTCACGGTCACGCAGGGCCTTCCGACCCACAGGGATGCACCCATCATGTCGGCCAGCGAATGGTCGAAGCTGTCGAAGGAAGAACGAACCAAGAGCGCCGGACGGGCGACGATGCCGAAAATCTCCAAGCCAGGCGAAACGCCGAAGGATCCGGCGGGCGCGTCGACGCTCGAATCGAAATTGCCCCTGAAGTACGCCGACACCAAGACGCCGCTCCTCAGGGCCAGCGTCAAGACCGACGGCACGAACGATTTCACGTTCGATTTGAAAGACTGACATCTATCTCTGTAAGGAACGCCCTCCGTGGCGTTCCGTGTCCTGCCAGACGACGTCGCACCAACTTCACGGAACGCCACGGAGGGCGTTCCCTACAGAACCCGATGCGACGATCCCAGCCTTGAAGCAAGTCGTTGTTTTTCCAACGCGATGTGGATTTTTCCCCGCGCATCGGCCAGAATGAACACTCGCTCCACCGTCCCTCGCCCCGAGCTGCATCATGGCCACGCCTGAAACCCAAGCCGCCAGCCCCAAACCGCCGGCCAGCAAGCCCGCCGCCACACAGCGGCCCGGCGCGCCCGGCTCTGAACGCTCGTCCAAGCCGGCGACCGGGCGCGCGCCCGAGCGGCTGGTCTCGCTCGACGCCTACCGTGGGTTCATCATGCTCGCCATGGCCTCGGGTGGCTTCGCGGTCGCCAACGTGTTCAAGGCCAATGAGTCGCTGCGCGACAGCGAAACGTGGCGGTTTCTGGCATACCAGCTCGACCACGTCGCCTGGACGGGCTGTGCCTGCTGGGATCTGATCCAGCCGTCGTTCATGTTCATGGTCGGCGTCTCGATGGCCTATTCCTACGCCAGCCGCCAGGCTCGCGGCCAGAGTTACCCGCGGATGCTCGGCCACGCCGTCTATCGCTCGCTCGTGCTGGTGGCTTTGGGCGTGTTCCTTACTTCAAACTGGGATCCACGGACGAACTTCGTGTTCACCAATGTGCTTTGCCAGATCGGCCTGGGCTACACGTTTCTGTTCCTGCTCTGGAACCGGCACCCGAGTTGGCAGTTTCTGGCCGTGGCGCTGATTCTGATCGGCGATTGGGCCCTGTTCCACTACTATCCGGCGCCGGCCGAGGGTTTCAACGACGCCGAGGCCGGCATCGACGCCAATTGGCCGCACTTGCAGGGCGCCGCCGCCCACTGGGACAAGAACACCAACGTCGCCGCCGCGGCCGACCGGACGTTTTTGAACTGGTTTCCCCGCGCAAAGCGGTTCGAATACAACGCAGGTGGCTACACGACGCTCAATTTTTTGCCCTCGTTGGCCACGATGATCTTCGGTTTATTGGCCGGCGGGCTATTGCGCGGCTCGCTGAAGCCGGCGGCCAAGCTGGCCGCGTTGGTTGCCGCCGGCGCGGCCTGCCTGGCATTGGGTTGGTCGCTCGACCACTACGGCGTCTGCCCCTCGGTCAAGCGCATCTGGACTCCCTCTTGGGCTTTGTTCAGCACGGGCTGGACGTTCCTGATGCTGGCCGGCTTCTACGGCGTGATCGACCTGGCGGGCTTCCGCCGCGCCGCATGGCCCTTGGTCGTCGTGGGCATGAATTCGATCGCCGTTTATTGCATGTCGCAACTCATCGGCGGCGCCAAGGGCTGGATCGCCCAAAGCCTCGAGCGGCACCTGGGCGGAGGACTCTTCACCTGTTATGGCCGCCTGGACCCTGTTTACGAGCCGATCGCCCGGATGGTGCTGGTGCTCCTGGTCATCTGGCTCGTCTGCTGCTGGCTCTACCGGCAGCGGTTGTTCGCGAGGATCTAGTGGGCGTTTTCGGCGCAGCCGAAACTGCACAAGAAAAAACTGGCAAAACCGTACCTGTACCGACCAGGAAATCCGTCTCGGCGGATTGCCCGGCTTTAGACGCGTTAAGACTTCCTCCCCCCGCAGCGTTCCTCTGTGCCCCACGCGTCGCGGCTTTCGTCGGGTAAAGGTACGGTTTTGCCAGTTTTTTCGCGACGCCGGCGCAAACCATCGCGTCGCCGCGCGAAAAAAGACGATTCCGAAACCCCTCCCAAAGAGATCCAAAAGAGCGTGGGGTTCGGCGAAGGATTCGGCACGGTTTTGTCTTTTTTTGGCATCTTCGGCTGCGCCGAAGCTGCACTTGGCCTTTCACCGACTTCCCATTCGACCTGCAAGGGACCAAGACGCAACAGCCGATGCCCGGAGCAGTCGAAACGCCTGGAACGACAGCCTTCCGGCCAGCCGGCGCGGCGCCACAACCATGCGGCCGACGGGATAAACGGAGTCGGACCATGGGCTCGTCGCCTGGCTCAACGGTCCCCAGAAGTCGACGCGCGTCACGTCGCGCTCGTCGTGGAACCGTTGGAACAAGAGCAACCGCAGCAACTGTCCGGGGCGGTAGTCGGCGAAGGCCGGGTCGTACCCGACCTTCGCGGAAAAATAGGTCCGTTTGGCGCGGAAGCCGTACTCGAAGGCGATCTCGCGCCCGGCATGCTCGAGGAACGCGAGCCGCAGTTGTCCCCACTCGGCCAGTTGCCGCGCCTGGCGTCGATACAGCTCGAACATGCCTGGCGCGCGCAGCACCGATGTGCCCGCTGGTCCCTTCCAGCTTCGATGCTCGATCGCGAAGCCGCGGCGCAGGGCCTGGTCGAGTTGATCGCTCGCAAGGCGGTCGTATACCTTCACTTCGAGCGGGCCGTCTTCACATGCGCGGTCCAGCGCCTTGCGCATCTGGCGGCGGTGCCCGCCGGTCCAACGGTCTTTGTATCTTTCCCAATCGCCGTCGATGTTGATTTCGCCGATGTCGTAATTCACCTTGGCGGCAAACGGCATTTCGGCCCGCGTCAACGCCGCGGCGAAGGCCTGCCAGCGGGGCGCCGCCAAGGGAATGGGGGCCAGCCAAAGCAGCGGCCATGCCAGCCGATTGACGGCGCCGGCCAGGGCGTCCAACGCCGAGGGTACGTCGGCCTGGGGATCGACCAGCAGATCACCGCAAACGCACCAGGGGTTCGACGGAACGCCGCCCAACTCGAGCAGGCGTTTGACGCGTCGGCCGACGAGCGGCAATGCGGCCACGAGCCGTCCATCCTGCTCGACGGCCAGGCACCGCCAGTTCGCCGCCGGAGCGAATTCGTCGAACCATTGGGCCAACAGTTCGGCGCGCGTCAAGGGCGAGGCCGATTCCGCTCGCCCCCAAAGATCGTCCCAATCCCCCGCCGTGGCGCGTAACTCATCGGCGCGACGAAACTCGTGTACCGTGAGGGATGCCGAGAGCGATATCATGGCGCCAAAGCGACGAACAGTCGGTTCTTGGGAGGAATGCGGGCACGCCAGGCAGGGTTACTCCCCGCGGAAAGCTAGCTTGCCGAATGGGGTTGGTCAAATTCGGCCGCTCCGCGGCCCCGCGACGACCGAGCGCCGTTGGGCATCTGGGACGCGGAGCGTCCGCGGAGCCGTTCCCACGCGGAGCGTGGGAACGAGTAAACGGTCTACCCGGAAAACTCGTTGCCCTGTAGACTGACCGGTATGGGCGACGCTTTTCAATGGCTCTGGGAACATGTCGTTTGGCTCAGGGGATTGGCCAAACTCGAAAGCCTCCAGGAGCTTGCCAACCCGGGCGGATCCTGGTGGATCAGCTACTCGGTGCTGGCCGCGGTGATCTTCAGCGAAACCGGCCTGCTCGTCGGCTTCTTCCTGCCAGGCGATTCGCTCTTGTTCACCGCCGGCTTCCTCGCCAGCCAGGACGTCTTCGACATCGTTTGGCTGAATGCCTTCCTGATGGTCGCGGCGGTGCTGGGCGACGCCGTCAACTACTATTTGGGGTTCCAAATGGGCGAGCACGTCTTTGAAAAGGGACGGCTACGGTTCGTGAAGCACGAGCACCTCTTGAAGGCCAAGGATTTTTATGAAAGACACGGCGCCATGGCGATCATCCTGGCCCGTTTTGCCCCACTGGTGCGGACCTTCACTCCGTTCGTGGCCGGCGTCGCGCGGATGAGCTACCGCAAGTTCGTGGTCTACAACATCGCCGGCGGCGTGGGCTGGGTTTTGTCGATGTCGCTGGCCGGCTATTGGCTTGGCCAGATCGGCATCGTGCGCCGGAACTTCGAGACCGCGGTTCTGGTCGTGGTTGCCGTGAGCTTGCTGCCCATTGTTTTGGCGGCCATCCGGCACCGGCGCGAATCGGCGCGGCAACGGGCCACCGCCAAGGCGCTGGCCTCGGCCGAAAAGTAGCCCGCCGTAGATTAGGCTTTCCAGCCCCGAGTGATTACCATGAAAGAGAACGTCTTTCCCCGCGCCAGACCCCAGGAATCGCCGCCGATGACGATGGCAGCCCGAATCGTCGAATTGCACAAGCACTATCATCTTGGCGACGAGGTGGTGTACGCGCTCGATGGCGTCTCGCTCGACGTCCCGGAGGGCGATTACGTGGCGATCATGGGACCGTCGGGTTCGGGCAAGAGCACGCTCTTGAACCTGCTGGGTTGCCTCGACCGCCCCACGTCGGGCAGCTTCTTCCTGGGCGACGAGGACGTGGCCCAGCTCGACGACGACGAATTGTCGGAAATCCGCGCTTCACGGATCGGTTTCGTGTTCCAGTCGTACAACCTGATTCCCCAGTTGACCGTGCAGGAAAACATCGAGGTGCCGCTCTATTACATGGGAAAGCTCACGCCCGACAGCCGCCGGCGCTGCAGCGAATTGGCGCAGATGGTCGGCCTGGGCGACCGGCTCCAGCACCGCCCGATGCAGCTCTCCGGCGGTCAGCAGCAGCGGGCCGGCATCGCGCGGAGCCTCGCGAACGACCCTTACTTCGTGCTCGCCGACGAACCGACCGGCAACCTCGACAGCGTGACCACCGGCGAAATCCTTGGCCTGTTGGACAAGCTCAACGAGGCCGGCAAGACGATCATTATCGTCACCCACGAAGAAGATGTCGCCGCACGCGCGCGGCGCATCGTTCGGCTCCGCGACGGGAAGCTCCAGTCGGACCTGCGGCACAGGGAATAAAAGAAGGGGCAGCATCCGGTCTGCTTGCGGGGGAAGGGAAAAACCGCTAAGATGCCGTCATGATTCGCATTCGTTTCACGGATCACGAGTTCGAGCGCCATGCGCTCGGTTTCCTCGCCGGGCGATTTTCGTTCAAGAGTTGGGCCACCGGCGAGATGATCGTGCCGGAGCCAGCTTTGGCGTTGCTGGCGCGTGAGGGAATCTCGTTTATCGTCGAAGGCCCGCTCACCAATGAGCAGATCATTGCGGCGTTTCGAAATCCTCCTGCCACTGCGGTTTAGCGACGAGCAGCCGGTGCCGGACCAGCTAGGCGCTCCGTCGCGATGGCGATCCCGGCCAGCGTCAAGTGCCCGACGTACTCGGCCGAGCAAGTCAGCAATCCGGCCACCGCGGGCGCGGCGCCGCCGGTGAGATAAACTCGCGGTGCGGGCGCGACCTGGGCCGAGAGCAGCTCGATCAACTGCTTCACGCCGCCCACCGCGCCCCAATAGATGCCCGATCGCAGCGCTTCGACCGTGTTCCTTCCCAGGGCCGGCGGCGGATCGGCCAGGTTCCGCATGTCCAATAAAGGCAGCAGGTCGGTGAATTCGTTCAGCGCGCGGGCCGAAAGTCCGATGCCAGGGAGAATCGCGCCCCCCAGGAACGCTCCGGCCGCGGAGATCAGATCCACCGTGATGGCCGTTCCCAGGTCGACGAGAATCGCGGGCGCGTCGGGCGGCCGGAGCCGGTTGGCCGCCACCGCCGCCAGCAGCCGGTCGATGCCGACCAGGTCGGGCCGCGGCAGCGATACGACCAACGGCAAATCGCTCGAGGCCAAAAGCGTGATCCGCCCCGCGCCCGCGCCGCGTAGCCACGCGACCAGCCGCGATGACACTTGCCGCTCGACGCTGCCGATCCACCACGGCACATCGCGCGGCGTCAGCGGCTCCAGCCAGGACGACAACGCGTCGAAATCGTCTTCGCCAGGCGTCAAGTCGAGTGTGCGCGAGGGTGAGGGCAACGCCGACGCGCCGGCGCCGGCGAAGAAGCCGCACTTGACGCGGCTGTTGCCGACGTCGACGGCCACCAAGGGGTAGCCGGATTCGCAAGAATACGGGAGCGCTTGGGCCGCGACGGCCTGGACGCTTGCGAGTTCAGCTACAAGTGGATCGCCGCTCATGTCGTCGCTCCGTCGTCACGCCGGGCGGCCAAGGCGGCGACGATGGCGTAGATGAGTTGGTCGAGTCCCTGGCCCGTCACGGCCGAAACAGCCAGCACGTCGCGGCCCACTTCGGCCGCCAGACGTTCTCGCGTCAAAGCGGCCGTGGGAAGCTCGGCCTTCGAAACGGCGACGATCTCGGGCCGCTCGACGAGCGCCGCGTCGTAGCGACGCAGTTCGTCGCGGACCACCTGGTAATTGGCAATCGGATCGCCGCCGTCGGCCGGCTCCGGCTCGATGAGATGCACGAGAATGCCGGCCCGCTGGATGTGCCGCAGGAACTCGTGACCCAAGCCGTGCCCGGCGTGCGCCCCTTCGATCAGCCCTGGGATGTCGGCCAGCACGAAGGATCTGTCGGCATCGAACTGCACCAGGCCCAGGTTGGGAAACTTGGTGGTGAAAGGGTAATCGGCGATTTCCGGCCGGGCGCGCGAGAGCCGGCTGAGCAGCGTGCTCTTGCCGGCGTTGGGCTTGCCGATGAGCCCCACGTCGGCGATCACCTTGAGTTCGAGCACCAATTCGCGGGCCTCGCCTTCCTCGCCGGGCGTACTCTGCCGCGGAGCGCGGTTCGTGGCCGATTTGAAACGCAAGTTCCCCTTGCCGCCGCGCCCGCCACGGGCCGCCATGACGCGATCACCCGGCTGCGACAGATCCTTGAGCACATGCCCGGCCGCGGCGTCGAGTACGATCGTGCCCGGCGGAACGCGGATCACCAGATCGCCGGCACTGCGGCCGTGGCAGTTCGCGCCGCGCCCAGGCTCTCCCTTGTCGGCCCGCCAATGCTTGCGTTGCGAAAGTCCCGCGAGGCTGTCCACGCCCGGCTCGGCGACGATGATCACACTGCCGCCGTCGCCGCCGTCGCCGCCGTCGGGACCACCGCGCGGAATGTATTTCTCGCGGCGAAAGCTGACACAGCCATTGCCCCCCTTGCCGGCCGAAATCTGAAGCTTGACGCGGTCGACAAACATGACTACCGCGCGTCGGCGATGTTCACGCGGCGGCCGTCGCGGTCGAACTTGACGTAGCCATCGACCAGGGCGAAGAGCGTGAAGTCGCTCCCCTGACCGACGCCTTTGCCGGGGAAAAAGCGGTTGCCCACCTGCCGGACCAGGATATTGCCGGCCCAAACCTGCTCGCCGCCGAACCGCTTGACCCCCCGTCGCTGAGCTTTCGAGTCGCGGCCGTTGCGGCTGGAGCCTTGTCCCTTTTTGTGTGCCATGATGGGTTGTATCTCTCGGCGTTAGGCGTTAAGGCGTTAGGCGTTAGGCGTTAGGCGTTAGGCGTTAGGCCCCTACGCCTAACCCGGATTATTCATCATCCCACACTAACCCGCGGCGCAAGCAAGGCCCAGCGTTGGACTTACCTCGCTTGCGCCGCGGGTTAGCGTGAGGGCAGTGTGCGATCGTTCCCCAGGGACCATGAATAATACGAGCCAACGCCTTTTTTACCGATAGAGCCAAAGATAGTCAACCCGCTCTTCGGGCTTGATGCCGAAGCGATCTTCCTCGCCGGGGTGTTCCCAGTAACCGAAGCGGATCTCATTCTCGTGCTCGTCGTACCTGTCGCTGGGCCGCCAGAAGTTGAGCCGCAACGTCTTTTGCGTCCGTTTCCGGCCCGTGCCCAACGGTTCGCCCGGCTTGTAGACGTAGGCCGGCGGGTCGCCCGCCTTGGCGTCTTCCCAGTGAAAGGCGTTCGTCAGGCCCTGGATGTAGACCGAGAAATGGTCGGTCGTCGGGTCGATATCTTCCCAGGTGGCCACGCCCCACACGCTGAGATCCTGGCCTTCCGGGCTGGGCGATATGTCGCGCATCATCTCGATCGTGTTGTGCAGCTTGGCGGCCGGTTCCGGCATGACCTCGGCCACGTTCTTCAGCCGCCGGCCGGCGTCCTCGCGCCTTTCGATCTCGGGAAGGGCCACGGGGATCACGCGATCGGGATAGACCAACTTGTCCGAATTCCAGCGTTCCAACGTGATGCGGGGGATGAACCGAATCGGCTTGTCGGAGGCGGCCTCGACGGACTTCGCGATCCCCTCGGCAAAGCTGTGCTTCCAGACTTTGCCCGTGTTCTTGATCCGGTAGAGCAAGTACCAAATCTGTTTTCGGTCGAAACGGCCCTCGGTCGTGGGAATGTCGACGAAGATCATCCGCATCGGCTTGATCGTAATCTCCAACATGTAGATTTCGTGCTCGAACACGACGTCCTTGGCGATCGCCAACTCGCCGGAGGCCGGCCGCTGGCCGAACGTCGGATCGACCGCCAGCACTTCGACCATGTCATGGCGGCTGAACGTGGCGGCGACGTCGTTTTCCACGGGCACCGTCACCTCGACCCCAGGCGCCGTCGCTCGAAACCGGCCGCCGGGATCGGCACGGCTCGCCGACTTGGCACTGCTCGCCGACTTGGCACCGCTCGCCGACTTGGCACCGCTCGCCGACTTGGCACCGCTCGCCGACTTGGCACTGCCGCCGGCCTTGCGGGCCAACTTGCCCGGCGTCCGCGACTGCGCTTGCGAGGGGGTGCAAGCCACCACGGCAAGTCCCAGCCAAACCATGACGGGAAACGACCACCACGAATGACGAAAGACGCTCATGACAAGGCAACTCGGCGGCAAGAAACAATAACTCTGAACCATTTAGTATGCCGTCCCTTCGGGACTCTCATCAAATCTCACTGCCGTCACGGATCAGCGGCTCCATCGTCTTCGTATTGCGCTCGATGGCCAAGACGACGGTTCGCTGCTCGAAGCCGTCACGGCTGCACGACACGGCGGGGATCACCTGCCGGCAATTGGGCAAATTGAAACGCACCGTGAACGAGCCGTCGGGCCGCAACGTGACCGGTTCCCCCTGCAAGGTGACGTGCGCGTTGGGCTCGGTGCAGCCGAAGACCAGCAATTCGGCGTCGACCTCGAAATGGAAGGGCCGCTTGTTCGGCAACAGGCCCTCGATGCCCGCCCCGTAGCGCGTGACCATCGGCGAGCCCATCGGCCGGCGCAGACGTTCCTCGAACAACTCCTGCAACTCGACGCTGCGCCCCTCGCCGGCGTATCCGCCGCTCATGGCGTAGATCTTGTCGAAGTTTTCGGCCACTTCGCTCCAGTTCTCGTCGATCGCGTCGCTCGAGCCGGCCTTGGGCGTGCTGACGACGTTGCCGCGGGCCAATACGTAGAACTGGCCGCCGGCGGCGAGATAACCGATGTCCAACCGGTAACTCTTGGGCGGCTCATGCACGTCGACGTACCAGTTGTTCACGCCGCCGTGGATTTCGATATCGCGCAGCGGCGTTTCGGCCGAGCTGGTCGTGGCGCCGGCGGGTACTTCCAAGACCCGTAGAATGGGCTTCGCCGCGTGCCACTCCTGCCCCAAGGCGGCCCTGGCCCGCTCGACGCCCTGTCGCGTCAACTCCCAGCAGGCGTGCAACCAAAAGGGGCCACGCACCATCACCACCAGCCGATCTCGGCCGCTTCCGTTGGCCTTGTCGTTGAAATGGGTCGTCAGGTTCCGCGAGCGGTCGATGTTCAGCTTGGCCTGTTCGAGGCGCTGCTGGGCGGCGAAACGGCGCTTATTCTTGAGAGGGATCTGCGTGCCGCTCGCTTGCGGCTTGCTCGTGCCGTTGGCCATCTTGGCGGAGCCATTGTCCATTTTGGCGGAGCCATTAACGGCGACGGTGGCCGAACTCCGGCTGGCGATGGCCTTGCGCGCCTGTTTGTGCTTGGCGGCCTTACTACGCGCGGAACGCATCAACGCCGCGACCAGTTGGTCTTTGCGCATGGCGTGCCAACCGTGAACGCCGTGGCGCTTGGCCATTTGGGCCAGGTCTTTGAACGATCGGTTATTGAGGGTGGTCGAGGTCATCAAGGGACATCTCTCCGGCTTGCTAACTGAGCGTGCCACTCACGCGGCGGCAAACGCGCAACCTTGAGTCGTCCCTGACGAACCACCCTTGGCAGGCGCCAGGCCCGCAAGGTCTGGCAGGGCGGAAATTGTTGTCAATTTCAAGTTTAATCGACATCCCGGAAAAACGCAACGACCAAACGGCAATTCCACTCGTCTACTCGTTCCCACGCTCCGCGTGGGAACGGTTTCGCGGACGCTCCGCGTCCCGGTCTCCAGCGCACGGTCGCCGCAGGTGGCGGAGCGGCTGAAGATTATGTTCGGGCTACCCACGCAGTGGGTCGGCGGAGCGTGGGAACAAGGAATTCATGTCGTAAACTGCTATCACTGAATCACTTAGCGCCTATCCAAAAACTCGTGCAAATCGACGGCACGTCATCGTGGAATGGCCTTCCCAGGCCGTCCGCGGCAAAAGACGGCCTGGGAAGGCCGTCCCACGGTCGGCGGAGTGGTGGAACAATGACAAAAAAACACGAATTTACCCTTCCCAGTCCGTTGACACCCTGTTTTGGCTCCGTTAAATTAACCCCCTTTAACGCAAGGTAGGCTGGCCTGTGACGCCATCCCCAGAAAACCGCTCCTCGTACACTGAAGCGATGGAGTGGGTGTCTCGGATTGCCGCCGTGGCCTTCATCATGGTGCTGCCTGGACTTGGGGGCCAGTGGCTGGATGGTCGGCTCGGCACGAAATTCATCGGGCTGGTTGGGTTTGCCCTGGGGGTAACAAGTGGTATTGCGTATCTGTTGGCGATCACGCGGCCGCCGCGGTCGCCAGGATCGGGCACTAAGGCCGGTGGAGCGGATGCGGGTAAGTCATAACAAGTCTGGTGCGTGACAAAAGGACCAACGTGGCGACTAAGCGGTTTGCAAGCCTGAGCTTGTCGGCGGCCATCGGAGTGCTGTCGGCGGTGGCCTTCGCGGCCGCGTCCGCGGCCGCTTGCGTCGAGTACGCCCGCGCCGGCGCCATGTCGGCGGCGGCGGTTGGCGCCGCCGCGGTCACCTGCTGGGTGGCGTCCGTTTTGTCGTTGGTATTGTCCAGCAGTTGGCGGCGCACGCCGCAGGCCATCACCGGCATTCTCGCCGGAGTGCTGGTCCGCATGACGTTGCCGATGGGCGTGGCGGTGCTCTCCCAGGCGGTCAGCGGGCCTTTGGCAAAAGCCGGGCTGTTCGGCTGGATCGTCTGTTTCTTCCTGCTCACGTTGGTGGTCGAAACGCTGCTCTTGGTCCGGCTGCTTCGTTCCTCCGCAGGGCAACCCGCGGCGTCCACGTGGTCAAAGGGTTCCTGACGCGATGTCCAATCCCGTTTTCCACATCAAGGACGGCTACTACTTCGAAGTGCCGAAATTCCTCTGGCACTATCATTACACCGACACGAACCAATTTGAAAAGGACTACCCGTTCTTTCCCAAGCAGTCGGATCTCTACCATCAAGTCAGGCGGCTCTCGCCGGACGAGTTGAACCGCGAATTGTCTGGAAAGATCATCATCCCCCAACCGTTTGCGACGCTGAAAAACCTTTACGACAAGGAGTCGGGCTTCGCCGTCTCCAAATTCATGCTGCTGGAGTTGTTGGCGGCCGCGATCATGGCATTCATCTTTATCCGCGTCGGGCGACGGATCGCCACCGGACGGGCGCCCCAAGGCAAGAGTTGGAATATGTGCGAGGCGATGCTGGTTTTCGTCCGCGACGAAATCGCCGTTTCGGCCATGGGCGAACACGAGGCCGAACGGTTCACGCCGCTGCTTTGGACGATGTTCTTCTTCATCCTGACGTGCAACCTACTGGGGTTGATCCCCTGGCTGGGCGCGCCGACCGGCGCGTTCGCGGTGACCTTCGGCTTGGCCTGTGTCGTGTTTTGCACGAGTTTCGGGTCGGGTATCATGCGGTTCGGCCCGCTCGGCTTCTGGCTGAATCAGGTTCCCTCCATGGACTTGCCGTGGTGGTTGCAACCCCTCAAGCTGCCGATTTTCGTCATCGAGGTGCTGAGCACCTGCATCAAGCACGCGATCCTGAGCGTTCGTCTGTTGGCCAACATGGTGGCCGGGCACCTCGTGCTCTTGGCGATCCTGGGGCTGATCGTGGCGGCCTCCGCCTTGGGCACCGGCCAATGGCTGTTGGTGGCGACGATCAGCGTGCTGAGCTCGACCTTGTTCAGTGTCTTGGAACTGTTCGTGGCATTCCTGCAAGCCTACGTCTTCACTTTTTTGTCGGCCTTGTTCATCAGCGCGGCGGTCCATCATCACTAACCCGGATTATTCATGGTTCCACACTAACCCGCGGCGCTGGCAAGGTGCGGCGTTGAACTTACTTGCTTGCGCCGCGGGTTAGTGTATTGCTCAACGTCCCCTTTTTCGACTGGAAGGAGAAACATCCTGTGCTCAAGTTTGTTCCCACGGTAACCGTGGCAATGGTCGCGTTGTTGTTTTTCGCCACGCCGGCGATGGCCCAGGGCGCGAACAACGCCTGGATCAACATCCCCGGCGCGTTTGGCGTGGGCCTGGTCGTCATCGGCGCCGGCTACGGAATTGGCCGGCTGGCGGCCTCCGCCGTCGAAAGCATGGCTCGACAGCCCGAAGTGGCCGGCGGCATTCAGACCGCTATGATCATCGCCGCGGCGTTGATCGAAGGATTCACCTTCTACGCACTTTACATCTGCTCGACGCAGAACCCGTGGCCTCCCGCCTGATACCTCGGCCCCCTTCCTTGTCGGTCCACTGAGTTGTCGGCGATGACCGAAACCTGTTTCACAACGCCTCGGGGTGAAGTTCCCATGCATCGAATTCTGATCGGCTTGATCGTCGGGGTGATCTTCACGCTGGCCGGCTCGCGCGCCACGGCCGCGGACGAGGCGGGGCACGGACATGGCCACCATCAGGAGATTGGCACCCAAGGGGTCAGTAAGGAACCCTCCGAGTTCAAGGGCGACCTGGCGATCTTTACCTTCATCGTGTTCCTGCTGCTGTTGGCGATCCTCTGGAAGTTCGCCTGGGGGCCGATTTCGGCGGGGTTGGAAAAGCGCGAGCACGGCATCGCCGAGCACATCGCCGCGGCCCAGAGGAGCCACGAGGAGGCCAAGCGACTGCTGGCCGAGTACGAGCACAAGCTCGCGTCGGCCCACGACGACGTGCGCGCCATCCTCGACGAGGCGCGGCGCGACGCGGCCCAGACTCATCAGGAGATCCTGGCCCAGGCGCGGATCGACGCGGTCGCCGAAATGGACCGCGCCAAACGCGAGGTGGAAACCGCGCGAGATCAGGCCCTCAAGCAACTGGTCGAGACCAGCGCCAATCTGGCGGTGGAATTGGCCGGCCGCATCGTGCGCGCCGAACTGACCCCCGCCAAGCACGCCCAGTTGATCAACGAGGTCGTCGCCAAATTCCCCAAGCACGACCCTAGCCGGAACTAGCCCTTGACACCAGCATCGCGCCCTTAACACCAGCATCGCGGTAGTCCCTTGAGCGAAACAGACGACGCCTATCTGCACGCGGACATGTTCGGCCCCGAGGTCGACGTCGGCGCCTACCATCTGGGCATGGCCTACGCCAAGGCCCTGTTGGGGGCCTCCGAAAAGGCCGGCAACACCGAGGAGGCGCTGGCCGAACTCGATGCGCTGGTCGACGACGTGCTGCGCCGCCACCCGCGGATCGATGCCGCGCTGGGCTCCGCGATGATCAACAATGAGGACAAGGCGGCCATCGTGGAGCGCGTCTTCGCCGGCCGCGTCAGCACCGTGTTCCTCAACTTCCTCAAGGTGGTGGCCCGGCACGGCCGCGGCGGATGCCTGCGTGCGATCCGCAAAGCCGCCCGCGATCTGCTCGACCAGCAACGAGGCCGCCTGCGGGTGCGGCTGACCACGGCCGCGCCCTTGGACGACGAACTGGCCCAGCGGATCGAAAACCAACTCCGCGCCGCACTCGACGGCGAGCCGGTTTTGGCTCGCATCGTCGATCCCGAACTGATCGGCGGCATCGTGTTCAGGGTCGGCGACACCGTCTTCGACGGCTCGGTCGCCAGCCGGTTGGAACGCGTCCGCCAGCAAATGATTCACAGGAGCGTCAATGAGATTCAACGCCGACGAGATCGCTTCCGTTCTCCAGCGGGAAATTGAGCAGTACCAGTCCCAGATCGACGTCCGCGAGGTCGGACGTGTGCTGGAGGTGGGCGACGGCATCGCGCGCGTCTACGGCCTTTCGGGCGTGATGTCGGGCGAGATGGTCGAATTTCCCAATGGCGTCATCGGCCTGGCCTTCAATCTAGAAGAGCACTCGGTCGGCGTGATCATCCTGGGCGACTACCTGGCGATCGAAGAGGGGGACGAGGTCAAGAGCACCGGCCAGTTGCTGAGCGTGCCGGTGGGCGACGCGGTGATCGGCCGCGTCGTCGATCCGCTGGGCAATCCGCTCGACGGCAAGGGACCGATCGTCACCAGCGAGCGCCGGCCGGTCGAGTTCCTGGCGCCCGGCGTGGCCGAGCGGCAACCGGTGCGCGAGGCGCTGCAGACGGGCATCAAGGCCATCGATGCCATGACGCCCATCGGCCGCGGCCAGCGCGAGCTGATCATCGGCGACCGCAAGACCGGCAAGACGGCCATCGGCATCGACGCGATCATCAACCAGAAGCATTCCGGCGTGAAGTGCTTTTACGTCGCGATCGGCCAGAAGGAATCGACCGTGGCCGGCGTGATCGAGGCCTTGCGCAAGCACGGCGCCATGGACTACACGACCGTGGTCATGTCCGGCGCGAGCGACCCGGCCCCCTTGCAGTACGTGGCCCCCTACGCCGGCACGGCGATGGCCGAGTTCTTCATGTACGCCGGCCAGCACGCGCTGATCGTCTACGACGACCTCTCGAAACAGGCGGTGGCCTACCGCCAGTTGTCGCTCTTGATGCGGCGTCCGCCGGGTCGCGAGGCCTACCCCGGCGACGTGTTCTATTGCCACAGCCGTCTTTTGGAACGCTCGGCCAAGCTCTCGGCCGAGCGGGGCGGCGGATCGCTGACTTCGCTGCCCATCGTCGAGACGCTCGAAGGCGAGGTCTCGGCCTACATTCCGACCAACGTGATCTCGATCACCGACGGCCAGATCTATTTGCAGCCCGACCTGTTCTTCGCCGGCCAACGCCCGGCCATGAACGTCGGCATCTCGGTTTCGCGCGTCGGCGGCGCCGCCCAGATTCCGGCCATGAAGAAGGTCGCCGGCGGTTTGCGGCTCGACCTGGCGTCGTTCCGCGAGTTGGAAGCCTTCGCCCAGTTGGGCACCGACTTGGACGCGGCCACGCAAGCCCGGCTCGACCGCGGCTACCGCATGATCGAACTCTTGAAACAAGGCCAGTACCAGCCGATGGACGTCTTCGACGAGGTGCTCAGCATCTACGCCGGCACCCGCGGCCACCTGGACAAGGTTCCTCGCGAGCAGGTCGCCGAGTGGGAACGCGGATTCCTCGCCTTCATCCGCGAGCAGAAATCCGAAATTCGCAAGAAGATCGTCGAAACCAAGAAGCTCGAAGACGACGTGGCCCAGGCCCTGGAGGCCGCGATCGCCGATTTCCAAAAGCAGTTCGCGGGCAAGAAACAACAGGCCACGGCGAAGGTGTAAAACATGGCCAAAGCCCGAGCACTCGACAAGCGGCGCAAGTCGATCAAGAACATCCGCAAGATCACGCGGACGATGGAGTTGATCGCGACGGCGCGGTTCAAAAAGGCGATGGACCGCGCCCACGCCGCCACGGCCTACACCGAGCGGATCACCGCCCTGGTCGCCGACCTGGCCAAGACCGGTTTGGAGGTGAGCCATCCGCTGCTGGAAGCCCGCGACGAGACGAAACACGTCTTGCTCCTGGTGATCACCGGCAACCGCGGTCTTTGCGGCGGCTACAACTCGAACGTGCAGCGGGCCGCGCTGGCCCGCTATCGGGAGTTGAAGCAATCGGTGCCGCGCGCGACCCTCGAGATTTCGGGCAAGCGCGGCATCGCGGCCTTCAAGTTCCGCGAAATCACGCCGGACGAATCGTTCACCCATTTCGAAGACAAGCCGTCCTACGAGCAGGTCGAGTTGTTGGCCAACCGCTATCTCGACGACTTTGCCGCCGGCAGGCTCGACCGGCTCGACGTGGCCTACACGCGCTTCGAGGGAATCGCCCGGCAGATTGCCACGGTCGAGACCCTGTTGCCGATCAGTTCCCTGGACGTGGCGAGCGCCGACGCCGACGAGGTTTCGGGCGTCGAGTCGCAGTACGAGTTCTTGCCCTCGGCCCAGAGCATCTTGGAGGAGGTCGTGCCGGCGAGCTTCAAGGTGAAGCTTTTCAAGTGTTTCCTCGACTCGGCCGTCAGCGAGCAGATCGCCCGCATGGTCGCCATGAAGGCCGCCACCGAGAACGCCGACAAGATCATCAAGAAACTATCGATGACCTACAACCGCGCCCGCCAAAGCCAGATCACCGGCGAGATCATGGAAGTGCTGGGGGGCGTGGAGGCGCTGAAGGGATGACAATCGTAGCCGAAGCCGCCCAAGGAGGTTAGGGGTTAGGGGTTAGGGGTTAGGGGTTAGGGGTTAGGGGTTAGGGGTTAGGGGTTAGGGGTTAGGAATTGAAGCGGAGATCCCGGCAGCGGCACATCACTGACAACTGACCAACCGCCGATGAAAGGGCCGCGGAGCGGCCGAAGTGCCGTTCCCACGCGGAGCGTGGGAACGAGTAAAACCTCCAACCTCCAACCTCCAACCTCCAACCTCCAACCTCCAACCTCCAACCTCCAACCTCTAACCTCTAACCTCTAACCTCCAACCTCTAACCTCCAACCTCTAACCTCTAACCTCTAACCTCTAACCTCTAACCTCCAACCTCCAACCTCTAACCTCTAAGCCCCATGTCGACAGCAACCCACACACGCAAAGAAACCGCCGGCAACGTCGGTCACGTTTCGCAGGTTATCGGCTCGACGTTCGACGTCGAGTTCCCGCCCGACAAACTACCGGCGATCTATAACGCGGTGAAGATCAGCAGCGATCACAAAGGGATCAAGCTCAATCTGACCGGCGAGGTGCAGCAGCACCTGGGCGGCGGGCGCGTCCGCTGCGTCGCCCTGGGCAGCACCGACGGTATGATCCGCGGCCAGGACTGCGTCGATACGGGCAAGCCGGTCACGGTGCCGGTCGGCAAGGCGACCTTGGGGCGTGTGTTCAACCTCATCGGCGAGCCGGTCGACGGGCGGGGGCCGGTCGCGGCCGACGAATACTGGAGCATCCACCGCGACGCGCCGAAAGTGACGGATTTATCGACCAAGACGGAGTTGTTCGAGACGGGCATCAAGGTCATCGACCTGCTCACGCCGTTCGTGCGCGGCGGCAAGGCGGGGCTGTTCGGCGGGGCCGGGCTGGGCAAGACGGTGATCCTCACCGAGCTGATCGCGCGCATCGCCAGCGCCCACGGCGGTTACTCGGTGTTCGCCGGCGTCGGCGAGCGCACCCGCGAGGGGACCGACCTGTGGCTCGAAATGCAGGAGGCCAAGATCGGCGACACCGGCCGCAGCGTCATCGAGCAGACCTGCATGGTGTTCGGACAGATGAACGAGCCGCCCGGCGCCCGCCTGCGGGTGGCCCTTTCGGCCTTGACGATGGCCGAGTACTTCCGCGACACGACCGGCGCCGACACGCTGTTGTTCGTCGACAACATCTTTCGTTTCTCGCAGGCCGGCAGCGAGGTCTCGGCGCTGTTGGGCCGCATGCCTTCGGCCGTGGGCTACCAGCCGACCTTGGCCACGGAAATGGGCGCCTTGCAGGAGCGCATCGCCTCGACCTCGAAGGGGGCCATCACCTCGGTGCAGGCGGTCTATGTGCCGGCCGACGACCCGACCGACCCCGCCCCGGCCACGGCCTTCGGCAACCTCGACGCCTTCTTGTACCTCGAGCGGTCGATCAGCGAGAAGGGCATTTATCCCGCCTGCGATCCGCTGGCCTCATCGAGCCGGATTCTCGACGCGCAGTACGTCGGCGACCGGCACTACGCCATCGCGCGCCGCGTGCAGCGCACGTTGCAGCGCTACCGCGAGTTGCAAGACATCATCGCCATCCTCGGCGTCGATGAATTGAGCGAGCAGGACAAACTGGTCGTACACCGTGCCCGCCGCATGGAACGCTTCCTCTCGCAGCCCTTTCTCGTGGCCGAGGTGTTCACCGGCAAGCCCGGCGAGATCACCAAGCTCGACGACACGATCCGCAGCTTCGAGGAGATCGCCGACGGCAAATGGGACCATTTGCCTGAAAACGCCTTCATGTACGTGGGGCCTATCGAGCAGGCCGAGGAGCAGGCCAAGAAGCTGGCCAAGAAATAGGAGAAAGGAGAAAGGAAAAAGGAGAAAGGTGAAAGTCGCAGACCGGCGACGGACGGCGCGCCACAACGCCCTGGCCCTTGTTCCCACGCTCCGCGTGGGAACATCGCCCCGGACGCTCCGCGTCCCCGTCACGCAATCAGCGAGAACACCGCAACGTGGACGCGGAGTGTCCGATCAGGCGTTCACCCCGAACCCCGAACCCCGAACCCCGAACCCCGAACCCCGAACCCCGAACCCCGAACCCCGAACCCTAATCACTCACCAACCGATGGACCCGTCACATCAACACGTCCCCGATCCCAACGGCCGCAGCCTCCGCCTGGTGGTGGTCACGCCCGAAGCGACCCTGCTCGACGAGTCGGCCGACTTTGTCGCGCTGCCCTTGTTCGACGGCGAGATCGGCATCGCGCCGCTCCACAGTCCGCTCATCGGCCGGCTGGGCTTCGGTGAAATGCGGCAAGTCGTGGGCGGCCGGACGCGGCACTTTTACGTGGATGGAGGGTTCGTGCAGGTGGTCGACAACGTGGTTTCGGTGCTTACGAACCGGGCCATGCCGGCCACCAGCCTCGATCGCGCGGTCGCGGCCGAGCACCTGGCGGCGGCCCGCAATCGCCCGGCCCATTCGCCCGAGCAAATGGCCATTCGCGATCGGGTCGAGACCCAAGCCCGCGCGCAGCTTCGTGTGGCTCGCCATGCCGACCAGCCGTAGGTTAGGCTTTCCAGCGCTTTCCACCCGATGTACATGATGCGACTTTTCATGCGTGGGCGTGACGCGGAGTCAACGAATCGGCTTCGACCTTTCCGGCATCGGCGGCGGTCGGTGTTGCTCGCGCAACGCCAGCGTGGTATCTTATCTGTTTGACCTAGGCGCTGTAGCCAAGTGGCTAAGGCAGCGGATTGCAAATCCGCCATGCGTGGGTTCGACTCCCACCAGCGCCTCTTGCGTTTTCGCGGCCGAAACCCCGGAAAACACCATGTTTTCCGGGGTCGTTTCGTCTAACGGCAATTGTTGCGTCGATTGCTCATTCACTGCACGCAAGTGCATGGGAGTGCAAGGAAGTGCGTCCAGTTTAGGCACACAAAACGCCACACGGTTTTCGGCGCTCGCCTGCCGGCCGTCCGTTCCCGTCGCGACCGCCGGTTGATCCGTGGCGCCGGCCATGCTCGGCAACGACTCGACGGCCTCGGATTGCTCCCCCAAGACGGTATGCGAGTATCGATCCATTGTCAGGGTGATCGTTGAATGCCGGGCCAGTGCTTGGGCCACCTTGGGATGGACGCCGGAACGGGCCAGCGTGCTGATGAACGTGTGTCGCAAAGCGTGGAAGTCGGCATACCGCCCAGAATCGTCCACGTACGCCAGGAACGTCGTTCGCCCGCGTTCGGCCTTTTCCTCGACCGTCGCCGCTTCCGCCAGCCACGCGGCATGTGCGGCGGCCAGGTCGCCTTGAATCATGCGGCTCGTCTTGTCGCTGGAAGGCAGGTTGAATGCCGCGGCCGTTGGCAACGTCAGGGCCAGGTGGGCTTGGAGCTCGGCGGCCGTGTCCCGCCGCAACGGCAGCGTATCACGCCGTCGCCGCTTGCTTGAACCGGCCTCGACAACGACCGTCGCCGGCGCGGCGCGAAAATCGAAACTGCCCTTCGTGAGGCTGGCAATCTCATTCGCACGCAAGCCCGACTCGACGGCCAGCCGGTAAATCAGTGAACGCTCGGGACCGTCCATGCAAGCGCGTGTCGGGCCGTGATAGGTGGCGCGCAACAAGCGGCGGACTTCGTCGACCGACAGCTCCCGCCGGTCGTGTCGGCGGTCGGTCGCCGCGTTCAAGGGCCGCAAGTGCTCCAAGTGTGACTCACGGGCCCGCCTCGCTCGGACCATCCACTTGCCGAACGACTTGGCGGCAGTCAGGTAATAGTTGGTCGATTGCCTCGACAGGCCGGCGGAATCCCGTGTCGCTTCGCGCTGCTCCGCCAACCACCGCTCGGCCACTTCCGCCTTGATGCCGGACCAACGCCTGAACTGGCACCCCTCGAACAAATCGCGTACACGCTGTACCGTCAAGGCCACGGTCCAGCCGACGGATGGTCTTGATACTCACGCGCAGCTCGCGGGCCAGGTCGTCGGCAGTCATCAGCATCGACGGCGCCAGGGCCTCGGGCGTGGCGTGGCGGGCCAGGTCGACGTCGCCGGCGGGCAGGGCCTCGACGATCGGCGTGGCGATGCGAAGGGGGCTAGTCACGGGGCGCCTCCCGTGTCCTGGCCACGCGCGAAGCGCGCGCGGCGTCGGCCTGTTCGGCGGCTTGCGCGGCGCGGTGTAGCCTCTTGAGGGCGGCGATTTCGTCGCGGCACGCCTCAATGCGACGGCGGATGTCATTGGACGGCGGAAGATGTGCGGTAGGTCTCATGCCCCTATTTCTAGGAGCGCATCGTTGCCTTACCGTTGTGCCGATCGTTGTTTTATCGTTGGATTTGCTTTTTTCTTGGACTTCCTCTTGGTCGCCGGCTTCTTTTTGCGTCGATTGGAAATCTCGATCCACCAGACGGCGCCGGGGCCGCGCCCCTCTTGAGGAATCGGGTCGGAGTCCGCCGGCAATCCGTGATTTGCGCGGAGTATGTCGCGTAGACTGGTCAGTAACGGCCGCATGGAAGCTTCCGAGGTTGGAGAACGGTCGCCGCATACGGCGTCCCGCAATTCGCCAAGCGGGAAATGCCTTGTGTGGTTGCTGGCAAGGTGCTTCAGCAATCGCCACGCGGCGCCGGTCAAATTAAATGACTTGCCATCGTGGGCATACTGGCCGGGGCGGAAGTGCCAGCCGGCATTTGGCGGCCACCCATCATCGGGCGACAAGAGCGCCTGCGGCGGTCGCACGTCGGCAACGGCCGGCGGTTGCGAGTTCGGCGCGCCGGCGGGAGGGACGTTCAAGACGTTGGAACGCTGCGCTTCAACTCGCAAGTCCGTTGGGATGTCGCGGTCGTGTTCCAAGCACCACTCAATGACGTCGTGTCCAGATACGAACTGAGCGGGTGGTGTTTCGCCGCGGTCCCACTTTGGCCATCGCCACAGGGCAAAGCGGCCGTCCGCCAGCCGGAACAGTTGCGTGACGTCAAACGCCTCCTCAAAGGATTCCACCAACTCGGCTTCGTCGGGATTGAACCAGCCCAGTCGAACATCTTCGTCATAAAGCAGCACGCGACGACGGACCATGAAACCTCCCTTTCGATCGGGCAGGCCAGGCGCGTCAGCGCGGAAGGGTAGGCTTCAGAAAACCACGTTGCCGCGCCCAGCCACTTGCGGGCCGCCCAGCGTTGCAACGCCGGCGGCCACCCGATGCGTATTACTTTACCTTCGTCGCCTTGCCTTTTCCACGGCCCGCTTTCGCTTCGCCGGCCTTCAGCGCGCGGTCCAGCTTGGCGATGGTCGGCACGCTCGGCTTGTTGCGGCCGTGTTCAATGCGATTGAGCGTTTCCGGTCGGATGCCGGCGCGGCGGGCCAGCTCCACTTGCGACAGCCCCAGCTTGCGGCGCGCGCGGAGAATGTTGCGGGCCTGAATCACGGCCAACGCTTCCAGGGCCGGGTAATTGCCGTTGGCGTCCGCCGCAGGTAGGTCGGGTTCCCACAGGTCCGCCCGGCCCAACAGCGCTTCATAGTCGGCTTCGTCCAGAACCACTTTGCGCTTGCCCTTGATTCGCACGCGCCTCGCGGCGAAAGGCTCTTTGTTCCGCTCCAACGATTCAGCCTTCATAGAATTCACTCCGATGCCCGATCTTGACCACGATGACGGTCTCGCCTTCCACGCGATAGCGAATGCGATAATCACCCGTCCGCAGCCGATACCAGCCGGCCAAATCGCCCGACAACGGTTTGGCGCCGCTCACAGCCGGCCACGCTTGCAGCCGTTGAAAGAGTTTGCCGATTCGTTCGCGAATCACGGGCGGCAGCTTGGCCAATTCCTTCAGCGCAGCGGACGTTACCTTGACTTGGGCCACGCACCCATCATCGTGGTCATGTCAAGATTTGTCAAGCTCCGCGCGGCAAGACGGCGCGAAGGGCGAGGTTCAGTCGTCGCCATCGCGGCCGTCGCCATTGTGCCCCGGTTCAAGTCCGGCCAGGAACGCGCCGACGTCTTTGACGTTGGGGCGTGGCCCGTCCGCCAGGCCCGCCTGGGGTGAACCTTCCCGTCGTCTTGTTGCGGCCGTCGCCGTTGGGTTCCGTGTTCATGCGGCAGACTCCGATTCAGCTTCAAGTGACGGCAGCGGCAATGCGTCGACGTCGATGATGTTGTTGTGATACTCCGGCGCCGGCGGATGCGGCAGTTGCTCCGATCGAGCCAAGAGCTGAACGAACGTCAGCGGGGCGCCGTCGGGGTCGGTCGCGGCAACACGGGCCGGCGGTTCCAGCCCTAGCATTCGGGCCAGCCATTCCCGCGCGTGTCGGTCGCCGGCCAGGGCATCGTCGCGGGTACGCTCGATGATCCGTTGCCAGTCGGCCAGACTCACGGCGCCCAGTGTCACGTCGCGGTACTCGGCCTCGACTTCACGGCGAGGGCGGCCAGGTCCGCCACGGTTTCCCGAGGGCGAACCGGCCGGCGGTGTCGCGGCCGTCGTCGTGTCCGTTGCCGTTGGATTCGTGCCCCACATGTTGCCCGCTCCGTTTTTCCGCCGTTTAATCGGCCGGATAATCCGCCTTCGGCGGATTCCCGCCCCAAGACATTCTACGTGTCGGGCCGGGTCCGCTCGGCCTCACGGCGGTTTCCGGTCGCCGTCCGCTCGCCGCAACCTTTCCTCACGGTCGATCTTCACGTCGGCCGCGGCCTCGAACCCCAGGCGGACGGATCGGCCCCTTACAGCCACAACCACGACTCGCACCGGGCCATCGACGACGACGGCCTCATCGACCGTCCGCGATAACACCAGCATCCTTGCGGCCCCCAGCGTGGAACGTGCCCCACCTCCATGATACCGGAGCATCGCCCATGGACCCGCTCACGGTTCAGCGCCGGCCCCCTTGGCGAACCCCTCGACGGCCGCCACCACGCCAGCCCGCGTGGGCGCCGGCAGCTTGGGCCAGGCGGCCACGATCGCTGTCAGGCCGGGGTCGGGTTGCGGTTCGCCCAGCCGGCGGATGACTTCGGCCTGTTCGCCTTCCGGCAGCCGGCGGAGGGCCTCGACGATGCCTTCCAGGTGGTCGCCGGCGGTCGCCTGGGGGGCCGGTTCCGGGGTCGATTTCCGAACCTTTCCGGTAACAGGAACGGTAACAGGGTTTTTGGGTTCGTCGCCAAGTCGGTTTGCCGCTTGGGGTTGCGGTTCGGCGGGCAGCGGATTGCAAATCCGTCATCGAGGGTTCGACTCCCTCCAGCGCCTCTTGACGTTTCGACGGCCGAAACCCCAGTAAACACCGTGTTTTCCGGGGTCTTTTCGTCTAACGGCAATTGTTGCGTCGATTGCCCACTTACTGCACGGAAGTGCATGAGAGTGCATGGTTCCGCGTCCCGTTTAGGCACACAAAGCGCCACACGGTTTTCGGCGGTCGCCGGCCGACCGTCCGTTCCCGTCGCCGCGGCCGGTAGGTCGGTGGCACCGGCCATGCTCGGCAACGACTCGACGGCCTCGGATTGCTCGCCCAGGACGGTATGCGAGTACCGATCCATCGTCAGCGTGATTGTCGAATGGCGGGCCAGCGCTTGGGCCAGCTTGGGATGAACACCCGAACGCGCCAGGTTCGATAGGAACGAATGCCGCAAAGCGTGGAAGTCGGCATACCGCCCAGAATCGTCCACGTAAGCCAGGAACGACGATTGCTCGCGTTCGGCCTTTTCCTCGACCGTCGCCGCTTCCGCCAGCCACGCCGCACGTGCTGCGGCCAGGTCGCCTTGAATCATGCGGCTGGTCTTGTCGCTGGAAGGCAGGCCGAATGCCGCGGCCGTAGGCAACGTCAGGGCCAGGTGAGCTTGCAGCTCCGCAGCCGTGTCCCGCCGCAACGGCAGCGTATCGCGCCGTCGCCGCTTGCTTGCTCCCGCCTCCACAGTGACCGTCGCCGTCGTGGCGCGGAAATCGAAACTGCCCCGCGTGAGACTGCGGAGTTCATTCGCACGCAAGCCCGACTCGACGGCCAGCCGGTAGATCAATGAACGCTCGGGGCCGTCCATGCAGGCGCGGGTCGGGCCGTGATAGGTGGCACGCAACAGCCGGCGGACCTCGTCGACCGACAACTCCCGCCGGTCGTGTCGCCGGTCGGCCTTCGCGTTCAACGGCCGCAAGTGCTCGACGGGCGACTCGCTGGCCAGCCGCTCGCGGACCATCCATTTGCCGAATGACTTGGCGCCCGTCAGGTAATAGTTGGTCGATTGCCTCGACAAGCTCGGCGTGGCGGCCGTCCCCTCTCGCCGATCGGACAGCCACCGCTCGACCTTGCCGGCCCGAATGTCGGACCAAACACGAAAGCCGCAACCGTCGAATAGCGCTCGCAACCGGTTCGCGGAAAGCTTGCAGTGTTTTTCCGTGTTGCCCTTGGCCCGCAGTGCGGCCTCGAACTCGGCCACATGATCGCTCAACGGTTTGCCGGCGGCCACGCTCCGCGCGTCGAGCAACCCCATGCGGCACAGCGTCGTTCGCAACTTCGCGGGCAGCGATTCCAGCCAACGGCCCAAGACGACGTCGGGCGTGTCGCCGTTGCTCCGAACGGCAATCAGCTTTTCGACGTTCCGGCCGAATTGCTCCGTCGCCTTGTGATCCGTGAATCCGGGCAGCCGGCGGACGGTTTCTTGATGGTCCCTGAATTCGACGTACCAAACCTCGTACTCAAGGCGTTTGCCCGTCGCCGGGTCTTTCCGTGTCGGTCGATAGACTCGCATCGTTCACCTACCTTTCGTTCGCTTGGCCGTTGCCTTCCGCAGGGCTTCGTCGATCCGGTCAATCAACTTGTGTGAAGCGGTGTGGTTGCCGCTTTCAATGCGTGAAATCGTTTCCTGCCGAGTGCCAGCCAAGCGGGCCAATTCATGTTGTGTCAGGCCGGCGGTTCGGCGGTCCCGGATCAAATCGCGGGCCAGGGAAACTCTGGCGTATTCCAAGGCGGGGTATCGACCTTGCTTGTCGGGCTTCGGCAAAGGCGGCAAGTCGTCGTCGTTGAGCGGAACCGCTTCGCCCGCTTTGGCGTAGAGACGGTCGTACTCCGTTTCCGGTAATAAGACGAACCGCTGGCCCGCCACTTCAATTCGCTGCAATGCAATCATGTTTGATCCCCTTCATAGAACCCATCCCGGTGCCCAACGCGCTCGATAACGACTTGCTCGGCCACAATGCGGAATTGCAGCCGGTAATCGCCCGTCCGCAGGCGGTAATGACCGGCCAGGTTGCCTCGCAACGGTTTGACTCCGCTCAAGTTTGGCCAATCGGCCAGACGAACCAGTAATTCCACGACACGTGACTTGATTGGTTTGGGAAGCTCGCCCAACTGTTTCGCGGCATCGTGTTCGATGGTCACGTTGGGCATGATTCTTGTATGATACCATTATGCCGTTGCCCGGTCAACCGTCATTCGTCGCCGCCGTCGTCGCCGTTGTCATCGCCGGCCACGCGCTGCAACACGCGGCCGACTTGGACGTGGTTCCACGACTTCCCGCGTCGTGTCGTGTGCCCCAACTTGTTTAACTCATCGGCAATCGCCGCTTGGGTGTACCCATTGGCGTTCAGCCCCCGCACGATCGGCCCCAGGTCGCTATACGCTTCGTCGGCCTTCTTCCGTACTGACTCGCCGGCGGCCTTGATGCCCTTTGCACGGGCCTCGGGGGTCAGGTTGCGACACTGGGGCAGTTGCCCGCCCAGCTTCCCACCACGGGCCTTGTACGCGGTCAGGGCGGCCTTCGTCCGCGCGCTGATGGCTTCGGCTTCGGCTTCGGCTACTGCGGCCAAAATATGCAGCGTCAGCTTGTTCGCGGCCGGGTTGTCGCAAGCAACGAATTCGACCTTGGCTTCCATCATCGCCGAAAGAAACGCCACGTTGCGGGCCAACCGGTCAAGCTTGGCGACGACCAGCGTAGCCTTTGAGCGTTTCGCATCGGCCAGGGCCTTCACCAGCTCGGGGCGGTCGGAACGCTTGCCGCTTTCGACTTCCGTGTAGATGCGAACCACGCCGGCCCCATGTTGGGCAGCGTATGCGTCAATCGCCGCTTGCTGCGCTTCCAGGCCCAAACCCGACTCGCCCTGCCCCTTCGTTGAAACCCGCCGGTATCCCACCAGTTGCTTTGCCATGATTCTTTCCCTTCCGTTGTATCGGCCAGCCCCACGAAAGAGATTGTACACACCTATCAACGTCCGGTCAATGGTATGTTCCGAGATTTCTTCCGGGGCTTGGGCGTCCCCTTGGCGGTCGCCGGCGGTTTGCCCTTGGCACGCCGTAGGGCACGCCGTACCGCGTCCACCTGGGCTTGGGCGAAGTCACGATCGACCTTGGGGATTCGACGATCGGCGGCCAGGCGGGTCGCTACACGGGCCACCTCAGCGGCTATGTCGGGTTCGAGGGCGGCAATCTTGTCGGCCCATGCGTCAAGCGCTGCTTGGGCCTCGGGGTCGGTTTTCTTCTTCATCGGTCGTTTTCCTGGGCGGTGGATTCGTGACAGGGCAGAATTGTAACCTGGGGGCAAAGGGGGGTCGCGTACCGAGGCGTGGCGGCGCGTCTTGCCAATCGTGCAAGTCAAGATGGGTCCGGCAGCGGGGGGAAACCTTAGTAGCAATTTGCGACGGAGGTTTCTTGGCCGTCCCCCTCTTGGCCGTCCCCTTTCCGAACTTGGAATCGAGGGTAGGCAAATTTTTCCTAGCCTCGATCTTGGCCGTCCCCCTCTTGGCCGTCCCCTTTCCGAACCCCTCGGGCGCCGTCCCCGTGGTCACGGCGGGCCTTGTGGGGGCAGGTGTTGCGGCGGATCGCTTAGGAAAAATTTGCCTAACCGATTGCGGCGGATACCTGGGCCTTATGGTGGCAGGGGTTGCGGCCGTCGCCGGCGCGGGTTGAATCGGGCCGGCTGCCTTTGGCGACGCGGAAGGGGCTTCCGTGGTGATTTTGCCGGATTGCTCCCCAGGCGTACAAACGCGATTGGTAACAGGTTTTTTTTCCAACTCAATTTTTATTTCGGAAAGCGATTTTGACACTGCTTTTTTTTTCTGGCCACCAGCCGGCGGGTCGGCGACGATCGGCGCCGCGGCGGCGGGTCGGCGGTGGCGGCGGGTGTGACTCATGTTGTTAGTCCCCCTAGCGGTGTGGGCAATGACCATCCGCCACGTTTGCCGTGACGCATAACGGCTTTTGTCGATTCAAGTTCGTTGAGCACATTTCGAACGTAGCGTTCCGACGTGCCCAGCACTTTTGCGATTTTTTTTGAGCTAACGGAACCTTTTCCTACAAGTATATTCTTTAGGGTTTTGTTCCGATAACTTGCGTCCGATTCCCCTGTAGGGTTTTGTTCCGATAACTTTTTGAGGGTATTGACGATTTCCACGTGTGATTTTTTTGTCGGCGACGGATCGTTGTCGATGACGGGAAGGCCGAGAGGTTCGTTCGAAACGACGACGACGTCGATGCCATCCTGGCAAACGGCACGGCCACGGCCGATGCACTGATGAAGCTCGGCATGGACCAGGGCCCGATGAGCGTAATTCCAGTCGGGGTTTTCGTAGGCCACCGTCTTGACGGTTCGGCTTTCGCCGGAAAGCGTTTTCGCGTCCCAGGTGACTTTTCGCCATCGGGCTGCCTTTTCGGTGATCGAGGCGGACGTGATCCGGCCGGTTCGGATGAGGTATTGCTTGATGGCCCGTGGCGGAACGCGGGGAGTGCCAAGCACGATGAGTAGATCGCACTCCCCCTTCCACGAATTGCTCCCGCGGCTTTCCGATCCGTGGAAGTGATCGGCTTTGACGACGCGCTCGACACGTTCGGCCATTGCCTGGTGGCAGACGTGGCAGATGACGCCAATTTGCTGAGCCTCCGGGTATGTCGCGATGACGCTGCGTAGAACCTTTTCCGCGGCCGCTGGTGTTGACGACTTTTTCACATCCTTGGTGATTTGCAGGGGTGGATGGAGAACCTCGGGGTGGCCATCCGGGGTGATGTCGGTGACAGGGCGCCCCGTGAGGCGTTCTAGTTCCCCCACCGTCTGCGTAGCGTCCGCGAAAAGAACCGTGGCATTGTTCGGTAGGCGTGTATCCCAAACAGCGATAACGGCCCTGCGGATCGTCTCGGCCCGCCCCGGTGCCAGGACGTGGTCTACTCTCACGACGATCTCGCCCAACTCGCCGGCGGTAGCCGCGCGAACAACACAAACGGTATCCGCGTTGGGCCAAACATCCAGCGACAACATTGAGCGGTAGAGGTTGACGTCGACGTTCCGCGGCTTGCTGATTGGCGCGGGGAGCATGGGTTGAAGTGATTCGGTGACGACGGCGGAGGCGAGCCGATCTAAAAGCACCCGTGCAACGGTTCCCATGTTCCAGAAAAAGGCAGCGCCATCATCCTTCATCCAGTGCATCGACTCCTGGTAGGCGTTTTCAACGACGGCGATGAGCTTTTCAAGCCCGGTGCTAAACTCTACGGTTGGCCGAAGAAGCCCTGCCGCGTTTTCGTGAATGCTCACAAAGGCGTGCCCCTTGGCCAGTCCGTCAAAGCCGCCGGTTGCCGCCCGCTGATGTGTTGCGATGGCATGGCGCGCGGCGTCGGCCTCTCCCATTGCTTCGTGGTACTGGCAGCCGGGACGGGCAGGACATTTCGGGCAAACAGCACTACTCGCGCTCAATCCGCTCGTGATTGCCTTGTTTGCGGCGTCGAGGTTCTTGCACGTCTCGCCGGTCAATGCCGGATAGGCGGATGCCGGAATGCCGTTGTCGTTCATCGTTGTTTTGTGTTCTTGACAATTGGCGTGGGTCGGCAAGATCGTAAGGGAGCTTCCAGCGGCCGCGGCCGGCTCCAAGTCGGCGTGAGATTTGCCGCTTCCGGTTGGCGAATGGTCGAGGTAGACACCTGGTGTGGCAACAGCTTCCTCCCGTTTGCGTCTCATGTCATCGCGGTAATCGTTCAGTGGTCGCGATCCGTGTTGCCGAACCGGTTCGTCTTGGACCGAGTCGTCGAAGAACACGATTCCAAGATCGTCGTCAAGCAGGAAACCACGATCGCCAGGGTACTTCTGAGCGTCGTCGATCTTGTGCCAAAGCTCGTCGTCGGACCAGGGCGGAACGCATCGCCGGTTCCAATCTTGGATTGCCTGGAAAGTTTCGTCGCGAGTCAGACTAAAGCCGCGGTGAACTGCGCCGATCGCTTTCATCGCCACGTTGTGACCACGAAGGCCGACTCCGCCGATCGCTGGCGGTTGCGAAGCCATGAACGCGATGGCCCGGTCGATAACTGTGTTGTCGGATGGGTCGCGAGGAATCGTTGAGTATTCGGCTAGGTGGCCATCGCGGCCGTGCGACCCCGCGTAAATCTTTGGTGGTTCGACGAACGGCATCAAGGCCGGGTCGTCCCCCTCGATTGCCAGGATGGCGTCGATTGCCGCGTTACCTTCCAGCCAAAACTCGCCGTCCAAAACGCGGGAAATATGCTGTCGTGTGTGGTGCCGCCCGGGCAGACGCAACCAATTGCCGTAGGGCCTCCCCGCATCGACGCATTCTTGTTTGGGAAATGTCTCGGGTGGCTGTTCAAAACCGAAGTCTGCGTGATCGGCAACCAGCGATTGCAACCACCAATAGAGATTTGCGGTTGGCACCGGCCGAGAGAAAAATACTCGAAGGTGCAAGCCCCCAGGGCCAGCGCTCACTAAGTCGTTATTCCAGTGAGGGTTTCGACGAGGAATTCGTCGTTCCATCCGCAGGAACGGCGTTTCATGACCAAGCTGTCTTTGCCTGGATGTTGTTTCAATAGGG
>Ga0307373_10001292_pt1 | contig 46959 bp, 44 predicted proteins | sample OX2MG_FD_202534 | JGI IMG/M metagenome (GOLD analysis project Ga0307373, IMG submission 202534) | Soil microbial communities from Risofladan, Vaasa, Finland - OX-2 | ecosystem: Environmental > Terrestrial > Soil > Coastal area > Acid sulfate soil | place: Finland: Risofladan, Vaasa | collected...
GAGGTCCACGGCGAAGGGCTTGTCGGTGGCCGCGCGCACGGCGGCGATCTCGGCCTCCATCGTGGCGCTGTCCATGGTGCCGGCACCGAGGCAGCCGAAGCCCCCGGCCTGCGAGACGGCGGACACCAATTCGGAATAGGAGACGCCCCCCATGCCGGCCAACATGACGGGGTGCTCGACACCGAGCAGTTCCGTGAGGCGAGTTCGCATGGGTGCCCTTGTCCTCCTTGATCTCGATCCGGCTCGGCGTGTCGCCGCATTCTCCCGCCGCGGGACCGTAGCGCGGTCGGCTCCGGCCGCCGGGAGGGGGCCGGCGGCTCGGGGCGGTCGGCCGCCCATGGTTGCATTTCGAGCAGGACGTTCCTACTCTGAGTCGATCGTGGCAGACCGGGGGGAGGTGGCGTGAGCACCGTCGCAGCAGCCCCCATGGCGGAGACGATCACCAAGCGTCGCCTGTGGGTGATCCTGGGGGCGTTGCTGTTGGGCATGCTCCTGGCGGCGCTGGACCAGACGATCGTCTCGACCGCGCTGCCCACCATCGTGGGCGACTTGCACGGGGGTTCGCACCTGGCCTGGGTGGTGACCGCCTATCTGCTGTCGTCGACCGTCTCGACACCGTTGTGGGGGAAATTGGGCGACCAGTACGGGCGCAAGAATTTCTTCCAGGCCTCCATCGTCATCTTCGTGGTGGGGTCGGCGCTGTGCGGCCTCAGCCACACCATGACCGAGTTGATCGCCTTCCGGGCCCTGCAGGGGCTCGGCGGGGGCGGACTCATGGTCGGGGCGCAGACCATCATCGGTGACGTCGTGTCGCCCCGCGACAGGGGGCGCTACGTCGGGCTGTTCGGTGCCATGTTCGCGGTGGCCACCGTGATCGGGCCGCTCATCGGCGGTCTCTGCGTCACGTACCTGACTTGGCAGTGGGTCTTCTACATCAATCTCCCGCTCGGGATCCTCGCGCTGTTCGTCACCGGTGCGGTGCTCCCCGGACACCTGAGCAAGGTCCCCCATGCGATCGACTACGCCGGGGCGTTGCTGCTGGCCACCTCGGCGACGGCACTCATCATCTTTGCCAGCCTGGGCGGCATCTCGTGGGCGTGGGTCTCCGTGCCGAGCATCCTGACGGCCGTCCTCGGCGTGGTACTCGCGGTGGCGTTCTTGTTCGCCGAGCACTACGCCGCCGAGCCGGTGATCCCCCTGAAGCTGTTCCGAGAGCGTGTCTTCAACGCGGCCAGCTCCATCGGCTTCGTGATGGGATTCGCCATGTTCGGAGCGCTCACCTTCCTGCCCCTGTACATGCAGATCGTGAAGGGCGTCAGTCCCACAGCGTCGGGATTGCGCATTCTCCCGCTCATGCTCGGCATGCTCGGCGCCTCGATCATCTCGGGACGTCTGGTGACCCGTTGGGGCCGCTACAAGGTCTTTCCGATGGTGGGTACCGCGTTGATGACGATCGGCGCGTACCTGCTGTCGATGATCGACGCGACGACGAACGGCTGGGTCCTGGCCGGCTACATGTTCGTCTTCGGCGTGGGCATGGGGCTGGTCATGCAGGTCCTTGTGGTCGCCGTGCAGAACGCGGTGTCCTACCAGGATCTCGGTGTGGCCACCAGCAGCTCGGTGTTCTTCCGCATGATCGGCGGGTCGTTCGGCACCGCCGTCTTCGGGGCCATTTACGCCATCGTCCTGAACCGCACCATCGCACCCACTCTGGCCAAGGTCCCGGCCTCCGTCCTGAGGAACTTCAACCCGCAGACGATCAATCCCGAGATCCTGACCAAGCTGAAATCGACGGCCCAAGGATTGTCCTTCTACACGAACTACATCGACGCCGTGACCCATGCGATTCAGGTCGTCTTCCTCGTCGCGGTGCCCATCGCGTTCGTGGCATTCCTCCTGAGCTGGCTCCTCCCGGAGGTGGAACTGCGCAAGACAGTCCAGACGGTGGACATCGGCGAGGCGAACGGCTCGCCCGATCCGCGGTCGTCGCTGCAGGAGATCGAGCTCGCGCTCACTCGACTCTCCGACAGGGAGAACCGGGTCGAGCTCTACCAGACACTGGCGCAGCGGGCGGGCATCGATCTCCCTCCTCGTGCCTGCTGGCTGCTCTACCGTCTGGCCGACCAGCCGGCCTGCACGATCAACGACGTGGCGAAGCGATTGAAGGTGGACGCCGACCTCATTCAGCCCGGAGTCGACGGGCTGCTGGGCGCCGGCATGATCGAAGAGCGGCGCCGCGGCGTCGACTGCGACCTCTACCTCACCCCTGCGGGCACGGCGGCGCTCGACAAGCTGACCGAGGCGCGGCGCGAAGGCCTGACCGAGCTCCTCGAGGGCTGGAACCCCGAGGAGCACCCCGAGATCATCGCCATGGTCAAGGACTTGGCCCACTCACTGCTGGCCGACGACGAGCGTCTGGTGGCCGACGCCATGCCCCACGTCCCCGCCGGGGTGTCCGGCGGCGGGGGCGGCGGGGCCTGAGGTCGGTTAGCAGTTGGCGCTCCCCACGGCTCGGGGAGCCGGCTCGGGCTCCGAGTCGGACCGCAAGGCCCGACGGAGTGAGGCCAGTGCGTCGGGAGAGGCATCAGCGGCGTCGAGGCCGATGAGCGCGGCCCCTAGGACGGGCGGGGAGTCGAGACGGACGATGACGGCTCGTGGCGCGGCGGCGCAGATCCCGACAGCGACCCGCTGATGGAAAGCGGCGTCGGTGGTGTCGAAGATGCCGCCACCGAGGACGACCTCCACTGCCTCGTCGCGCAGGTCGAGGCGGACCACGGCGGCGCGCACGAACGAGGCGATCTCGTCGGCCAGAAAATCGGCCGCTTCGCGGGCGGGTGCATCGCCCTCGGCGGCGGCGTCGAGCAGGACCCGGGCCAGCTCGAAGAGCCGGGCGTAGGGGAGCGTGCCGCTGTAGATGCCCGCGAGCGCTGTTTCGGGGTCGGGCGTGCCGAGCTGTGCGGCCACCCGCTCGCGCAGAGTGGTGGCCGGACCCCGGCCGTCGCCGGCGCGTAGCGCGAGCCCCAGGGCGCGGAGCCCGAGCCAGGCGCCCCCGGGCGCAAAGTCTCCGGACAGCTCGGCCAGTGCGGGGAAGCGCACGCTCCGCCCGTCGGGGCCGACGGCGGCGCAGTTCATCCCCGTGCCACAGACGACGCCGATGCCCCACGACGACGTGGTGCCGGCACGGGAGACGGCGAAAGAGTCGTTGCGCAGGATCACGCGGTCCGTCCACCCGAGCGCGTCGACCGCCGGCGCCAGCTTCTCCTCGTCGACCGGCAGATCGATGCCTGCCAAGCAGTAGACCCCGGTCGGGCAGAGCGGGTACGAGGCGGCGGGCACACGCGCGGCGGCGGTGACCGCGGCGAGGGCTTCGTGCAGCGCAGCCACGGTACCGTCCAGACCGACGAGTTGATGGTTGCTCGGTCCCACGCGCGCCCGTCCGAGGACGGCACCTTGCCGCGAGACGAGGACGACATCGGTCTTGGTGCTGCCCCCGTCAAAGGCCAACACGGCCGGTGCGGAGTCGGCGGGCTCGGACACGGACGGATGTTACGTTGCGCTGCGTGGGCATCAAGGTCGTCGTCGTCGGGGGCGGGAGCACGTACACCCCGGAACTGGTCGACAGCCTGTGTGATGTGGAAGACCGCATGGTCGTCGACGATCTCGTCCTGCTCGACCCGAGTGCCGAGCGGCGTGAGGCGGTCGGCGGGCTTTCCGAACGCATTCTGCGGGAGCGGGGCTGGCACGGGACGTTCGCCACGACGCCCGATCCACACGCCGCCCTCGAGGGGGCCGACTTCGTCGTGGTCCAGTTGCGCATCGGTGGCCAAGCGGCGCGGCACGTCGACGAGACACTGCCGGTCGGGTACGGGTGCCTGGGGCAGGAGACGACCGGCGCCGGTGGGTTGGCCAAGGCCCTGCGCACCGTGCCCATCGTTCTGGAGCTGGCCGAGGAGATGGCGGCGCGGGCCAACCCCGGTGCCTGGCTGGTCGACTTCACCAACCCGGTCGGCATTGTGACGCAGGCCCTGCTCGACGAGGGCCACCAGGCCGTGGGGTTGTGCAACGTGGCGATCTGGGCCCAACGTCGGATCGGCCACTATCTCGGCGTGGACCCCGATTCGGTCGCCGTCGAGCACGTCGGTCTGAACCATCTGACGTGGATCAGGTCAGCGACCGTCGGTGCTGAGGGCGACGGCGACGGCGCGGAGGACCGGCTCGACGATCTGTTCGAGCGCTTCGGGCCTGAGCTCGCACTCGAGAGCGGCGCCCCCATCGAGCTCCTCCGCCTGCAGCACGCCCTGCCGTCGTACTACGTGCACTACTACTACCAACACGACGCCGAGGTCGCCCAGCAATCGGCCCCGGGCTACCGGTCCCGCGCCGACGTCGTGGCCGAGTTGGAGGCCAAGCTGCTGGCGGAGTACCGCGACCCCGCGCTCGTCACGAAGCCGGAGGCGCTCTCGTACCGCGGGGGCGCCTACTATTCGCTGGCCGCCATCAGGCTCATGGCCTCGCTCCACGCCGGGACCGGCGACGTCCAGGTCGTCGACATGCGCAACGACGGCGCCATTCCCGGCTTGCCCGACGACGCCGTGGTCGAGACCAGGGCGATCGTGGACGAGGCGGGGGCGCACCCGCTGCCCCAGCGGGAGCTGTCACCCGAGATGCTCGGTCTCGTCCAACACGCCAAGGCCTACGAGCGCCTGGCGGTGCGGGCCGCCTGTTCGGGAAGCCGCGACGACGTCGTGCGTGCGCTGTTGGCCAATCCGCTGGTCGGCCAGTACCCGTTGGCGGCGGACTTGGCCGACGCGCTGTTGGGGGCCAATCGTCACCACCTGCCCCGGTTCTTTCCCTCGTGAGTCGGTGCCCGATGTCCCGGTGCCCGAGTCCGACTCGGGGCGCCACGGTGGGACGGGTCGGCCGATGACCGACCCTCAGGGGGCGGTCGAGCCGCGGCCCGCACGCATGGGCAAGGACCGGCGCCAGCTCCCCAGCTGGCGTTGGGAGGAGTTGCGCACGACCTTCTGGGTCGTTCCGAGCATTTTGGTCGTCGTCTCGGTGCTGCTGTTCATCGTCACGTTCCAGGTCGACGTGGCGGCGTACTACGGCCACCTCACGCTGCCGGTCTGGATCCGTACCGGTAGCGCCGACGCCGAACGTCAGGTCCTGATCGCCATTGCGGCCGCCGTCATCACCGTGATCGGCGTGGTGTTCTCCATCACGATCCTGGCGTTGACGCTCGCCTCCCAGCAGTTCGGTCCCCGCATGATGCGCAACTTCGTGCGCGACATCGGGAACCAGATCACGCTCGGCGTCTTCGTCGCCACGTTCGTCTACTCCGTGCTCTCGCTGGTGACCATCAGCAGCGTCAGCTCGACCTTCGTTCCCCACCTCTCCACCTCGGTCGCCGAGGCCCTGTTGCTGGTCGACCTCGGCGTCCTGATCTATTTCATCCACCACATCGCGAAGTCGATTCAACTGCCCGAGGTCATTGCGGGCATTGCCGACGACCTCATGCGCTCGATCGACGCCGAGTTCCCCGACGAGGTCGGTTCCGGGGAGTTTGCGGCGCAGCCGCGTGCCGGCCGTAGCGTGCCCGAGCTGCTCACGCTCATGGAAGAGGACGGCGCCGTCGTCCGGTCACAGGTCAGCGGGTACATCCAGTACGTCGGCTACGCCCAATTGATCTCCATCGCCTCCCACACGGACTCGGTGGTTCGTCTGGCGCACCGCCCCGGGCACTACCTCGCCACTCGTCGCCCTTTGGCCTTCGTATGGCCGCGGGAGGCGGCCCCGGAAGTCGCGCTGGCCCTGTCGAAGGCGCACGTCACCGGCCCGCACCGGACACTGGTGCAGGATCCGGTCTTCGCCATCGACCAGCTGGTGGAGATCGCCATCCGAGCTCTCTCGGCTGCGGTCAACGACACCTTCACCGCCTTGACCTGCATCGACTGGTTGTCCGCCGGGCTGGGTCGCGTCTCGGGCCGGGTCCTCGACGAGGGCGTCTATCGGGACGCTGCGGGCAAGGTCCGCCTCATTGAGTTCGACCCGTCCTACGCCCGCATGGTCAACCGTGCCTTCGACAAGATCCGCCAGGGCGCCCGGGGCATGCCGGCCGTCCTGATCCGCATGATCGACTCCATCGGTTCGATCATGCTCGACACCACCAGCGCCGAACAGCGGTCCGTGCTGCGGCGCCAGGCCGACATGGTGCTGCGCGTGGCGGAGGAGACGATCAGCGAGCGCAACGACCTGGAAGAGATCCGCTTCCGCTACGACCGGCTTCCCGATGACGAGGCGGTCGAGGGCCAGCGCTAGCGGGGAGGATGCTCTAGCCGCCTGCGTTGTCGGTCGCCTGGGTCGTGGTGGGGGCCGGTCTGGTCGTGCTCGTCGTGGTGTTGCCGGTGCTCGTCGTCGTCGTCGTCGATCGACCGGACTTCGGCGCAGTGGTCGTTGTCGTCGTCGTTGTTGTCGTGCTCCCGCCGCTTCCGCTGGAGGATGCCGCCGTGGTGGTGGTGGTGGTCGTGGCCGGCGGCGCGGCCGGCGCCACGAAGGGCACCGTCTCGGCGCGCATGGTGGCGAGGGTCGTCGTCGGTGTCACCGACAGATTGGTGCAGCTGCGGGCGGCGTTCCAGCTCGCGACCGCCGCGGTAGCCGGGGTGCCCGTCAGGGGTTGGGGCACGCCGTCGAGGATGGTGGCCGGGCGCCAGACGGCTCCCGTGATGTGGCGACCCTGCGCGGTGACGACGAGCGTCCCACTGTCGGTCTCGGGGGCCGTGTTGTCGTAGAAGGCGAGGTTGCCGAGGCCGTAGTCGACGTAGGCGCCGCCGAGATAGCCGGCGCCCAGGAGGACGTGGGTGCCAGACCCGATGATGATGTCGGCGCCCGCCTTGACAAGCTGCTGCGCCAGCGGCTCCTGCTGGGGGAGCGGGCAGGCCTGCGTCTCAGCGCCCCAGTGGACGTAGACGATCACGGTGTCCGCCGAGCGGCGCACCTGCTGGACTTCGCGCACCAGTTGGGTCGGGTCGATCGCCGATGCCACACCCGGGTGGGTCGCCGACGCGGTCCACGTGCTGACGAGGTTGTCGGCGATCACCTGCGTCGCCGTGATGATCGCGACGCGCTGCCCGTTGATCGTCACCCGGTAAGGCGCGAAGGCCTGGGCGGCGGTGTTGCCGATGCCGATGATCGGGTACTTCGCCTGCGAGGCGATCGTCAGGTTCTGCGACATGCCCTGCGCGCCACAGTCCATGCCGTGGTCGTTGGCCTCGGTGGCGACCGACACGGTGGCGCCCTTGAGGGCCGTGACGGCAGACGCCGGCGCGTCGAAGATGTACGGCTTGTTCTGTGGCTCGGGGCAGACCCCGTCGGTCACCGCGGTCTCGAGGTTGACCATACGGAGCTGCGTCCCGGAGAAGAGCTGCGGAATGGTCGTCCCGAGGGCGGTGGACGGGTTCTTGGCCAGGTTGGACCCGACGACGCCCTCGAAGTGCACGTCGCCGCCGAACCCCAGCGTGACGGCCTTGCCGTTGCCGGTCCAGTCCGGGTTGAGGGGCGAGTGCTTCGGAAAGCGCTCTGCCGTGGCGACGGCGTGATGGGTCGTGACCGGGGTCTTGGGGGGAGGGCTCGAGCCGCCCGAGAAGAAGGCGAAATAGACCAACAGGACGAGCACGAGCGCGCCGCCGACGGCGAATTGGCGGCGCCGGCGCATGACCCTTCGTGAGACCACGTCGGCACTATGGCACAGACTCTGCCCCGGACCCCGGGGCGGACGGCGGCTGACCAGCGGATTCGCGCGGCTGGCGCGATGCGGGCCAAGGGCCGGTCAGGCCACCCAGAGGCTGTCCCAGTGAGACGCCAGGGAGGCGATGATCCCGGTGCAGCCGGCACCGATCATGTCGCGGCACTGGTCGAAGACCGCGTCGTCGCCGTAGTAGGGGTCGGGGACGTCGGCGGCCGCACCGGCCGCGGGATCGAAGGAGCGGAGGAGGGTGAGGCGGTCCGGGTCGGCGCCCAGGCCGGCCAGGGTCTGCTGGTGGCGGCGATCGAGGGCGACCAGGAGGTCGTAGGTCCCGAGTTCTGCGGAGACGACCTGATGGGCCACGTGCCGGTGGTCCGGATAGCCGGCGCGGATCAGCGCCGTGCGGGCCAGCGGGTGCATGGGTTCCCCTTCGTGCCATGGCCCGGTCCCGGCGCTGGTGACCTCAAGGTGATCGGCCAAGGAGGTGCCGTCCCCGAGGTCGGTCGATGCCGCCAGGGCCCGGGTGACCACCTCGGCCATCGGGGAGCGGCAGATGTTGCCGGTGCAGACGAAGACGATGCGGTAGGGCCTCGCGCCGATGGGATCCGGGGGGACCACCACGCCACGGGGTCGCCCCGTGCTCCCGCCAGGTGCGCTCACTGTGCCGCGTACTCGTCGCGCAGTGCCTTCTTCACGATCTTGCCCGTTCCCGCCCTCGGCCAGTCGGTCCGGAGCTGGAGCTGCTCGGGGATCTTCTGCGTCATGAGCCCGGCCTCGCGACAGAAGGAGACGACGTCGGCCAGCTCGAGCCCGCCGGAACCCTCGGCCAGCTGGACGACCGCGCAGACGCGCTCGCCCCGCTCGGCGTCGGGCAGTCCGATCACGGCCACCTCGACCACTTCGGGGTGGGTGTAGAGCAGGTCCTCGATCTCCTTGGCGCTGATGTTCTCGCCCTTGCGGACGATCACGTCCTTCAGCCGACCGGTCAGGTTCAGGTGCCCGTCGGCCCGTAGCCGGCCCAGGTCGCCGGTGCGGAAGTAGCCGTCCTCGTCGAAGGCTTCGGCGTCGAGGGCGGGGTCGGTGTAGCCGTGGAAGACCATGGGGCCCTTCACCCGCACCTCGCCCTCCTCGTCCGGTGCCGCGGGCCGGCCGTCCAGCGTCACGATGCGCACGTCGGCGCCTTCCACCGGCTTCCCATCGGTGTTGGCCAACTGCTCGTCGGTGTCGTGCGGCGAGCCGTTGGCGATCATGGGCACCTCGGTCATGCCGTACCCGTGCACCACGCCGCGCCCACCGATTTCGTCGCGCACCTCGTAGTGGACCTCGGGCGGCTTGGCTGCGCCGCCGCCGGACATGAGCCGCAGCGACGGGAGGATCGGCTCCCCCGGGGTCTTGCGTTGCTCGCCGAGGTAGGCCACGTAGAAGGCGGTGCTCCCCCCGACCATGGTCACGCCGTGCCGGCGGAAGACCGGGAGCACGTCGGGGGCCGAGAAGGCGTCCACGAGGATGGCAGGGAAACCCATGGACAGCATGGTGACCAGATAGTCGGGGCCGGCGATGTGGGCGAACGGGAAGGCGATCGAGCCCACGTCGTCGGGACCCATATCGAGGGCACGGGCGAGACCCCAGCCGCCGGCGATGAGCGTCTGGTCGGTGTGCTGCACACCCTTGGGGTCGGCGGTCGATCCGGACGTGTAGTAGATCCAGCGGATTGGTGCGTCTTCGGCCGCCGTCCCCTCCGGTGGCGGCGGCAACACGGCCGGATCGCCCTCGGGCAGACCGTCGTCGGTCGTCAGGATGATGGGGCGGGTGTCGGCTCCCGCCAGGGCCCCCTCGGCGATGGCGAGGAAGTCGGTGTTGCGCCACGTGGCCGGGATGACGAAGAGCTCGGCACCGGTCTGGCGCAGCGCGAAGCCCACCTCCCGTTCGCGGTAGAGGTGGATGATCGGGTTCTGGACCGCGCCGAGGCGGGCCAACGCGATGGAGAGCACGACGGTGTCGATCCGGGTCGGCAGCTGCCAAGAGACGACCGATCCGGTCCTGATCCCCATGCCGGAGAGTCCGGCGGCGACCCGCTCCACCCGGTCACGGAATTGCCCGGAGGTGACCGTCTCGCCGTCGGCCGCGATGAGCAGCGGATGGTCCGGCGACAGCTCCGCTCGGCGGTCGACCAGCTCCCACATGGTGCGGGCGCCGGTGAGTACATCGCTCGTGGTCATGACCCCTCCTTCCGGGACCACTCTCATAGCAGCTGGCAGTGAGGGCCCGGGCGGATCGCCGCCCCGGCGGTGCCCGGGCGGGCAGAATGGTTCTCGTGGCAAGACCGCCGGTGCATTCGGACGCCCGATCTTTCGAGGAGGACGAGGGCGACAAGAAGGCCGATCGGCGCTACCGGGTCCGACTGGTCAGCATTCTGGTGCTGGGCATTCTGCTGGGCTGGTTCGCGCTGGCGAACTTCGGGAAGGTCCGGATCGACTTCTGGGTCTTCCACCGCCAGGCGCCCCTGATCGTCGTCATCCTGATTTCGGGCCTGCTCGGGGCACTGATCACGTTCCTGATCATGCGGCACAAGGCCAAGCCAGAGGAGTAGCCCGCGCCCCGGGCCGGAGGTCCGGCGGACGGGCGGGGCGGTCCCGGCAGTCTGGGCACGACCTGTGGCGCCCATTGCAACTCCATGACCGCGTGCCCATACCGGCCGCCGGGTTCTAAGCTGCGTGGCGGTGAAGACAGCCGTGCAGGCAGGCACGAAGGGACAGGATCTCGTTGTCGGCACTGCTGGCGCGTGCCAACATGGGTGCCAAGTGGATGTGGAGATCCCAGGGGGTAGGTGGTAGTGCCGCTTTCGGACCACGAACAGCGCATTCTGGCTGAGCTCGAGGAGTCCCTGGTCCGCCAGGACCCCGAGTTCGCTGAGCGCGTGCGTTCGGAGACCGTCTACCGGCACGCCGGCCGCTACTGCAAGTGGGCGGCGGTTACCTTCGTGCTCGGCGTGGTGATCCTCGTCGCCTTCTACAGCAAGTCGGTCCTCGCGGGCTTTGTCGGCGTCGTGATCATGTTCGCCTCCGCCGTATGGTTCGAGCGCAACCTGCGCCGCATGGGGCGCGCCGGGTGGCACGACCTCACGCGGTCGAAGGACGGGGAGTCGAAATCCGAGGGTGCGGCCAACGGGATTGAGAGCGCCGTGAGCGACGCCCGCGACTGGTTCCGTTCGCGCTTTCACCGGCGCGAGAGCTGAGCACGGTGCGGGGCCGGTTCAGGCTCCGCTGAGACCGTGACACCGAGTCAATGACGCGCATGGAGCGGTCCGGCTCCTGGTCGCTGTAACAATCCTCCCGTGGCAGATCTCGCCCTGGCCGTCGACATCGGCGGCACCAAGATGGCCGCCGGGCTCGTCGCCCTCGACGGGACGTTGGTGCACCGGACGATGCAGCCGACCCCGGCTTCCGCCGGACCCGACGACGTCGAGAGGCTGTGGGAGACCCTCGCCGGGACGGTCGACGGCGTCGCGGCCCAGGTCGGCCCGGGGGATCGTCTGGTGGTCTGCGGCACCGGCTGCGGGGGCCCGATGAGCCCCGGCGGCGACGAGGTGTCGCCGCTGAACATCGAGGGGTGGCGGTCGTTCCCCCTGCGCTCGCGCTTGGCGGCGCTGACGGGACTTCCCACCTTCGTGGACAACGACGCCAAGGCGTTGGCGCTCGGCGAGGGCTGGGTCGGCGCGGCGGCCGGCTGCGACGACTACATCGCCATGGTCGTGTCGACCGGGGTGGGTGGCGGCATCGTCGTCGACGGCCGCTTGCTCAATGGCCGGCTCGGCAACGCCGGCCACGTCGGCCACATTGTGGTGGTGCCGGACGGCCGCGCCTGCGCGTGCGGCGGCCGGGGCTGCCTCGAGGCGGAGGCGTCGGGTACCGCACTGGCGGCCCTGACCGGGCAGCCGGCACGGCTGGCGTCGGCGGCGTGGGTGGCGCGGACGGGCATGCTCGTCGGTCGCGCCATCGCCGCGGTGGCGGTCCTGCTCGACCTGTCCCTGGCGGTCGTGAGCGGGTCGGTGGCCCTGGGTTTCGGCGCGCCCTTCTTCGCGGCGGCCCAGGAGGAGATGGACGAGCTCTGCCGGATTGCCTTCGCCCGCGGCGCTCGGATCGAGCCCGGCGGGCTGGGGGACGCCGGGCCGCTCGTCGGCGCGGCCAGGTTGGGACTGTGCGGCGTGGGAATGGCGGCGTGAGCGGGGCAGAAGGTGGCCGGTCACGGCGGGGCTGGGGCAGGGACGCCCGGGTCGTGGTGCGGGCGGTCGGGCCCCATCCCGGGCTCTGGTGGACCTCGGCCGGCGCCCTGCGCCGCCTGGCTCGGCGGGGTTGGTGGCATCGGGCCCCCTTCCTGCCGCTCCCGGACGACGCTTACTGGCGCTTCCGGGTCGTCACCGCCTATGGCGGGGATGGGGAGACCGGGGAGCTGACCCCGAGCGACGTCCTGGCCTACGTGCGCTGGTGTCAGAGGTCGCGGCCCCGCGGCGGATAGCCTCTCTGCCGTATGGAGCGGGTGCTCCTCCTCAATGCGTCCTACGAGCCGCTGGCCCTCGTCTCGGATCGTCGTGCCGTCGTTCTGATGCTGGCGGGACGAGCCGAGGCTGTTGCGATCCGCGACGACTGCAGTGTCTTCCATTCCGCCCGCCTCTCGGTCGACGTGCCCTCGATCGTCCGGCTCTCGCACATGGTGCGCATCCCCCGCTGGGCCCGCACGCCACCCGTGACCCGTCGATCGGTGTTGCGACGGGACGGCGGCCTCTGCGTCTACTGCTCCCAGCCGGCCGACACCATCGACCACGTGATCCCGCGCAGTAGAGGGGGTACCCACGACTGGTCGAACGTCGTCGCTGCCTGCAAGCGCGACAACCTGGTCAAGGCCGATCAGCTCCTCTCCGAGTTGGGCTGGACGATGAGTGTGAAGCCGGCCCCGCCGGACGGGCACCTCTGGCGGTTGCGTCACCTGTCGGACGTGGATCCGTTGTGGGAGCCGTATCTCGCTGCGGCATCCTGAGGGCTTGGCCACTTCCGGAACCCTCTTCGACGTCGAGCAGTTCCGCACCCGGCAGCATCGGGTGGCCATCGCCCGCGAGGTGACAGGGCCGACGTTGGTGCTGGGCAGCACCCAGCCCACCGACGTCGTCGACGCCGCCATGATACGGACGCGTGGGGTCGAGCTGGCCCGGCGGCGCGGCGGGGGAGGAGCGGTCTACCTCGGACCGGACGAGCAACTCTGGCTCGACGTCTGGATCCCCCGCCAGGACCCGCTGTGGGTCGCCGACGTGTCGATCGCGGCCGAGTGGGTCGGGGCGTGGTGGACCGCGGCGCTGGCGTCGGCCGGCATGGGGGAGCAGGGCGTCGAGGTGCACACGGGCCGGTCGGTGCCCGGCCCGTCGGGCGACCTCGTGTGCTTCGCCGGGCGCGGGCCCGGCGAGGTGTTCCGCGACGGCCGCAAGGTCGTCGGCCTCTCGCAGTGGCGGGCCCGGGAGGGAGCCCTCTTCTCCTCCTGCGCCTACATCCGCTGGGATCCAGAGCCACTGCTGGCGCTGCTCGACGTGGAACGGGACGAGCGTCGCGAGCTAGCCGGTGGTCTGGTGTCGGCGGCGGTCGGCCTGGCGGAGCTCGATCCGGGCGCGGTCGGCTTGGCCCACCTGCAGGGCGAGCTGCTCCGCACGCTGCCTGCCTTCACGGTGACGGGGCCGCCGGGCGCCTGAGGCCCCCGGTTACGGCTTCTTCCCCTGCCTTTCTCTCCAGCTTCCCCTTCGCCCCTCGGTTCCATCCAGCTCTGAGGTCCGCCCGCGCCCGGCACAGGCCCCGCCCCGGCCCGGCCCGGCCCGGCCCGGTCCGGCCACCGGAAGAGGACTCGGTGGCGCGGCCCGGTGAGCCATTCGGAGACCCCTTTGGCGCGTCCGGCGAAGGTGGGCGAGACCTGGGGGTTTCAGTTGTGTTGCAGTGGGCTCTAGTGGTTGTGAAGTGAGTGAAAAGGGTTTAGAGTGGCGCGCAGTGGTTTGAAGGGGCGTCAAAGGACGCAAGCCAGGGAGCGTCGTGGGAGATACAGCTGGTGGCAGGCTTCGTAGGGAGATACGAGCATTCGCTCGACACCAAGGGCAGGGTGATCCTGCCTGTGAAGTTCCGTCCCCAGTTCGAGCGCGGCGGCTACCTCACGCAGAATTCCGAGGGTTGTCTGGCGTTGTGGACCCCCGGGGAGTTCGAGCGGCAGACGGAGGCCATGCAGGCCAAGTCGGACTCCGGTCGCGCCGACAGGAACCGCGCCCGCATCTGGGCGTCGAACTCGGCCGAGGTCGAAATCGACCGGCAGGGGCGCATGCCGATTCCAGCGCATCTGCGGACGTTCGCCCTCTTGGAGTCAGAGGTGCTCGTGCACGGGGCCATCGACCGGGTGGAGTTGTGGAATCCAGCGGCCTGGGCCGAGCGGGTGCTGCCGGAAGAGAGCTGGCTGCTCGACGACGAGGCCTAGGCGCGACGACATCGCAGAGCAGCACAACAGAGACAGCCACAACAGAAAGGACACGTCACAGGACCCTGAACACCACGACAACACGCAGGACGCACTGGACCATGTGCAGCTCCTCGACCGGCGCGCTGGAAGGCCACTCCACCCACCTCCACGTTGGTCGTTCGGATCTCCACCTCCCTCTCGACCCACCGGCCGAGGGGCTGCAGATGGCCCATTCGTTCGAACACATTCCCGTGCTGCGCGACGAAGTGGTCTCGCTGTTCGCATCCGTGCCCCCTGGGGTGGTCGTCGACGCGACCGTCGGCGGTGGCGGCCACGCCGCGGCGCTGCTCGAGGCGTACGACACGCTGCGCGTCGTGGGGTTCGATCGCGACCCCGCGGCGCTCGACGCAGCCCGGGCGCGGTTGTCCGCCTTCGGCGACCGGGTCACGCTGATCGCTTCACCCTTCTCTGAGTTGGAGTCTGTGTTGTCCCGCCCCGGTCTTGCGCCGCTCGCCGGCGTGCTCCTCGATCTGGGCGTGAGCTCCCCTCAGCTGGACTGGTCCGAGCGGGGCTTCTCGTTCCGTGAGGACGGCCCGCTCGACATGCGGATGGACCCGACCAGCGGCCAGACGGCCGCCGACGTCGTGAACACGCTGCCGGTGGGGGACCTGGCGACGCTGTTTCGCCAGAACGGAGAGGGGAGGCTGTCCGGGCGCATCGCCCGCGCTGTCGTCCAGGCCCGGCCACTGACCTCCACGAGGCAGCTGGCCGAAGTCGTGGCGTCGGCAGTGCCGGCGCCGGCCCGCCGCAAGGGTCACCCGGCCCGACGGGTCTTCCAGGCACTGCGCATCGAGGTCAACGACGAGCTCGGCCAGTTGGCAGTGGTGCTCCCGGTCGCCTTGTCGAACCTGGCGGTCGGAGGCGTCTGCGCGGTGATCAGCTACCACTCGGGGGAGGACCGGCTGACGAAGCAGGTCTTCGCCGAGGCCGCCTCGGGCGGCTGCGTCTGCCCGCCCGGTCTGCCCTGCGTCTGCGGCGCGCTGGTGCGCCACCAGCTCGTGTTCCGTGGCTCCCGCAAGCCGTCGGCGGCGGAAATCGCTGCCAATCCGCGTTCGGAGAGTGCTCGCCTGCGGGCCATTGTGCGCACGGAAGCCGACGCGGCCTGATGGCGCCTCCTCCCGCAGCGACGGCCACGGCAACGGCCACGGCAACGGCCACGGCAACGGCCACGCGTCGGCATGCTGCGTTGTCGTCGTCGACGGCGAACGCCGCTCCTCGCAGGGCGGGGCGCGGTGCAGAAGCTCCAGCGACCCGGCGCGCTCCGCTCAGGGTTGTCCCAACACGTACTCGGCGCGGCATTCGAGGGGGCCGCACCGCTGCGAGTCCGGACAGGCTGCTCACCATCATCTCGGTCGGCTTGGTCGTGGTGGCGTTGTTCGCCGTGGTCGTCGGTCAGGCCTTCCTGGCCAATGGCCAGGTGAGGTTGGCCGGGCTCCAGCACCAGCTCTCCCTGGAGCAGAGTGCGCACCGCCAGGCCGAATTGGCGGACGCCAAGCTCGAGACGCCGACGCGCATTGTGGCGTATGCGACGACCAAGCTGGGCATGATCGCCACCCCCAGCGTCATCGAGACGCCCTACGTCTCTCTCTCCGTGCCCCTCCCAACCCCGAAGGTGACGCCCGCACCCGCCCCGCCCCCGCCGACAGCCTCCTCGGCGGGTACGGGCGCGCCGTCGGGGGGCAGCACGGGGAGCGCAGGGAGCTCGACGTCTGCCGGGACGACGGCAACCACACCGACGACGACGCCGACCACGCCGACCACGCCGACCACGAAGCCGTGAGCACCTCGACCCGACAAGACCCTGGGCGCGCGCGCGCTGGTTCAGGACGCCAGAGCAAGGCCGCGACGAGTCAGCGCAGCGCCAGGTCAGCGGCGGATCGGACCCAGGGGCGGGCGGAGCGTTCCGCCAGTTCGTCGGCACGAGCGTCGTCGACCGGCACGCGTGCTGCCCGCCCCGGGGTCCGTCCGTCGCGTCCGGCCTCCCCCGAACGTCGTCAGCCGGCCATCCCTCGGCGCCCGGCCAGCGCGGCGGCAGCACCCGCCACTCGACCGCGGCAGCGCCCGCATCCACGCCGGCCATCGACCAAACCCGCCGGGTCACGGCGGGGGCGCGCTTGGGAGAACGGGACCTTCACGCGTCGCGTCCGGCTCATCCGGATGCTCCTCATACTGGCGATCGTGCTGGTGGTCGCCCGGCTCATCGACGTGCAAGTCCTGCACTCCGGCTCGTACCAGGCGGCGGCGCGCGGTGAGTCCGCCATCACGGTTTCCCTGCCGTCGTTGCGAGGTGGCATTTACGACCGCACCGGCGCGCCCCTCGCGTTGTCCGTTCCCACCGATGACGTCGTGGCCGACGACTACCAGATTGTGCATCCCGTCCGTACGGCTGAGGCCCTGTCGCCCATCATCGGTGTTCCAGTGGCAACGCTGGCCGCCGAACTGCACCGGAAGACGGGGTACGTCGTCCTGGCCCGCCAGTTGCCCCAGGCGACCGGGCAGAAGATCTCGACCGACGCGTTCCCCGGCATCACCATTCTCGCCGATTCCAAGCGGGAGGTGCCCAACGGCAACCTCGCCTCGCCCGTCGTCGGGTTCACCAACGGCGCCGGCAAGGGTGCGGGGGGGATCGAGTACCAGTACAACAAGGCCGAGGCTGGCATCGAGGGCAAAGACCTCGTCACGCAGTCGCCCAACGGCGTGACGTTGCCCCAGTCCCCGGTGACGCAGCTGGTGGCCTCGGTCCCTGGCACTGGGCTGGAACTCACTCTTGACTCGCAACTGCAGTACGAGTCGGAGCAAGCGCTGGCCAAGGCCATTGAGACCTCGGACGCCACCAGCGGCACTGCCGTCGTCATGGACGTGAAGACGGGCCAGATCCTCTCCATGGCGAATCTCATCGCCACCCACCCAACGGCGCTCGGTGCGAAGCCCGCCGCGACGCCGACGGACCCCGGCGGCGTGGTGCCGATCGGACCCGGGAACGCCATCAACGAGGCCCCGAGCAACCTGGCCGTGACGCATCTCTTCGAGCCGGGCTCGGTCTTCAAGCTGGTGACGTTCTCGGCGGCTCTGCAGTACGGCCTCATCAATCCCAACTCGGTGTTCACGGTGCCCGACCAGATCACCCTGGACGGGTCGCCGTTCCACGATGCCGAGCCGCACCCGACCGAGCAGCTCAGCGCCACCCAGATCCTGGCCCAGTCGTCCAACATCGGCACCGGGCTCATCGCGCAAGGCGTGGGGGAGCAACGGCTGCTGAACCAGGTGAAGGCGTTGGGCTTCGGTCAGTCGACCGGGCTCAACTTTCCCGGCGAGTCGCCCGGACTCCTGGCGACGGCGGCCCAATGGGAGCCGACCGACTACGTGTCCCTTCCCATCGGTCAGGTCGACGCCGTCAGTGCGCTGGAGGTGCTCGATGCCTACAACACCGTCGCCAATGGCGGCACGTACGTGGCGCCCAAGCTGGTCCAAGCCTCGGTCAGTCCGTCGGGCGCGCTGACCCACACCGCCCCGTCCGCGACCCACCGGGTCCTCTCGCCCTCCGTTGACTCCGAGCTGTCCACCATGCTGACCCAGGTCGTCAAGGAGGGCACGGGAACCAGCGCCGCCGTCCCGGGCTACGCCGTCGCCGGGAAGACCGGGACGGCGCAGATCCCCACGTCCGGTCACGACTCCTACATCACCGGCGCCTTCATGGCTTCCTTCGTCGGGTTCGCGCCGGCCGCCAACCCCACCCTCTCCATGATCGTCGTGCTGGACAGGCCGACACCTATTTACGGCGGCACAGTGGCCGCCCCCGTCTTCTCCCAGATCATGAGCTACGCCCTCCATCGCTACGACATCCCGACCACCCCCGGGGCGCAGACGCCCGCCACGACACCCGGCAGCAAGCCGACCTCGACATCGAACCAGGCCCAGGACATCACGTGACGCTGGTCGTCACGCCCATTGCAGCCGTCTCGCAGGCATCTCCGAGTCATGCAACGCTGTCGGTTCGACCATGCCACGCGTGCCCATGAACCTCCTCTTCGACGACATAGAGGTGATCGAGTCCGTCGGCGACCCCTCGACGGTCGAAGTGAGCGGCATCTCGCACGACAGTCGGCGGGTCGTTCCCGGTGACCTCTTCTGTTGCGTCCCCGGCCGTGAGAGTGATGGGCACGCCCATGCCGCAGAGGCGGTGGACCGGGGCGCGATCGGCCTCCTGTGCGAGCACTTCATCCCGGAGTTGATCGACCAGGACGTGGTGCAGACCCGGATCGCGACCGGCACCATGCGCCCGGTCATGGCCCGGCTGGCGGCGGCGTTCTACAGCTACCCCGCCCGCGACCTGTTGATGATCGGCGTGACGGGGACCAACGGGAAGACGACGGTGACGCAATTGCTGGGCGACCTGCTCGGCGCGACCGGTCATCCGACGAACGTGATGGGAACGTTGTCGGGGACACGGACCACCCCCGAGGCCACCGAGGTGCAGCGCGTGCTGGCCGGCGTGCGCGACCGCCAAAAGTCCGACGGCCATCGTCATGCGGTGGCCATGGAGGTGTCGAGCCATGCGATGGTCCAGGCGCGGGTCGAGGGCATCCATTTCGATGTGGCGGTCTTCACCAACCTCAGCCACGACCACTTGGATTACCACGGGACAATGGAGGAGTACTTCGAGGCCAAGGCGCTGCTCTTCACGCCGAGCCATGCGCTGCGCGGCGTCGTGGACGCCGACGACCCATGGGGGCAGCGCCTGCTCGAGCGCGCCCGCATCCCCACCATCGCCGTGCACCACGGTGATGCCACTGACATTGTGCTGCGTCCCGGCCACTCTGCGTTCACCTGGCGCGGGCAGCGAATCGTCACTCCGATGACGGGTGCCGTCAACGTCAATAACGCGCTGCTCGCCGCGGAGGCCGCACTGGCCCTCGACGAATTGGATCTCGGACCGGTGGAGATCGCGCGAGCGATGGCCCATCTCGGTCCCGTCCAGGGCCGGCTGCAGGTGATCGCCGCCCCGGGAGGCCAGGCGGGCGCCGACGGCCCACCCTTCACGGTGCTGGTCGACTACGCCCACACGCCGGCCGGATTGGAGGTCGTGCTGGGTGAGGCACGCGGGCTTGCCGGCGCCGGCCGAGTGCTCTGCGTCTTCGGCTGCGGCGGGAACCGCGACCGGGCCAAGCGCCCGCTCATGGGTGCGGCAGCAGCGCAATTGAGCGATCTGGCGTTCCTCACGTCGGACAATCCACGAAGCGAGGACCCCCTCGCCATCATTCGAGAGGTGCTGGAGGGTGTCCCCGGTGGGCGGTCCAACCCGCACGTCGTGGTGGAGCCCGAGCGCGGTGTCGCCATGCGCATGGCCCTCGACGCGGCGCGGCCGGGCGATGTCGTGGTTATTGCGGGGAAGGGTCACGAGACCTATCAGGAGGTGGCCGGGCGGCGCCTTCCCTTCGACGACGCCGTCGAGGCCCGCCGGGCCCTCTCCTCCCGCTTCGCCTCGGACCCGCGGACCTGGTCGGCGCGGCGCGGTGCGGCCACGGCAGTGGCGGCCGGCGAGTCGATACCCCGGCGCTCCCTGCCGGAGGCCTGACCCCCGTGCTCGGCCTGCTTGTCTCGGGGAGCGTCGCTCTCTGGATCGCCATCCTCTCCACCCCCTTCCTCATCCGCTACTTCCGCCAGCGCGAGCTGGGGCAGCACATCAGGGAGGACGGCCCCGCCTCCCACTCCGCCAAGGCGGGGACCCCGACCATGGGCGGCATCGCCATCGTCGCCGCCACGGTCTCCGGGTACGCCATCGGCCACATCGGCACGGAGATCAGCTTCTCCCGGACCGGCTACCTCGCCGTCGGCGCCGTCGTGGCGTTCGGCCTGATCGGCTACCTCGACGACTACATCAAGGTCCACCACAAGCGGAGCCTCGGGCTGAACAAGCGAGGCAAGTCCGGGGCCCAGGTCTCGTGTGCCCTGGTCTTCGCCGTGCTTTGCGTGTACTGGGCCCACACCTCGACCGCCCTGTCCTTCACCCGGATCGACGTGATCGGCATCAATCTGGGGCCGATCGGCTGGATCGTCTTCGCCGTCCTCGTCATGGTCGGCGCCTCCAACGCGGTGAACATCACCGACGGCGTCGACGGCCTCGCCGCCGGCTCGGGAACCTTCTGCTTCGCGGTGCTCGCGATCATGGGCTACTGGATCTTCCGGCACTTCTCCATCTACCACGTGCTCCCGGCGTCGGCCGTCGACCTCGCACTGGTGTCGGTTGCCCTGGCGGGGGGGTGCATCGGCTTCCTCTGGTGGAACGCGGCGCCGGCCAAGATCATCATGGGTGACACCGGTTCGCTGGCCATCGGCGCCGGCTTGGCCGCCCTCTGCCTGCTGCTCAACCTCGATCTCCTGCTTCTCGTCATCGGCGGGCTGTTCGTGATGGAGACCGTGTCGGTCATTCTGCAGATCATCAGCTTCCGCGCCTTCCACCGGCGTATCTTCCGAATGGCCCCGATCCACCACCACTTCGAGCTCGGCGGCTGGCCCGAGACGACGGTCATCGTCCGCTTCTGGATCCTCGGCGGCCTCTTCTGCGCGCTGGGCCTCGGCATCTTCTACGGGGACTTCCTCACGGTGGCGAAGTTCACGTGACCACCCGACCCGTCGAGGCGCGCTCGACGCTTCCGGCTCATGGCGCGGTCCGCCACTTCGGTCGCACGGTGGGGGAGACTGCCTGCATGCATCGGGTGTCGGACCGGGCAGAGCGGCGCGCCCGCGCCCAGAGGGAGGGGGCGCCATGACGTTGACCCGCAGCACCGCCCCTTCGGAACGGCACACCTCACCCCGGCCCCGGTGGGCTCCCGCGGGCAAGGCCAAGGCGGCCACCGCCGGCCCGCGCTCGGTGGCGCATCGCCAAGCCGCCCGCGCCGAGGAGCTCGGCATCCGCATCGGCAGCCGCCGCATCTCGGTTTCGACGCTGCTGCTGCTCGACGTCGTCCTGCTCTGCCTTATCGGGCTGGTCATGGTGGGCTCGGCGTCGTCGGTGATCTCCATCGCCACCTACGGGTCGCCGTGGGCCATCCTGATCCGCGAGGTGATGTGGATGGCGATCGGCGCCGTCGGGCTCTGGCTGGCCATCCGCTTCGACTACCGCAAGCTGCGGCGCTTCAGCCCGCTCATCATGCTGGTGACGATCGGGCTCCTCTTCGTGGTGCTGGTCCCGGGCCTCGGTCTGCACGCCATGGGCTCCAGCCGCTGGGTCGGCTTCGGGCAGTTCCGCCTGCAGCCCTCCGAGTTGATGAAGCTCGCCCTCACGTTGTTCGCCGCAGACTTCATCACCCGCCGCTTGGACGAGGACGCCGCTGACCGCCGCATCATCGGACCGCTCCTCATCGTCACCGGCTTCGCCTGTGTCCTGATCCTGGCTCAGCCGGACATGGGGACGGCCATGGTCCTCAGTGTCATCGCGCTTGCGCTGCTGTTCGTGTCGGGCGTGCGTCTCGGGCCGGTCATGAAGGTCATGGCGGCCCTCGTCGCCCTGGCCCTGATTGTGGCGATCGCCTCGCCCTACCGCCGCTCCCGGCTGCTGTCGTTCATAGATCCCTCCGCCCACAGCTCGGGCTCGGGCTATCAGGTCATGCAGTCGCTCATCGGGCTGGGCTCGGGCCACTTCGTCGGCTCCGGTCTCGGCGGCGGCCAGGCGCAATGGGGCTTCCTCCCGAACGCCCATACCGACTTCATCTTCTCGGTGATCGGCGAACAGCTCGGGATTGTCGGCGCCCTCTTGGTCCTGGCCCTCCTGGCCGGATTCATGTGGCTCGGGATCCGGGCCGCGGTGCAGTCGGCCGACCGCTTCGGTGCGCTCGTCTCGCTCGGGCTGGTGGCCTGGGTGGGGGCGGAGACCTTCATCAACGTCGGGGCGGTGGTCGGGGTGCTGCCCGTCACCGGCATTCCGCTCCCGTTCATCTCCTTCGGCGGCTCGTCACTGGTGATCACCATGGCGGCGGCCGGCATCCTGATCAACGTCGCCCGCCAAGGCGAGGCAGGGGCAACGCTGCGGGTCGCGGGGTCGGGTCGCCTGGCCGGCACGGCTCGAGGTCGGTGAGCACACGGCGCGGCATGGTGATCGCGGGCGGCGGGACGGGCGGTCACATCGTCCCTTCGCTGCAGATCGCCCGCGCGCTGGTTGACCGCGGGCACCGGGCCGAGTCGATCGAGCTCTACGGTTCCCGTCGCGGGCAGGAGGCTAAGACCTGGCCCACACTGGAGTTCCCCTTCACGCTCCTGCCCGGCCGCGGCGTGCGTCGCAGCATGCGGCCTTCCGCCTGGTGGGCCAACGTCGGGGCGGTGGCCGGGCTCGTCTGGGCCTGCGGGCGGGCCCTGGTGTCGTTCGTGCGCCGGCGGCCGCGGGTGGTCGTCATCGTCGGCGGCTACGCCAGCTTTCCCGCCGGGGTGGCGGCTGTGCTCACCCGGGTGCCGCTCGTCTGCATGACCACCGACTCCGTTCCGGGCGCTGTCAATGGTCTGCTGGGCCGCTTCGCCGCCGCGAACGCCGTCGCCTTCGCAGGAACCGACCTGCCCCGGGCCCAGGTCACCGGGACCCCGGTCTGGCCGCAGCTCGCGACGTTGCCACGGGACGCCGAAGGCCGGGCAGCCAGCCGCGCCGAGCTCGGTCTGCCACCGGACCGCCAGACCGTGGCCTGCGCCGGCGGTTCGCTGGGCGCCCGTCAGCTGAACCGCGCCGTGGCCGATCTGGCCGCGGCCTGGGCCGCACGCGGCGACCGCGCGCTCTATCAGGTCACCGGCCGGCGTGACTACGAGGCGTTCGCTCCCGGGTCGGCGACCGAGGGCGGCGGAGGTGGGAACGGGGACCGGTTGCGCTACCGGGTGGTCCCCTTCGAGGACAAGATGCGCGACTTCTACAACGCGGCCGACGTCTGCGTCGTCCGGGCCGGGGCCATGACGGTTGCCGAGCTGCTGGTCTCGGGCGTCCCGGCCATCCTGGTGCCGCTGCCGGGTGCGCCGCGGGACCACCAGACGCGGAACGCCGAGGCCCTGGTCGCCATGGGCGCCGCGGTGATCATTCCCGACCACGAGTGCACCGGGCGCCGGCTCGCTCTCGAGCTCGATGCGCTGCTGGCCGATCCGGACCGACTCCATGCCATGTGTGCGGCGGCGCGGGAGAACGGTCACCCCGACGCGGCGGCCCGGGTCGCCGAACTGGTGGATACCCATGCCCGCTGACGCCACCCTCGATCTGACGCAGGCCCGGCGCATCCATATCGTCGGCATCGGCGGGGCCGGCATGAGCGCCATCGCACTCGTGCTGCGGGACATGGGTCACCAGGTGACCGGCTCGGACCTGAAGGACTCCCCTGTGGCGGAGCGGCTGCGTTCCCACGGCATCACCGTGGCGGTCGGGCATGCTGCGGGGAACGTGGCGGACGTCGACGCCGTGACCTCCTCCCCGGCGGTGCAGCCCGAGAATGCCGAGCTCGCCGAGGCCCGTGCCCGGGACATCCGGGTGGTGCCCCGCTCCGAGATGCTGGCGGCGATCTGCGCCACCCGGCGGTGCCTGGCCGTGTCGGGCACCCACGGCAAGACGACGACGGCCTCCATGCTGTCGCTGATCCTGGTCGAGGCCGGCCTGCGACCCTCCTTCGTCATCGGTGCCGACGTCAACGAGATCGGGACGAACGCCGTGTGGGACACGGGGGAGTGGCTCGTGGTCGAGGCGGACGAGAGCTACGGCACCTTCCAGGCGATCACGCCGGACCTGGCCGTGCTGACCAACGTGGAGCCGGACCATCTCGACTACTACGGGACCTTCGACGTCCTGCGGGAAGCCTTCGCCGACTTCGTGGCGGGGGCACGACTCGGAGCGGTCGTCTGCGCCGACGATCCCGAGGCGGCGGCCATCGGCCGCGAGCACGGCGCCACCACCGTCGGGTCCGACCCGGGCTCGACCTATTTGATGGAGCGACTCGACCTGCAGCGCAGCTCGGTGTCCTTCGTCCTGCGGGGTCCCGACGGCGAGTTGGGATCGATCGCCATCGGTGTCCCGGGCCTGCACAACGCGCGCAACGGCGCCACCGCCGTCGTGGCGGCCCTGCAGGCCGGAGCACCTTTCGCGGCGGCCCGGGCGGCGCTGGCCCGTTTCGCCGGGGTGACCCGGCGCTTCGAGTTCCGCGGTGAGGCAAACGGGGTCACCTTCGTGGACGACTACGCCCACCTGCCGGCGGAGGTGCGGGCGGCCCTGGCCACGGCCCGGACGGGCGGGTGGGAGCGCGTCGTCGCGGTGTTCCAGCCCCACCGCTTCACCCGCACGGCCGCGCTGGCGACGGAATTCGGTGCGGCCTTTGCCGATGCCGACGTCCTCGTGGTCACTGGCATCTACAGCGCCGGCGAACGGCCCGTGCCCGGCGTGTCGGGGCGCCTGGTGGCCGACGCCGTCCGGGACCAGGACCCCCGTCTCCCAGTCACCTACGCGGCCGGATGGGAAGAGCTGCGCCTGGCGGTCGGTGCGGCGCTGCGGCCGGGCGACCTCTGCCTGACGCTCGGTGCGGGTGACCTGACCCAGCTGCCCGACCAGCTGCTGGAGTCGCCGCAGTGGTGAGCGCGATGACCCGATGGTGAACCCGAGCGGCGACTGGGCCCAGTTCGCGAGGGCCCTGGGAGCGCGGGCCGTGCTGGACAAGCCGATCGGACCGCTGACGACCTACGGGGTCGGGGGTCCGGCCGCCGTATATGTCGAGATCGAGGGACCCGAGGATCTTGCTGTCGTGCGCCGGGTGTGCCGGGATCACGTGGCGTCGTCCGGAACGTCGGCCCTGCCGGTCTTCGTGCTCGGGCGCGGCTCCAACCTGTTGGTGGCCGATGAGGGATTCGAGGGGATGGTGCTGCATCTGGGGCCCGGCTTCGCCGACATCGACCTCCCGGTGGGGGGAGGGGCCGCATCGGCCAGCCCGCCCGCGGTCGTGCGGGCGGGCGCCGCCGTGGCGCTCCCGGTGCTCGCCCGCCGTGTCGCCGACGCGGGATGGAGCGGGCTCTCCTGGGCGGTCGGGGTGCCGGGCTCGGTCGGCGGAGCCGTTCGCATGAACGCCGGCGGTCACGGCTCGGACATGGCGTCGTGTCTCGTCCGCTACAGCTGGGTCGATCTCTTCGGCGACGCCGGCGGCACAGACGGCGTCGATCACCTCGGGTACGGCTACCGCTCCTCCGCGGTGGCGGCCTCCCATGTCGTCCTGGCGGCGGAGCTGTCCGTCACGCCGGGAGAGGTCGAACAGGAGCGGGCGGCGGTGAGCGCCATCGTCAAGTGGCGCCGCGAGCACCAGCCCGGCGGTTCCAATGCCGGATCGGTCTTCACCAACCCTCAAGGTGATTCGGCGGGGCGGGTCATCGAGGCTGCCGGGTTGAAGGGCTTCCGCCTGGGCACGGCGCACGTGTCGGAGAAGCACGCCAACTTCATTCAGGCCGACAAGGACGGCCGGGCCGACGACGTGTTCGCGCTCATGGCGCACGTGCGCGACGTCGTGGCGGAGCAAAGCGGCGTCGTCCTGCGGGCCGAGGTCCGCCTCCTCGGCTTCGGCGGCGGGAAAGATGGTGCGGTGGACGGGAGCGGTGGCGTCGCCGGCGCGACACAGGGCGGAGCCGCGCCATGACGCCCGTGCAGACGGAGGAGCGGAAGAAGACGCCTGTCGCCCCACCGGGGCGCAGGCGTCGTATGGACCCGCGCATCTCGGCCCGGCGGACGGCGGTCCTGCGGGAGCAGGGCCAGCGGCGCCTCATCATCGCCGGCGTGGTACTCGGCCTGGTCGCTCTCGTCGTGGGCGGCTGGTTCCTCCTCCACACGTCGCTCTTCTCGGCGCGCTCGGTCACGGTGACCGGCAATGTGCACGAGACGGCGGCCCAGGTGGTGGCACAGGCCGGACTGGCGAGCCAACCGCCCTTGCTCGACGTGAACACCGGGGCGGCGGTCGCCCGCCTGGAGCAACTCCCGTGGGTCCGCACGGCGGCCGTGCACGTGTCCTGGCCCGACGGGGTCCACATCGCCCTGACGGAGGAGGTTCCCCGGCTGACCGCCGCCACGCCGGCGGGGACCTGGGACACGCTCAGTGACGACGGCCGAGTCCTGGCCCAGACGCCGACGCGGCCACCGGGACTGTTGTTGCTGACCGTGCCGTCCGCTCCGGGCCAGCCCGGATCCGTGCTCCCCGCCAAGGATGCCTCGGGCCTGGCGGTCGCCTCCACCTTGCCGACGTCGTTCGCCGCCCAGGTGACGGCGGTAACGATCGAGCCGGCCGGCTGGGTGCAGTTGGCCCTGACCACCCCCATCGTCGTCAACATCGGCGCGGCGACCGAGCTCCCGGCCAAGTACGAGGACGTCTCCTCCATTCTGGCGGCTGCCACCCTGCACAACGGCGATGTGATCGACGTCAGCGTCCCCAAGGCGCCGACGGTGACCTCAGGGTGACGTAGGATGCTTGACCAGCCCGAACGGCCCCCCGTATGGTGGGGTCACGTTCCCGCACTGTGAACATCAACCTTCCCCAGAGGTTCAGGGATTGGTCGTTGGTTGCATGCCGCGGGCGACGTCTGGCGGAAACCACCAGCGAGTGACCGGTCGGCGATCGACCCGAGGACGAGGGAGTTCATGACGACCGTGCCTTCCCAGGGCAACTACCTGGCAGTGATCAAGGTCGTCGGGGTCGGTGGCGGTGGCGTCAATGCCGTGAACCGGATGATCGACTCAGGTCTGCGCAACGTCGAATTCATCGCAGCCAACACCGACGCCCAGGCGCTTTTGATGAGCGACGCCGACCTGAAGCTCGACATCGGGCGTCAGCTCACACGCGGCCTCGGTGCGGGAAGCGATCCCGAAGTGGGACGGCTGGCGGCCGAGGAGCACCGGGCCGAAATCGAGGAGGCGCTGCAGGGCGCCGACATGGTCTTCATCACCGCCGGCAAGGGCGGTGGCACGGGCACGGGCGCGGCCCCCGTCGTGGCCGAGATCGCCAAGGGCCTCGGTGCGCTGACGATCGGCGTCGTCACCCGACCCTTCACCTTCGAGGGCCGGCGCCGCGCCATGCAGGCCGAGAAGGGGATCCAGATCCTCAAGGAGAAGGTCGACACCCTCATCGTCATCCCGAACGACCGGCTCCTCACCGTCTCGAACGACAAGACCAGCATGGTCAACGCCTTCAAAATGGCCGACGAGGTGCTGCTCCAAGGTGTGCGGGGCATCACCGACCTCATCACGGTGCCCGGCCTGATCAACACCGACTTCGCCGACGTGAAGATGGTCATGACCAATGCCGGCACCGCCATCATGGGCATCGGCTCTTCCATCGGGGAGGGACGGGCGGCCAACGCGGCCCGGGCGGCCATCACGTCGCCGCTGCTCGAGGCCTCCATCGAGGGCGCCCGGGGCATGGTGCTCAACATCGCTGGTGGCTCCGACCTCGGGCTCTTCGAGGTCAACGAGGCGGCCGAGATCATCCACGGCGTTGCCCACCCGGACGCCAACATCATTTTCGGCGCGGTCATCGACGACAGCATGGGTGACGAGGTACGGGTCACCGTGATCGCCGCCGGGTTCGAGCGCTGGGAAGAGGGGACCGGGCCGGCCTCCAAGGCCGAAGACCTGGCATCGACGATCTTCTCGACGCCCGAGCCGGTGGATATCTTCGCCGACGCCACCGGTGCCGAAGAGGGGCTCGACCTGGGAGACGACGATTTCGACGTCCCCTCCTTCCTCCGCTAGCGACGAGGTCGGGCACCGGCTGCTGGCCGTTCGGGCGCGGATCGAGCGCGCCGGCGGCGATCCTGCCCGGGTGCGGGTGATCGGCGTCACCAAGAGCTTCGGCCCCGACGCCGTGCGGGCCGCCGTGGACGCCGAGCTGACCGACCTGGGCGAGAACTACGCGGCGGAGCTGGTGGCGAAGGCGGCCGCGGTCGCCGGGACGACCGACGTGGTCTGGCACTTCCTGGGCGCGGTGCAGCGGAACAAAGTGGCGCAGCTCGCCCCGCTGGTCGGGGTCTGGCAGAGCGTGGCGCGGGTGGTCGAGGGTGAGCGGATCGCCCGCTTTGCGCCGCAGGCGCAGGTCCTGGTGCAGGTCGAGACCACGGGCCTGCCCGGGCGCAACGGGTGCCCGCCCTCCGCCACCGGCGAGGTGGTGGCGGAGCTTCGCGATCTCGGGCTCGTGGTAGGGGGCCTCATGACGGTGGCGGCCCCCGGTGAGGGCGCGGCCAAGGAGGCCTTCGAGACGGTCGGGCGCCTGGCCGACCGTCTGGGGCTGGAGGAACGCTCCATGGGCATGAGCGACGACCTCGAGGCGGCGGTCGCCGCCGGGTCGACCATGGTCCGCATCGGCCGGGCCCTCTTCGGGGACCGCCTGCCGGCGACCGCAGGGTCAGGTGGAGCGTGACAGGCAACCTCGGGTGGAGCCGGAGGTCAGGCTGAGCGGGAGCGTGACGGTGACAGGCGCCGGGCTCCCGGGCCGCCAGGACCTGCCCGCGCTGCCGAGCAGGCACTACGCTGTCCGAGGACAGGAGAAGGAATGTCACCCTCGTTCATGAAGAAGACCATGGTGTACCTCGGCCTGCTCGATGACGAGTATGACGAGTACGACGACCTGGAGGACCGCGCGCCGCGGGGTTTCTCGGCCGCGACCCGGGTCGACTCCCGGTCCCAGGACCAGGATCCGGAGCCGGCCGAGGCGTTCAGCGGGGGCATGAGCCGGGTTCGGACCATCCCCCGCGAGTCGGCCCAGCCGAGTCAGCAGTCCAGGTCGACGCCAAGCAACGTGGCACCCCGACCGACGGCGGTGCGGGCCGTCCCCGTGGACCCGACCATGAACCCGACGGGGCCGGCGCCCGCCGCCTCGGGGCGGGTGCACGTCGTGGCACCGTCTCGGTTCGGGGACGCCAAGGAGATCGCCGACCGCCTGAAGGACAACCGCCCGGTGATCGTCAACCTCCAGATGGCCGACCGTGACCTGCAACGGCGCATGATCGATTTCTGCAGCGGCGTTACCTATGCGCTCAGCGGAGAGATGGAGAAGGTGGCCGACCAGGTGTTCCTGCTGGCCCCGACCAACGTGAAAGTCTCCGAAGAGGAGCGTCAGCGACTGGTTGAGCGCGGTTTCGGTCGCGACTGAACGCACTACCCTCGGGGTCTGATGAGCATCTTTCATCTCCTCGGGTGGCTGCTTGAGGCCTACATCTGGCTCATCATGTTCCCTTACGCGATCCTGAGCTGGTTCCGCCTGCAGCCGGGCTCGTTCTGGGCCCGAATCCAGTACTTCCTGTACCAGGCCACCGAGCCCGTGCTTCGGCCGGTGCGCCGGATCATCAAGCCGATGGGCGGTCTCGACTTCTCCTTCCTCGTGGTCATCCTGGTTGCGCAGATCGTGTTGATTCCCGTGCTCTTCCGCTGAGCGCGGCATACCTGGAATCGCAGGAGGCCGGGGTTAGACTTGTGATCCATGGACAATTCTCAGGCGCCCTCATCAATCCTCGACACCCTCCGCACCGTGGAGTTCCGCCTCGGCCTCAAGGGGTACAACGTCGACGAGGTCGATGAGTACCTGGACAAGGCGGCCCAGGAAGCCGAATCGCTCCAGGATCACGTCCGGCAACTGAACGAGCGGTTGCGCCAGGCCAGCGAGCGCATCGCGCAGCTGGAACGGGACAAGCGTGCAGCGCCGGTCGCGGCCGACAGCGAAGAGGGCGTCGCAGCCGCTGCGGCAGCGGCCGCCGCCACGGCCGAGGCCAACGCGCTTTCCGACGAGACGTTGCAGCGCACCCTTCTCCTGGCACAGAAGTTCGTGGACCAGACGAAGCGGGAGAGCGAGGCGGAGGCCGCTGCGGTGGTCGCCCAGGCGGAGGAGACGGCGCGAGCTGCCATCGCCGCGGCCGAGGCCACCTCGGCGCAGCTGCAGGCCGAGACGCACCAGAAGCTCCGGGAGGAGGTCTCGCGGCTGGAAGCCACGCGCACCGAGCTGGCCACCGACGTCGAGAGCATGGCCCGGCACCTCGAGTCGGAGCGCAATCGCCTGCGCGGGGCGCTCTCCGAGATCCTCAAGTGGGTCGACGAGAACGTGCAGCCGGCCAATTCGTTGATGGGGGTCAAGCCGAAGCCAGCGGGGCAGCAGATGCCACACGACCAGGACGCCCAGCAGCGTCTCCCCCAGACCGAGGACGGTCCGCCGACCCTGAATCTGCAGAGCGCATCCGTGTCGGGAACGCCCGGGTCCATCTGATCAACCCCTCGGGGCAGCGAGGGCTTGTTGCCCCCGTCCCTCACGTTCCGGTATCGTCACCCGCTCCCCAGGCGAGGTCCTGCCCGGGGCATCCGGCCACCTGACGTGGTCCGAAGGAGGGAACGATGACCCCAGCGAGCAGAGGTGCCCAGGTCAAGCGGGCGCCGGCATCGCGAACGGCCGCCGCGACGTCCTCACGGGCCGGGAACAAAAAGACCTCAGCGAAGGTTGACGCAACGGCGACAAAGCGTCCCGCCCCCACCAAGAAGAAGGCAGCTCCTGTTGTGAAGAAGGCAGCCCCCGCGGCCAAGAAGGCCGCACCGTCAGCGAAGAAGCCGACCGTCGCGCCCAAGAAGAGCGTGACCACTTCGGCCAAGAAGGCGGCCCCGTCAGCGAAGAAGTCCGCCCCCGCGGCCAAGAAGGCGACGGCCAAGAAGGCGACGGCCAAGAAGGCGACGGCCAAGAAGGCCAGCCCAACGCCGGCGCCCGCCAAGAAGGCGACGGCCAAGAAGGCGACGCCGGGGTCCCAGTCGGCCTCGGGGAACGGAGCCGCCGCCACGGTCGCCCCCGCCCGCACGACCTTCACGCCGAAGCCGAAGGCACCGCCTCCGGTCCGGCCCAAGACGGGGCCCTACGCCAAGGACACGAAGTTCCTCGAGGAGGTGCACGAGCTCCTGGTGGCCGACCGCGCCATCTATCAGGAGCAGGCCACCTCGCTGCGCGCCGAGGCGGACTCGCTCGCACTCGAGCGGGAACCCGGTGACGTCCAGTTCGACGAGGAGTCTGGCGAGGGTGGCACCGTCACGGTCGATCGGGAGCGCAACCTGGCGCTCTCCGGCCAGGCCCTGCTCGCCGTGGAGGAGATCGACGACGCTCTGCGGCGCATTGAGGACAAGACCTACGGGTACTGCGAGCGCTGCTTCCAGCCCATCCCCAAGCCGCGCCTGCGGGCGTTGCCGTATGCCCGGCTCTGCGTGGCTTGCAAGAGCGGCGGTCTGTCGCGGCGCTGACCCGCTTCGGCGTCCTGGCGTTCGCCATCGCCGTGGTCGTCGTCGTGGCGGATCGGGTGACCACGACGCTGGCCGTCGACCACCTGCATGACACACGCCATGTCTGGGGGCCGTTCGGCGTGGCTCTCACCTACAACTCGGGCTTCGCCTTCAGCCTCTTCAGTGGGCGCGGCCTGCTGGTGACGGTCTTCTTGTGCGTCGGTGTCGTGGTGCTGGCCTTCGTCGTGGGTCAGGTCCGGAGCACGCCCCTGGCCGTGGGGTCGGGCCTCGTGCTCGGAGGCGCCATCGGGAACCTGAGCGAGCGGATCGTCGGGGGCCCTTCAGGAGAGGTGCCCGACTTCGTCACCTTGCGCGACTGGCCCACCTTCAACGTCGCCGACGCCTGCGTGACCATCGGCGTGATCGTCATCATCATCGCCCTGCTCTTCGGCGGCCGAGCCTCGTCACGGCCCGAGGCGGGGGAGCCGGCGTGAGCGGGGACAGCGAGCCCGCGCCCGTCGACCCGGCGACCGGGGAGACCATTTCGACCGAGGTCCCGGCCCTCCTGGCCGGCGTCCGAGCGGACCGGAGCGTGGCCATGGTGGCGGACGTCTCGCGCGCGGCGGCGACCCAACTGATCGCCGAGGGCAGGGTGCTGGTCGACGGTTCCCCGATTTCGGTGGGTCGCGAGGTGCTCCGGGAGGGGGCCACCCTGACCATTCGGCTTCCCCCGCAACGAGAGGGCGGCGTGGCTGCGGAGCCCGCCGTGCGCTTCGAGGTGGTCTTCGCCGACGACGCGGTGGTCGTCGTCGACAAGCCGGCGGGTCTGGTGGTCCATCCGGGCGCCGGACACGACGAGGGGACGCTGGTCGGCGGTCTCCTGGCCCGGTTCCCCGATCTGGCCGAACTGGTGGCCGTGGGAGCTTGCCCGCCCGACAGGCCCGGGATCGTGCATCGCCTCGACAAGGGCACCTCGGGCTTGCTGGCTGTGGCCCGGACGGAGCAGGCGTACCGGTCGCTGGTGGAGCAGTTGGCAACCCGGACCATGGAGCGTCGATACCTGGCTCTGGTGGCCGGTGACGTGCCCGATGACCGTGGGGAGGTGGAGGCCCCCATCGGACGCTCCGCCCGCACCCCGACGAAGATGGCGGTCACCGCGTCGGGGAAACCGGCTCGCACCGCGTACACCGTCTTGGAGCGGCGAGCGGGGGAGAGCCCGACCACGCTCCTGGAGCTTGCGCTGCAGAGCGGGAGGACCCATCAGATTCGCGTGCACATGGCGGCCATCGGACACCCGGTCGTCGGGGATGCCCGCTACGGCGTCGCGGCAAAGCGCCTGGGATCGGGACGTTTCTTCCTCCACGCCTTCAAGCTCGGCTTCGTGCATCCGGTCACTGGCCTGCGGACCGAGTTCACCTCACCGTTGCCCGCCGACCTGGAGGCCTACCTGGCGGATTAGCGGGTCAGCCGGACACGACGGCGGGAACCACACCGGCGAGCCGGGTGGTTCCCGCGGCTTCCTCCGACCTGGCGCCCGGAGGCTGCTGGTGGCCTCAGGCCGCCTCGTGGATGCCGACCACGTCATCGTCGAACGAGAGTGCCGCCAATGCCTCTTCCTCGGCCCGGCGCACACGGCGGACGCCGACGCCGAGGCGCTCCGCAGTGGACTGCAACGAGGCCGGCGAGTCGCCGTCGAACCCGAAGCGGAGCCGCAGCACGTCCCGCTGCAGCCCGGGCAGGCGCTCGACCGCGTCGCGGACCCGGTCATAGACCATGGTCTGCTCCACGTCGGCCACGAAATCCGAATCGTCCGGAGCGACGAGCTCACCCAATGTGGTCGAGGACTCTAGCGCTGCCGGCTGGTCCAGCGATGCGGTCACACGGGCCACATCCTCCAGGTTCTCCCGCTCGTCCGCCGTCATCCCCGTCGCCTCGTCCAGCTCGGCCACGGTGGGCGCCCGGCCCAGCGTGCTGGCCAACTCTGACTTGGTCAGCTCGAGGCGCTGAATCTGCTCACCGACCTCCAGGGGAATCCGGATGGTGCGGCCGTGCTGCTGGACGGCGCGCTGGAGAGCCTGACGGATCCACCACGTGGCGTAGGTGGAGAACCGGAAGCCGCGCTCCCAGTCGAACTTGTCGACGGCGCGCATCAGGCCGAACGTGCCCTCCTGAACCAGGTCGGCCATGTCGACCCCGCGGTCCTGGTAGCGCCGGGCCCAGTGCACCACCAACCGGAGGTTGGCGGCCACCATCTGCTTCCTCGCAGCATCGTCACCGGCCACAACCCGCTTCGCCAGCTCGACCTGCTGCTCGTGGTCAGGCATGGGAAATTTGTCGAGATCACGCAACATCAGCCCCAATGTGTCCGACGTGTTCACTGCGCTCTTCATCATCGCTCCAGACGTTCTTCGCTCACTCTCAGTCGTACGTACCCGGGCGAATCCGGGATCAACCTGTCGGGTATAACCGCGCAGGCCCCCGGATCATTCCATCGGGGTGTTCGGACCGAGTTGCGTCGATTTCCGGCCCGTGCTGGTCTACGCCCATGCCTGGCCGGATGGTGCTGCTTCGACACGGGGCGACCGAGTGGTCCGAAAATGGCAAACACACCGGGCGCACAGATATTCCCCTCCTGGCCGAGGGCGGTGAGCAGGCCAGGGCCGCCGGCATCCTCGTGCGCCAGTACGGGCCCACCAACTTCGGGCTGGCCCTGACCAGCCCGCTGGTCAGGGCCGAGGAGACCTGCACCCTGGCCGGCTACACGGGTGAGCTCGAGCCCGACCTGATGGAGTGGGACTACGGCGACTACGAGGGCCTGACCAGCGCCGAGATCCGCAAGCAGCGGCCCGGCTGGACACTGTGGGACCAGGGCGTGCCGGGGGGCGAAACGGCGGCGGACGTCGGCCGCAGGGCGGACCGGGTGATTCAGCGGGCACGGGACGTCGAGACGGACACGCTTTGCGTGGCCCACGGGCACATCCTGCGCGTGCTGACGGCGCGCTGGCTGGGCCTGCCGCCTGTGGCCGGCCGGCTGTTCCTGCTACGGACCGGCGCGGTGAGCGTCCTCGGTTGGGACCTCGACTGGCCGGCCGTTGAGGCGTGGAACCTGCGCGGATGATCGGAGCGAAGGGTCAGACCGTCGCCGCGACGCCCCCCTGAGCCCGGGTCACCATGTCGGCCAGGCTGTAGGACTGGAGGTGGGTGCGGATCGTCTCGCCCACGTCCGCCCAGACGGCCAGCAAGACGCATTGGCCCTCGTGGTCACAGGCGCCGTTCTCGTGAGGCTCCCCGAAATCGCCGGCTGCGATGGGGCCATCGACAGCGGACACGATCTGGGCCAGGGAGATCTCCTCGGGTGGACGGGCCAGGACGTAGCCGCCGCCCACGCCCCGCTTCGACCGGACCAGACCGGCACCCTTGAGAGCCAGGAGGATCTGCTCCAGGTAGGGCTGGGGCAAGGCGGTCCGGACCGCGATGTCCCTGACCGAGGTGGGTGTCTCCGCCCCGTGCAGGGCCAGCGAGAGCAGCGCCCGGCTGGCGTAGTCACCCCGTGTCGAAACCCTCACAGGCTACGATCCTACCGGCCCGTTCGTGGGTAGAGGGGGTGCGGGGGTCGTAGGGTGTCCCTTCGTGACTGACGGCGCAACCGCCCAGGCGACGGTGTCGCCGCATCAGGATGAGGACAGATCGCCCGCCGGGCCGCCAGAACCGGTGCTGCCCGACTGGGGCGGCGCGGGGCTGCACCGTGTCGTCCCCACCCTGCTCGGGGAGCTGGCGCACCCTGGTCGTGCTGCGCTTCCCGACTGGTTTCCCGAGCCGGTGGCAGGAGCCGACCAAGTCGTCCTGCTGGTGCTCGACGGGCTCGGTGACGAGCAGCTGCGGGAGCGCCGTTCGATGGCCCCGGTCCTCTCGGGTGGGGTCGGAGGACCGATCACCTCCGTGGCCCCGAGCACCACGGCGTGCGCCCTGACCACGCTCGTCACCGGGACGGTGCCGGCGGAGCACGGTGTGATCGGTTACCGCCTGGCTCACGACGGTCAGGTCATGAACGTGCTCCAGTGGTCGGTCGGTGGCGTCGACGCCCGAATGTCCGTCCCGGCATCGACGTTCCAACCGCGCCAGTCCTTCCCGGGCGCGCCGGCCCCCGTCCCGGTGGTGACCCGTCAGGATTTCGGGCCGACCGGGTTCACGGCGGCGCACCTGGGCACTGTCGACCTCCACCGCTGGCACACCCCGGCCGGGCTCGTGACGGCCGTCCGCGATCTGACTGCGGGCGGGGCCCCGTTCGTCTACGCGTACTACGAGGGGATCGACAAGGTGGCCCACGCCGAAGGCCTGGGCGCTTATTACGACGACGAGCTCCGCGCCGTCGACCGGCTCGTGGGCGATGTCCTCGAAGCGCTCCCGTCTGGAGCGGTGCTCGTGGTCACCGCCGACCACGGACAGGTGGAAGTCGGAGGCTCGGTCGAGCTCATCGGTCCGGAGATCATGGAGGCGGTCACGCTGATCACCGGCGAGGGTCGTTTCCGCTGGCTCCACCTGCGCCCCGGCGCGACGGGGGACGTGGCGGTGGCGGCGGCGTCGTTGCACGGCGCCGTGGCCTGGGTGCGGACGAAGGAGCAGATGATCGATGACGGCTGGCTCGGGGGAGTGCCCTCTCCCGAGGTGGCGGCACGCCTGGGCGATGTCGCGCTCATTCCGTTCGCTCCCACGGCATTTCTCGACCCGGCCGACACCGGTGAGCTGCGGCTCAAGGCCCGCCACGGCTCGCTGACGCGAGCGGAGATGTCCGTACCCCTTTTGGGCTGGCGGGCATCGTGAACGGCAACCTGCCGGTGGCAGCATGGGCCGGCCACCATCAATGAGACCGTGTGGACGCGTGACCGGGCTCCCACGCAGAGACGGAAGGCATCATGGCTGACGTGACGAACGACGACCTGAGGGCGAGTGAGGCGCCTGGGGCGCCAGGGATCGTGTCCCCGGACGAGGTCCTGGCCGGTGGAAACCGGGACGAGACCGAGGAGGAGCGCCAGACCGAATCGGTCAACGAACCGGCCAAGGTGCTGCGCATCGGATCCATGGTCAAGACCCTCCTCGACGAGGTGCGGTCGGCCCCCCTCGACGAGAAGAGCCGCGTGCGGTTGCGCGAGATCTACGAGCAGTCGATTCGCGACCTCTCCCAGGTGTTGTCCCCGGACCTGGTGGCGGAGCTGGAGCGGATGGCCCCGCCCTTCGACAACGACGCGCCCAGCGACTCCGAGCTGCGGATCGCCCAGGCCCAGCTCGTCGGCTGGCTCGAAGGCCTCTTCCACGGGATCCAGGCAACGCTCATGTCACAGCAGATGGCAGCGAGGGCCCAGCTCGAGGAGATGCGTCAGCGAGGTTTGCCCGCGGCCGGCGAGTCGGGACGGCCCGGCGCCTATCTTTGAGGGTGCCGCGGAAGATTTGAGTCATCCGCCTCGTCATTGCCGGGGAGTAGATTGCTTAGTCCGGAGCGAATGACACCGGTGTAAGTTTCGAAGGACGTGGCGAAAGGAGGGCCGGTGTCGGAGCGGTCGTTTACGCATCTGCACACCCACACCGAGTTCTCCATGCTGGACGGGGCCGCTCGGGTGGGGGACCTGGTCGCCGCCGCGGTGGCCGATGGCCAGCCCGCGCTCGGGATCACCGACCACGGGAACATGTACGGGGTCCTCGACTTCTACAAGGCCTGCCGCGACCAAGGCATCGTGCCGATCATCGGCACCGAGTCGTACATGGCGGCCGAGTCACGCACGGAGCGACCGGTGCGCCGGGGCCGGGTCGACGACACGGGCGGAGACGTCGAGGGCGGGCAGAAGCTCTACTACCACCTCACCCTCCTGGCGGAGACGGTCGAGGGCTACCGCAATCTGATGCAGTTGTCGTCCGCCGCGTACCTCGAGGGCTACTACTACAAGCCCCGGGTCGACTGGGAGCTGCTAGAGCGCCATTCGGCGGGGCTGATCGCCACCACGGGGTGCCTGGGCGGCGTGGTGCTCCAAGCCCTCCTGGCCGGCGACGTCGAGGGAGCCGAGAAGAAGGCGGCCCGGCTGCAGGACATCTTCGGCAAGGAGAACCTGTTCGTCGAGATCCAGGACCACGGCATCGCGGACCAGCACCGCACGAATCCGCAGCTGATCGAGATCGCACGCCGCATCGGTGCGCCGTTGCTGGCCACCAACGACAGCCACTACACCCACCGTGAGGATGCGGTCGCCCACGACGCATTGCTCTGCGTGCAGACGGGTGCCCTGATCTCCGACACCAACCGCTTCAAGTTCGAGGGCACCGAGCACTACCTCAAGTCAGCCGCCGAAATGCGCCATCTCTTCCGCGACGTACCCGAGTCGTGCGACAACACGCTGCTCATTGCAGAACGGGCGGACGTCCAGATCGAGCTCGGCAAGCCGAGCCTCCCGGAGTTCCCGGTGCCGGACCGCTTCAGCGGCGAGACATACGAGGAGCGGGCGCTGGCCTACCTGCGCGACCTCACTTTCGAGGGGGCCAAGGAGCGCTACGGCGCGACGCTGCCGCCCGAGGTGGTGGACCGGATCGACTACGAGCTGCGCGTCATCGGGAACATGGGCTTCGCCGCCTACTTCCTCGTCGTGTGGGACCTGATCCGCTTTGCCCGCGAGTCGAACATCCGGGTCGGTCCGGGCCGCGGCTCGGCAGCCGGTTGCTGTGTGGCGTACTGCCTCAAGATCGTGGACCTCGACCCGATCCGCTACGACCTCCTCTTCGAGCGCTTCTTGAACCCGGGCCGCAAGCAGATGCCCGATATCGACATGGACTTCGACGAGCGCTACCGGGCCGATGTCATGCGCTACGCCGCGGAGAAGTACGGCAGCGACCGCGTGGCCCAGGTCATCACTTTCTCGACCATCAAGGCCCGGGCCGCCGTCCGCGACGCGGCGCGGGTGCTCGGGAAGCCGTACATCGTCGGTGACCGGATCGCCAAGTTGATGCCCCCTCTCGTGATGGGCCGCGACACGCCGTTGCACGCGTGCATCACCAAGACGGACGGGCACGAGGAGGGCTTTGCCGCCGCGTCCGAACTCCGCGCCATGCGCGACGCCGACCCCGATGCCAAGGAGGTCATTGAGGTCGCGCTCGGACTCGAGGGGCTGCGGCGCCAGGACGGCATCCATGCCGCGGCGGTCGTGATCTCCCGTGATCCGCTGACCGATTACCTGCCCATTCAGCGCAAGCCCGGCGCCGGCGAGAAACCCGAGGACGCGCCCATCGTCACCCAGTACGAAATGCACGGTGTCGAGGACCTCGGCCTGCTCAAGATGGACTTCCTCGGGCTGCGCAACCTGTCGGTCATGGAGCGGGCACTCGACCTCATTGAGGCCGAGACGGGGGAACGGCCCGACATCGACGGGGTCGACCTGACCGACGAGCCGACGCTCGAGATGTTGCGACGGGCCGAGTCGATCGGCGTGTTCCAGCTCGAGGGCGTGGCCATGCGCCAGACGCTGCGAGCCCTGGCCCCGACCAGTTTCGACGACGTGGCCGCGCTCGTCGCCCTGTACCGGCCGGGCCCGATGGCGGCCAACATGCACCGGGACTACCCGGAGCTGAAAAACGGGCGCAAGGAGCTCACCTATCTGCACCCCGACATTGAGCCGATCCTCAAGGACACCTACGGGTTGATGCTCTACCAGGAGTCCGTCATGCGGGTCGCGCAGAAGTTCGCCGGCTACAGCCTCGAGGAGGCCGACAACCTGCGCAAGGCCTGCGGCAAGAAGATCCGCAAGCTCATTGCCGCCGAGCGCGAGAAGTTCATCGCGGGGTGCATCACCGAGGGCTACGGCGAGGAGCTGGGAACGCAGCTCTTCGACATCATCGAGCCCTTCGCCGACTACGCCTTCAACAAGTCCCACTCCTACGGATACGGGCTGGTGGCGTACCAGACGGCCTGGCTCAAGGCGCACTACCCGGTCGAGTACATGTCGGCCCTCCTGACGTCGGTGAAGGACAACAAGGACAAGACGGCCGTCTACCTCGCCGAATGCCGCTCCATGGGGATCGACGTGCTCGTGCCCGACGTGAACCGCTCCCTGGCGGAGTTCGCGCCGGACATCAGCGTCGATGAGGACGGCACCCGCCGGCCGGAGCAGGCGATCGTCTTCGGTCTGGCCGCGGTGCGCAACGTGGGCGAGAGCCTGGTGGAGCGCATCGTGGCCGAACGCAACGCGAACGGCCCGTTCGAGGACATCTTCGATTTCTGCGCCCGGGTCGATCCCGTGGTCCTGAACAAGCGGACCATGGAGTCACTGATCAAGGGGGGTGCTTTCGATTCCCTCGGACATCCGCGTCAGGGCCTGACCCTCGTCATGGAGTCGATCGTCGACCGCTCCATCGAGCGCCGCAAGGAGCAGGACCTGGGCATCACGTCGCTCTTCGCCGCCTTCGAGGAGGACGAGCAGGCGGATCCGGGGTGGGGCGGGGCCAAGGTGGCCATCCCCGACACCGAATTCGACAAGGCGCAGCGCCTGGCCTTCGAGAAGGAGATGCTAGGCCTCTACGTGAGCGACCATCCGCTCATGGGCTACGAGGCGGCCATGGCCCGCCACACCGACTGCACGCTCTCGGACATGCGGGAGGACGACACGGCCGTCGGCGATCGAGCGCCGGTCCGGTCGGTCGGAGGTGTGGTCACCGACCTCCGCCGCTCGTACACGAAAAAGGGCGATCTCATGGCCCGGTTCGTACTGGAGGACCTGCAGGCGGCCATGGAGGTGTTCGTCTTCCCCAAGACGATGGCCGAGTACGGATCCCTCATCGAGAACGACGCCATCCTGGTGGTGCGGGGCCGGCTCGACGTCCGAGAGGAGGAACCGAAGATCGTCTGCATGGAGGTCTCTCGCCCGATCCTCGAACGGGGGCAGGAGAATCTGCACATCACGCTGCCCCTCGGGGTGCTTACCGATGCCAAGGTGGACGGGTTGAAGGACGTGTTGAGCGGGCATCCCGGGACGTCCCCGGTGCTGTTGCACGTCGGGGCCAAGGTCCTGCAGCTCCCTCCGGAATTCAATGTGGACTGCCGCAACGGCCTGGTGGGCGAGCTCAAGCGCTTGCTCGGGCAGAGCGCCGTCCTCTCCTGAGAGCCCGACCTCGACGTCAGAAATCCGGGTTGAGCTGGGGCGATGTGGGTGTCAAGCGCCCCGTCCCGCAACCCGGAGGGCCAGGCCGGTTGGGAACACAGCGAGCGCAACCAGTAGACTGACCTCATGCCGATCGTAGTGAGCACCAAGGATTGCACTGCGCTCAGCGACGCTGAGCTTGTCGAAATGGCGGATCTTTGTGCGGACCGACCGCCCGGTTTCGACATCGGCTATCTCTCCAAAGAGCGCGAGGTATGGGTCCTGATCACCCAGGCGCGGGAGGGGAACAAGCTGCGGGGCTACTCGTTCTGCACCCTCGAGCGCATCGGGGGGACCCCTTCGCTGTTGGTCGGGTTGGCGTTGGTCGACCGCACGTCTCGTGCCGAGGCGGCGCTGAAGGGGATCATGGCGGACCAGTACCGTCGGGCCCTGTTGGCCTTCCCTGACGAGGATGTCCTCCTGGGGACCCGCCTGCTGACCCCTGAGGGCTTCCGTGCCTTCAACGGCCTTCAGGACGTCGTGCCCTTCCCTGGCCACAAGTCCACCGGCGAGGAGCGGGCCTGGGCCCGTCGCCTCTCCAAGCGTTTCGGCTGCGAGAGCCGGCTCGACGACCGCACCTTCGTCTTGAAGGGTGACGGCTCGACCGCCGGCGGCCTGGACTTCTTTGCCCCCAAGGTGAAGATCCCCGAGGGCGTCGAGACGCACTTCGAGAGCTGCAAGTCCGACCGGGGCGATCGTCTGGTGGCCTTCGGCTGGGCAATGGCCGAGGACCTGGCCGGAGGCAAGCTCGGCCGCTGAGCCGAGACGGGCACCCGCTTCGGGCGGGGCCCGCTTCCATCACCCCCGAGGCAACACCGCGGCGCACACTTTGTAGCAGTGGCCGTCGCGCGGGGGACTGACTGTCACCAGGAGGTACTGGGGCTCGAACCCCAGTGCGGTGGCCAGGCTCTTCCCACTCAAACGTTCGCGCCGGGCCGCGTCGAGAGCCCGGGCGGCGTTGCGGTCCTCCACGGGCAGCCAGACGTCGTCGCGGTCCCATCCGAAGCGGACCCAGGTCGTGCCATCAGCCTGTCGCCTGATCAGCTGCGGGCGCCGGGTCGGTTCTATGATCGCCACCGAAGGCCGGAAGCCCCGGAACTCCCAGTAAGGGGCCGAGGGCCCCGGGAACCCGAGCAGTGGGCCGTCGGGGGAGGCCACCAGACGCCTGAGGAGCTTGCGGAGATGGCGGCCCCGCAGCGTGCCCACGTGGCGTGGCAGATCGGCCACTGTGGTCGCTTCGGGCCGGGCCAGGTCGTCCCGCTCGGGGTCATCGGCCAACGTGACCTCGACGACGTCGAACGTGCTGATATCCGGTTCGTGGCCCTCAGGCCAAGGCACGCGGACCCGCATGACCGTGCGCGTCGCCAGGTCGACCACGGTCGTGTCCTCGAGGGTCGAGGACAGGACGAGGAGGTGGAGGGTGGAGCCCCCGGCCGTGGGGACCCGTTCCGTGCGACGGGCCGAGCGGCGCAGCAGGCTGGTCGGATCGGTCGTCGTCTCCGCGGTGCGCCGCCGCGATGCCTCCTCGGTCGGAGCTTCGAGTTGTCCGGTGTCCATGTGCTCAGCTTCCGGGCTCGTGTCGTTCGGCTGGTCGGTTCGGTCCGGCGCGCTCTGGTCGAACACGGCCCCGGAGTCGCCGTCGCCACCCGCGTCCGTGTCGCTGCTCACGCTGTCCGTCTTCGGATCCATAGGGGGCCCGCTCATCCGATCAGTTTCTCCAATTGGCCCGCCAGGGTAGCGGTGTCTGCCGCTGGCATCTGGCAGGTGCGCCCCTCGCAGACGTAGGCCAGTCCTGGCTCGGCCGGGCGGTCCGAGAAGAGGGGTCCGGCGTCCGGCTCGCCCCAGGCGATCACGGCGGTTGGGAGCCAATGCCCGCGCAGCTCGGCGACGAGATCGGTGCGATGGCCCGTGACCACTATTTCGTTGCGCCCGTTCACCATCGACAAGGCCGAGACCATGTCGGCCAGCGCTCCCGGATGGCGCTCCAACAACGGGCCCGCCAGCGCCACGGTGCGCTCGATCGCACCCTCAATCCGAGCATCGTCGACCAGGGCACCGGCGTGCAGGAGGCCTGCGACCGCCACGGAGTTGGAGGAAGGGACGGCGCCGTCGAGGAATTCCTTCGGCCGCACGACCAGTGCCTCGGCATCGCTGCCTGTGGTGAAGAACCCACCGGATGTCTCGTCCCAGAAGAGGTCGAGGAGTTGGTGCACGGCGCGGACTGCCCGCTCGCGCCAGAGCGTCCTGCCCGTCCATTCGGACAGTCGGAAGGACGCCTCGGCCAACCAGGCGTAGTCCGTCGCTACCGCGAGATGACGGGCCCGGCCGCCCTGCCAGCTGCGCATCAGCCGATCGCTGTCGTACATGGAGGCCCAGAGGAACTCGCCGATCTCCTCGGCGCGGCGCCCGTAGTCGGCTCGGCCCGAGGCTGCCGCGACCTCGGCGAGGGTGGCGACGGTCATGGCGTTCCATTCGGTCAACACCTTCTCGTCGCGAGCCGGCTGCACCCGCTCTTCCCGTGCCGCGGCCAGCAAGACGCGGGCTTCTTCGACCTCGGGTGGGCGTGCAAGCGGAGCCCCGACGGGGCGGACCGGAATGGAGCGACCCTCCCAGTTGCCGCCGGGCGTGATCCCGTACCACTCGGCTGCCGGTGCGACGAGCGACGCGGGCAGGATCTGGTGCAACTCCTCGAGCGTGAACGTGGCATGGGCGCCTTCGACGCCCCCGGCGTCGGCGTCGAAGGACGAGAAGAGCGCGCCCTCGGGGGTCGAGAGGTCGCGCAGGACGAAGTCCAGCGTCTCGGTGACCACGCCCAGGTATTCGGCCCGGCCGCCGTCCTGCCATGCGTGGAGGTAGGCCCGGGCCAGCTGGGCCTGGTCGGTCAGCATCTTCTCGAAGTGGGGCACCAGCCAGCGGGCGTCGGTCGAGTAGCGGCAGAAGCCGCCGACAACGTGGTCGTAAATGCCACCGGCCGCCATGGCGTCGAGCGTGCGGAGCCCCATGTGGCGGGCGTGCGCCGCATCGGAACGGCCACGGCGGGCCTGTCGCAGGCACAGCTCCACGAGACTGGGCCGGGGGAACTTCGGCGCCGGCCCGAAGCCGCCCCATTCGGGATCGAAGCCCGCCGCCACCCCCGCGACCACCTGCTCGATCAGGTCCTCGGCGTCGGGGCCAGTCTCGGCAGGCACGCCGGCGAGCCGCAGCACGGGCGCCGCCCCGGCCCGCCCGCCCCCTGGCGCCTCTTCGCTCAGGGCCTCGGCCAGCCGGAGTTCCCGTTGCACCGCGCCCACCAGCGCATCAGCTTGTTCGAGGACCTGGGCCCGCTCCTTGGTCCAGGCGCCCCCCAGCGCCTGCACGACGCGACGGAACGAAGGCATGCCTTGGCGTTCGACGGGGGGGAAGTAGGTCCCGGCATAAAAGGGTCGCCCGTCCGGCGTGCAGAAGACGGACATGGGCCAGCCCCCCGACCCGGTCAGGGCCTGGGTGGCCGCCATGTAGACGGCGTCGAGATCCGGACGCTCCTCCCGGTCGACCTTGACGGAAATGAAGGACTTCGCCAGGTCGGCCGCCGTCTCGGGGTCCTCGAAACTCTCGTGCGCCATGACGTGGCACCAGTGGCACGAGGCGTAGCCGATGGAGACGAACAGGGGTTTGTCCTCCTCGCGGGCCCGGCGCAGGGCCTCGTCCCCCCAGGGGAACCATTCCACCGGATTGCCGGCATGCTGGCGGAGATACGGGCTCGTCTCGTCAGCCAGGTGGTTCACGGGAGCGATGCTAGGGCTCCTTGCCTCGACTGCGGCACACCGGCGACATCGTGCAAGGCTCAGGCGATGGAGCTCGAACTGAGGGGGAAGACCGCGCTGATCACCGGAGGGAGCCGGGGGATCGGTCTGGCCATGGCCGCCCGTTTCGCGGAGGCCGGCGCCAATGTGATGATCACGTCGCGCAAGGCCGACGACCTGGCCGACGCGGCGAGCGGCCTCGTGACCGGTGGGGTGCCCAAGGAGCGGGTGGCGTGGACAGCGGCCCACGTCGGCAAGCCGGAGGACGCGCAATCCTGCGTGGCCGAGACGGTGTCCCGCTTCGGCGGGCTCGACATCCTGGTCAACAACGCGGGAACCAACCCGTACTTCGGGCCGATGATCGACATCGACGTGGCGCGGGCACAGAAGACGTTCGAGGTGAACCAGCTGTCGGTGCTTGTATGGACCGGGGCCGCGGTGCGAGCGGGATTGCGTGGCTCGGTGATCAACGTCGCCTCTATCGGCGGGCTCGGGGTCGAGCCGGGCATCGGCTGGTACAACGTGACGAAGGCGGCGGTGCTGCACATCACCCGGCAGCTTTCCTACGAGCTGGCGCCCGACGTGCGTGTCAATGCGTTGGCTCCTGGGCTGGTGAAAACCAAGCTGGCCGCCGCGCTGTGGGAGGGTCCCGGCGAGGAGCGGATCGCCGCCCACATTCCGCTGCGCCGGCTCGGCCTCCCCGACGACATCGCCACCGCAGCTCTTTTCCTGGCCTCCGACGCCTCGTCGTGGGTCACCGGCCAGACCTTCGTCGTCGACGGCGGCACGACGGCGCAACCTTCGGGTGGCGTGGGCTGAGCGCCACCACTCTGGCAAATCACGGCTGCTGCCGAACCTTGTCACACATGGGAGCCCTGTCCCGTCTGAAGGGATGACAGAGAAGCACAGAGGAAAAGGAAGGTGGACCCATGGCTCACGTCCCGTTGCTGCAGCACCCGAAGGGCCTCGTCGCCAGGCTGGGCACTCGATACTCCAAGCGCCGGTTCGGTCAGAACGTCGAACCGACCGAGGCGGCAGCACACCATGCCGGCGTCCTGGTGGCCATGGGCAGCTTGGAGACGGCGGTGCAATTCGGCTGGAAGAAGCTCGATCCGACGCTGCGCTGGCTGGCCGTCCAGGCCACCGGCATGCAGATCGGCTGCTCCTGGTGCGTCGACTACGGCTACTACGAGGGGATGCACCAGGGCATCGACCCGGCCAAGGTCCGCGCGGTCGGCAGCTGGCGTACCAGCGATCTCTTCGAGGAGCGCGAACGCGTCGTCCTCGAGTACGCCGAGACGGCGGCGGGCAGCCCCGCCGAGGTCTCCGACGATCTGGCTTCTCGTATCCGGACACACCTGAGTGACCCGGAGTTCGTGGAGCTCGCCGCCTGGGTCGCACTCGAGAACTTTCGGTCTCGTTTCAACGCGGGGCTCGGCCTCCGCAGCCAGGGCTTCTCGGACAACTGTGAGATCCCGTTGCGGGAGGTCGCCGCAGATGCCGCCGCTCGAAACGAAGTTGCCTGACCTCGAGGCCGACGCGACGGCCTTCGAAGAATGGCGCCCGCTGCTGTTCGGGATTGCCTACCGCATGCTGGGCAGCGCCGCCGACGCGGAGGATGTCGTCCAGGATGCCTCCATCCGTTGGCTGCGGCGGAGCGACCATGCGGTCGAGTCGGCGCGGGCCTACCTCGTCACCATCGTGACCCGCCTCTGTCTCGACCAACTGAGCTCGGCCCGATCCACCCGCGTCACGTACGCCGGGCCGTGGCTGCCCGAGCCGGTCGTGGTCGACGAGGAGGCGGCTGCCGAGCAGGCTGACTCGCTGTCCCTGGCGTTCCTGGTGCTGCTTGAGGAGCTGACGCCTCTCGAACGGGCCGCCTATCTCCTCCACGACATCTTCGGCTACTCCTTCGAGGAAGTGGCCGCATCCCTCGGCCGGTCGCGGGCGGCCTGTCGGCAGCTCGGGTCGCGGGCCCGCACGCGCATTGAGGAGCGCCGGCAGCGTTTTGATGCGGATCTCCGCCAAGGTCGCGCCCTGACGGACCGCTTCCTGGTGGCCTGCGCCACCGGCGACCTGTCCGGGCTCCTCTCCATGTTGTCGGACGACGTCGTGGTCTGGACCGACGGCGGCGGCAAAGTGCGGGCCGCCATGCGTCCGGTGGTCGGCCCCTACCGCAGCTCGAGGTTCTTGCTCAACGTGGCTAAGAAGCTGCACGGCGATCCGCGCGCCATCGTCCTCAACGGGCAGCCGGCCACGGTCTTCGTCGACGGGGACACCGTCGTCGCTACCCTCGTGCTCGACATCATGGACGGGTCCATCGTCGGTGTGCGCTCCGTGACGAATCCCGACAAGCTCGCGCGTCTCAGTGCCCAGTTGCTCGAAAGTCCTCCGAAAGGACGAGTCTGAACGGTCCGAGCTGTGCACCTCGACCAAGACGGACTGCCCGTCTTCTCGGCGCAGACGGCGACGCTCAGGAGTCGAGGGCGCGCCGCCGTATTT
>Ga0307373_10001293_pt1 | contig 46929 bp, 41 predicted proteins | sample OX2MG_FD_202534 | JGI IMG/M metagenome (GOLD analysis project Ga0307373, IMG submission 202534) | Soil microbial communities from Risofladan, Vaasa, Finland - OX-2 | ecosystem: Environmental > Terrestrial > Soil > Coastal area > Acid sulfate soil | place: Finland: Risofladan, Vaasa | collected...
CAGCGCAGGGCGACCCAAGCCGCGGCGAACGAGGGCTTCCACGGGTAGGCACCGCTGTAGCCGATCCAGATTCGCCGGGTGGTGAGGCGGACCTGGGCGGCGATCTTCAGCAGCCGTAGCCGGATCGTGTCGACTTGCGCCGCGGCCCACTCGGTACCCCGCAGTCCCAGCCGTCGCAGGGCGTGAACCAGCACGTAGGCCAGCGAGGAGAAATAGAGCCGAAGCTGATTGGCTCGCATCGTCTCGGTGCTGAGCCGGTCGGCGAACAGGCGGAACTGTTCCTTGATGCGGTTCTCCATCTCGCCACGGCCGCAGTAGAGTCGTTCGTAGAGCTTCTGCGCCGGCCACCGCTCGTTGCCGAGCGAGGTCACCACGAAGCGCGGGTTCTCTCCCTTTTCCAGATACTCGGCCTTGGCTACTACCCGCCGCGACCGCGACCAACTCGACCGAGTGCGGTAGGCAAATTCGGCGAACACGCGGCCTTCCCGGTGCGCCGCTGTTCCCGCTTTGCCGCACTCATCGGGCGGCCGATCTTGCGCCGCAGCCGCGCGCACAGCAGGTGATCGCCGCAGAAGATGTAGAGCGGCAAATAACAGTAGTGATCGTAGTAGCCGTGGAAGAAGCGCCCCTCCTGGTGGCCGTAGAGCGGCGTGTCGGTCGCGTCCAGATCGAGCACGATCTCGCGGGGAGCTTGGCGGTGCGCCTCGAGGAAAATCTCAACCAGCAGTTCATCGAGCGCCTCGTCCGAGTAGCTGATCTTGTGATAGCGATCGGCCGAGGCCGGATGGGCCGGCGTCCGCTCCAGCCGGTTCAGCGTGCTCTTGCCGGCCAGCGGCTCTGTGATCTCCCGCTTGCCCGCCAGCACCGCGAGCAGCGGATCCTTGCGCAGCTCCTCCTGGTCGTTCAGGTCCTCGTAGCCCAGCGCCAACCCGTAAATCCGCTGCGCCAGCATCTGGCCCAGCTCGTGCTCGATCCGGGCTGGATCGCGCCCGTCGGTGAAACAGCGCACCACGCGCCGCAGCAGGCCGATCTTCCGATCCGCCTCCCGCAACAGCAGCGCCCCGCCGTCGCTGGTCAACCGGTCGCCCTCGAACCGCCCCACCACCTGCCGCGAAAAATGCGCTTCAAACTCGAACGCGGACTGGCCACACTCTGTCATGAAAAGGCCGCCTCCTCTCGGCATCGACGCGGCCTTTTCTATCTCCAACTCACGCTTTCTGCCTACTTGTGGTGAGAAATCCGGGTTAGGGCTTCCCGGGAATCCCACTTATATACCACGGCTCCGGAGCGCCAGCCGCGTTGTCTCCTCCGTCGGAGTGACAGCTTTTACGTGTAGCGATGGACGAAGTGTGTCATTCCGAGGGTCCTGGCGCGCCGGGGCGCAGTGCGGGGCAGCCGCGAATCTATTCGAAGCGGACGGGGCCTTCGCGGGTGATGACGGAATGGCGGGCGAACTGTTCGTCGTCGCGATACGGGAAATCGGAACGGTAGTGGCTGCCGCGGCTTTCGTGGCGCGCCAGGGCGCTGCGCGCGACAACGCGCGCCAGCGTCCACATATTGAAGATCTCCCACTCGCGCCGGGAGGAGTTTTCCGGGCATGGCACTTCGGCCCGGTCGAGCTGTTCGATTGCCTGTTCCAGCCCGCGGCCTTCCCGTAGGATTTCCACCTGCTCTCCGAGAATCTGCCGGATGCGGTCGAGGACCGGCTCGCTCACTTCCCCTTGCGGCGCCGACGTGGAAACGGCGGCGGCCGCCGCGAGGGCCGTGGCGTGTGCGTGGTCGTGCGCTTGCCCGTGCGTTTGACGATGTTGCTCGGCTGGCTGTTTGCCGTGCTTCTCGCCGGATTTCGGCTCGTCGTGCGGGCCGCTTTGCGCATTGCCCGCTTCCGGGGTCGAAAGGCCGCGCATGTCCTCGAGCATGGCCTTGCCCGCGCGCGCGCCGAAGACGAGACCTTCGAGCAGGGAATTGCTGGCCAGGCGGTTTGCGCCGTGCACCCCAGTCGAGGCGACTTCGCCGGCGGCGTAAAGACCGGCGAGGGTGGTGCGGCCATACAGATCGGTTTTCAATCCGCCCATCGAGTAATGCGCCGCCGGGCGAACGGGAACCATGTCGGTGGTGATATCGATGCCGTAATGCAGGCAGGTGGCGTAAATACGGGGAAAGCGCTTCTTCACGTACTCGCCGTCCATCGATGTCAGGTCGAGATACACATAGGACGTGCGGGTTCGCTTGATTTCGGAGACGATCGCCCGGCTGACGATGTCGCGCGGGGCCAGCTCGGCCGCTTCGTTATAGCGCGGCATGAAACGCTCGAGCAGGGCGTTGCGCAGGATGGCGCCCTCGCCGCGGAGCGCTTCCGAGAGCAGGAAGGGAGGCGCATTCTTGGCCGAGAGGGCGGTGGGATGGAATTGAATGAACTCCATGTCGGAAAGCGCCGCCCCGGCGCGGAAGCCGATGGCCATGCCGTCCCCGGTCGCCGATGCGGGGTTGGTGGTTTCCGGGTACATCTGGCCGAGACCGCCCGAGGCCAGCAACGCGGCCCGGCAATCGGCGCGGAAGACCTGGCCGCTTTGCTCGTTCAGAACGCGCAAGGAAATCCCCTGGCCGTCTCCCTCGCCGCGCGGTTCGATGGCCATCGTGAAGGAATGCGAGCGGACCTCGATGCGATCGAGGGTATGGACCTTGGCGAGCAGCGCCCGGCCGATTTCCCAGCCGGTGGAATCGCCGTGGGCGTGCAGAACGCGGGAACGGCTGTGGGCGCCTTCGCGGGTGAAGACGAGCTTGGTGCCGCTGCGGTCGAACTGGGTGCCCCAGCCGATCAGTTCCTGGATGTAGTGCGGGCCCTCCTCGACGAGCACGCGGACGGCGTCGGGATTGCATAGGCCGTCGCCGGCGCGGATGGTGTCCTGCTCATGGAGGCTGATTTCATCCTCGTCGCTCAGGGCGACGGCCACCCCGCCTTGCGCCACGGCCGTGGCGCTCTCGCCGACATCGCCCTTGGCGAGCAGCAGTACACGGGCCCCGCGAGCCAACTCGACAGCCGCGCGCAGGCCGGCGACTCCGGCTCCCACTACCGCGTAATCGATACGGATTCTTTCCTGCCGTTGCATGAACGGACGCTGTCCGTAAGAAAAGCCCATGGTAGCACGAAGGGACACAGGCGATGATTTGGTGATGGCTGTGGTAGAGTTTTTCCTTTTGCTAGCCGATGAAACGCTACGCCATTCGATCGTCGGGCGGTGACTACCCGCTGCTATGCGGCCGGGGACTGGTGCGCCGGCGAGGATGGCTCGCCCGCCAGCTTCCCGCCGGCCGCAGCGGCGTTTTCCTTCTCTCCTCCCCGCGCGTCTGGCGGTCCTGTGGGCGCGCCCTGACGGCCGCGCTGGCCCCGGCGCGTCCGGTGCGAATTCTCTTCGACGACCGCGAGGCCGCCAAGAACCTGCCAACGGTCGAGCGGATCGCGCGCGCCCTGGTCCGGGCCGGCGCGGACCGCGGAGCGGTGATCGTCGCCGCGGGCGGCGGCGTGGTGGGAGACGTGGCCGGTTTCGCGGCGGCCAGCTACATGCGGGGCGTGCTGCTGGTCCATGTTCCCACGACGCTGGTCGCGCAGGTGGACAGCTCGATCGGCGGCAAAACGGGCGTGAATTTGCGGGAAGGGAAGAACCTGGTGGGCGCCTTTTATCCGCCGCAGCTGATCGTCACCGATCCGGAAATGCTGGCCACGCTCGAAGACCGCCAGTACCGCTCGGGCCTCTATGAAGTCGTCAAGTACGCCGTGATCGCCGATCCGCTTCTCTTCGACGTGCTTGAGCGGACCATGCCGCGCATCCTGGAGCGCGAAGCGGGGGTGCTCGATTGGGTGGTGGCCCGTTGCGCCCGCATCAAGGCCGAGATCGTCGGCGAGGACGAGCGCGAGTCGGGCTTGCGCCAGATCCTCAATTTCGGACATACGATCGGCCACGCCCTGGAATCGGCCTCCGGCTATCGCGGCCTGTTGCACGGGGAGGCGGTTGGATGGGGCATGCTGGGCGCGGTGGAAATCGCGCGGCGGCTCGAACGGGTGCGCCCGTCCGACGCCACGCGCATCGCGCGCCTGGTCGTGAGCATCGGCCGTTTGCCTCGCCTGACGGTGCGTCCCCCGGCCGTCGCCGCCCGGCTGGCATCGGACAAAAAGGTGCGCCGCGGGCGCGTTCATTGGGTGCTGCCGCGCCGGATCGGCGATATGGAAATCAGCGCGGACGTGGCGCGAGGCGTGGTGAGCGATGTTCTCGGCCGGCTGCTGCAGCTGGAACGCGAAGCGCGAGAGATAGCAAGATCGGCGAAAGTGAAGCCGAGCTGATTCGCCGAGGCCAGCGATGAAGCCGCAGAACGATTCGGTCGCCACGGGTACGCGTCCGGAAGGGGCTCGCGACGAAGCCGAAGCGGCCCGGCGTGTCCGCGAGCTGTTCGGCGCGATTGCCGGCCGCTACGACTTCTTGAATCACCTGCTCTCGTTCTCCTGCGACCGGTGGTGGCGCCGGAGGACGGCCCGCCGTGTGCGCGACATATTCCGCGACGGGGCGCGGGTCCTGGACGTGTGCTGCGGCACCGGCGATCTCGCTTTTGCCTTCGAGCGCGCGGCGGGAAGCGAAACGGCGGAACGCGTGCAGATCTACGGCGCGGATTTCGTCCATCCGATGCTGGTTCGCGCGCGAGAGAAGGCCTCCCCTCGCGCGAGCCGGGTCCGTTTTCTCGCCGCCGACGCCCTCCGCCTGCCGTTTGCCGACGCCACATTCGATCTGGTGGCCGTTGCGTTCGGCTTTCGCAACCTGGCGAGTTACCCGGGCGGAATCGAGGAATTCCGGCGCGTGCTGCGCCCGGGCGGCACGCTCGCGATTCTGGAATTTACCGAGCCATCCGGCCCGATCTTCGGCGCGCTCTACCGTTTGTATTTCAAGAGGATTCTGCCCGCCATCGGCGGCCTGGTTTCCGGCAGCCGTCAGGCGTACGGCTATCTGCCCGCTTCGGTGGCTCGTTTTCCTTCGCCTGAAAATTTGGCAGCGCAACTCCGAGCCGCCGGATTCACCCGTGTCCGCTTCGAGCGCTGGACGGGAGGAATCGTTGCATTGCACTGGGCGGAGCGGCCGAAGGCGGAGGGCTAGCGCGCGTAAGTTCTGGGGGGCGATGGAAGACGGCGCCGCGTTTGGCGAGCAATTGGCGAGAAATTGCCGGGCGGGTGCCGGGCCGGTTCCGATTAACGGGAGATGCCGGCCGCGGATAGATACCAATGGAAAAGCGGGCCGCCGGCGAAAATGAGAAAAATACCCGCGATTCCCAGAAAACTTCCGAACGGCAGTTCGTAATCGCGTCCTTTTCCCAGGCCCCAGACGGCGACCGCTCCGACCACGCTGCCGATGATCGAGCCGAACATGAGCATGACAATGGCTTGCCGCACGCCGAGAAACGCGCCGGCCATGGCCATCATCTTCACGTCGCCCAGGCCCATCCCTTCGCGGCCGCGCAGGCGGAAATAGCCCTCGGCAAAGAGCCACAGCAGTCCTGCGGCGAGGACGGCGCCCAGGGCCGAATCCGAGAGCCTCAGCAGCGGCGTGGCCTCGGCCGGCGGCAGGCGTCCGCCCAGGAGCCACCGCGTAAGGCCATCGACGGCCGGCGCAAAGGGGCTCAGCGCGAGACCCGCCCCGAGGCCGAAATAGTTCACCCGGTTGGGAAGTATCCGCTCGTGGAAATCGGTGAAAATCAGCACCAGCAGAATGGCGCAGAAAAGCGTCCACTTGGCTCCGGCAAGCGTCACGCCGAAGCGGCAATAGCAGCCGAGAAAAAGCGCCCCGGTGAGCAGCTCGACCAGCGGATATTCCGGTGAAATTGGCTTTCCGCACGAGCGGCAGCGGCCCCGCAGCAGCAGGTACCCGATGACGGGAATGTTGTCCCGCGCCCGGATCGGCGTTTGGCAGATGGGGCAGTGCGATCCCGGCGTCACCACCGACTCATGCCGCGGCAGGCGGTGAATACATACATTCAAAAAGCTGCCGAATACGAGCCCGAAAAGGAAAACAAAGGCTTCGATCACGGCTCGACTCTGCCATAAACAAGTGAGGGGGCTCAAGTTCGGGCCTAAAACGGGTTTCCTGGGAGAGCACGCGCCGCCGATGGCCGGCCCCGGGCGCCGGCCCCGGTGCCGGCCATGTTTGCCCGCGGGCTTCCGCTTCAGTTCGCATGCAAAGGATATCGGAGAGAGAATTGCGGCTAGCGGGCCGCCAGCCCGCTCGAACGCCAGGAGACGGTATGAACTGGGGCAGGACACCATGGACGATCGACTTCGTTCCCGAGGCGAGCGCGCTTCCGGCCACTGCCGACTTCGCGGTGGTTGGCGGCGGATTTTCCGGGCTTGCGGCCGCGGCGTGGCTTCGCAGGATCATGCCGGGGCAAAGCGTCGTTCTTCTGGAGGCGTCGAAAATCGGTTCGGGAGCGAGCGGGCGAACCGGCGGCCTGGCCCTGGCGGAAACTGCGGCGGGGCCGCTCGATGATATGGGAGACGCGCTTGCGGGCTATAAGAAGATCCTCGAATGCCTGGCTACCGGCCTCGAGATCGATTTTCCCGGGGTGTACGAAATCGGACGCCAAGGCGGCAGGCGCAACTCGCCGATCATGTGGGAGGACTCGGGCACGTTGCGGGTCATCCAGGAGGTTCCCGGCGGAGGGATCGATGCCGGCCGGGTGGTCAGCGAATTGGCTCGCGCCGCTTCCCGCTTGGGCGTTCTCGTCCTGGAAGCCACGCCAGTCGAAAAAATAGAATTCGGTGCTCCGATCCGCCTGCACACGGCCAAGGGCGTGCTGGATGCCGGCCGGGTATTGCTGGCAACCAACGCCCAATCCGCCGATCTCTCCGGCCTGGCCGAGGATTCGCGGGCGAAATTCACACTCGCCGTTCTGACCGAGCCGTTGCCGGCGGAGGCGATCGCAGCGGCGGGGCTGGCTTCGGGAAAGGCGTTTTATACGGTGGATTTGCCCTATCTCTGGGGCCGTCCGATGCCGGATCGAGCCGTGATTTTCGGCAGCGGCCTGGTGGACGTTGCCGGCGACGCCGACCTCGCCGCGCTGGATATTGCGACCGGAGTCGCCGCCGGCATGTTCGCCGGCCTCGAGCAACGCGTGCGTGGGTTCCATCCCGCGCTGGCGACGGTGCAATTTGTGCGGCGCTGGGGCGGCCCGATTCGCTTCGGCGATTCCTGGCAACTGTTCTTCGACCGGCATCCGCGCTCGCCGGACGCCATCGTCCTGAACGGGCTCGGTGGCGACGGCGTCACACTTTCCGTCTATCTGGGCTGCTGGGCGGCCGAAGCGCTTGCCGGACAACGCGAGCTGCCGCAATGGGGAAAAATTCCACGGCGGGGCTGAAGCCTCAAGCGGTTTGCCCTTTATCGGTGGTACCAGAACGTAGGTAATATCACACTCCCATTTCCCCGTTGCATCCAACCGGTCAAGTGCTAGCATCGCATCCTAAGTGAAGGGCTGCGTCCGGCCGGCGGCTGGTCAAAACCGCCGATGCCGGCGGGCCGGGCAGGCAGAGGCCGCGTCATAGGCCATTGATAGAAGGAGGGTGCTATGAAACGGAGCAGAGTGATAGCGTTTGTGGTCGCGGTCGCATTCGGGCTCGGTGTTTCCGCGATGGCTCAAGGACGAAGCGGGGGTCACACGATGGGTGGCCCGCCGGCCGGGGCTGGACCGGGCATGGGCGGCCAAATGGGACCGGGCATGGGTGGCCCAATGGGCTCGATGGGTCCAGCCGGGCACGGCCAAATGGATCAAACGGGTCAGATGGGTCCACAAGCAACTCAATCGGGCCGCAAATCGGTTTCGGATCTTCTCACGCAGAACACGAAGCTATCTTCGCAGCTGCAATCGATTCTCGGCTCGGACGTGAGTCTGCAGCAAGCCTCGAGCGGATTCAAGAATCTCGGGCTGTTCGTTGCCGCCGTCCACGTTTCGAAGAACCTGAACATCCCGTTCGATCAGCTCTCGGCCGCCATCCAAAAAGACGGCAATTTGGGCAAGGCCATCCGCAGCCTGCAGCCGAATCTCAGCAAGAGCCAGCTGAAGGACTCGGTCAAGACGGCCCATCAGCAGGCCAAACAGGATATCCGCAACTCCAAGGGCTAAACCCGGCTTCGCGATACACGATCACCCCGGATGGACCGGCAGGGGTGTTCGTGTGTCCGCGGGGCTGTTTCAGCGGGTGAAAATCGTCGCTTCCACGTTCATTCCGGGCCGGAGGATGGCCTTGCCGGGCGGGATGGGGTTGAGCACAATTTTGATGGGGATTCGCTGGACTACTTTCACGAAATTGCCCGTGGCGTTTTCCGGCGGGAGCAGGCTCATCCGCGAGCCGGTAGCGCCGGAAATCGACTCCACGCGGCCGGGGAAGGTTTCGTTGTACATATCGACGTGCACCTCGGCGCGCTGGCCGGGACGGACTTTGGCGAGTTGTGTTTCCTTGAAATTCGCCCGTATCCAGACGCCGCTCAGCGGAATGATCGCAAAAAGTGCCTGCCCGGGCTGAACGATCTGACCGACATCGACATTCTTGCCTGTCACAATGCCTTCGGTCGGGGCGACGATGGTCGTATAGCCGAGCTGCAATTTGGCCTCTTCGAGATTTGCCTCCGCTTGGGCCACGCTGGCATGGAATGAGCGCGCGTCGGCCATGCGCATCGGCACTTGCCCCGTATTCGCCGAGGCTTCGGTGAGGTGGGCCTTGGCGAGGGAGACGTTGGCTTGCGCGGCGGCCATGGCCGCCGCCTCGATCTGCACCTGCTGGCGGGCTTCGGCGAGCTGCTCCTGGGCGGCCTTGAGGTCGCTCTCCGCGCTCTGGGCAGCGGCGACAAAGGAATCGTATTGCAGCTCGGAAATTTCCGCCTTCGCAACGAGCGGCTTCATGCGATTCAGGTCGGCCTGGGCTTTGGTGTTTTCCGCCTGCCGTTTGCTCACCTGGGCGCGCGCATAGGACAGCCCGGCGGTCGCGGCCGTCTGATAAGCCAGGCGGGCGCGGCTGGCCTGGGCTTGGGCGGCGCGAATTTCCGCCTGAGCCGCCGCGATGGCGCTTTGCGTGGTGCCGCGGGTGAGCGGCACGTTGACGCGGGCGGCCTGGGCCTGGGCTTGGGCAAGGGTCAGGGCCGCTTCGGCCTGCGCCACCCTGGCCTGATAGTCGCGCGGGTCGATCTTCAGGAGCACCTGTCCGGCGTTCACGTGCTCGTAATCGGTGATCATCACCTGATTGACCGTGCCGAAAATTTTCGAAGAGATGGGCGTGATATTGCCATTGATCTCCGCGTCGTCGGTGGACACCCGGCCGTGGAAGTAGTACCAGGCGCCGGCCGCTGCAAGGATGATGACAGCGGCCGCGCCGATCAGCGCGAAGCGGACGCGCGGCTCGGCCAGGCGGCGGCGTTTCCCCTTCGGCGGTTGGGGATCGGCTTGACCGGCTTCAGGTTCCATCACTTTCGTGCCCATGAGCTTCCTCTCGGTCTATCCATATAGTCGATGAATGCGCTTATTTAGCGTATAGATACTGCATCTGCCCGGTGGCGCGGGCCAGATCCGCGCGGGCGGTATTGTACTGAAACAGCGCGCCGATCTGATTGTCGTTGGCGCGCGCCAAGGCGTCCTGGGCCGTGACCACCTCGATGTTGTCGGCGACGCCGGCTTGAAAGCGGTCGCGGGCCTGGGTCACTTCCTGCTGCGCCAGCGTGACGCCCAGATTCGCCACCGCTACCTCATGGCGGGCCGCGTCGAGCCGCGCCACGGCTGTTTTCACCTGAAGCGCGATCTGATTGACCAGATTCTGCTTTTGCTGCGCCAGCCTGTCCAACGCCAGATTGGCGCTGGCCTGCTGGGCGTGGATGCGGCCGCCGGTGAACAAGGGCACCCGCACGTGGGCTTCGTAGACGTAGGTCGGGATGACGGTCGCGGCGGAAATTCCTTCCTGCAGATACTGGCCCTGAAAATTCAGCGTTGGCAAGCGCTCCTCGCCAGCCGCACGGCGATCGGCCTCCAGGCTCAGCTCCTGCTGGTCGATCGCTTTCAAGTCGGGCCGGTTCTCGATCGCCTGCGCGATGCTTTCCTGCGCGGTGAAGGGCGGGGTTTGGTAGAAACTCAGTTGATCGTTGAGAACGAGCCGGGTGCGCGGGTTGACGTTGAGCAACTGGGCCAGGCCGTAGAGAGACGTTTTCGCGTCGGTCTGCGCCTGAATCAGATTTTGCTGCTCGTTCTGCAGTTCGACGTTGGCGCGCAGCGTGTCGAGTCCGGTTCCCACGCCGCGATGCTGGAGATCGTCGGCCTGCTGATAGAGCGCCTGCGCGAGCCGGACCCGCACCTGCGCCGCGCGAACGTTCGCCGCGGCGCGAAGGCTGTCCAGATATTGCGAAACGACCAGCAGCGTGACCTGTTCCCGCACGTTGTCGCTGTCCGCGGCCGATTGCCGCTGCCGGAAGCGCGATGCCCGCCATTGTTGCCAGAGCGTCAGATCGAAAATCGGCATGGAAAACTGCGTGCCGGCGTCGAACACCTGAAACGGGCCGATATGCTCGGGGAAGCTGGGAAATGGCTTCCCGAAGTTCGCTTCGATATTCGCCCTTTCTGCCCGGTCGCTCACGTCGAGCGAGGCCTGCGGCAGAAGCCTGGAACGGGAGATGTTCGCGTTCTGCTGGCTCTCGGCCAGATCGATCATGCCGATTTGCACTTGCGGGTTCTGCTTCAGCGCCATTATGACGGCATCGTGCAGCGTGAGCTTCAGGATGGGAGCGTCGGCCGGCTGAGCGGGAGGTTTTTGCGCCGCCAAGCGGCCGGAAAAAAGCATGAGGGCGGCGAGCAGGCAGACAATTCCTTTTGCGCCGAACCGCTGCCGGCCCTTGGGCGGCTTGCCTTCCACTTCCTCGACGATGGCCCGCGTCAGGCACCCGGCTGCGATAATCCGCGATCCCGCCCGGCACATCTTCCGCAGAAGCTGTTTCCCGTCTTCATCGATGAAACTGACACCGGCCAGTTCCACTTGCACGTTGGCGGCGCCACGCGCGTCCGCCGCCTGGCTCCAGCTTTGCCCGAGCTCCTGCACCCATGGCCCCGAGAGTCTGCCCTCGACTCGAATCAGCAATTGATTTCCTTCCTGAACTTCCGTCGCTTTCATCATGGCAGTTCCAGGTAGAGACGCTAGGATGTCCAGCAAGTGGGCTTCCTCTTCCCGCCAAATATTCGGCATGTTCATAACCAACTTATTTTTGATGAGCTTGTCTGGCATATGGTCGCATGTTTCGGGCGGGCGAGATGTGACTATGTGCCGTTATTTCGGCAGACCTGCCCGCATGTCGGCTCTTTTACGATGAGGGCCAAATAGGCCTGGGGCCCTGTTTTTGCGCTTAAGAACGGCGAATGCCCAGTTTGCGCATCCGCGATTGGAGGGTGGTTCGTTTCATGCCAAGCCGCGCGGCGGCGCCGGCGGGCCCGGAAATGCGCCAGCGGGTTTCCGAGAGGGTGCGGAGGATGTGCTCGCGTTCCACCTCTTCGAGGGAAGCGGACGGACCGAGACCCGGACGATTGGGCTGGTTTTCGAGTTCCCCGGCGGGAACACGAAGCGTGTTGTCGGGCGATAAGATCACGGCCCGCTCGATCAGGTTTTCGAGTTCGCGGACGTTCCCCGGCCAGGGATAACGCTTCATGGCCTCGATAGCCTCGTTCGGAATGCGCTCTATCTTTTTGTCGGCACGGGCGGCGTGCTTTTGCGTGAAATAACGGGCGAGCAGGGCAATGTCGCCCGTGCGCTCGCGCAGGGGCGGAACGCGGAGCGGAAAAATATTGACGCGGTAATAGAGGTCGGCGCGAAACTGGCCCGCGGCAACCAGCGAAGCCAGATCGCGATTGGTGGCGGCAATCAGACGGACGTCGACGCGCAGGGTCCGGTTCGAACCGATGCGTTCGAATTCGCGTTCCTGGAGGACGCGAAGAAGCTTGGGCTGGAGTTCGAGCGGAACGTCGCCAATCTCGTCGAGGAACAGCGTGCCCTGGTCGGCCAGTTCGAAGCGGCCGATGCGGCGGGCAATCGCCCCGGTGAACGACCCCTTTTCATGCCCGAAAAGCTCCGATTCGAGCAGTCCGGCGGGGATGGCCGAGCAGTTCAGCTTCACGAAAGTGCGCGCCCGGCGCCCGCTGAGCTGGTGAATCAGCCGCGCGAGCAGTTCCTTGCCCGTTCCGGTTTCCCCCAGCAGCAGCACGGTGGATTCGGTGGGGGCCACCTGGCGAATCTGGTCGATGACGCGGCGCCAGGCCGGGCATTCGCCGACGATCTCGTCCAGGCCATGCTCGGCGCGGATTTCATCCTCCAGGTAGAGCTTTTCCTCGGCCAGGCGCTCCTTCTGGCGCTCGATCCGCTGATAGGCGAGGGCGTTTTCCACGGCAATCGCGATCTGCTCGGCCACGCGGGAGAGGAAATCCACGTCCTCCTGCGAGAAGGCGTTTTCGCGAAGGCTGGCGAGATTGAGCGTGCCGAGGGGCCGGCTCAGACCGATGAGCGGCAGGCAGAGCACCGAGCGAAGTCCTTCGGCGTGGGCCGCCTTCAGATCGAGGCGCTCGAGTTCGGCCCGGCCGACAATGACCGGCTGGCGGCGGCGAAGCGCTTCCCCGGCGGGCGTCGAGTCGGCGGGCACGCTCATCTCCTCGCGAATCCATCCCTGACCGCCGGGAAAATCGAGAACTTGCAGGCGCATCTGTCCCGTTTGCGGCTCATAGAGGGACAGGCTGGCGTATTCGCAGTCGAACAGGCGGCGCAGGCTGGTCGAGATGGCGGCAAACAGGTCGCGCAGGTCCAGGCGGGAAACCACGGCGTTCGTGAGTTCGAGCAACGTGCGCAGCCAATCGCGCTCGCGGGCGAGTTGCCGCTGGTAGGAAACGGCCTCTTCCTGGTGCAGGGCGTTATCGACGGCGACGGCGACCTCGCGCGCCACACTCGCCAGAAATTCCAGATCGCACTCGGTCTTCGCGGCTTCACGGGCGGCGGCGAAGGCCATCGCGCCCAGCCGCCGCTGCGCGGTGGTCAGCGGCACCAGGCAGACAAAGCGAATTCCCTGCTCGCGCAGGTAGGGAACCAGGGCCGGAAAGCGGCTCTCCCGATCCAAATCCTCGATCACCAGCGGCTGCTGAGTCTTCCAGACCAAGCCGGCGGGAGACTCATCGACCGGCAGGTCGCTCGGTTGCGCTTTCGTGGGGAGCAGGGTGCGCAGCATGTGCAGTCGCATGCGGTTGCTGGCGGGGTCGTGCAGGATCAGGCTGACGACGTCGAACGGGGCGACCGGTCGCAGCCGCTGCGCCAGGTCTTCGAGCAGGGCCGCCAGGTCGCGATGCAAAAGGATCGCCTGCGACACTTCGACCAGCGCACGCAGCCGGTCGTTTGCCGAGTCGCCGCTTAGGCGCCGGGTCATGTCCCTGTGTCTCTCCCCGAGGGCGGAATAACGGCGGACACGGCTCAGCCGCCGCGCGTGTGCATTTCCAGGTGGGGATCGCGGCGCAGGCTTTCGAGGGGCACAAGCGGCCCGCGCGAACGCGCCTGCTGCCTCTCTTCGGCCCCGCGATCGGTCCTGGCGGCCCAGACCGCCGCCAGCTGTTGCGCGATCTCCTCGTCGGAGGCGCCGCCGCGCAGCGGAGCGCGCAGATCGACGCCGTGCAGGGCGTAGAGGCAGAGATACCAGACGCCGTCGGCGGTCAGGCGGCTGCGGTCGCAGGTGGCGCAAAACGGCGAGGTCACCGAGGCGATGATGCCGAAGCTGCCGCCACCGGGAAGCGCGAAGCGCTCGGCGGGAGCCGATGGATCGCGAACGAGCGGCGCGGGCGGGCCGTAGCGGCTTTCGATCCGCGCGAGAATTTCGGCGCGGGAAACGACCTGGCCGGCCGACCAGAGCGTCGCGCCGCCCACGTCCATGTACTCGATGAAGCGGACCTCGGCCCCGGCGGCGCGGGCGAATTCGATCATCGGGAAAAGCTCGTCGTCGTTGAACCCGCGGATGAGAACGGTATCGAGTTTCAGGCCAGGGAAGCCAGCCGCCCCGGCCGCGCGAATCCCCTCGATGACGCGCTCGTGAAGATCCTGGCGCGTCAGTTCGCGGAAGCGGCGGGGGTCGAGCGTGTCGAGGCTGACGGTAATCCGGGAGAGCCCGGCCCGGCGAAGCGCGGCGGCCGATTCAGCCAGCAAAATACCGTTGGTCGTCAGGGCCAGGTCGCCGATGCGCCCGATGGCCGCCAGCAGCCGGACCAGCTCGGCAATGTCCCGCCGCAGCAGGGGCTCGCCGCCGGTCAGGCGCACTTTGCCTACACCCGCCCCGGCAAAAATGGCCGCCAGCCGGGCGATTTCCTCGTAGCGAAGCAGATCGCCGTGGGGCAGCCAGTGGTAGTCCTTTTCCGGCATGCAGTAGCGGCAGCGCAGGTTGCAGCGGTCGGTGACCGAAACGCGCAACTGGCCGAGCGGCCGGCCGAGGGCGTCGCGAAAGAGAGTCGAGTCGGATGGAGACGGCATAGAAAACGCCTTGCGCTTAGATGGTAGGGGTCTGCCGACGGCGGAGTCAACCCCGGGCGGAGCAAGGACGGGGAGGGGCGCGGCGGGCCGAACCGTCGGTTTGTGCTTGGCGGCTAGGACGAGAGCCGGTCGATTTTAGCCGCCAGGACGAAATCGCTTTCGGTGAGGCCGTCGATCTTGTGGGTCCAGATGGTGATCTCGGCCTTGCCCCAGGCGAGAAAGATGTCGGGATGATGGCCCTGCTCTTCGGCGAGGGCGCCTACTGTATCGACGAAAGCCAGCGCCGTGCGGAAATCAGGGAAGGTAAAGGCACGGGCGATGTGATGCTCGTTGACGATTTTCCACGCGGGCAGTTGCCGGCCCAGATCTTCGAGCGCGGAGCCCTTGAGCGGCGGTACACCCCCGCGACAGGGTACGCAGGTTTTTGTGGCCAGATCCGTCATGGGTTATCCCTCCCGGCAATATTGAGCAAGTGCTCAGCAAATGCTCCGCAAAAGTTCAGCATACGCGCGAACGGGCGGGATGGCGAGGCCTATCCGGCCGCTGGTTTTGCGCTGGGACGCCCCGGCGCGCCCACCGGCTCGCCCGAGCGAACCAGCTCCTCCGGCACGTAGGCGGAGAAGAGTTCGCCGAGTTTGATCGTGACCGGGCCGGGAACGGCGGCAATCGTGTGGCCGGCGATTTCGCCGGCGGCGACAATGTTGCGGTTCGTCGAGGAGATGAACAGTTCGTCGGCGCCGTAGAGGTCCTCGGGCCGCAACACCGCTTCGCGGATCGGGACGCCGGCCCGGGGGCAGATGTCCAGAAGCACCTCGCGAGTGATGCCCGCGAGGCACCCGGAGCTGAGCGGAGGGGTGAGCACCTCGCCCGAGCGGACGGCGAAGATGTTGGCGGCGGTGCATTCGGCGACTTCGCCCCGCTCGTTCAGCAGAACCACCTCGTCGAAGCCGCGCTCATGAGCCTCTTGCAGATTCCAGACGTTGTTGAGCCAGGCGATCGTTTTGACGCCGGAGAGCGGTGAAGCGGCGTGCCGGCAATGCTCGCGCACGTCGAGGCGCACGGACTCGGGGTAGGTCGGCAGCGGCGCGGCGGAGAGGATGATGTCCACTTCCGGGAAGGGTTCGTCGCTATGCCACATGCCGGTGCGGTTCGCGACGATATAGATGCGGACGGCGCTCTCGAGCGCCTGGTTCCGGCGAATCAGTTCGAGAACGTCGGCGTAAATCCGGTCCGGGTCGAAATCGAAGGGGATGTGAATGCGCCGGGCATCGCGCTGCAGGCGGCGCCAGTGGCGGTCGAAGGCGAACGGCTGCCCATGGAAAACGAATCGTGGTGAATAGGCCCCAGCCGTTGATCAGGCCTTCCTGGCCGGGAGAAAGCCGCGCTTGCTCGACCGGCAGGAGCTGACCGTTGCGGGAAACCAGATTATGGATCACTTGCCAACCTCGCCCCGAGCCGTCGGGGCCCGGAGAGAAAGTACTGCGAACAGGACGATCATAGCTCAGCGTGCGCGCCGCGGCGAGGGGAAGCGCAACTCCTGATTCAGAAAAGTACAATTTACGGGAGTGTTCCTTTTGGGATGCGACTGCCGGGTGCTGTTGCGGAATGCCGCGGCGCGACAGATGGCGTCTCGCCAGGGACAATTTCAGGGAACATTTTGAAGAAGAATGACGTCGCAGTAAAATGTCTTTTTCATCGGCGGCGAGTTGATTTTGCCTGCAAGGATCGCCGCCCAGGACAGCAACAAAGGCCATCAAGAGGTTCGGGTTCCACAATCATGAGCCCTGTTTCATTTACATCTGCGCCAGTGGCGAGCGCTTTGGAAAGCGAAACCGAGGCAGACCCGGACTCAGCGGACGGTACGTGTGGCTGCGGCTGTTCGTTTCCCGGACCTGGCGGACTTCGCCCGGCCGGGAGTGCGCCATGCTAGACGCGTCGGCGGCGTTGGCGTTTTTCCTGCAAACGGCGTCTCCGAATATATTTGCTCCGGCATCGGTGCCGGCCGATGAAATCTATCATCTGGCCCTGTTTGTCATCGGGATCACCATAGGGATCTTCGTGGTCGTGGGCGGTCTGCTGGTTTTTGCGGTGATCAAGTTCCGGCGGCGAAAGGACGACAACGGTCGGGAACCCCCGCAGGTTTACGGCAGCACGCAGATCGAGCTGGCCTGGACGGTGCTCCCGGCGCTGATCGTTTTTGTCCTGTTTCTGACCACGGCGCGCGTGATCCACCAGATTGAGGACGCCAAGGCCCCGGCCGGCGCGCTGCAGGTGACGGTGGTGGGCCATCAGTTCTGGTGGGAGTTTCGCTACCCGCAGTATGGGGTGGTGACGGCCAACGAGATTCACGTCCCGGTCAACTCCCCGACGTTTCTGACGCTTTTGTCGGCGGACACGGACCACGCCTTTTGGGTGCCGCAGCTGGCCGGCAAGACCGATCTGATTCCCAACCGCGTGAACCACACCTGGATCGAGCCCTCCCGCGCGGGCGTGTACCTCGGGCAGTGCGCCCTGTTTTGCGGGGTCCAGCATGCCCACATGCTGCTGCGCGTGAAGGTTCAATCGCGCGCCGATTTCGATGCCTGGATTCGCCGGCAGCAACAGCCGGCCGTCAAAGATCCCGCGGTGGCCGCGGGCCGGCAGGTGTTCCAAACGACGGCATGCGTCAATTGCCATACGGTCCGGGGAACGATTGCCGATGGGCGATTCGGCCCCGACCTGACGCACTTGATGAGCCGGGCCACGCTGGGCGCCGGGGTCCTGGCGAACTCGCCGGAAAATCTGCGGCTTTGGATTCAGAATCCGGCCGCCTTCAAGCCGGGCTGCGAAATGCCGGCGATGAGTTTGAATCCGAAGCAGCTGGGCGAGCTGGTCGCTTATCTGGAAACGTTGAAATAAGCGGTGGCGGGGCCGGCCGGCCGTCGGTTGGTCAACGAGGAGGGTAGGGAAGTGGTGTCGCAATCATTGCCGCACGCGGGGCCGCATGCCGGCGCGATCGAGGACCGGCGCCTCGGCGGCGCGGGGTGGCTGGAATGGGTGCACGAGTGGGTGGTCACGGTCGACCACAAGAAGATCGGGCTGATGTACATCGTCTACGCCCTGATCTTCCTGGCCATCGGCGGGGCCGAGGCGACGATAATGCGCATCCAGCTCGCTTTTCCCGAGTCTCACTTCGTTTCGCCCCAGGTTTTCAACGAGCTGTTCACGATGCACGGCACGACCATGGTTTTCTTCATGGGAATGCCCATCCTGTTCGGCTTCGCCAATTATCTGGTGCCGCTGATGATCGGCGCGCGGGACATGGCCTTCCCCCGGCTGAACGCCTTCAGCTTTTGGATGACGGCCTTCGGGGGCCTGCTGCTTTATTTCAGCTTCATCGGCGGGAGCGGCGTGTACGGGGCGGGAAGCGCGCCGAACGTGGGTTGGTGGGCCTACGCGCCGCTGACGGCCAAGGCGTTTTCCCGCGGGCACAGCACCGATTATTGGACCCTGGCCCTGCTGCTTTCCGGCATCGGAAGCATCGGCGCCGGCCTGAATCTGGTCGTGACGATTTTTTGCATGCGCTGCCGCGGGATGACGCTCGCCAAGATGCCCATGCTCGTCTGGTTGAACCTGGTGATGGGAGGAATGGTGCTGGGCGGCATTGGCCCGCTTACGGCGTCGCAATTGATGCTGTGCGTGGACCGCTACCTGGGCGGCCATTTCTTCGATACGCAGGCGGGCGGCTCGGCCATCATGTGGTTTCACTTCTTCTGGATCTTCGGCCACCCGGAGGTTTACATCCTGGTGATTCCCGCCTTCGCGTTCGCCTCGGAAATCATTCCCGTGTTTTCGCGGAAGGCGATTTTCGGCTATCCGGTAATGGTGGCGGCGACGCTGGCGATCGCCTTCCTGAGTTTCAGCGTCTGGGCCCACCACATGTTCGCTACGGGGATGCCCTCCTACGGAAACGCCTTTTTCGTGCTGACGTCGATGGTTATCGGCGTGCCCACCGGGATCAAGATCTTCAACTGGCTGGGAACGATGTGGGGCGGCAAGCTCATCTTTTCGACGGCGATGCTGTTCTGCATCGGGTTCCTGTTCCAGTTCCTGGTCGGCGGTCTGACCGGAATCATGCTGGCGACCGCGCCCTTCGACTGGCAGCTCAACGATTCCTACTTCGTGGTCGGCCATTTCCACTACATGCTCGTCGGCGCGATCATCTTCACGGTTTTCGCGGCCTTCTATTACTGGTATCCGAAATTCACCGGTCGCATGATGGATGAGCGCCTGGGGAAATGGCATTTCTGGCTGATGCTCATCGGTTTCCACATGACGTTCGACCCCATGCACATCACCGGGATTCTCGGCATGCCGCGCCGGATCTATACCTACGAGCCCGGCCGGGGATGGGCCATCTGGAATCTGATCATCACGATCGGCGTGTTCATCCAGATCGTCGCCGTCGGCATTTTCGTCTGGAACCTGATCCGTTCCTATTTCCGGGGAAAGCTGGCCGGCAACGATCCGTGGGACGCCTGGACGCTCGAATGGGCGACCAGCTCGCCGCCCCCTCCCTACAATTTTGCCGTCGAACCGGCCGTGCAGAGCCGGCGGCCTCTCTGGGACCTCAAGCATCCCGACGATCCCGACTGGAAGTACGAATGAGGATTCGATGAGCGCGATTCCCGCCGCCCTGATGCCTCGCGAAGAAGATTGGAAGCTGCCCTCGCGCGGCAAGACGGGCATGCTCTGCCTGATTGCCGCCGAATCGGCGATCTTCACGATCTTCGTGGTGGCCTACATCTATTACATCGGCAAGAGCCTGAGCGGCCCGACCCCGGCGCAGATTCTCCATGTCCCGATCTTCGATACCGTCTGCCTGCTTTCGAGCAGCCTGACCATCCACTGGGCGACCGGCGCTTTGCGGCGAGGCAAATCCAAAGCGTTCCTGCTCTGGTGGGGCGCAACGCTGGCGCTGGGGCTGAAGTTCATCGCCGGGACCGCGGCCGACTGGTACCGGATGATCTATCACGAAGGATTCACCGTGAAGACCAACCTGTTCGGCACAACCTACTACTCGCTGGTTGGCCTGCACGCCTCCCACGTGATCGTGGGCCTGCTGGGGCTTTTACTGGTATTTGTGTTTGCTTTGGCCGGCAAGGTGAAGCCGGAACATGCCGAGCGATGCGAGGTGTTTTCCTACTACTGGCACTTCGTCGATTTCGTCTGGGTGGTGGTTTTCACGGTGGTTTATCTGATTGGGCGATAGAAAACGATGACACACGTTCCAACCAGTCCCGGACCCGAAGCGCAGCAGGTCCCCTCCGGCGCCGCCGAAACGATTTCAATGCCGACGCCGACCGCCTGGCCGGTTGTGCTGGCCTTCGGGCTGACGCTGCTCGCCGCCGGACTGGTGACGACGCTGATGGTGAGCGTTTTCGGGGCGCTGCTGGCCGTGTGCGGAGCGGTGGGCTGGTTTCGGGAAGTCTTGCCCGTGGAAAGCCACGAGCCCGTCCCGGTGCGCGCGGAAACGATCGAGATCAAGACTTCGCGGCGCGAAGTGGAACGAATCGCCGTCGTGCCGGAACTGACGCACCCGAAACTCCCCCTGGAGATCTATCCGATTCGCGCGGGCGTTCTCGGAGGGCTGGTCGGCGGCGTGGCGATGGCCGCCGTGGCCATGGTCTACGGCTTGATTCGGCACGGAAGCGCCTGGTACCCGGTGAACCTGCTCGGCGCGGTGGTCTACTCCCAGCCGGGGCAACTCAGCCCGGCCTTTCTGGCGAATTTCAGCGTGATGCTTTTCGCGGTGGCCTTGCTGATTCACCTGGCCGTATCGCTTCTGGTGGGCCTGCTCTACGGCACGATTCTGCCGATCCTGCCGCGTCGTCCGATCCTGCTGGGCGGTGTGATCGCTCCGCTTCTCTGGTCGGGGATCGTGCACGGGGTCCTCGGGATCATCAATCCGCTGCTCGATCAGCGGATTAGCTGGCCTTGGTTCCTGGCTTCGCAAATCGCCTTCGGGCTTCTGGCGGGAGGGGTGGTGATTCTCCATCCCCGGGTCCGCCTGCGACAGGTTTCACCTCTGGTTGTCCGCGCGGGAATCGAAGGGACGGGACTGCCCGTGCGGCGTCCGGACGAGGACGAAAAGCGATGAGGCGACGGGGAGCCATTTTGGCATTGGCGTTGGCGTTGGCGGCGATGCTTGCCACCGCGGGCTGCAATGGCCTGCCGGGGCGTCCGGGCCCGGTTTCACCGGTTCTGGAAACGGGCCGGGAGACATCCTTCAGCGCGCTCTATTCGCAAAATTGCGCGGCCTGCCACGGCGAAGAGGGACGGGGCGGCGCGGCCATCGCCCTGGCCGACCCTGTCTATCTGGCTATCGCAAGTGACAGCGTGCTGAGCAACGCGATTGCCAGCGGAATTGCGGGCACGCCGATGCCCGCCTTTGCCCAGTCGGCCGGAGGCACGCTCGATCGGCAGCAGGTCGATACGCTTGTGGCGGGAATCCGCCGGTGGGCGCGGCCGAGTGAATTGGCCGGGGTGAAGATGCCGCCGTACGCGGCCGATCTCAAGGGGGACCCGCAGCGCGGCGCCGATGTTTACAAGACGTTCTGCTCCTCGTGCCATGGTCCCGGCGGCCAGGGAGGCACGAAGGCCGGTTCCGTGGCGGATCCTTCCTTTCTGGCTTTAGTCAGCGACCAGGGCCTGCGCACGATCGTGATTATGGGCCGGCCGAGTCTCGGGGCGCCCGATTGGCGTGGCGATGTGCCCGGCCGCCCGATGACGGATCAGGAGATCACGGACGTGGTGAGTTGGCTCGCGGCGCACCGGGTCGCCTATCCCGGCCAGCCGTATCCGGCGCCTGCGGCCAGCGGCGAGGGAGGAACAGAGTGACCGAAACAGAGGGAATCTCACGACGGGCGCTGCTGATGAAGCTGGGCGTCCTGGTGAATGCCGTTGTGGCGGCGGTGGTGGCCGTGCCGGTGGTGGGGTACCTGCTTTCGCCTTTAAGGGGAAAGAATCATTACCTGAAGTGGATCACGATCGGCAAAATCGAGAATTTCCCGGAAGGGCAGACGCGCCTGGGCACTTTCCGCAATCCGTTTCGCAGGCCCTGGGACGGCCAGACCGACGACACGGCCTGCTGGGTGCGGCATATCCAGGGGAATGAATTTCAGGTCTTTGCCATCAATTGCGCCCACCTGGGCTGCCCGGTCCGCTGGTTTCCGCAGTCGAAGCTTTTCATGTGCCCCTGCCACGGCGGCGTCTATTACGCCGACGGCGCCCACGCCGCCGGTCCGCCGCCGCGCGGGCTCTTTCAATACCCGTGGAAAGTGCAAGGGGGGCGATTGATGATCCAGGCCGGCCAGTTGCCGACGCTTTCGACCAAGGCGTGAGGCGCGGGAAAGAAAACCATTCATGAAAGTATTGGCGCACATCCTGGACTGGCTCGACCAGCGGTTGAACTTCGTCAAACCGCTGCGCGAGGTCGCCTTGCACCCGGTTCCGCGCCGGGCGGCGAGCTGGTGGTACGTGTTTGGCAGCGCGGCCCTGGTTCTTTTCATCCTGCAGGTTTTCACCGGCATCCTGTTGGCGCTGGTTTACGTGCCGACCGGCGCGGGCGCATGGAACAGCCTGCAGGTGCTCGATCACAGCGTCCGGTTCGGCTGGTTTCTGCGGGCCATGCACGGTTGGGGCGCCAACTTCATGGTCGCGGTCGTCTTGATTCACATGGTGCAGGTCTTCCTGTTCGGCGCCCACAAATATCCCCGCCAGCTGACCTGGGTGGCCGGCGTATTCCTGCTCCTGCTGACGCTGGGACTGGCATTCACGGGACAGGTGTTGCGCTTCGACCAGGACGCCTACTGGGGTCTGGGCATCGGGGCGTCGATCACGGGGCGCATGCCGGTTGTCGGCCACTGGATGGTGCACCTGATGTTGGGCGGTCCGATCATTGCCAGTTCGACGCTCAGCCGCTTTTTCGATCTTCACGTCTTTATCCTTCCCGGGCTCATTGGCGCCTTCATCGGGCTGCATCTGCTCCTGGTGCTGAAGCTGGGAATCAACGAATGGCCGATGCCCGGTCGCCTGGTCCACCGGGAGACTTATCTGCAGGAATATCAGGAGCTGCTGCATACGGACGGCGTCCCGTTCGTTCCCGACGCGATCTGGAAGGATCTGTTGTTCGCGGCGGGCCTCGTGCTGGCCGTGGCGTTTTGCGCGGCCGTTTTTGGTCCCTTCGGCCCCGGCGGGGTTCCCAATCCGACGCTCATCCACACCGCTCCGCGGCCCGACTTTTTCTTTCTGTGGCTTTTTGCCCTGCTGGCCCTGCTTCCGCCGCAGATGGAGACGCCGGTATTGCTGATCGGGCCGGTGGTGGTGATTGGCGCGTTGTTGGTGCTGCCCTTTCTGGCGGGCGAAGGCGAGAAGAGTTGGCGCCGGCGGCCGGTTGCCGTGCTATCGGTGATGCTGATCGCGGTCTGCTTTGGCGCGCTGACGCATCTGGCCGACACCGCGCCGTGGTCGCCGGTGATGAACGCCTGGAGCAGCGCCCCGGTGCCCGCGCCGGACCTCAAGGGAAGGACTCCGCTCGAACTCGAGGGGGCGCTCGTATTTCAGGACAAGCAGTGCCGGAACTGCCATTCCCTGGGGAATGTCGGCGGCCACCGCGGCCCCGCGCTCGACGACGTGGCGACGCGCCTGACCGAGGATCAATTGATCCGCCAGGTGCTCCAGGGAGGCGGCAATATGCCCGCGTACGGGAAAAATTTGTCGCCGGCCGAGGTGACGGCCCTGGTGTCGTTCCTCGAGACGCTGCACCCGGCCGGACAGCCTCCCGCAGAAGTTGCTGCCCAAAAAGTCGAAAAGAATATAGAATCGCGTCGCCACGGAAGCCAGCTTCCGTAAGTCAGAAAGAAGCGCGGTGCCAGCAAGCCCAGCAAATCTCGCGGGTCCTTGGGCAGCACCTGTTGCCTTGACTGCTATTTTAGTCTGCGTCCTGGCGCTCTATGGGCGTGGATGGTACCTGTTGGCCCGGGAAGCGCCGGGCCGCGTGCCCGCCTGGTGCTTCGGTTCCTTTCTGGCGGGACTGGTGGCCATCTGGATCTCCTGGACCGCCTGGCTGGCCACCCTCACCCATTACCTCCTGATCGCGCACATGGTGCAGCACCTGCTCCTGGCCCTGGCCGCGCCACCCCTGTTGCTTTTGGGCTGCCCGGGGCTGGCATTTGCGCGAGCACTCGGGCGCCGGCCGGGACGGGAGTCCGGCGAAATCCTTCCGTCGCCTGGTTCGTCCTGGACGGGGCGGCTCGGATCGTTCCTCACCCACCCGATTGTGGCCGGTATCCTGATGGTGGCGATCACGATCGCTTGGCACATTCCGGCGACATTCAATCTCGCCATGCATTCGCCCGCGTTGCACACGCTCGAAAACGCCACCTTCCTCGGCAGCGGCGTGCTGTTCTGGTGGCCGGTGATCTTGCCCTGGCCGTCGACGCAACATTGGCCGCGTTGGGCCATTCCGCTGTATCTGCTGGGCGCCGATATGCCGGTTTCGGTTCTTTCGGCTTATCTGGCCTTTTGCGGACGCGTCATCTATCCGGCCTACCTTACCGTGCCGCGCCTGTTTCCCATTTCCGCGCTGAACGATCAGGTGGCGGCGGCCATGCTGATGTGGGTGGCGATGCTGCTGGTTTTTCTGGCCGCGGCGGTTGCCGTGATCCTGGAAGTGCTCGACCCCTCCTGGGGGCATAGTCTGGAGGTCGAGGAAGCCTTACGGCGAAGTGCCATCGGGCAGGGTGCGGACCGGGCCGCGCAGCGTGGAGAGCGAAGGCCGGGCCTGAACCAAACGCCGGCCCTCTGAAGACGGGGCGAAGGAAATTCGCTCCCTCAGACCTTTTCCGGCGCGGGCAGGGATTTGCGAATCGCGTCGAGAATGCCGTTGACGAACGGGCCGGCGGCGGATTCGGAATATGTCCTGACCAGCTCGATCGCCTCGTTGATGACGACTTTTGCCGGGTTCTCGCCCGCCAGCAGTTCGTAAACCGCCAGACGAAGGATGTTGCGGTCTATCGCGGCCAAGCGCTCGACGCGCCAGTTTTGCGCGTGCTGGGCAATCAGGCGGTCGGCTTCGGCCGAGCCGGCGACGGTGCCTTCGAGCAGCTTGTTCGCGAAACTCTTGGTATCCGGCGCCCCGCGCGCTGTTTTCCAAAAAGACGCTTCGACGCGAGCCGGCTCGACGCCTGTCATCTCCCATTGATAAAGCATCTGGAGCGCGCATTCCCGGGCCTTATGCCGCAAGGCCATGTCAGCGGGTGCGGCGAGAGGAGGGGCGCCGGGGTGAGGGGGATTTGGCTGGGGAAAGTTTGCGGGCCAGATTGGCCATTTCGACGGCCGAGAGCCCGGCTTCGGCCCCCTTGTTTCCGCCCTTGAGGCCGGAGCGGTCGACGGCCTGTTCCAGGCTGTCGCAGGTGAGAACGCAGAAAATCATTGGCACTCCGGTATCGAGCTGCGCGAGTTGAACCCCGCGGGCGGTTTCGCTGGCGACGTACTCGAAATGCTGGGTGTCGCCGCGGAGAATGCAGCCGATGCAAACGATCGCGTCGGAGCGGCCCGAGGCCGCCAGCTTTTTCGCGGCCAGCGGAATTTCGAAGGAGCCAGGCACGCGGACGAGTTCAATCTGGCCCGATTCGGCGCCGGCTCGGGCGAGCGAATCGAGCGCCCCGGCGAGCAGCCGTTCGGTGATGAAGCTGTTGAAACGGCTGACGACGATGCCGAAACGCAGCCCTTCGGCCGTCCAGTCGCCGCGAATCTGCGCGGGTCGAAGTTTGTCGGACATGAACCTCGCTCTTGCGGCTCGCGGCTGGTTCTTTGCGAGCCATTGGAAAGTTTACCGGTTTTTGAACCGCGGCGGGCGCTTTTCGAGAAACGCGCGCGTTCCTTCCCGCATATCTTCGGTGGCGCAGAGCAGACCGAAAAGGGTCGATTCGAGGAATAAACCCTCCTCGAGCGGCATGTCGAGGCCCCGGCCGATGGCTTCGAGCGAATATTTCACGGCCAGGGGCGCATTGGCGATGATTTTTGCCGCCAGGGCCTCGGCCGCGGCCAGCAGTTCGCCGGGCTCGACCAGCTGATTCACCAGGCCGACGCGCAGCGCTTCCTCGGCCGAAATCATCTCTCCCGTGAGCACCATTTGGCTGGCCACGCCGCGTCCGCACAGGCGCGAGAGGCGCTGCGTGCCGCCGTAGCCGGGCAGGATGCCGAGCTTGACTTCGGGCAGGCCGAAGCGCGCGGTTTGGCTCGCGATGCGGAGCGTCGCGGCCAGGGCCAATTCGCAGCCGCCGCCGAGCGCGTAGCCGTTGACCGCGGCGATGGACGGCTTGCCCAGGCGTTCCAGGCGCCCGAAGACGCCCTGCCCGTAAAGTGAAAATTCGTGGCCTTCGGTCGCGCTTTGCCGGGCGAGCTCGTTGATATCGGCGCCGGCGACGAAGGCTTTCTCGCCCGCGCCGGTGAGGATGAGCGCGCGAGCGGTTTCGTCCCGAGAAACCTCGCCGAGGCAGGCGTCAATCTCTTCCAGGGTTTTACGGCTGAGCGCGTTGAGCACCTGCGGCCGATGGACGGTGATTCGCGCAATCCTGCCCTTCACTTCGTAAATCAGATTTTCATAGGTCATCGAGAGCACTCCGGCAGCGTTTCGACATTCATCCGGGAGATTTCAGGCGTCGCTCCCATGGAGAGTATGCCTCGCTCGAACGGGTGATTCGTCGAAAAAGACCGCTGTTTATCGGCGATCGTACTCCAGGTTCGCGGAAAACCGGGCGCAAACCGGATCGCGGTAGCGCCATCTATCCCGCTTTACGCATGGGGATGTTCGCCGCTTGCCAGCTCCTGGGCGACGGCGACGATGCGGGCCGGTTGCGGCATGAACGCCTGCTCGAGCGCATAGCTGGAGGGGGGAGGCGCATCGGGGCCCGTCACGCGGACGACCGGCGCCTTGAGCGAGGCAAACGCCTGCTCGGCGACGATGGCCGCCACTTCCGCGCCAACCCCGCACATGCGGCTGGCCTCGTGCACGACGACGACGCGGCCGGTCTTGCGCGCGGAGGCCAGAATCGTCGATTCGTCGAGCGGCTTGAGCGTTCGCAGGTCGATCACTTCGGCCGAGATTCCCTTCGCCGCCAATTCCTCGGCGGCCTGCAAACAGGTGTGCACCATCTTGGCGTAGGAAACGATCGTCAGGTCGGTGCCCGGCCGCCGGATTCTGGCGCTGCCGAGCGGAACCAGATGCTCGCTTCCGGGAACCTCGCCCGCCTGGTACCCGAGCACCATATCGGTGAAGAAAAGAACCGGATTGTCGTCGCGGATCGCGGATTTGAGCAGCCCCTTGAAATCGTCGGCCGTCGAAGGCATGACGACCTTGAGTCCCGGCGTGTGCACGAACCAGGATTCGAGGTTGTGATTGTGCTGCGCGCCGACGGTCCAGCCGCAGCCGGTCAGCGCCATCACGACCATCGGAAATGAGAACTGTCCGCCGGAAATGTACCGAAGCTTGGCCGCGCTGTTGACGATCTGATCCATCGCGTAGCAGATGAACGGCTCAAAGAGCAGGTCGATGATGGGGCGCAGCCCGGTGGCCGCGGCGCCGGCCGCGGTCCCGGCGATGATGGCCTCGGCCAGGGGGGTGTTTCGCACGCGGGCCTTGCCAAACTCGGCGACAAGTTCCTGGCGCTTGGTGGCGACGCCTTCGCCGAACATCACGACGCGGGAATCTCTCCGCATCTCCTCGGCGAGCGCTTCTGCGATGGCTTGATTGACGATCATTTGTGGCATTGGCTTGGTCCTCACGCGTAAACGTCGGTTGTCAGCTCGGCGGCATCCGGAAACGGCGAATTTTGCGCAAACTCGACGGCTTTGGCCACCGTTGCGTGCACCCGTTTCTGCATGGCGTCGATGTCGGCCGCCGAAATGGTTCCCTCGCCGAGCATCTTGTTCTTCAGGTGGCCGATCGGGTCTTTCGCGACCCAGGCGGCGAGCTCTTTCGGGTCCACGTAATTCTGATCGTCGGGCTCGTAGTGGCCGCGCTGCCGGTAGGTATATGTTTCCAGCAGGATCGGCTTTCGCGTTTGCCGAATTTTGCGGATGGCCCGGGAGGCGGCCTGGTGCACGGCCTGGACGTCGTTGCCGTCCACGGTCAACCCTTCGATGCCGTATCCCGCGGCCCGCGAGCTGATCTGGTCGATGAGCATGGTTTCGTCGCGACGCACGAACGCCTGCCATTGGTTGTTTTCGCAAACATAGAGGACCGGCAGGTTCCACACGGCGGCCAGATTGACCGACTCGTGGAAGATGCCCTCGCAGGCGGCGCCGTCGCCAAAAAAGCAGGCCACAACGGCGTCGCCGCCCAGCAGGGAAAGCGACAAGGCGGCGCCGGTGGCCAGCGACAGCTCGCCGCCGACAATCGTCGAGGTCAGGATGACGCCCAGCTCCTTGACGGAAACATGGAGGCTGCCGCTCTTGCCCTTGCAGTATCCGGTGCTTCTTCCCATGATTTCGGCCAGAATGCGGCCGGGGTCGGCGCCGCGCGCGAGCAGATGGCCCGAGCTGCGGTGATTGGTCAGAATCAGATCGTTCGGACCGAGCGCGGCGACCACGCCGACCGCCGCGGCCTCCTGTCCCACCGACGTGCAGGTTCCCGGGGCGCTGCCCGCCGCCTGTAAGGCGCAGTTGTTTTCCTCGAAAGCGCGAATCAGCATCATGCGTTCGAGCATGGCGCTGGGGCTGGTCAGCGTGTCCGGTTCAGGCATATTCACCCTCGATCTGCGGAGGCTTTCCGCCTCGGATTTTTAGGATTGCGTCCCGGTTATCATGTACGCGCATTTATAAAATATACAACTAACTATGGAATGAGCCAGTCAGCCCCAGTCCGGGAATGTGGACGAACTTTCCCTTTGGACTTCCCAGCCGCCCCACGGGAGCCTCTGGCCGGCGCCCCTCCCCTGCCGGCCGGTTCACTTGTCAACCATCGCATCCACGGTATAGGTTCACATGGAACGCTGCGCGCGGGTTCGTAGCCCGCCTGCGGCGCGCCATTTATCTCTAATTCTAGGAGTCCGCCATGCAGAGCCGTATTGTCGGCACCACCATGCCGGTATTGGAAGTCACGCTCGACCCGAACGAGTCGGTTATTTCCGAAGCGGGAGAGCTTTCCTGGATGACCAGTTCCATTCAGATGACCACCCACACCCAGTATGCCGGGGGCGGCGGGATCATGGGCGTCATCAAACGCGTGGCCGGCGGCGGGTCCCTGTTCATGACCGGGTACCAGGCCGTCGGCGCTCCGGGAACGGTTTCCTTCGCCACAAAGCTGCCCGGTCATATCCTGCCAATGGAAGTGGACGCGAGCCACGAATATATGATTCACCGGCACGGCTTCCTGTGCGGGATGCCGCAGATTCAGATCAGCGTCGGCTTCCAGCAATCGCTGGGGGCGGGGGTTTTCGGCGGCGACGGGTTTCTTTTGCAGCGCGTCAGCGGTAGCGGAACCGCATGGATCGAGCTTTCGGGCGAGCTGGTGGCGAAGGACCTGGGGCCGGGCGAAACCCTGTTCGTGCATCCCGGCCACGTGGGGGCGTTCCAGTCGGGCGTTTCCTTTCAGATCACCACCGTGCCGGGGATCAAGAATATGATTTTTGGCGCTAACGGAATGTTTCTCGCGGCGCTCACCGGGCCGGGGCGAATCTGGCTGCAAACCCTGCCCATTTCCCGTCTGGCGCAGGAGATCATGGAGTACATGCCCGCGCAAAATCAGCAGGCGGTCGAGGGAGGCGTCGTCGGCGGCATCATGGGTTCCATCCTCGGCGGCATGCAGCAATAAGCCGCCCGGGGGTCGTAGCTGAAGCTCCGACATAAAGCGCAGGCGGGAGGAATCTCTCCGGTCATCATCATGTTTCCTGCCCTTCGCAGGCCCAAACTTGTGGCGGGGGCCCACGCGCATGCTTGATTTCCCCTCCAAGGCATGGAAGCCTTGGCGCAGTCACACATGAGCCAGTCGCATCCGTATCGATCTTTGACCGGCCTCTGCCTTCTATTGGCCGCCGCGGCGCCCGCCCTGTACTTTGGCACCCAGGTCGTAGCCGCGCCGTTCTATCCCGGATACAGCTTTTCCCATTTGTCGGCCAGCATGCTGGGCACTCGCTTCTCGCATCACCCGGCGATCTTCAATGTGGGAGAGATGCTGACGGGCCTGGCCGCGCTGGGCGGAGCTTTCGGGCTCTACCTGTGCTTTCGCGTCAAAACGCATCGTCTGCTCGCCGGGCTGATTGGCTTTTCCGTCGCGTCCACCGGCGTCATGTGCCTGAAGGCCGGCCTGTTCCCCATGCCCGATTCCCGCCATAATTCCTGGGGACTGCTCTTCGACTTCATAATTCTGATACCGTTTTTGATGCTGGCCGGGCTCTTGAAAGCGAGCCGTAGCGCCGGTTTGCGAATCTATCTCGCAGTCTCGGTCGCGTTCCTGCTTCTTCTGATTCCGCTGTCCCCCTGGCTTGGGCGCGGCACCCTCCAACGGCTGATTGCCGTGGCAACGAATGTTCCCATCGGAGTTGTTGGTTTTTCCTTCTGGCGGGAACTGCGTCGCGCCTGGCGGGGCGAGCCGGCTCCCCGAGTGCCGGCAACGCCGTGGTGAGGCGATAGGCCGGGATTCCTCGGGCCCCGGCGCGGCGGGACTTTCGGAATCACAAGGCATTGTTTGGGTTTGGGTTTGGACTTGGGTTTGGGTTTGGCGCGCACCTTTGCTACACAACTGCCTGGCGCGCCACGCTCCAGCGCCGCTACATGGGCGCTGCCGGCCCGAATCCAGCGAGTTAGATGCCAGCTTCCTTGAAGCCTCGGCCGAGATCCTCGGCAGTCATCACCGGCGTAAGGTAAAAATCTGCGCCAAGTCTTGCGATGATCGGCTCGACCACCCCGGGCAATTGCGACGAGTCTTGCATGTCGAAAACCATGACGGCCGTGCGTTTGCCATCTTCGGGGAAGAAATAGGCCGCCTCCGTCTTGAGCGTCTTCATGGTGTTTTCGATCGTCTGTTTCATTGCCCCGCTCTTGATGGCTTCGCTTCCTTTATCGGCAGGAATAGTGATCTTCAGCAGCATCCGCATGGTGGTTCTCCTTCGACCAGGATTTAGGTTGTGATTCCAAAGATTGGCACAGTTATACACCCGGAGTTCTTCGCGGACACCCAAATTGTTCCCCGTCCCGGCCCTTCCCGTTTCCGCCAGCCGCCACGCGCAGCAGCAATCCCCCCTCGTATCGGGTCGGCTGCGGCACGTCGTCGATCACGATCACGTCTGGCGAGTCGAACCCGAGAATCCTCGCCGCTTTCATCGTTGTCCCTTCCCATTGCGCACTTCGGTCATGCCGCGTCCGTATGATAATGCTGCCGATCCCAAGCCTCCGGTTGGCCTCTTGAGAGGAAAGGCTCCGGGGCTACCTAGCACCGCCATGCTGTTAGCCCGCTTTTGTGCCATTCTGACCACCGCCCTGCGGTTCGGGGCTTGGGGGGGCTGCAAAAAGGGAAGTGGATGAAAACGCTTGTATGTGTATAAAGTTATTCTCGGCGGGCAGGCCGGCACGCGGGTTTTGAACGCACGACCAGGGCGGCGCGGAGCCAGGGGAGGGCCCCCAACGTCGGTCACGGGGCCACTAATCCGCCTTGCCCTGAACCATTTCGAGAGCGTCCCTGTAGAGGAAGGGAACCCAGTACTCGGGCTGGTCGTGTGGGTCCCGGCGTTCGAAGAAGAAGCCGACCTCGACCAGCGAGTCCGCGAGCGACCGAGTTGCGTCCTGCTCCAGGCCCCAGACCTTCGCTAGGGTTTCCAGCACCTGCAGGGTCTTCCCTCCCCGGAGTTTTTCGATCGCATCCCTGAGCTCCGGGTGCTCAGCGTATAGCGTCTGCGTAAGCCGGACAGACGATACCTCTGGGAGCGCGTCCCTGAAGGCGGGCCGTGCAAAGAGGGGCTCGCCCTCCGGTTCCGGCTCCCCTAGCTCGTATCGACGCATCTGTTGGGCTCTCAGCGAGTTCAGAAAGTGGATAAGTTCCCTGGGGGCATTTTGCTGAGTTCCATCGCGCGTGCGGCCAAGCATCCAATCGAGGGTGTTGGGCTTGTTTGGCCCCACCTCCACTTGGTTAGGAAAGAGGCGGAAGAAGAATTCTTCCTGTGCATTTGCTGCAGCAAGAATGGTTTCCGGGTCGACGTTGTACTCCCTGAGTAGCGCGTTATTATGCAAGGCTCGACGAACGATCAGGTTTAAGAGCGACGACCGGTTCCAGGAGATTGTCACGTGGCGAGTGATATGGCTCGCCTCGCGAAAACCGTCCCGGGTAATGCGATTCCATATGTCGGACCGCAGAAAGATCTTCAGCTGAATCTTTTCCAGTGCCAGCAGGTCGAGGTAGACGCGGAATAGGGCTCTCAGCGCGTTTTGCTCAAGCTCCGGGTTGTCAGCGAACGCAACGTCAAGCCGGTCGAGTAGGATCCAAACCGTAAGGCCGGAGTTTCGCCGGAGCGCCTGGTCCGCCAACGCCAGCAAGGCGTCCACCGACTGAACGCCAGCGGCCCTCGCCTCGCTTGTTGGTTCCGCGAATACGATCCGTCCCGTGAAGCCTCTTGGCAGTTGGGTCATCGGGTCTAGGTGAACAGAGCCTTCGACCGCCGTCGGCCGTAATAACCGCTTTACGTAGTCGAAAACTGACCGAATCAGCCCCTGCAGGGACTGATTGCCCCTCCTGAGGCCCTCGGCCGTGAGTGCCTCCTGTAGATGTGCCCCCTCCTCGCCGCTGATCCCGTACTCGACGAAGGCTGCCGCAAGCAGGCAGAGGAAGTAGAGCTTCCATAGGTTGATGAACTCCCTTTCGGACGCAGGTGGGTCAGTCATCAGGTCGCGAAAGGCGGGGGTGCCGCGGGGGTTTTCGCCCGGTACGAGAACAATGTTTCTGTCGAACAGTTGGTTGGTGCGAGCCACCAACAGCGAATAGAGCGCGCTTTTGCCCGAGCCTTTAGGCCCGTAGATGACGTCGACCCCTCCTCCAAAGACGCGCCGCCAGTTATCGGTTTCGACGAAGTAGGCGGCTAGGGCATCACCCTCGTCCTCTGCTATTCGTTGTCCGAACTCGACGTCCGCTAAGATTTCTTGTTTCGACATCATCAGAAAGGCCCGGGAGACGGGATACAGCCATTTGCGGCGGGCGCGCCCCAAAGATGCGGGCCGCGCTGCCACGGATCAATGCTACGGCCGCCACGATTGTAGTTCCCGCTGTCCCCCGGGGCAACCAGTCGTCGAGTCACTTACCTCCTGTCGCGACTGTCGCCCGGGGAGACGGCTGCAACACTCCCTCCTTCCGCGTTGCATTGTCGGGGGTTGGCGTTGGCCGCAGGCGGGGATTTATGGCACACTCGGTTGCGATAGCCGGAAAACATGGATCCCCAGTACATCCGCAATTTCTGTATCATCGCGCATATCGATCACGGTAAATCGACGCTTGCCGACCGCCTGCTCGAACTCACGGGCACGCTGACCCAGCGCGAAATGACGGCCCAGGTGCTCGATTCGATGGACCTCGAGCGGGAGCGGGGAATCACGATCAAGGCGAAAACGGTTCGCCTCCTGTATCACGCGAAAGACGGTCACGATTACCGGCTGAACCTGATCGATACACCCGGCCACGTCGATTTCTCCTACGAGGTTTCCCGCGCGCTTTCCGCCTGCGAAGGGGCCGTGCTGGTGGTGGACGCCAGCCAGGGCGTCGAGGCGCAAACCGTCGCCAACGCGTTCCTCGCCTCGCAGCACAATCTGACGATTATTCCGGTCCTCAATAAAGTCGACTTGCCCGCGGCGCAGCCCGAACAGGTGAAGCAGCAGATGGAGTCGGTGCTGGCCATCCCCGCCGAGGAAGCGCTTGAAATCAGCGCGAAAACCGGTGTGGGTGTGCCGGAAGTGCTCGAAGCGGTGGTCGCTCGAATCCCGCCGCCGGTGGGCTCGGCCGAGGACCCGCTGCAGGCGCTGATTTTCGATTCCTGGTTCGACGCCTACCGCGGGGCGATCGTGCTCGTGCGGGTCAAGCAGGGCCGGATGAAAAAGGGAATGAAGATCCGGATGTGCGGGGCCGGGCTGGATACCGATATCGAAGAGATTGGAACGCTCGTTCCCAAGCCCGTGGCGCTCGCCGAGCTGGAAGCGGGCGACGTCGGCTACGTGATCGGCAATATCAAGCGCGTGGCCGACGCCCGCGTCGGCGATACGATCGTCGATGCGGCGCGGCCCGCCCCGCCGCTCGAAGGCTTCGAGGCGATCAAGCCGATGGTTTTCGCCGGCCTGTTCCCGGTCAACGCGACCGACTACGAAAACCTGCGCGACGCCCTCGGCAAGCTGCAACTGAACGATTCCGCCATGTTTTACGAGCCGGAAAATTCCGTGGCGCTCGGTTTCGGTTTTCGCTGCGGGTTTCTCGGCCTGCTGCACATGGACATCGTGCAGGAGCGGCTCGAGCGGGAATTCAACCTCGACCTGATCACCACGGCGCCGAGCGTTCGCTACCGGATCACGCGGCGCAATGGGGAAACCGTCGAGGTGGACAATCCCACGAAATTCCCTTCGCCGGCCGAGATCGACCGGATCGCCGAGCCGATGCTGCGCGCGGTCATCATCACGTCGGATGAATCGGTCGGCGGCGTCTTGCAGCTGTGCGAGGAAAAGCGCGGGGTGCAGAAAAACATCGAATATCTTTCGCCGACCCGCGTGATGCTCACCTACGAGCTGCCGCTCAACGAAATTGTGCTCGATTTCTACGACCGGCTGAAGAGCGTTTCCCGCGGCTACGCCTCGCTCGATTATCAGCTGGCCGGCTACCGCGACGCGGATCTGGTGAAGATGGACATCCTGATCGGCGGCGAGCCCGTGGACGCGCTCACGATGGTCTGTCACCGCGAGCAGGCGTTCGAGCGCGGCCGGGAACTGGTGAGCCGGCTGAGGAAACTGATTCCCCGGCAGATGTTCGAAGTGCCGCTGCAGGCGGCGATCGGCAGCCGCGTGATTGCGCGGGAAAATATCGCCGCCATGCGCAAGAACGTCCTGGCGAAATGCTACGGCGGCGACGTCTCGCGCAAGCGCAAGCTGCTCGAAAAACAGAAGGAAGGGAAGAAGAGGATGAAGCGCGTCGGCCGCGTCGATATTCCGCAGGAAGCCTTTCTGGCCGTGCTGCGCGTCGGCAGCGGCGGGGACGAGTAAAAGAGCTTCCCGCCCGAACGAACCCCTTCAGACGGTTATCCCGAGTGAGGCGAGGAACGAGCACGCGGGCACAGCCCTGTACCGCCCGTAAGCTTCGCACCGCCCTATTCCATTGGGCAGTCCGGTACGTCAATCTGATAATCGCCGTGGTCGGCCGGGTAGCCCTAATGGAATAACATGCGCGACAGCCGCGTAGGATACATTGCTTCCAGCGGGGGCGTTAGGGAGCAAGATGCCGGCCGATATAGGGCAACTCATCCTCGACAAAATGGATAAAATCCTTCGCCTGCTAGCGGTCTTAGCTACGAAGGATATGAAACAGCGCGAGCAAATTGCCCTGCTCGATCAGGCGGGGCTCAGGCCGAAGGACATCGCGGACCCGTTGGGCACCAGCGGCAACACCGTACGCGTCGAACTCGGTGCCATTCGGAAGCGTGACACCGGCGTGCGATCGAGGCGCTCACGCGCCTCCAGAGGCTGAAACGCAGGGAGGACGCCGAAGTGCGAAAGGAAAAACAAGGTTCGGAAAAGCACCCCGCCGTAGAACTCCTGAAGGACCTGTTCATCGTCGAACTGGCGAAGGCCGGAGTCCCGCAGTCCAAGATACGGAACATCGTCGGCCTTGAGATGTCCCGCGTAAGCCGCATTGCGAGGTACTTCAAGCGGGGGACTGCAGATAACGGCCGAACGTGATGTGCCGCCACAGGATCCCCGCCGAGAGGAGATGAGCACACCTCATGCCCAAGCCGAAGAATGACGAAAGCCTTGTAAAGGAGCTAAAGCGGATCAGGAATCTGCTTATCCTACTCGCCCTGAAGGCCGGAGCCATGTCGGAGGAGGTCGACTACGCTACCGACATGGGGGCGGCCACGCCGATGGGGATGAGCGCGACCACGGCGCCCTATGGCAGCTTCGAGCGGCCTTTCAATCTTCCGTTTCTGGCTGAGTCCTCCGGCGCCGTCTATGTGGCGCGCTGGACCGCCTTTCACGTCCGGCACATTGCCCATTCCATGGCGGAAGCGCTGCGGAAGAAGGGCTTCTCCTTCATCGAAATCCTGGCCCCTTGCCCCACGCTCTATCTGAGGCGGAACAAGCTCGGCGACGGACTCGACACGATGCGTTACTACAAGCAGCACAGCGTTATCAAGAACGGCGCGAGCACGCGCGACCTGGATTTGGATGTTCAGGGAGAGATCGTCGTCGGGAAATTCGTGGATACCGAACGGCCTACGCTGCAGCAGGCCATGGATCAGCGGTACCGTCAAATGCTCAAGGACCGTTATAACGGATGGAGACAACCGTGACGGCGCGGCATGAGATTCGCATTGCCGGCTTCGGGGGCCAAGGCGTGATCCTGGCCGGGATGGTGATTGGCCGGGCCGCCACTATTTTTGACGGCATGCACGTCACGCTGACGCAGAGCTTTGGCCCGGAAGCGCGCGGCAGCGCCGCCAGCGCGGCCTTGATCGTATCTCCCGAGCCCGTTCTTTATCCTTACCTGACCCATTTGGACGTTCTGGTCGCCATGTCGGAGGAGGCGTACACACGCTTTACCCCTGCACTCAAACCGGGCGGTTTGCTGCTTTTCGAGCAGGACCTGGTGAGCTTCGAGCCACGCCACCCGGATATCCAGGCCTTCGGCATCCCGGCGACCCGGTTTGCCGAGGAATTGGGACACAAGGTGGTCCTGAATATGGCGATGGTGGGCTTTCTGACCGGCGTGACCAGCCTCGTCACCCCGGAAGCCGCCCACAAATCCATCGCCGATTCGGTTCCGAAAGGGACCGAATCTCTGAACACGGCAGCCTTCGATAAAGGCCTGGAGTACGCTCTTTCACAGAGGCTTTCCGCCGTTCCGCAGTGAGAAGCGCTTACAGTGAGCCCTTCGCGCGGCAAACGCCTGGTTGACTTCCCACCGTGAATTGAATCATCGTTGGCAGCATAGAGGACCCGACACAGAGCCGAGGTCCGCCGCTAGGCTCCGATGACCATACACACTGTAAGTTCGCAGCCCCCCCCGAGCGGAAAGAAGATCGTTCTCGACCCGGCGCACGATCTGCTCCGCACGGAGGGCCATCCGCTGGACCCGATTTTCAAGCCCGGGAGCGTGGCCGTCGTCGGCGCCACCGAGCGCCCGGGCAGCGTCGGCCGCTCGGTGCTCTGGAATCTGCTCAGCTCGCCTTTCGGAGGAACGGTCTACCCGGTGAACCCCAACCGGCCAAGCGTGCTGGGAATTCGCGCCTATCCCGACCTGAAGGAGATGCCGGAAAAGCCGGACCTGATCGTCGTCGCCACGCCCGCGGCCACCGTGCCCGGCATCATTCGCCAGGCGGTCGATCTGGGCGTGCCCGCGGCGATCGTCATCTCCGCCGGTTTCAAGGAACACGGGGAGGCCGGTCGCCAGCTCGAGCGGGAAATCGCCGAAATCATTCGCGGAAAGATGCGCCTGGTCGGCCCCAACTGCCTGGGCGTGATGAATCCCATCGGGGGCATGAACGCCACGTTCGCCAGCGCCATGGCCCGTCCCGGCAATGTGGCCTTCATCAGCCAGAGCGGGGCGTTGTGCACGGCCGTGCTCGATTGGAGCCTGCGCGAGCTGGTGGGCTTCAGCGGTTTCGTTTCCATCGGGTCGATGCTCGATGTGGATTGGGGCGACCTGATCGATTATTTCGGCCACGACCCCCGCACCGACAGCATCGTCATCTACATGGAATCGGTCGGTGACGCGCGATCGTTTCTATCCGCCGCGCGCGAGGTGGCGCTTTCGAAGCCGGTGATCGTGATCAAGGCGGGACGCAGCGCCGCCGCGGCAAAGGCTGCCGCTTCCCATACCGGCTCGCTCACCGGCAGCGACGAAGTGCTCGACGCCGCCTTCCGCCGCGTCGGCGTCCTGCGCGTCGATTCCATGGCCGATATTTTTTATATGGCCGAGGTTCTCGCCAAGCAGCCGCTTCCCGCAGGTCCCCGTTTGGCCATCCTCACCAATGCCGGCGGGCCGGGCGTACTGGCGACCGACGCGCTTGTCTCCCACGGCGGCCGGTTGGCCGTGCTCTCGCCGGAATCCCTGGCGGCATACGACAGCTTTTTGCCGGCGCATTGGAGCCACAACAATCCTATCGACATCCTCGGCGATGCCGATCCCGGGCGCTATGCCAAGGCGCTGGAAATTGCCTCCAAGGACCCCGGCATCGACGGCATGCTCGTCATCCTGGCGCCGCAGGGCGTGACCCATCCCACGCAGATCGCCGAGCAGCTTCGGCCTTACGCCTCTTCCACCGGCAAGCCGCTGCTCGCCAGCTGGATGGGAGGCGCCGACGTTGCGGGCGGCGAGGAAATCTTGAATCGCGCCGGGATTCCCACCTTTCCTTTTCCCGATACGGCCGTCCAGGCGTTCAACTACATGTGGCGCTACGCCTATAATCTCCGCGGGCTCTACGAAACACCGTCGGTCCGGAACGAGGACACCCTGGACCGCGCGCAGGCTCAAAGCATCGTCCATCTCGTTTGCGAAGCCGGCCGCACCCTGCTGACCGAATACGAGTCCAAGAATCTCCTCTCGGCCTACGGCATCCCTACGGTTCGCACGGAAATCGCCGGGGACGCGGGCGAAGCCGCTCGCATCGCCGGCGAAATCGGCTATCCCGTGGCCGTAAAGCTCCATTCGGAAACGATCACGCACAAAAGCGATGTGGGCGGCGTCCAGCTCAATCTGCAAAGCGCCGATCAGGTGCGCGGCGCCTTTGACGAGATTCGCCGTTCGGTCGAGGAAAAGAAGGGTTCGGGGCATTTCCTCGGCGTCACCGTGCAGCCCATGGCCAGGCTGGAGGGCTACGAGCTGATCGTCGGCAGCTCGATGGACGACCAGTTCGGCCCCGTACTTTTATTCGGAGCGGGAGGCCAGCTTGTCGAGATTTTCAGGGACAACGCCCTGGCGCTTCCCCCGCTCAACTCCACGCTGGCGCGCCGCATGATGGAGCAGACGCGAATCTACGCCGCCCTCCGGGGCGTTCGCGGACGTCCGCCGGTGGACATGGCCGCGCTCGAAGATCTGCTCGTCCGCTTCAGCGAGCTCGTCGCCGAACAGTCTCGCATCAAGGAAATCGACATCAATCCTCTGGTCGCCTCGCCCGGCCAGTTGCTGGCGCTCGACGCCCGCGTCGTTCTTCATGACGCCCAAATCCCCGAGGACCGTTTGCCTCGCCCGGCCATTCGTCCCTATCCCGCGCAATACGTGAGCCAATGGACGATGAAGGACGGCGCCGCGGTCACGATTCGCCCGATCCGTCCCGAGGACGAGCCGCTGATCATCCGGTTCCACGAAAAACTTTCCGAACGCAGCGTCTACCTGCGCTATTTCCAGCCGTTGAAATTGAGCACTCGCACCGCGCACGAACGGCTCACGCGCATCTGTTTCGTCGATTACGACCGCGAAATGGCTCTGGTGGCCGAGCTGCGGGACCCTTCGGGCCGGGGAAGCCGGATCCTCGGCGTCACTCGCCTGACCAAGATCCACGGCACCGATTCGGCCGAGATCGCCGTCGTGATCCTCGACGATTTCCAGCACCGCGGCCTCGGCACCGAACTCGTGCACAAGAGCCTGGAGATCGCCCGGGCCGAGAAACTCAGGAAAGTCACCGCCAATATTCTTCCGGAAAATCTTGAAATGCGCGCCCTTTGCAAACGTCTTGGCTTCTCGCTGCGGGACGATATCGGGGAGGGAATCGTTCGCGGGGTGCTGGAACTCTAGCGCCGCCACGGCGCCGCGCGGGCGGCTATTTGGATGGGCCGTGATGGGCGGGAGCGGCGGCGGCCACGGCGGCGGCAGCGGGAGCGGCCTTTTTTCCAAACCCGCGCACCACGCACTTCACTAGGGCGTCGATCTCCGCGGAGCTGAACTGACCCTTCCAGGAAGGCATGGCCGTGCCCTTGACCCCGTCCGTGACGGCGTCAATCAGTTCCGTGTTTTTGTGGGCCGCCTGCCATTTAGGGTCGGTGAAATCGGGAGTGCCGATAGCGGAATTGCCAGTGCCTTTGGTCATGTGACACATCACACAGTTGGCCGCGAATGCCTTCTTTACGACGGCGCAGGTGATCGGGGCGCCCCAGGCCGGCGCGGCCATTCCGACGAGTGCCGCCGCTAGCGCCGCTGCCCCCAGCCGCCTCGTCCGGCCCGTGCCGTTGCCCCGTGTAAACAACCGCTTTCCCATCCTTCCTCCACGTCCGCCATTGGCTCCGCCTCGGCGGGCAAACCCCACGACTATAACTGATGCGCGGCCCGAGAGAAAGTTGGCCGCCGGCATTTTCAGGTAACTTTTCGCGTAACTGTTTACGTAACGACGTAACAATGCGGGGCCGGCGGCGGGGATGCGGGGACCGGATTTCGGGACGGGGAACGCCCTCAGTAGAAGTCGCGGGCGTCGATCGGTTTTGAGTTGAGGCCGAGCTGCAGGATTTCGACCGAGCGGCGTCGATCGAAGACCAGGCCGGGTATGAAGCGCTTGGCGACGATTCGGATCATGCCCAGCGCGATTCCCGCCACAAAAGCGATGACGATAATGGCGAATGTGCCGTAGATGCTTCCGACAACGTAGTCGCCCATCGACAGCTGGCGCGGCTTGAGGGGAGGCGCGTTCCAGGTGACGACCGTCTGATACCGGATTTGCCGGAGCAGCCTCTCGGCGGCCGCCTGGCTCGGCGCTCCCGAAACCAGACCCACGAGCGATCCTGTGCGCCTCGCATACAGGACCGGTTTCCCGCCCGACGGTTTCGCCCCGGGATTCACGTCAAACAGCTTCTCGATTTCCTTGACGTGACCGGCGGCCAGATCGGATGTGGGGTAGGAGAGGAGAACGAGCGTTGCCGGCCGCCCCGCGATCCTGTATTGCGCCACTTCGGCCTCGGCATCGTCCTGTTCAAATCCGACCCATCCTCCGGAAGCCCACGGGCCGGTCGCCACGCCCAGGGCCTGCTCGAATGTCCGGGCGTTTAGCGCGTAGCGATCCGAATGCGGGATCAGTCGCTCAGCGGGCAGATACTGCCACAGCGTGGGATAGGGTTCGTCGCTCGCATGGGGCTTGAGCTGGGCGGCCAGCGCGGTGAAATCCCTGGCGTCGGCCGCGAGGTTCTGGCCGGAGATATCCACCAGGAGGTTGCCGAGCAGCAGCATGGCCTCGTTGGCGCCAACGGCTGAATGGGCCGTGGGGCGAAAGTCGGTAACCGGCGCCGGCCGCAGCAGGGAATAGGCGCTGTAGCCGTAGGAAGGATCGCCCAGCCGGTGGACCGTTACGGTAATCGTCGCTCCGTTTCGCTGGTAGACCTGTTGCTCGACCGATTGTTGATGGCACGCGCGGAAAAGCGCGGCGTTGGCGGGCGAAGGCTCGGGCGCAGTCGCCGTGCTCGAACCGGCGGCCACCGCTTGCCAGCCGGCGAAGCGGGCGGGCAAGACCTTCTGCGCCGCTACCGGCGGCACAGCCAGGAATAGCATCGCGAAGCACAGCCAGACACGCATTTCCCCTATTCTAACTCGGCCCTCCGGACTGTTCCATCCTCGCGGCCGACCGGGCTGCTCCGGCTCGCTTCGGAAACGCCGGTCAGCGCTCGGTGGCGGGTGAGGATTTCGCCTCTTTAAAGCTCAGGCTGTTCAGGCTGGAAAGGTAGCGATGGACGCCGTCGAAGAGGCCTTGAGCGATCCTCTGCTGGTAACTGGCTTTCCCGAGCAGCCGATCGTCAATCGGATTGCTGAGGAAAGATACTTCGACGAGGATCGAAGGCATGTGAGCGCCGATCAGCACGACAAACGGCGCCTTTTTCACCCCGCGGTTGTCCACGTCGACATGCCCCAGGCGGAGTTCGTCGACGAGGGAATGATCGACGTCCACGGCCAGGTCCCGCGACTCCTCGATCTTGTCGTTCAGGGAAATCTCCTTGAGCAGGGACTGCAGCCGGTGCACGGGCTCCTGGGCCAGGGCATTCTCGCGCGCGGCCACCGCGATGGCGTCGGGCGAGGTGGTGAAATTCAGGTAATACACCGCGACGCCCCGCGCGGCGGGGTCGGGGCTGGAGTTCGCGTGAATCGAAATGAACAGGTCGGCCTTCTTCTCGTTGGCGAGCTTCGTGCGCTCCTCGAGAGGGACAAAGCGGTCGCTGTCGCGCGTATAGATCACCTGCGTTCCCGGCAGATGCTGGCGGATCAGCCGGCCCAGCCGCCTGGCGATGGCCAGAGCGACCGTTTTTTCCTCCAGTCCGTTGGGCCCGATCGCGCCGGTATCGAAGCCGCCATGGCCGGGGTCGATGACGATGCGGTCGATTTTCAGTCCCAAGGCCCGCGTCAACGACGTCATCCCGGAATGCGTCGGCCGGGCGGGGGTGAGGTTGCCTTTTGCCGGTAGCTCCTCCCGGGTTGCTCCCGGCGTATCATTCGCGTCCGCGACCGGCCCGTTTGCCGTTGCCCTGCCCTCGGCAACAATTTGGGCGGATTCCCCGTTTCGGTGTACCCGCCGGCCCACGTCGATCGCCAGCCGGTAGGGATGGTGGAGAAGGGAAGCCGAGTAGCCGTCGCCCCGGCGGATGTCGAGCACGACGCGGACAACGTGCGGCTGATTTTGGGCCACCTCCACCGAACTCACGGCTGCCGAACGCGGGCTCAGCCGCATGCCGTGTGGATGGACGAGATAGGCGCGCGAAAGATCGAAATAGACGCGGTCGGGACGGGCAATCCGGGCGGAACGGAACTTCACGGGCCCGTTCAGGTAGACCACGATGCGCGTCGCGCCCCGGATCTGCTCGGTGGCCACCGTGCGAACCAGGGCCGGGCGCCGGCCCTCTTCTCCGCCCGCCACCGGCCCCGTCTCGGGAGGCGGACTGGCCACCGGATTATCTTCCCGGTTGGAAACGGCATGCTCGGAAGAGGCTCCGCGCGTGTGCCTCGGTTGGGTCAGTTCCAGGCGGGCGCGATCGGCCTGATCGGAGGAAGGATACAGCTCGACAATCGACTGGAGTTCTTTTCTCGCCAAAACAGGATCTTCGAGCGGGCCCTTCTCGATTTCGGCAATGGAATAGAGGGTCTCGGGCGCTTCGAGCGAATGCGGATACAGCCGGAGAAGGTACCGGTCGGTATCCAATGCCTTTTGGAAATACCGGGTGTCGAACAGATGGCCCATCTCGTTGTACAGGCGCCCGATGGCGACCAGCGACGGCGCGGCCAGCAGCGGCGTCGGCGAGAGATTCTCGGCAGTCCGGTAGGCTTGGATCACCTTCCGGTAATCGACCTCGGTCCGCGTGCCGCCGGGACGGACTTCGAGGGCCGCTTCGAGCTTTTGCGCAAGCTGATATTGCTGCTGCGCCGTCGTCGGCTCGTTTGCCTGTCGCGCACCCGCAGCGCTTGCCGCAGCCAGCGCCGCGGTCAGTGCCAGCAGGCACAGACGTGAAATGCGCACCGTTCTCATTGGTTCGTGAACACCAGCCGGCCTTGCCGCACGAGCGGCTCGAAGCGGCTTTTCTGGAATGAATGATCGGGGACGGGAAAACGGCCACGGCCTCGAGCGATCGGTCCGTTCGGGGCATCGTCGTTCGTATAGACGATAATCCCCCCGCCGCTTTGCAGGGCTGTGATCTGCGCAGCGGCAGGCAAAGCGAACACCACGAGGGCGATCGCAAGCCCCGTTTGTACCCAGGTAGATAGTCTTCCCATCCGCGTCAACAGGGAAGGCAGATCAGCCCACTTCCGAGAAGGGAGGCCCGTCAGGGCCGGGAAGCAGGGCTGAATCTCGCGGCAAGTTTCTGGCGGAAGAAATTATAGCATCTGCTCGACCATCCCGGGCACCTGCTGGATGGCACTTTCCAGCCGGGATGTGTCTTTCCCGCCAGCTTCGGCCAGATCGGGCTTTCCGCCGCCGTTTCCGTCCACCATCTGGGCGACCGCCCGTATCAGTTTGCCGGCGTGAACCTTGGCTATGAGGTCTTTGGTGACGGCGGCGACCAGTGCCACCTTGTCGTCCGTCGCCGTTCCGAGAACCACGACGGAGCTTCCGAGCTTTTTCCGGAGCGAATCGGCCAGCTCCCGCATCGTTTCCCGGTCAATGTCGGGCACCCGGGCCGCCAGGACCCGCACGTTGCCGATCATCCGCGCCTGTTCGGCCAGATCGTCCAGCTTCGAGCGAGCCGCCTTCCTCCTCAGTCTGTCCATCTCATGTTCGAGCTGCTTGACGTTCAACTCGAGCCGCTCGATGGCCCCGACCACGTCCGCCGGACCCACTCCCAACTGGCTGGCCGCCGCTTCGAGCGTGGTCTGCTTGCGGCGGTAGTCCTCGACCGCCGCTTCGCCCGTGATCGCCTCGATCCGGCGTACCCCTGCCGCTACCGACTGTTCCACCACTATTTTGAAGACGCCGATATCGCCGGTCCGGCGCACGTGCGTGCCGCCGCACAGCTCCCGGCTGTAGAACCCGCCTTCGGCGCTGGCATTGGGAATGGTGACCACCCGCACATTCAGTTCCGGGTATTTCTCGCCAAAAAAGGCCAGCGCGCCCGACCCGAGCGCCTCTTCGAGCGAGGTCACTTCCGTATCGAGTTTCGCGTTCTTCAGGATTTCCCGATTCACCTGCCGCTCGATCTCCTCGATCTCTTCGGCGTCGAGCGGGGCGAAATGGGAGAAATCGAACCGCAGGTGGTCGGCATCGACCAGCGAGCCGGCCTGCTTGACGTGCGTTCCCAGCACGTCGCGCAGCGCGGCGTGCAACAGATGGGTGCCCGTGTGGTTGCGGCGCGCGCGGTCCCGGCGGGAGCCATCGGCTACGGTTGTCACCGTTTCACCGACGGCCAGGGTTTCGAGCGCGAGCACTCGATGGGCGACCAGGCCGGCGACCGGATAATAGGCGCCGCTCACTTCGGCGAGCTGGCGCTGGTGCCCGTCGTCGTAGAACCAGCCGACGTCGGCCACCTGGCCGCCCGATTCGGCGTAGATCGTTGTCCGGTCCAGCACCACTTCGCACTGGGAACCCGGCTCGGCGCGCTCCACCTGCCTCTGCCCTTCGACGATGGCCAAAATCCGGCACGCGCGGGCCTCGTTGCCATAGTAGAAATCGGCCTCGGTGCGGAACGTCTCGGCCAGTTTCGCGTAGACGGGATGCGCCACTTCCTTGGCGGCGCCCTTCCAGGACGACTTGGCCCGATCGCGCTGCTTTCCCAGTTCCGCCTCGAAGCCGCTTTCGGCGTCGGCGGCCACGCCCCAGCCGCGCTGGTCGGCCAGATCGAGTACGAAATCGGGACGCAGACCCAAAGTGTCGTAGGCGAAGAAGAGGTCGGCCCCCGCAATCGCCGACCGGCCGCCGGCTTCGGCCGAGTCCTGGAGCCGCTTTTCGAGGGCGCGCAGCGCCGGTACCACCAGCCGCGCGTATTTTTCCTCTTCCTCGCGCACCACCGTCGCGGTCCTCGCGATCGAATGCGATAGCTCGGGATAGGGCTCCTTCATGAGTTCGGCCACATCCCCCGCCAAGCGATAAAGGAATGGATCGCCCAGGCCCAACCGGCGGCCGTGGTCGATTGCCCGGCGGATGATCTTTCGCAGGACGTAGCCGCGCCCCTCGTTCGACGGCAGAACGCCGTCGGAAACCAGGAATGTCGCCGCACGGCTGTGGTCGGCCAGGATGCGCAGGGAAATATCGTTTTCCGGATCGTTCCCGTACGGTTTGCCGCTCAGCTCGCCGGCCGCCTCAACCAGCGGGCGCAGCAGGTCGGTGTCGAAATTGCTCAGCTTGCCTTGCAGGACTGCCGCGACCCGTTCGAGGCCCGCGCCCGTATCGACCGAGGGACGCGGCAGGGACGTCATCTGGCCGCCGGCGTCGCGGTTGAACTGCATGAAAACCAGGTTCCAGATTTCCACGTAACGGCCGCAATCGCACGGGAAGCGGCAGTCGGCGTGGCCTTTCTCGCTCGCTCCGGGTCCCAGATCGTAGAACAGTTCCGAGCACGGCCCGCACGGGCCGGTGTCGCCCATGGCCCAGAAATTGTCCTCGTCGAACCGGGCGATGCGCTCGGCTTCGGCTCCCGCCACCTCGCGCCAGAGCGTGAACGCCTCGTCGTCGTCGATGTGCACGGTGAAATAGAGCCGGTCGCGGGGAATCTGCCAGACGCCGCTCGTCAGTTCCCAGGCGAAGGCGATCGCGTCGCGCTTGAAGTAGTCGCCGAAGCTGAAATTTCCCAGCATCTCGAAAAACGTGTGATGGCGGCGCGTGCGTCCGACCACTTCCAGGTCGTTGTGTTTGCCGCCGGCCCGCACGCACTTCTGGCAGGATGTGGCCCGCTTGTATTCGCGCTGCTGGAGCCCGAGGAAAACGTCCTTGAACTGATTCATCCCCGCATTCGAGAAGAGCAGCGTTGGGTCGCCCATGGGGACCAGCGAGGAGCTGGGCACGACGCGATGGCCCTTGCCCGCGAAAAAGTCCAGAAATGATCGCCGAATTTCGTTTCCGGTCAAGGTCCGCCCCTCTGTGGAAATGGTGTCCGGCGCGGTTGTCATTCCGAGTCCCGGCAGGCCGGGAAGAGGAATTCCTTTGGCGCGCGCTGTTTCCGATGTCGATCTGGTCGCTCGGATTATCGCAAACGCGCACCGGCCCACGCAACGCGCGTTGCCGCCTCCGGCGGGCGATTGTTTCCGGGGCGGCCACGGGAAAGGTGTCGGCGGGCCGGGCTTTGAATGGAATTTCCGGCGAATATGCCGATAATATGCCTATGCGAACAATCACTCTCGAAGAGCATTTCACCACGCCGGAATTTCTGAAAGCCACCGGCCAATTTCGTCCTGCGCATGCGCGGATACAGGAACTCACTCGCCGGCTGTTGGACCTGGGGCCGGAACGCCTTGCCGATATGGACGCCGCCCAAATCGACCTCCAGGTCATCTCTCTTTCCAGCGCGGGACTCGACAAGCTGGCTCCCGCCGCCGCCACCTCGCTCGTGCGCGACGTCAACGACCGGCTGGCCGAGGCCGTGTCGGCGCATCCGGACCGCTTCGCCGCCTTCGCAACGCTGGCCCTGCAGGAACCGGAAAAGGCGGCTCAGGAACTCGAGCGCTGCGCCGGGAGCCTCCATTTCAAAGGGTTGATCGTCTCGGGCAC
>Ga0307373_10001294_pt1 | contig 46923 bp, 48 predicted proteins | sample OX2MG_FD_202534 | JGI IMG/M metagenome (GOLD analysis project Ga0307373, IMG submission 202534) | Soil microbial communities from Risofladan, Vaasa, Finland - OX-2 | ecosystem: Environmental > Terrestrial > Soil > Coastal area > Acid sulfate soil | place: Finland: Risofladan, Vaasa | collected...
GCGCAGCGCCGGGTTGCGATGGGCGAAGTCGTACAGCTTGCGCGTGCCCAAAAGCGTCCCGGTTACGCTCGCATCGCGGTCGAACGGCTTGGTCTCGTTGGTCACCGCACCCGACTTAATCAGGTCCACTACGGCGTCGCTGACCATCCCCGAATGCAGTCCGAGCCGGCGATGACCGCGCAGGGCGTCCAGGATTGCGCTCGGCATCGCGCCGATTCCCATCTGGATCACCGCGCCGTCGGGCACCAGGCCCGCGACCTTCTGAGCGATCTTTTTATCGACCTCGCTCGGCGCGCGCGTCGAATGCTCCAGCGGCGGACGCGAACTGCGCACGATGCAGTCGACTCGCTTCATGTCGAGCGGCTCGTCAGCGTAAGTCCACGGCAGGCGATCGTTGACCTGGGCAATCACCGTGCGCGCGCGGCGCATCGCGATCTTCAGGTAATCGTTCACCAGCCCCATGCTGAACTCGCCGCCACTTTCGGCGGGCGGGCTCAGGTGGAGCATCACGACGTCGGCCTTCAGGATGCCGCTATCGAACAGCGATTCGACGTCGGAAAGCTGGCACGGGATGAGGCGCAGCACGCCGGCATCGACCAGGCGACGGCGCGTCCCGATGGCGCTCATGCCGAGAAACGTCAGACGATCGGCATGTTCCGGCGCCAGCGTCTGGGAATATCCCGGGCCGAGAAAAAGCGTGATCGGACCGATCGCGTGGCGCTGCGCGACCAGCGTCTCCGACAGCGTCAGCGGCTCGGCCGCCCCCTGCGCCCAAACCACCGTGTCGCCCGGCCGGATGTAGCGCGCAAGCTCAAGCTCTTCGGCTCGCAATTCTATAGTCATCGTGAAAGGTGACGCGGCGGCGGCTGAACCAGAGGCACCTGCGAAAAATCCCGCAATATCCCGACGGACGCGCTTGCCCGGCCCGCCACGCTAACCGGAGGACAGCGTGGCGGTTCGCTCGCGCCGGTCGGGCCGCCGCCGCGCGCGCGCGGAAATCGCTCGCGCCGCCGTCCGCAGCGGACGCGTCTGGCGTTTGACACGTATGCCGGGCTCCGGTGGAGGCGGCGCGGGCGGCGGATCCAGCCGCGCCTCGTCCTGCATCAGGAGAAAGAAAAACATGTTGGCGATGACGATCTTGGTCAGCCCGATAACCGACACCAGCGCCGCCACCAGCGCCCAGTTCGCGGAGTCGTGGCCGAGCCATCCCATCTTCACCCCGACGACCAGCGTCGTGACGGCCGCCACGATGATGACGCCCATCCCGATCGACACCGGCACCATCGATTTGCGCCAGAAGGCCTCGGTCGAGTACTTGTTGACTGCCGCGTTTGGCGATTGGCGGCGCTGAAGCGGAATGACGATAGCCACGTTGTTCCCTGTGGATGCCTTTATGCTCCACTGCGCTCCGATGCGCAAGCCGCGGCGCCCGCGCTGGTAAACCCGGGAACCCGCGCCGCCGCACCCCGAAAGCCTTTGCTTCATGGTGCAATAAAGTCTAGACAGAATGCGGTACTCACCGTGGGACCAGCGACGGCGGAGTTTCGTGAACGGAGGGCAGGAAAATGAAGTTCGGCGTAATGTACGACTTTCGCAATCCGAAACAGTGGCGGCGCCCCTACCCGGAGCTGTACGCCGCGATGATCGATCAGGCGGCGATGCTCGACGAACTGGGCTACGACAACGTGTGGCTGACCGAGCATCATTTCGTCGACGACGGCTACAACCCCGCCGTGCTGCCGACCGCCGCGGCGATCGCGGCGCGGACCAGAAAAATCCGCATCGGTACTTTCGTGCTGCTGCTGCCGTTCCATAACCCGGTGCGCGTCGCCGAAGACGCCACTTGCGTCGATATTCTGTCCAACGGGCGCTTCGACCTCGGTATCGGACAGGGCTACCGGGCCGAGGAGTTCGCGGCGTTGCGGCTGCCGCGGGCCGAGCGCTCGGCGCGCCTGGCCGAAGGGGTCGAGCTTATCCGGCGGCTGTGGACCGAGGAGCGGGTCACCTTCGAGGGCAAGTTCAACCGGGTCGAGGCGATGGAGTTATATCCCAAGCCCGTGCAGCAGCCTCATCCGCCGATCTGGATCGGCGCGCGGACCGACAAGGCCGCCCGCCGCGCCGCCCGCCTGGGCCATCACCTGCTGGCCACGATCGGACCCGACCCCGCGATCCCGTACCGCGACGAACTCAAACTGCTCGGGCGCGACCCGGCGAAATTTTCGATCGCGCAACTGCGCGTGGTCTACGTCGCCGAATCGGCCAACCGCGCCTGGCACGACATCCAGGATCATCTGAACTACATGATGGGCGAATACGCGCAGTGGCTGGGCGAAGCCAACGACGTGGCCGGCGACAAGGCGGTATGGGAGCTCAAGCGCCCCGAGGATCTGCGCACCTCGCCGTATGCCGAGCACATGATGGTCGGAACGCCGGCGGAGTGTATCGCGAAGTTCAAGGCCTTCAGCCGCCAGTACGCCTGCACGCATTTCATCATGGCGACGCCGCTGCCCGGGATGGATCCGGCCAAGTCGCGCCGCTCACTGGAGATGTTCGCGCGCGAAGTCCGGCCGCATCTGGCGGGGCTCTGATCGCGCAAGCCGTAGATGGGAACCGATTCGCGTCAACTCCAACTCTGACAAGGCACAGGCGAGGTACAAGATGGATTTTGGCTGTGTTTTCTTCGCAAGCCCTGACGCCTATAAGGACGCCGCGCTGGCCGAGAAACTGGGCTTCACGCACGGCTGGCTTTACGACTCGCAGATGCTCGGCAGCGACGTCTACGCGGCGCTCGCGTTGTGCGCGGTCAATACGCGCCGGCTCATCATCGGACCGGGCGTGACCAATCCGCTCTCGCGGATCGCACCGGTGACCGCCTGCGCCATGGCGACGATCAACGCGCTCGCACCCGGCCGCGTGGTGCTCGGAATCGGCACCGGCAACACGGCCCGCCGCACGCTCGGGATGCCGGCCGCGCGGGTCGACCAGTTGCGCGAGCATATCGAGACCTGCCGCGGCCTGCTCAAGGACGATACCGTCCCCTATCAGGAAGGCGAGCGGCATCGGATGATCAAATTTCTCAATCCCGGCGGCGGCTATATCAACATCCGCAAGAAGGTGCCGATTTACGTCGCCGCCAGTGGGACGCGCAGCCTGGAGATGGCGGGTGAAGTCGCCGACGGCGTGATCCTGTTCGGCGCCGTGGGGCCGAGCCTGATCAATTTTGTGATGGACCGCGTGCGCGCGGGGGCCGAGCGCGCGGGACGCAAGTTCTCGAGCATCTACACGCTCTGCATGACCGCTTTTCATCTGACGCGCGCGGGTCAGAAACTCGAGTCGCCGCAAGTGCGGCGCGCCGTGGGGCCGTTTGTCGCATCGTCGTCGAACATCTTCGCGCTAGCCGCCACCAACAGTAGCGACCTGCCTGCGGACCTGCGCGACGACATCACCAGGTTTGCCGCCGCCTACAAGGTCGAGAACGAGCCCGCCGAAACACGCCATCTCAAGCTGTACGCGGGCTATTTGCGCGGCTTTCGCAAGGAACACGAGGCGCTGGTGACGGAGCGGATGATTCGTGCGACCACGCTTACCGGAACGCGCGAGGAGATCATCGATTCGATCCGGGCGATGAAGAAGGCGGGCATCCGCCAAGTCGCGATCCAGCCGATCGTGGACAATCGCACGACGCTGCAGAGCTTCTCGCGCGAGATCATGAAGGCGATGCGCTGATCACTGCCCCGGAGCGATAGACGGGGCCGGCATAGCGCCCGGTGGCCGAGCGCCACGGGCGCGCGAATATCGAGATTCTCCTCAGGTCCGGAAACCCTGAGATTCGGTCCCGCGACGAACCGCCGCGCGTCCGTCATGCTTTTGTCCCTGCAGTGGCAAAAATCTGTCTCTGCGGTGAGTCACCCACGCCCCGCGCCCAAATAGGGCCGCTTTCGAATCGAGTTTTCGGTTTTGCCGCTCAGGACCGGTTGCGGTCTGGAAGTTGCTCATACTGAGACAGGGGCCAAAGGGTCTCAGTATGACGCATAGAATACTGATCGTTGAGGACAACGCGGTCGATCAGCGGCTGTTCGAGCAGGCGCTCAGCGACCCGACGCGCGAGATCGAAATCTGCAACGACGGGCGCGAGGCGCTGGCCGCCTTCGAGCGGCATGCCGCCGACGTCGTGGTATCGGACATCATGATGCCCAACATGGAGGGCCTCGAGTTGCTCGACGAGCTGCATCGCCGAGTACCCGGCCTGCCGGTCATCCTGGTCACCCGCTTCGGCAGCATCTCGGCGGCCGTGGCGGCGATGCAGGCCGGGGCGTTCGATTACGTCACCAAACCGGTGGAGGTCTTCGAATTACAGACCCGGGTGAAGCGCGCGCTCGAGCTCGATCAGCTCCAGCATGAGAACGACACTCTGCGCCAGGAGCTTGCCGGACGCTTCGGCCCCGATTCGGTGGTCGCGGAAAGTATCGATAGCCGCAAACTGATGGAACTGGTGCGGCGGATCGCGGCCAGCCATTCCACGGTGTTGATCCAGGGCGAGAGCGGCACCGGCAAGGAGCTGGTCGCACGGCTGGTGCACTATTGGAGCGACCGGGTCGGTCGTCCTTTTGTCGCGGTCAATTGTAAGGCCTTCGCCGAGAGCGTGCTCGAAAGCGAACTGTTCGGCCATGAGAAAGGCGCCTTCACCGGCGCGATCGCGGCGCGCCAGGGATGTTTCGAGCGGGCCTCGGGCGGCACGCTGCTGCTCGACGAGATCGGCGATATCAGCCCCGAGTTCCAGGCCAAGCTGCTGCGCGTGTTGCAGGAGGGCGAAGTGCTGCGGGTGGGCGGCTCCGAGCCGCGGCGAATCAACGTGCGCGTGGTGGCGGCCACCAACAGCTCGCTCCAGGCCAAGGTCGCGGCGGGCCGTTTTCGCGAGGACCTCTATTTCCGGCTCAACGTCATTCCTATCCAACTGCTGCCGCTGCGCGAGCGACGCGAGGACATCCTGGCGCTGGCGCGAAACTTCCTGGCCCGGATGGCGGCCGAGGCCGGCCGCCATATGACGCTCGACCTCGAGGCCGCGGAGATGCTGCTTCGGCACTCGTGGCCGGGCAACGTGCGCGAGCTCGAAAACGCGATCGAACGGGCCGTGGTTCTCACCCGCGCCGATATCATCACCACCGCCGACCTGATGCTCGATCGCCTCAGCGGACCGCTGCCGGCCCCTCCCGCAGCCGCCATACCCATCGACAACGCCACGCCGGCGCCGGCGATGAACGAAGCGGAGCAGCGGGCTCAGCGGGCGACGGCCTTAGAGGACAGCGGAGACGTCGGCCTCAGCGAATATCTCGATAAAGCCGCGGGCGAGCGAATCGCACGGGCGCTGGCCAAGACCAAGGGCAATCGGGCCGAGGCCGCGCGCAACCTCGGGATCGGCCGTGCGACGCTGTATCGCTTCATGCGGCGGTTGGGCAACGAATCCATCGCCGAGCCGCACGACAATGAGCCCGGCGAACGGCAATAGCGCGCGCGCAATATCGAGCGCCGCACCCGGCGAAAGCACGGTCGGCGAAGGCACGGTGAGCCGCGCCCGTATCGATCGCTTGCGCCACTCGATGCCTGGCGGGGACTCCTTGCTCGACGAGTTGATCGACCTCTTTGTCCTGGACCTGCCCACGCGGCTGAGCGCCATCGCACAGGCTATCGAGCGCGCCGACGCGCCGGACCTTGCGTTGCAAGCCCATGCGCTGCGCGGTGGCGCGGCCAATTTTGGCGCCTGCCACCTCGACGAGCTGTGCGGAAAGCTCGAGCAAATCGGTGTGCGCGACGCTCTCGCGGAGGCATCCGCGATACTCGACCCGCTCGGGCGCGAAAGTGCGCAGGTGCGTGACGCACTGCTGGCGCTGAAGTCAAACCATCTTGATACGCCGGATGGCGCATCCCCACTGTCTCACCGCTCCCGCCCGGTTTGAAGCGCGCTCACGTTCGTTCCGCGTATTTCTCCGGCGCGCGCTACCTACCTGGCTCTTTTTTTAATCCGGCTCGTCGTTTTACGGCTGACCTTGTTTGTACTGCTGATCTTTGCTGCCCATGTAGATCGCGTCTAGTCTCTACTAGGATGGCAACCGCGAAGCGGCGCGGCCGTGGCCACCTGACACGGCCGTTATCCGCGCCGCCGATCAGTTGATGGTGAGTACTCACGACGACACTCCACGGAACGCCGCGCAGATCGAGCGCATGATTGCGCTGCTGCCGATCAATTTCTTTGTCCTGGCCACGCTCTTCTTCGCCCTCGGGGTAATCGCCCTGGCGCCGATCGCGCGTGGCGTCGTCGCGGGTTACTTTTACGGGCCATGGCCGCTGGCCCTCGTCCATACGTTCACGCTCGGATGGATAACGGCGAGCGTGATGGGCGTGATGTATCGTTATGCGCCGGCGCTGACGCACGGCCGAATCCCGTTTCCGCGGCTGGCGGTCGTGCAATTCGTGCTGTTTGTCGTCGGTTCGACCGGGATGGTGACGCACTTCGCGCTGGGCGTGTGGCTGGGCACCTGGCTCGCGGCGATCGTGATGCTACTCAGTCTGATGCTGTTCGCGCTCAACCTGATTCCGCTCTTGTGGCCGTATGCCGGCCGCGGCGTGGCCGAAACCGGGATGTTCGGGGCGATATGTTTTCTGCTGGCCACCGGCACGCTTGGCGTGCTGCTGGCGATGGACAAGAGCTACGGTTTCATGGGCGGAAGCCTGCTCACCAACCTGGGCGCGCATGTCGTGCTCGCGGCGGTAGGATGGGTGACGCTGGCGATCTGCGCTGTGTCATACCGCATGCTGCCCGCCTTCATCCTGCCCACGATTGCACTGCCGCGCGCCGCCATCTACCAGCTCTATGCGCTGGCGGCGGGAGTGATTGGGCTTGCGGTCACGCTGCTCGTTTCGCTGCGCGGTAGCGCGGCCTGGTGCGCACTGGTGGTGGTCTCGCTGCTCGCCTACCTGGCCACGATGGGGCGGCTGATGCGCGCGCGGCGGATGGCGCTGGATTGGACGGCGCGCCACGCGCTGGCGGGATTCGTATGGCTCGTCGCGGCGGCGGCGGCGGGCGTCGCGCTCCTGGCGGTTGGCGCGGCGAGCCCTACCGGAAGCCGGATTGCCGCCGCATTCGGCGCGGCAGGGCTGCTGGGTTTCTTCAGCAATTTTATTATCGGGATGTCCTACCATCTGTTTGCCGGCTTCGTGGTGCGGGCGCGCGCAGCCGCGGGATGGACAGCCGCGACGGCCGACAGTCTGGTTTACACGCGCCCGCGTCTGCTGGTCTTTGCGACGTTCAACGCCGGCGTCGCGATCCTGGTGGCCGGTTTTCTGGCGGCCGCGAGCGCGCTCGCCGTGGCCGGAGGGGTGCTGGTTGCGATCGGCGGCGTCGTATACGTCGCGGCCACGCTTGGAACGTTGAGATTCGCCTACCGGCGCTCCACGTCTGGCGCGGCTCGCGCATCGTTCAGAAGTCCAGCGGCAACTCCAGGAAGTTATGATAGATGAAGTCGCGATGCTCGAGCAGGATGGGCGCCGTTGCCTTCTTGATCGTCGGATCGGTGTTGGTGTAGACGCGCCTGAACCCCGGCGACAACGGGCATAGCTCGTCGGGCAGCGGATCGTTCATCGCCGCGAAGGTCGCCCAATAGATGTCGAGCGCGGTGAGCGCATCGCCGATGAAGAACCGGCTGCCGCGCTTGCGCTGCATCTCGAGCCGATCAGTGAGCGCGTGCAGGATTCCCGCGATGCGCTCGGGCGCGGCCGCGGTCGCCACCTTGTCGTAGCCGTACTTGTCGGCCAGGTAGGCGAAGAGCTGGCGTCCGGCCGCGTCGGGATTCGCGAGGCCATCGCGGATGATCAGCAGGCGCTTGGACCATCCGAACCCGTTCGCGCCGCAGATTTCGTTGGCATAGCCGAGCATCAGGACGCGATCCTCGAGCCTGGCCGGAACCAGCGGCGGATTGGGCTGGAGTCGCTCGGCCAGGTAGAGCTGGTCGTTCCACAGACTGCGCGGCCATTCTTCATTCCAGACCATGACCGGGGCGGCCGCCTGCGCAGTCCATGCAAGCAGGTCGCGATTGGCGCCGCCCAGCTCCTGGCTCACTTTGACGTAAGGGAGTTTCTTCACGTAGAGGACGCTCTTGGCCGCCTCGCTCCATGGTCCCGGCACTCCAGCCGTCAGCACCAACCGCAGCCCGGTCATCGCACGCGCCCGTTCTACCTCGATATATTCCGCCATGGCGTCATTCTCTCCCGCATGGATTTACGCGCCGGCCGGCACTCGGCCGCCGCGGCTTGCCGGCAAGCGATATGCGAGCCGTACTCTCGCATCAAGTTTGTCTCAAAAAAGAGCCCGAAAAGGAACGCCCCCGAAAGCATTGTCGCTCTCGCGGGCACTGGGAACCGGCCGACGGTCGGCTAATAGCTGATCACCATCTGCGACGAACTCGACAAGGGCAGCGTCACGTTCGCGAAAGGATAAAGCGGATGGAAGCTGTAGCTCACCTGAACATTGACCGTGCTTCCGGGATTATTGTTGGGATTCCAGGTGGTCGAAACCGAGATAGCGCTCGCCTTGAGGCCTTGAGCCTCGTCGCGCACATAGGTCTGGATGTCGTCCGAGTCGGCCGGCGACGCGCTCTTGGAGCCGTGGACGATCGCGTAGCGCACGGCGTCGCGCGCCGCGTCGGAGAGAAAGCTGTAAGTGTAGATTGTCATCGCGAGACTAATGATGCCGAATACGAGCAACAGTGTCGGCAACACCAGCATCATGAACTCGACGTACGTCTGCCCGCACGCCCATCTTCTCGAGCGTCGCGCCAGGTTCATCCGGGCTCGTAACTTCATGACGTTCCTTTCTGGGCCTGCAACACCGCGACCGAGCTTAGCGGAATGTTCGAAGGAAGGCCCGGGTATTTGATCAGCGTATTGAAGGTTGCGCTCGTCTTGACCTCGACGAAAACCTTGGGCTCGGTACAGGTCGAAGGCGGCGCGCCGCACGAGACGACGCAGGCGGAAGCCTGCGCGGGACTGCATTGGGCGCCGTCGCACATGCAGAAGTGCGTCGGAACGACCGTGATGTTGCCGATGCTCTGCGCGTCGTTAGTCGCCGCCGTGGTCATGCCAGCGTTGTCGACCGCCTTCACGTAGCTCTGCGCTCCATACTGAACCCCGGCCCGCGCCGCACTGGCGATGCCCATCGCGAGGTAAAACACGCGGGCAAAATCGGCGACCACGAGCAGCAGGACCACGAGAATGGGCGCGGCCAGGGCGAGCTCGACCGCGCTTTGACCCCTGGCGAATTTCCGCAAAATCATAAGTTCCCCTTACTGGACCAGCGCCGCGTCCTTGATCAGCGACCCGCTGGCGAGACAGGCAGTAACGTCGTTGTTCACCGTGGAATTGCCGACGAAGGTGAGCGTGTCTGCCACGAGCAGCGTAAATCCATTGACGCCGGTGCTCCCGGCGTACGACAGGGCCGTAGTTGGGAAATAGATTCCCCCGTTGAAGGTCGAGCCCGCGGCGCCGTTGATCGTGCTACCGACCCCGCTCGTTATAGAGCGGTCCTGAAAGAACAGCATCCCCGGGATGCCGCTGGCGGCCCCGTCGCACGGCGAACTGAGGTTCACAGTTGCGGTGCTGTTGATGTTGACGCCGGCATAGTCTTGCGGATTCGAAGCGGCTTTGTTGGCGCCCGTAAGATAGAAAGTTACTCCCGAACCGGACACCGTGGCACCGCCGTTAATCGTGATTCCGCCGCCGTCGATGATGTACAGGCCGGGGCTGAAATTAACCGTATTTCCAGCGTTAACGGTGATGCCCCCGCAGAATGTCTGAGCGCTGATTGGCCCACTGAGATTTTTAGCTTTGAAGTTGGTGCACGAGCTCGGATCGAATGCGGGTTCCGGAATGTAGGCGAGCGGATCGCCAAATTGCGCAATCCCGGTCGAAGGAGGCGTACTGCCGCCGCCATTGATGTTGGTACCGCCAACCACGCCGACGAGCGGCGCCGTAATCGTTCCCCCTCCGCTCACCGTCAGCGCTGAAGAGCTGTTTGAATTATCGTACAGGCCGCAAGCGGAACTGACGCTCGCAGTACCGCTTACTGTCGTCGCTCCCGACGCCGACGGATTAAGCGAATATACGCACGAACCTGACCCCAGCGTCACCGCGACCGCGGTGGTGGAAACCGGAACGGCCGACCATCCCAGAACTTTCATGAAATACGTGGGCTGAATCTGCGAAACGTCGACTTCGACCGCGTTGGAATTGGTGGCAAAAGGCCCGGAGATGGGAGGATTGTGGACTGCCACGGTTATCGTGGCCGAGGCGCCCGGGCGGGTACCACCGTTGGCGAACCCATTGTGCGAAGAGGCATCCTGGGCGGCCGCCGTTATGGCGGTGCTGCTGCCTCCGATTGCGATTTCGTCGGCTCCCGCCACCGCTCCCGCATCCGCCGCGCTCTGCATCAGCCGCCTGGTGGTCCATAGGTCTCCGACATCAACCGCAAGGGCGGCCATACCAAGAAGCGCGACCAGCGCGATGCTCACCAGCACGAAGACCTGGCCGGAGAACCTGCGCGCAAGCCGCCGTGGCAGAGTTGCAACATCGATATGTCTGGCCATACCCTCCCCCTCTCGTCGAGCGAAACCATACGTCGCTAAAGCTTCCGTTAGAAAACCGTAACGAAACTCATGGGTATACAGCAGGAGTGGTCTTGCAAAACCGAGGCCGGACGCACCACGAAATAGCGAAAGCCACAACACGGCTCATCCAACTTCGTCCCGGAACGAAGGCGCGGCGAATAACAGACGAAGATTGGCTTCATGCCACCTGAACCGCGACCCCCATTTTTCCTGGCTCTGAAAGGGTCCGAACACCGCGATTTGCCTTTTCGACGCATCTACGGTTATTGAACAAACAAGCGCGGAACAAACCGCCATCGAGGAGGCCGGGCGATGAAGCAGATCATTTACGCCATGCAATTCAAGGGACAGGGCGGGCCCGGCGGATCGCCCAACGTGCTCAAGGCGATGACCAGTTCCCCAAGCTGCACGCTCACGACCGTGGTCGGCACCGACGGTGTACACGGCAGCGTGCAGCCCGCGGCCGGCGACAAGGCCTCGTTCGAGTCCGAGGTGACGATCACCGGCGAGTCGTCATTCTTGGAGTCGGGCAGCATTCGCTTCGGCGAGGCCAAGCATCGCCTGCGCTTCAGCACAGTGGGACAGGGGTATCTCGGCGACAGCTCGGAGCCGAAGCTGAAGTCGGGAGCCGTGATCTGGCGGGTCGAGGGCGGTGAGGGGCAGTTTGCCGGCGCCAGCGGCTACATCACCTCGAACTTCACGCTGGACGAAGCGGGCCACGTGACCGACAATCAGTTCGGCGTGATCTACGTAAAATAGAAGGCCGGCGCGCAGGCCTCGTGCGCCCTCGTGCCGGTCATGCGCGCGGGGGCGCGCTCAGTGCTCCAACAGGCGCGAGAGCGTGCGGGCGGTATAGTCGACCAGCGGGATGACGCGTTCGTAGTCCATCCGCACCGGGCCGACGATCGCCACGCTCCCAAGCGGCATCGTGCCGTTCTGGTAGGAGGCCGCGACCACGCTGAGGCTGGCCAGGCGCGCGTCGATATTCTCGGATCCGATCGACACGGTGAGGCCGCTATGCGCGACGCTGCGCTCGAGCAGTTCGAGCAGGGCGCTGCGATCCTCGAGCGCGTGGAGCAGTTCGCGCAGCCGGTTATGGTCGGCGAATTCCGGCTGGTCGGCGACCTTGGCGCTGCCTTCGACATAGACCTCGGTTGGGAAAACGCGTTCGGCCAGTGCGCCGCCGAGCGCCAGTGCCGCGCGCATGAAGCGGTCGTAGCGGGCGCGATCCTCGCGCAGCCGCTCCTCGATCCACTCGCGCGCCTCCTCCAGCGTGCGCCCGTGCAGCGCCTCGTTGAGGTAGCGCGCCATCCGGTCGAGCTCCTCCTGGCCGTGGTCGGCCTCGGTCTGGACCAGGCGGTTATGTACTCCGCCGGCGGCGGCGAGGAAAATCGCGAACACTTCGCGCTCGCGCAGACGCACGAAACTCACGCGCTCGAGCTTGATCGATTCCAGCCGCGGCGCCATCACCAGCGCCGCCTGTCCGGTCAGCAGCGCCAGCAGGCGTGAGGTCTCACGCATCACTTCGCCGAGTTCGCGCGGCCCGGCCGAATAGCACAGTTCGATTTGCGAGCGGTCCTCGAACCCGAGGTGCCGCACCGACATCACGTGATCGACGTAGTGGCGAAAGGCGCGGTCGGTCGGGACGCGGCCGGCCGAGGTGTGCGGCTGGCGCAGGTAGCCGGCGCTCTCGAGTTCGGCCATCAGATTGCGCACCATCGCGGCGCGCACGCCGAGCGAATAGCGCGCGGCAACCTGTTGCGAGCCGACCGGCTCGGCCGTCGCGATGAACTCCTGCACCGTGGCGAGCAGCAACGAATGCTGGCGGTGGGATAATTCGCCTTGTGCTGCCGGAGTTTCCATCGTGTCAACGACTCGCCGCCAAGGACTCCCCCTGTCGCAGGGACTCCCTATCGCAGGGACCCTCTGTCGAATGACCTTTGCCGACTCTGACCCGATCGCGAAACCAATGCCCGTCACGCATCTTGATTCGAGCCGAAGGCGTCGCGCAAGGGCTGGGCCCCCTCACAGCTATGTATTTTAGCACAGTGCGGGCGCCTGATAGGCTCTATTAGGAAGTGCGCCTTGGGCGCCCGGGAGTCTGCGCGATGGCGAAAAAGGCGGCCAAACCGCGGCGTTTGTACATTCCCGTCGTGCCGGCCGGCGCGTCGTGGATCGAAAGCGACAGCTACGATCGCCGCGCCTGGAGCGAGATCGGCCTCGGCGCGCCCGCGATCGGCGACTTGGTCGAGGCCGGTCGCCGCCTCGTGCCGCACTTCGACGCGCTGCTCGGCGACCTGTTCTTCGCGCTGTTCAAGTACAACCTGGTCTGGCTCAAGACCGACGCGGTGCGCAAAAGCGCGATCCTCAATCACACCATCCTCGATCACCTCGTCGCGTCGCCCGCCTTCGAGGCCCTCAAGAGCCGCACGCTGCTCGAGGAGGACAAGGCCGCAATAGCCGCCCTCGCGCTCGCGGAACAGGCGCTCGAGCTGGTGCGCTCCGAGCGCCTGCTCAACCGCCGCGAACTGCTCGACCTGTGGGATTTGCAGCACCAGGAAGATGACCTGGGCGAGCGCGCCGCCGAGCTCAAGGCGATGGCCGACGCGGACGCGCCGGCCGACGGCGAGACCCAGCCCGACGAGGAGCTCAGGAAAAAGATCGAGAAGCTCAAAGATGCTGCCGCGCGCGCCGCGCAAGTCTCCGAGGCGCGGCTCAATCAGAAGGTGCGCCAGGTGACCGAACAGATCGGCCATGCCGACCGCGGCGAGCTGCGCCGCATGGAAGCCAAAAGCCTCGGGCTCGCACAAGAGATCGATCGCGTCGCCCAGGACAGCCATGACTTCAGCCTGGAATTCGGCCAGGGCGGCCGGCTCTCGGCCGGCGAACGGCTGGAGCTCGGCCGTCACCTCGCGCGCAACCGCAAGCTCGGCGAACTCGCGCGCCTGGTCGGCCGCTTCAAGCAGGACGCGCGCGCGCTGCGGCGCAAGACGATGGAGCGCGGTGTCGCCGAGGCCTACGACATCGAGCGCGGCGCGGAGCTGGGGCGGCTGATCCCGGCCGAGTTGCTCGCGATGCATCATCCGGGCCTGCGGCGCGACTTCGGGCGCCGCCTGCTCGAGGGCGAGCTGCTCCAGTACCGTCTGCGCGACGAGGAGCAGAAGGGCAAGGGCCCGATGGTGGTGTGCATCGACGTAAGCTCGTCGATGGAAGGCGACAAGGAGCTGTGGGCGAAGGCGGTGAGTCTGACGTTGATGGATATCGCGCGCCGCCAGCGCCGGCTGTTCCGCGCGGTGCTGTTCTCCTCGGGCCCCGGCAGCCTCAAGGTGCTCGACCTCAACCAACAGCGCCGCTATAAGCCTGAACTTGCGAAGGTGATGGAGCTGGCGGAATATTTTCCGGGCGGCGGCACCGATTTCCAGCAGCCGATCGACGCGGCGATGGAGTTGATCGAACACAAGCGGCTGCGCCGCGCCGACATCGTGATCATCACCGACGGCGAAAGCCAGGTCGCGCCCGAATGGCTGACCGAGCTGCGCCGGCGCAAGGACGATCTGCAATTTTCGATCTTCGCGGTGCTGGTCGACGTCGGTTCGAGCGAGTTGTCGACGCTGGCCCAGATGAGCGACCGCGTCACCTCGGTCAAAAAGCTCAGCGCCGAAGGCACGCGCGAAATTTTCCTGAAGATTTAGCGCGCGGCGGCGGCGGCCCGATGGGCGGCTTGGCTAGTGTAGCGTCTCACTAATAAAGTTCCGTCCAACAGCGAGTCATCCTGAGCGACGCGCGATCGCGCGCGAAGTCGAAGGACCTTGCGCGGTCCTCCGCGCGTAATCCGCCGACGAGGCGGGCGCCTTAGAGGAATGCTTCGCTAGTATGCAGGCGGGTCAGATGAATCCTCTTTATCCTCCACACCGCGCCTTCCTTGACGTATTCCTCGTGATAATGCCCCCAGCCCTTGAAGTCGCAGGTCGGCAGCATCACGTGGTCGAACATGGCCCAGATACCGCGCGCCGTGGTTGCGCTGGTGAGCTCGAGCTCCGGCATAAAGCCCTGGTGAATCGATTTCGCACCCGTGAGCAGCGTGCTGACCCCCTTGACGAGTTGGGCCCGCCCCTCCAAAGCGACGACGTCGGGCAGTGCGGAGTTGGCGCGCGGCGCGCCCTCGTAGGATGCCGACACGTCGGTGGTGAAACAATCCACCCAAGCGTCCCATTGCTTCGTGTCCATGAGACGGAAATACCGTGCCTTTAGCTGGCGAATCTCTTCCAGATCGTTCATCTGATCGATGGTCATCGGCAAATTCTCCCTAAAACGGCCACGTAAGTCCCCAGCGGCGTCACCACGCTAAGCCACCTTACACATACGCGTCAAACGTGCGTGGCGGCCGCTCAAGGCAGCGACTCGGGCTACGTCCTCGGCTGCAATTGCATGATTTCTGCAAAGGCGACGAAATGGCGCGAATCGCCAATATTCGCTCCCGCCGGAAACGGGCCAACGCTTGCGACGACCGAAAGAGAATTTGATTTGACCGAAACTTGAGAATCACGCACTAAGGACCGGAGCCGGAATCCTCCGAAGGAACCAGCGGGGGCGCGGGCTGCACGAAGTCCGGGTTCACATTGCAGCACAGCGCGTAACTGGTGCCCGCGCGCGGCTCCGCGTCGTAGCCGTCCAGCGAGCCGTCCGCCTCAACCCGTACGGCCTCGTAGCTCAAAACTCCCGAGGCGCGCTGAGCGGTGAAGATGTAGTAGTGCCCGACCTCGAGCGGCTCGGGCGAACCGCTTTCCGGTGTCACCTGCACGAAATCCGCGGGTAGCTTGCCGTAGGTGACCGACTTGGCCGCGAATTTATCGCCCGAGCCCACCATCGGCAACTTCGAGAACATCCCGGCATCCGCGTCGATCTGCCACACCGTCACGCCGCCGTCGAAGCGGATGATCGACGCGACGTGCTGCGGGTCGATGTTGCGCGATTCGACCATTTCCGTGCCGCTGAATTTCGACACGCTGAGCGAAGCCAGGTAATCGCCCTTATGCGCGTAGGAGATTTCGACCGTGGCAGTGGGCGGAGGCGGATTTGCCGCATCCGCGCCACCCGCGGCCGATGCATTATCGGCCTGACCACTCTCGGCCGGTGTGCCTTCGGCCGGACTGCTTTCAGCCGACGGAGAGGCTTCTGAAGAGGCCGCGGCTGAGGGCTCGGCCGACGCGCCGGCGTTGGCCGGTTTGCCGCGATGCAGCATCGAGCACGCGCCCAACGCAAGCGCCATGACGATCAACGTCAGGCACCAAAGCAAGCGACGCATGATCAAACCCTCAGACCGCAACCGCATCGTCTCGTCAAGCCGTCCGCCCGCGCATCATCGTCACTTACTGGCTGAACTCGATTGGCTGACCGCAAGCGTAGCCACCGGCATTGTAGTCGTAAACCATCCGCCCGCCATAATCGGCGCCCTTGGCGATGAGCGCCGCCACCACCAGCAACAGCGCGAGAAAAGCTCCCCGCCCCCGTACCGGCATCGGCCGCGCCGCCAGCGCCCACAGCGCCAGCGCCGCACTCAGTATCAGCACCGAGATCATGATCCATTTGTGATACGTGAGCAGGGCCGCCTTGACCGACGGCGCGAGCATCACGCCGGGCGCCGCGTAGAGTCCGGTGGCGGCGGCCGCCGCCGCGCCGACCGCGCCGAGCCCCAGCGTCCATAAACCCGTCCACTGCCACGACTCGCGTCGCGCAAGGAATCCCAGCCAGTACATCAGCGCCGCCGTGAACAGCAGGGCTATCGGGAAATGGACGATCAGCGGATGGATGTTCTGCAGATGCTGCGCGCCCGGATACGCGAACAGATGCGCCACCGCCCGCAGCAGATCGGCTAACACCGGATCATTTCACCGAGTCGACGGTCAGAAACTCGACTCCGCCCTTGGAGTACGACGTACCCGTGACCGTGACTTCTTTCTCCATGTTCTTCAGCACATCCTCGGGCAGCGGCTCCTCGTTCTTGGGCGGCAGCAGGATGTAGATCTTCTCGGTGCCTTTTTCGACCAGTCCGACCGGGATGCCCTTCTGCGCGCACTTCAGCGCGCATTGCGCGTGGCTTGCGCCGTGAGCGCCAACCGCGTTGTAGCAGAACATGTCCTCCAGGCTGCCCGTGACCGACTTTTGCGTGCCGGCGGCCATCGCCGAGCCGGCCATTCCCACGGCCAACATCGCTCCAAACCCCACAAGTCCGGCAATCATAATTTTTCGCATCGCACTGTTACTCCGTCGCTGCATACGCAGGCAACCGTTGCGCTCGCTACGTCACAAACTCATGCCATCACGAGATGTCTTCACCCAATGGGGGATTATCCCTCACGCCCGGCGCGCATCACAAGGCTCGCGCCCGCCTAAAACGCTCGGGCGGACGGGCGCACAATCCGGGGTCACGCGGGGCGCGGGGATGAATCTTCATTCCACGGCGCCGCAAGCGCCGTCGGGCGAGCTAGCGGCGTGCCGAACGCGCTTGGACCGGCGATGCGACGGTGCCGAACTCCTCGTCCCATCGCGCTCGCCGGCGCGGACGCAACGGTCCTCCGAGCTGCTTCAGATGGCGCTCCAGGACGTCGCGCAACTGCTGGTCGAGACGTTCGAGGTCGCTCTCTTCGGGAAGCTTGGGCCGTTCCTGGTTCTCGGAGATGCCGCGCCGGCGCCGTCCGTAAAGCTCTTGCATCCGGAGCTCGGCCTTGGCCAAGAGCGCCCGGTAGCGCTGGTCGAGCCGGCGCAGCGATTCGTTGAGGTCGGCGATCGCGATAAACCGCCGACGCAGCAGGAACCATTCGAGCACCGCCAACGCCGTCACGCCGAGCAGCAGCAACGAGACGATGACCGCGCTGTACACGGCGTCGCGCCACCACGGCAGCATCCGCACTTCATGCGTTAGTTCGCTATTGCCGGCGGTGAGCTGGCGCACTTGCGCTCTCAGACCGGTCTGCGCCGCGGTTGTGCTGTCGGCGCGCTTGCGCAGGTCGGCAAGCTCGTCGCCGAGCTTCTGATTCTCGGCGGTCAGCTCGCGCATCCGCGTCGCGAAAGGGTTGGGAATCCGCAGCGTCTGGCCAACCAGCAGGGTCGCGTCAAGATCGAGCCGATTGGCATGTGCGATGTCGGCGGCCTGAATCCCGAAGGTCGAGGCGATCGACCCGAGCGAATCGCCCGATCTTACACTGTAGGAAAACTCTCCGCCGTGGCGAGTCGGCGCGGGAGCCGTATCCTGAGTCGAATCCTGAGAGGCGCTGGTCGAATCGTTCACGGCCGCGGGCGTGTCGTCATGAGCGTAGCCGGAATTCTGTGCGTAACTCGAAGATACCGCCACGCACAGCCCCGACAAGGCCAGCGCCGCGACAAAGAGGACCGTTACAAATGCGAGCGAGAATTTCATGGTCCTGATGCTGGCAACACACCCCACACTAGCTCTATCAGCCTAAATGCAAGCGGGAAGAGATGCAAACAGGAATGTGCGAATCCCGCGTCGAGGCTCGTTTTATTCGGCCCAGACGTGATTTTCTTAGCTCAGCCCTCACCTAGGAGCACGCCGGCGCATCAGGGCCAGGAACTCCTGGTTGCCCGCCGCTCCACGAATCGCCGCTTCGACCGGGCCCGCCACTTCCAGCCCCAATTCCGCGGCGAACTCCAGCACTTCGTCAACCGCCCGGCGGCGCTCCGCGTCGTCGCGCACTACCCCGCCCTTGCCCACCTTGCCCCTGCCAACCTCGAACTGCGGCTTGATGAGCGCGACGATTTCGACCGCTGGCGCGCTCAATTCGAGCACCGGAGGCAGCACGAGGCGCAGCGAGATGAAGCTCACGTCGATCACCACGAGTTCCGGGGCGTAGGGCAGACTGGCGGCTTGGACCAGGCGAACATTGGTGCGGTCGAGCACGGTCACGCGCGAGTCGCGGCGCAGCCGCTCGGCGATTTGTCCATAGCCGACGTCGAGCGCGACCACGTGGGCGGCGCCGCGGCGCAGCAGCACGTCGGTGAAACCGCCGGTCGAAGCGCCAACGTCCATCGCCCGGCGATCCGTGGGATCGACGCCGAAATGGTCAAGCGCGGCGGCGAGCTTTACTCCGGCGCGGCTTGCGTACTCGGGCGATCCGCCGACCAGCGCAATCGTACTTCGCTCGTCGACGCTCTGGTCGGCCTTGAGCGCGGGCTGCGAATTGACCCGCACACGCCCGGCCATGATCAGGCGCTGCGCGCCCTCGCGGCTGGGCGCCAGACCGCGCCGCGCCATCTCGAGGTCAAGCCGCCGCCGCGTCGCCATCGGGTCCGGCACTCCGCTCAGAACGGAATATCTTCGTCGTCCTTTTTGTGGCCGCCTTTGCTGTGATCGTCTTGTCTGTGGTCTTGCTTGTTGCCGCTTTCGCCCCCGGCCGCCGTCGGATCGTAGGGCGTGTTCTTGAGCTCGCCCTGAGCGTTGCGCATCAGCAGCTCGACTTTGCGCTCGACCTCGTCGAGCTTCTGGTTGAGCGAGCGAACCAGGCCGACGCCGCGCTCGAAGGCCGCAATCGAATCTTCCAGCGAGAGCTCGCCGGAGTCGATCTGCCCAACGATCCCCTCGAGGTCCTTGAGCTCGTCCTCGAACTTTCTGCGGGTGGTAGCCATCGCTTAGCCTCGAAGGTGACGCGCACGCCTTAAGATTGGCGCGCGATGGTGCGGGCGCGCAAACGGCCGTGGCTTAGCCGCAGGTCGAGCTCGTCGCCGACCTCGACCTGCGCGGCGTCGATCACGGCCCGGCCGTCGCGCAGGTTGATCGCCACGGCGTATCCGCGCTCGAGCACTTTGAGCGGCGAGGTTGAGTCCAGGCGCGCCGCCAGCGCCGCCAACCCGGCGTGGCGGCGGCCTTGCGCGCGCTCCATCGCCGCGCCCAGCCGCACCGCCGCGGCCGCGACGGCGGCGCGCCGGCGTTCGGCCATCGCGCGCGGCGCGGCCTCGCCCAGCCGCGCGGCCATCGCGTCGACGCGTCCCCGCATCCGCGCGACGCGCGCACCCATCGCCTGCGCCAGATGGCGCGCGACGCGCTCCGCCCCAAGGCCGAGCGCACGCACGAGCGCGCCGGGCGGCACCAGATGCGCGCCCAGCGCGGCCACGTGACGGCGCCGGTCGCCAAGTCGCGCGGCGAGCGCCGCCGCCAGCCCGGCCGCCGCTTCATCGGCGCGCTGGCGTGCCTGGCGGAGCGCCACGCGCGGCTCACGCAGGCGCGCGTCGAGCTGGTCCACGCGGCGGCGATGGTCCGACAGTGCGCTTACCGCGGCGCCGTTGAGCGTCGCCGCGGTTTCGTCCAGCCGCCGGCGCAGCGCGGCCTTGTCCGCCACCACGAGCTGCGCGGCCGCGGTCGGGGTCGGCGCGCGCACGTCGGCGACGAAGTCGGCGATAGTGTAGTCGATTTCGTGGCCGACGGCCGAGACCACCGGAATTCGCGAGCGATGGATCGCGCGGGCGACCGTCTCTTCGTTGAAGGCCCACAGGTCCTCGAGCGAGCCGCCGCCGCGGCCGACGATCAGCACCGCGGCGCGCGCGTCGGCATTGAGGTCATCGATCGCCTGCGCGATTTCGGCCGCCGCGCCCGCGCCCTGCACGCGCGCGGGCCGGATGATCAGATGCATATTGGGATAGCGTGCGAGCGCGATGGCCAGGATGTCGCGCAGGCCCGCGCCGCCGAGCGCGGTCACGATTCCCACCGTCGCGGGCAGAAAGGGCAGCGCCCGTTTGCGCCCGGAGTCGAACAGCCCCTCGCGTCCCAGCCGCTCCTTGAGCTGCTCGAAGGCGAGCTGCAACGCGCCGAGCCCGCGCGGCTCCATCTCCTCGGCATAGAACTGGAGCGCGCCGCGAGTTTCGAAGAGGCCGACCCGGCCGCGTACCACGACCTGCATCCCGTCGCCGGCCTTGAAGCGCAGCCGCGCAGCCGCCGAGCGGAACATCACCACGCTTATCGCGCTTTGGGCATCCTTGAGCGTGAAGTAGAGATGGCCCGAGGCCGCGGGGCGGGCGTTGGAGACTTCGCCCACCACCCAGCACTCGTCGAGGTTGGCCTCCAGCGTCTCGCGCACCATCCGCACCAGTTGCGTGACGTTGAACGCCCGCACCTGGCCGCGCAACGAGAGTTCCAGTTGGCCGGCCATGCGGCCAACTTACCAGATGGGTGCCGCCCAGCGTAAGCCGCGTTCGCCGACGGCACGGGGCGACGCGGCGCGGCGACACGATTGATCGATGGCGTGGAAGACGAAGCCGCCGCCCGCGGGCGAAGCGCGCGGGCGGCGGTTGGTCAATCGGATCTTTTTCCGGATTTTCCGGATTTGCGGACTTGCGATTCGCGGACCTGGGTTTGTCTGGTCGCGAGCTTGTCGGCCGAAATTCGTCAGCCTGGCGCCCTACTGGCCGGAGCCTCCTGGAGCGGTCGTCGTCCCAGCGGCCGGCGCCGCCGGCTGCGGCGGAGGAAAGTCGTTGCGCGCGAGCTGGAGCTTGTAGCTGCGCCAGTTATCCAGCACCTGAATCGCGCGGTCCAGCTGAACGTCTTTGGGCTCCTTGGGAACGCCCGCGCTCTGTTCCTTGCTCGCGCCGGACGCCTTGGAATGTTTCGCGGGCGCCGCGGCGGGAGCGCCGCCGTGATTGCCGACGGGCGCGCCGGGAGCTTTCAGAACGCCATTGTTCTTGAAGTGATGCAGCAGGTCGCTTTCGCGAATCTCGTCGTCTTCGTCGATGGTCGCGCCTTCCTGCTCGAGCGAAGCCAGCGTGGTCTTAGGCAGTTCCGAGGTCACGTCGGGCGTGATGCCGACGGCCTGAATCGAGCGGCCGTTAGGGGTGTAGTAGCGCGCCGTGGTCAGACGCAAGGCCGAGTGATCGTCCAGTGGCAGGATAGTCTGCACGGAGCCCTTGCCGAAGGTCTGCGTGCCGACGGTGATCGCGCGGCGCTGGTCCTGCAGCGCGCCGGCGACGATTTCGCTCGCGCTCGCGCTGCCGCCGTTGACCAGCACCACCATCGGGTAATCCACGAAGTCTTTCTTGCGATGCGAGAAGTATTTCTGCTGCTGATTCTCCTGCCGGCCCTGGGTATAGACGATAAGGCCGCCGTCGAGGAATTCGTCGCCGACCTGTACCGCCTGGTTCAGCAATCCGCCCGGGTTGTCACGGAGATCGAGCACCAGTCCCTTGATCTGGCCGTTATGCCGCGCGCGGAATTTGTCCAGCGCCTTTTGCAGATCGTCGCCGGTGCCCTCCTCGAAGCTGCTGATGCGGACGTAGTCGTAGCCGTGGCGCAGTTCCTTGGTCTTGACCGACTTTATCTTGATCACCTCGCGGGTCACGGTCACCGTGAACAGCTCGGGCACGCCCTTGCGATGGATGGTCAGGCGGATCGTGCTGCCCTGCGGCCCGCGCATCCGCTTGACCGCGTCGGTCAACGTCATGCCCTTGGTGAAGTCGTTGTTGATCTTGACGATCTGGTCGCCCGCCTTGATCCCGGCCTTGTAAGCGGGAGTGTCCTCGATTGGCGAAACGACGGTCAGAAGATCGTCCTTGACGGTAACTTCGAGACCCAGCCCGCCGAAGCTGCCGCGGGTTTCGACTTCGAGGTCACGGTAGAGGTCGGGCGTGAGGTAGGCGCTGTGCGGGTCGAGCGAGGCAAGCATCCCGGTTATGGCGCCGTTGATGAGCTGTTTGGTGGTGACCGGCTCGACGTAGTTTTTCTGCACGATCGCCAACACGTTGGCGAAGGTCGCCAGTTCCTTGTACGTGTCGTCGGGCAACGCATCGGCGCGCCGCACGGCAATCTCGGCCATGATGATCAGGATCGCTATCGCGCATACGCCAGCGACCAGGAAGGGGGAACGATTGCGTTTCATTACTTGCTCGCAGTTAACGCCCGCCACGGTGGGCGCGCGGGCCGGCTACTCAGCATATTCTTTGCGAACCCCGGACGCCACCATCCCATCAAACCGCCGGATAGTGTCATTCGAGTCGACCGCCGCGCGCGCCGGATGCTCCCATACGCTCAACCCTTGCTGTCCTTGAGCAGTTCCTCGAGCGCGTCGCGAATCGCGGGCTGCGACCAATCGAATGCTCCCGAGTGATGGGCGACGATGCGGCCCGCGCGATCGATTATAAAGGTTTCGGGAACCCCGCTCACCTGGTAGGCCTCGGCGACCGCATTTTTCGGGTCGAGCAACACGTCGAAGTGGTAGCCGTGCTTCTTGACGTAGGCCATGACTTCGGCGCGGCTGCCCGTGTCCTGGCTGACCGCCAGCATCACGAAATCCTTGTCGCCGCGCATCCCTTCGTAGAGCTTTTCCATCGAGGGCATCTCTTCGCGGCACGGCGCGCACCAGGTCGCCCAGATATTGAGGAACACCACCTTGCCGCGCAAACCAGCCATCGAAACCGAATCACCGCTCAAATCCGTCAGTTGGAACGGCTTGGCCTTTTCGCCCGCCGCCACCGGCCCGTGCCCGTCATAGCCCCAACTGCCGGTGGTGTCCGGGCCTTGCCGCGGCGACGGAGCGACCCCGCGCCGAAGCTGCGAGGCCACGACCAATAACACGCTCACCAGCAGCGCCGCGCCGGCGAGTATGGAGAGCAGCTTTACCCGCGGAGCCATCCCGACACTTCTCCGCTACGCCCCCGCCGCCGCTTTCGCGCTGGACCGGCCCTGCGGCGCCCGTTCCTCGCGCGTCCACCCGGATAGCACGCCGCCGGTCAGGTACAGAGCGACCAGCCCGATCGCAACCATCGCGAGTCCGATGATCTGGGCCTCGCTCAGCCCAAAGAGCACCCGCGGATTGATCCGCAGGAATTCGACCATGAAGCGGCATCCTCCCAGGAGCACCAGGTAGAGGTAAAAGAGGCGGCCCTCGGTGCCGCTTCGCTTGCGCATCGACCACAAGATGAGAAACACGGCCGTGTAAAGGATGGCTTCGTAGATGGGGGTCGGATGCACTCTGACGCCGGGGAAAAATCCCGACACCAGTTCGTCATGCGAGCCGAGCTTGAGCACGGTCTGCGGGCCCCAGCCCACGATCGCCTTGGGGTAGGAGACCGCCCACGGCAACGTCGAGGGCAGGCCCCAGTCGCCGTCGCCCGACAGATGGCATCCGATACGCCCGAGCGCCTGTCCAATAGCCAGCGCCGGACCGCACATGTCGGCCGTCGCGCCGACCGAGATCCCATAGTAGCGCGCGACGAAACAGGCGGCGGTCACGCCGCCGATAAAGCCGCCGAACCAGACGAAGCCGGAACCCGACCATATGATCGTGATCGGGTTGGCCATGTAGAGCTGCCAGTTGTCGAGCACGTCATACAGGCGGGCGCCGATAAGCCCGCCGAGCGCGCCCCACAACACGACGGCGGTGGCGTAGTCGGGGTCGATGCCGCGGCGGGGACAATCGGCGGCAATCACGAGGTCGGCGGCGATAAAGCCGAGCGCCATCATCAACCCGTAGCTATAGATTGTGAGCGTCAGTGGATGGCCAAAGAGATGGATCGGTCCCAGACGCAATAGAATCGGGATCATTTCATCGCCAACTATAGTACGGAGCGACGCCCGCAAACCAGACACGCCCGCGCCGCGTTTTTTTCACCAACACTCCCCGAGCCGCTCCGATGTCGGGGCGTTCCTCCTTCTGAGCGCTCGCCCAACGCTGATTATGCGCTCACCCACGGCTCGTCTGAACTCTCGCCCGATTCTTCTTCTGAGTCTTCCGTTTCCTGTTTGAGCCCTCGCCCACATCGTATGTCGGAGAGGGTGCGGATGAGGGTCCCTAAGTCAGCGCGCCGCCCTTGGGCGGCGCACGATTCGGAAATTCCCTCAATGGGTTGCCGCGCATCGGCGGTTCGAAAACGGCGCTTGTGCCCAGGTCTTCGTTTGTTGGAATCAGAATTTTATAAGGAGCCCTCACCCCACCCTCGCCCGCGAACAATCGCGGGCGAGGGCATAAAGAAAGATCGCGGACCGGGGAAGCGGTCGCACTCCCACTGGGTCGAGCAATGCCGCACGCTTTGCGCAAAACGGCACACCCGTATATATGACGCTCGGATGCGTGCGGTTGTTCAACGCGTGAGCCGGGCCGAAGTCAGCGTCGGCGGCAAATGTCTCGGTAAAATTGGCCGGGGCTTCGCGGTGCTGCTCGGCGTGGCGCGCGACGACGCCGAGCCCGACGCGGAATTTATCGCCGACCGCATCGTGGGCCTGCGCGTGTTCGCCGACGATGCGGGCAAAATGAACCTGGCGCTCGGCGCGGTGGGTGGCGAGTTGCTGGCGATCTCGCAATTCACGCTGCTCGCCGACACCAGCGGCGGACGGCGTCCGTCATTCATCAAGGCGGCACCGCCCGAACTCGCGCGGCCGCTGTACGAGCATTTCATTTCGCTCGTGCGCGCGCGCGGTGTTAAAGTCGAGACGGGCGAATTCGGCGCCCACATGGAAGTGGCGCTGGTCAACGAGGGGCCGGTGACGATCGTTCTGGATAGCCGGCTGGACAGCCGGGGGCCGGACGCCCGGCTACGCTGAGTCATGGCACGAGCAGGTTTTTACGCCGTCGAGTCGGGCAAGATCTCGTTTCGCCGCGACGGCAACTGGTACAGCGACGACGAGCGAATCGACAACCCGCGCATCGCGCTGCTCTTCAGCCGCAGCATCCGGCAAAATCCCGACGGCAGCTTCTACCTCCAGGTCGCCGAGGAGCGCGCCCCGATTACGGTCGAGGACACGCCCTACGTGGTCAAAGCGATCGAGGGCGACGCGCAAAACGGCTTTACAGTGCTGCTCAACGACGACGAACGCGAGGAACTCGACCCGGCCACGCTCGAGGTCGGCGCCGACAACGTGCTCTATTGCCGGGTCAAGGGCGGCGCGGCGCGCGCCCGTTTCCTGCGCACCGCCTACTATCACCTCAGTTCCGGCTTCGAGGCCGACGAGCGCGGCGGCGGCTTCTCGATCTCGATCCGCGGCCGGCGCTATCCGCTTTTGTCCGCGAACAGAGCGGCTACGGACGACTGAGATCGTCAGAGCCTGAGTCGCGGTTGAACATCCCGATCTTCCATATTGTGCTGGTACGGCCCGAGATTCCGCAGAACACGGGATCGATCGCGCGCCTGGCGGCGGCGACGCACACCCGCCTGCATCTGGTTGGCCCGCTCGGCTACTCGCTCGCGGACCGCTATCTCAAACGCGCCGGACTCGACTACTGGCCGCTGGTCGATCTGCGGACCTATGCCGGATGGGACGAGTTTGCGTCGGCCATGTGTCCGCAAGCGGCTGGCCCGCCGTCCGGTAGTGACGGGCCGCCTCTGAAATATTTCTCGGCGCGCGCCAGGAGGACATACCTCGAAGCCGATTATGCGCCGGGCGACTTCCTGGTGTTCGGCAGCGAAACCAAGGGGCTGGGCGAGGAGTTTCTGCGCCCGCGAACAGCGACGACCTACAGAATTCCAATCTTCGAGCCCGGCGTGCGCAGTCTCAATCTGGCCAACGCGGTGTCGATCGTGCTCTACGAAGCGCTCCGCCGGACGGGACGGCTTATCGAATAGCGGTCGGGCCGCCGGGCGCTGTGACGGTTAGCGAATGCCGGTGTCGACCCAGATGTCGAGCCGCGTCCGTCCACCGGGGCTTATCGCGACCATCGCGGGCAGGTTCCTGGCCGCGCCTGAAAACCCCGCGCCGCGCACCACCCGGTAATTCCCCGGCGGCAGGGTAAGACGGTAAAGCCCGTCGCCGTCGGTGCGCGCCGTCGCGACGACCACGCCCTTGGAGTCGAGAAGCTTAAGCTCCGCACCAGCCACGGGTGCGGCGGGCCGCGCCGCGATACCAGGACCACTCACCGGAGACATCGGGCCGCGCGTGACTCGACCGCTCAAAGTGCCGGAGGCGGCCGTTCGTCCATTGGACTGGCCGTCGCTACGCGCGCAAGCAACCATCCCGAGCGCTACCGCCATCACGACGCAGCAGTAAAGCAGTCGCGAGCGCGCGCGCGCCGAAGTCTTCACGTCCATGCGCGGGAGCCTAGCGCATCGAGGCGGCAATCGCCCGCGCGGCCGTGTCCCCGGCTACGGCTGGGCCGGGCCGCTGAAGGCGTTATGGCCGATAGCGGTACGATAAAGATCGGTGCTTTTCGATGACTCGCCCGCGAACCAAAACGACGCCCGTGTCCCCGGCGTCAGATCAACCGACGCCGCCGTATAATCGCCCCAGCGATTGAACCCGTTGTTGTCGGTATATTTATACGTGGCAAGCCCCTTCTGCAGGAAAAATCCGCTGTCGTGCATCGTGTTCAGTGCCTCGGTGGCGCGGTTGGTCGCGTAGGCCGAAGAGGGGTAAGTTGCGTCGTCGGAATAGTTGAACACCACCAGCACGTTGCCCTCCGGGTCGGGCTGAACTTCGGGATAAAATGTCGCGCCCGTGCCGTCGCCCTGGCCGGTGGCGCAGGCCCAGCAAACCTCGTTGAGCATACTCGCGCTGACGATCTGCGGGCACCGGTTCAGAAAGTTGTTCGTACAGGCCAAATTGTCATTATCGTTGAGCACCGGCCGTATCTGGAACCACAGGAAATGCGACGCGCCGACGCCGGCACCGGTGCCGTTGGTGTCGATCGCCGCGTAGAGCGAGCCCGAGGCGTATATCGCCTCGCCGGAGATCCGGGTGTCGCCAGTGTCGATGCGACAGCTGCCGCTGGCACATGAGGGCTGCTGGGCGGACGGCGGAAGGGAATAGGTGTCGGACGTATTTACCAGGACCTGCGAGACCTCGGGCCCGGGACTACTGGAACTGTAAATTGGATTCGATATAGCGAACACTGCCAGCCCGGAGCAGCCGGTGGCGCACTGCGTGTTATTGGCCCCCGGAGCGTCGATGTTGTGCGAGGCGACCACGAACTCGGCCCGCGGGTTATCGCTGCGATCCATCACATTGGCCGGCTGGAGCGAGTCCATCACCTCGCCGGTGCCGGTAACGATGAAATTGGACGGCTCCAGAAAGTAAAAGGTGAAGCCCGAGCCGGCGTACATCGCGCTCTTGGGCAGTAACACCATCGAGGGGCCGTTGAAGCTACCGTTAGACAGCGAAAACGCATTGAATGCCATGTAAATCGCTCGCCGGTCCTGCCCCAGCGTGGGAAAATCGGCGATCTGTCCGGCCGGCAGAATCGAGGCGCCGGCGTATAAGTTGAAATGGTAGATGAACCATCCGCCCAGAGGGTTGGAGGACTGGCTCACCGCCACGTCCAGGAACGGTACTCCCGCCGCGCTGATATGCGCGGCCGACAGGATGTAGCGCTGGTTGGCCCAGTCAAACAGTGCGCGCGGATCGAAGGGTGGCAATATCGCCGAAGGGTTCACGAGCATGAACGACGTAAGACTCTTGGGAAAGCCTGCCTGGACATGGCCGGCTTTGTCGAACACGCTGAGGCAGCCGTTGATCACTTGCACCACGAAACTCGGCCCGGCCGCCAGCGCCATGTCAGGTGGAATGAATCCTCCGCAACGCTCGCCGATCCCGCTGAAGGCAGTTATCGCGGTGGCGCCGGTGAGGGAGGACGGCGTCGACGATGGCGTCAGCGGAAGGCGTATTTGCGAGGTGCCCTTGGGCGCCGGGGGATTCGCGTTCGCGGCCGCCGCCTTGAGCAGGGCATACTCTTGCGCCGAGATGCCGTGGAGGGGTGCGTGCATAGGAGCATGAGTCTGTGACGCCATTTGCTGTTCGGTGATTTGCGGCAGGTTGCCCAGGACCACGCTATCCGGCGCACCTTGGTCGATGGCGACCGCCCGCTTTGCCGACTGCTGAGCGCTGACCGCGCGCGGCATGGAAACAAACACCAATGCGAGACCCGCCATAATGAAGCATTTTCCGTTCATTGCCTGTGTTCTCTCCCAGATGCGTTCGGTCGCACGTTTAACATCTTTTCTACGTGTCGCGCAATCATGAATCAACTCAAGGATTCTTTTTGCTCCACGAACTTCAACAGACCGGTATTTAACTTGCCACAGCTCTTCACGAATGTGGCCCAGCGGCCTTAATCTCCAAGGTCGGGCAAGCAATGCTGCGGGGCGACCGGCGCTTGGCCGGGCGGATGACGCCCAGCGCACGCTGCGCGCACTCGGCGCTGCGCTACATCGCGCTGCCCAGCGCGACGCCGGCGAAAGCCGCAACCAGACCCAAAGTCACGCTGCCGACGATGTTGAACGCGGCGAGCGCGAACTGGCCGTCCATCATCAACCGAATCGACTCGTAGCTATAGGTCGAAAACGTCGTATAAGCGCCGACGAAGCCGACCGCGAACATCAGCCGCGCCTGCGGATGCAGCCACGGCCGATCCTGTGCGAAGGCAAGGAAGAAGCCCAGGATGAAGCTGCCGCTGATGTTGATGACGAAGGTGCCCCACGGGAAAATAGCGCCCGTGCGCGCGGCCACCCATCCGCCCAGCAGATAGCGCGCGATGGCACCGAGAAATCCGCCCAGCCCGACCCACAACAATGCGCCCAATTTTGCCCTGCCCTTGCCCGGTTTGGCGCTTCAATCGTTACGCATCATCGTTACGCGTCATGGCGCGGCCGGCGCGTCGAGCAGCGCGCGCATCAGCTCCGTCCGTCCGACAATACCGACCAGCACGCCCGAGGCATCCACCACCGGCAGCCGCTTGACGTGCCGCTCGGCTGAGCGCACGAGCGCGTTGGCGACCGGCATCTCCTCGCGCAGCGTCACGACCTCGCGCGTCATCAGTTCGGCCGCCGAGCGGCCGCGCAGCTTGGCTACGTGGCGGCGCGAGGCCGCCGAGATGCGGTCGATCGGCACCCGCGCCATCAGCATCTCGACCAGCCCCGGCCGGCTCTCGCGGCTGACCCGCGAGACCAGGTCGCTGTCGGCGATGATCCCGGCCACGTGCCGCGCGTCGTCGACCACCACCACGCGCTTGTGGGTCGAGGTAACCAGCAGTTCAAGGATTTCGCCGAGGCTCGCCGACTCATGCACGGTCGCGACCTCGCGGTTCATCACGTCGCGCACCGCTGCACCCGCGCCAACGGCGGGGCGGGCCTCGGGATGCCACTGCGGAAGATGGGCGGCGGCGATGGTGTTGAGCAGGTCGAGCCGCCCTACGATGCCGAGCAGGCGGCGCTCGCCGTCGACCACGGGCAGGCGCTTGAGATGGCGCTGTACCATCAGGCGCGCCGCCGCCCCGATCGAGGAATCGGGAGCGACGGTCACCACTTCCGGGGTCATCACTTCGGCGACGCGGCGGCCCGGATTCTCGAGCTCGCCGTGCAGTTGGCGCACGAATTCCGGATCGGCGGCGCGCTTGAGGCTCAGTGTCACGGACATTCCGCCGCGCGTCAGCAAATCGCTGTCGCTCACCATCCCGACCACTCGCCGTTGTTCGTCCACGACCGGCACCGCGGTGAAGTCCTTGTCGATCAGCAGCTCGACCACCTCGGTGAGCGGGCTGTCGGGCCTCACCGTGACCACCTCGCGACGCATCACTTCGGCGACCTTGATGTCGGGCAAGCCCTCGCGCACCGCGACTCCGGAATGGACGACTTCGAGGTCCTGCGCCGTGATGAGCGAGTTCGGCGCCAGCGCGATAAGTGGCCCGAGCACGCGCTCGATCCGCTCGGGACGATCGACCACGGTTATCACCACCGGCATGTCCATCGAGAGACGCAGGATGGCCGAGGTATGGACCACGCTCGAGAGCCCGAATCCGGCGACGCCGCGCGTGACCGTCGCACCGCTCAGCCCCTCGCGCCGGAGCATCTCGACGATCGCCATGTAGAGCGACTGATGCTGGTGAAGGTCGCTCTCACCGATGTAGATCATCAATTGCCTGCCTTTGCCGGTGAACATTTTTCGTCAACTCTCGCGCCGCCCGTCGCACCGTCGGCGATGCGATCGTCGGATGTCGCCGCCGGACGCGGACGCCCTGCCGACGGCCTCCGGCCACGGATGCGCGTCAGGTTCGGATGGCCAGCCTAGTGACCGCGCGTCGCGCACGTCCCGCATCCGCTGCCGCATCCTCCGCCCGCCGATCCTTTCCCGGGCGGAGCGCCGAAATAGTAGCCCTCCCGTTCGAGCTCGCCGGCTTTGACCCAGCGCACCGGCTCTCCGATCTCCGTGTCGCAATGCACGCAGCATCGGCGCTCGCGGTCCCGGTCATCGAGGGTGACATGCACCAGCACGACGCGCTCGCAGGCGGCGCAATGGGCGGTGGGAAAGTTCGACGCGTTGAGCGACAAATCCTTCATTGCGAAACCGAGTCCTTTATTGCAAGGCCGAGTCCTTCCGGGCGAACGCGAAGCCCGCCTCGGTCAATCCGGCGCCGTGTCTGGCCGGCGCCGTGTCTGGCAAGTGCCGCAGCACGATAGTCTAATCCTCCGCCGGCGCCAGATCATTACCGCGCTTCAACCGCGCGATGGAAGCGATCGGCCCGGCCGCCGAAGCCCGCCAGCACCACCAGCGTCAGCGCATACGGTAGCGCGAGGAACACCTGGTACGGCACCGCCGTGCCGAGCGCTTGCAAGCCGAACTGCGGCGCCATCGTCGCAGCCGGCTAACCCGCGACGACCCTCGCGCACTGCCTCCGAGCGATTTATCTGGTGATCCCAGCGGGAGTCGAACCCGCGTTACCGACGTGAGAGAACGAAAAGGCGCAGAATCATACAATATGGCCGAGTGTTACTGAGTAGCATAAAGCCCAACTGCCACAGGGGCTCTGTGCTCATCGAGCCTCATCGAGTGCTATCCAGCGGCACGGGCGAAAGGCACCACATTGGCACCAAACATGGCACTCATTTGGCACCAGTATAGTCCCTATGTCGTTGGGCTTCCCCCCAGTCGTCCTACGAGCGCCAAACCGCCAACAGGACCGGCCTCATGATCGTTGCCATCTCTCTGGGGCTCCTCGACCGGGCGAGTTCCTTGGGGCCCGGTTCAGCCACTACCGCGCCAGGGGCTCAACGCGCGTGAGTAGGCTGACCGCACCCTACCATCGAAACATCGGTGAAAGACACAAGCCGCGAACTGCGCCATAGTTGCCCAGTACGAGCTTTCCCAATAGCGCCCATGACCGGAGCGAGATCGCTACGCGAACCGCAGCACAGTATCCAGCTGCTAAAGTGCGCACACTCTAGGGGCCCATACCGCGATGAAGCGCTCAAAGCCTACACCCATTGCGATAACGTGGGCCAACTCCACAATCTCGGGCTCGCTGAATTCCGCACGCAGCAGGTCGAAAAACTGTTCGTCCAGAGCCTGCGGATCGCTGCCCAGCTTGTCCGCGAACTTTAGCGCCAACTTCTCACGTCGCGTAAGCACCTCACTTACCTCGTAATGGTCCACCTCGACGCTTTTTTCGGGAGGCGATTTCAGTGGAGGCTGATGGTGGCGCGTGCCGCCCGACTTAGAGGCATACGGTGAGCAGTCGTTATTGCGGGCCAACTTGATCCGAACCAGCTCCTTCAGCTCGCGAGGCAACCTGCCGTTATCGAGCAACTGGGCATAGCCCGACCATATAATCTCGGCTATTTCCGGCTTATGGGCGAAGATTTTGAGCCCGTTCACGTAGTCGGGGTCGTCCCTGAAGCGTCTAACCAAAGCCATCATTCCGGATGACAGCTTGGGCTCATCGACTGGATTTATCCCTGCCACGATTTTCCTCCTGTCCGCTAAGCGGCAACGCGCAAGTTACGCCTCTTCCACTTTGAACACGGAGAGCAGCCGGCCCCAACCGATACAGACGCCGATTACAACGGACAATTCGACGATTTCAGGTTCGGAAAACTCGGTCCGCAACAGGGTCATGAACGTGTCGTCGACAGCCTGGTGTTCAACTCCCATCTTTTCGGCGAACTTCAATGCCAGCTTCTCGCGCCGCGTAAGCACCGAGCTGAATTCGTAGTTGGGAATTTCTGCGATGCGCTCTTCCGTAAGGCCCTTATCCATCACCGATGGATAGCGGAAGCGCTTTCACATGAAGCAGTCGTTGTTCTGGGCGATCTTGATCCGAACCAATTCCTTGAGCCGGGAATCGAGCAGTCCGCCGTCGAACATCTCGACGTAGGCGTTCCACATCGGTTCGACGAACTCCTGGCTGTGAGCAAAGATTCCAAGCCCTGTATAGTAGCCGGGATCGAACTTTATCTTCTCGGCCAGGGAAGCCATTCGCGGAGTCATCTCGCTCTGGTCCAGAGGCTTTAACCTTGCCATGGCGTTACTCCTGTTGCGCCAAACTTTCCGTTTCGAATCCTCATTCAACCTCGCATGGACACGAAGCGGCTTGCAAGTCCGAAGCGCGCGCCCCCGCCCGAGGGTGAGCAGATTCCGCACGTACTTCAGGGATCCCTACCGAGCACCATCTGAAATTGGTTGGCTCCCGCCCGGTTCGCAAGTGGTCGCCTAGAACCTAGCTATGCTCGATGAGGTCAAGCGGCACGCCGGATAGCTTGGCGAGCCACACGGCGCGGAGCCCATCGACGACCTGGGCCGGCCGAACGCGATCACGGACCAACTCACGCGCATCGCGGGCCGGCTCGGGCAACTGGCCGCGCAACTTGGTCTTTCGCCGGCCGCAGAGCGCGCGCTGAGGCACGACGCCGCCCTCGAGGTGAGTCACCGAAAGTGGCTGACACTGGCCGAGGATCGGGAAGTCGTGACGCCCTCGGCCGCGCCGGCCGCAAGCACGGCGCCCGCCGCTACGAACGGCACGTCGATGCCCGGATTCACCGCGCCCACCTGAGTTACGGCCGTCACGGCCTGAACCGCAGTCGACACTCCTTGGTCCTGGCAGTTGCGTTTTTGTCTTCGGATGCTGCGCAAATTCAATAGAAAATTGCTAATTTCTAAGCGGTATGGTTGACGACCGTATAACGCTCTCCCCGCCAGATCCGGAAAGACCCTCGCCATCGCGTCTCTACAAATATCGAGGATTCGAAAACGCCGAATCAAAAAAACGGGTGCGCTCGATAGTGGTCGACCACCAGCTTTACTTTTCCACAAGAGCAAACTTCAATGACCCGTTCGACTGTCTCGTGCCGTCCTTCAAAGATGTCCCTCATGCTTCTATGAAGAAGTACATTCGGAGCAGATTGCGAGAATTAGGGATCGCCGCAAATCGTAATCAGGCAAGACGCATGTCTCAGCGCCTCGATCTGAACAGATTGCAGGAAGACGTACAAAAATCTGCAAATGAAATCGGGATATTATGTCTCACGGAAGACCCCCTCAATATGCTTATGTGGGGTCACTATGCCGGCGCTCACACCGGTCTCTGCCTGGAGTTCTCCGTTTCGCACACAGAGCCGTTTTTCGGACGTGCCCAGCCCGTCGTTTACTCCACTAAGCGCGGAAGTTTCGATCCGGATAGAGAACCGGGAGAAAATGCGGCTGCCGCTATCCTAAGAAAGTCTATTGACTGGATGTACGAAGGCGAATGGCGAATTGTCGAACCATACGCAAGGCCAGCGCACTACACGTTCCCTTCTGACAAACTGACCGGGCTTATTCTTGGATATCGGATGGAGAAAAAAGCGCGCGATGAAGTCCTGGAACTGGTCGCTGAGGGTGCTCCCGGTCTTCCTATCTATGAGGCACTCCCGAGCGAGCGGGAATACAAAATGCGTCTCGATCCCCTGTGAGGAAAGACCAAATGGAATTGACTTGAGGATGGAACCATACGCGACGAGCCTGCCAATTATTTCAGCGTGAAAGCCATTCTTTCGACGCACGGCACTAGACAAGGTGCCCAATACATTCAACGCCAAAGTATCAACTAAGCATCTTTCGTGAATCACACGGGGGCGAGAGAGGGACCGCCGCCGCCACGACGCGGCCAATGTGCATAGGTGCACGGGGGTAGGGCCCCGTCGTCAGAGGCCGGGGCGCCTCGACGCGGGCGCGGGGTCGCCATCTCACGACGCATCATCTTCCTGACGGGCTTCCAGGGCGACGCGACGACAGTCCGAACGACGCCATCACGACGCCAGTCTGACGCGCAAGCTAAGTACCGTCTCCGACCCGCAACACGAACCGATTTCTAAGCCTGTGGCTGTAGTTGGGGCTGTAGTGACGGAAGTATGGCCCAAAAATCCCTTGATTTCCTTGGTGATCCCAGCGGGAGTCGAACCCGCGTTACCGACGTGAGAGGCCGGTGTCCTAACCACTAGACGATGGGACCGGTCGGCGAGCGCCTCCCTTCACAGGGGAGTGTTGGCTGAGGAGGGAGGACTCGAACCTCCAATCCCCTGATCCAGAGTCAGGTGCCTTGCCAATTCGGCTACTCCTCAGCGCGAGCCATCATTTATAACCGACTCCGGAACATGCGTCCATGCGCACGCGGCCGCCGGTGTTTCGCGGCGCGCAGCCCGCCCGTTCAGCGCGCGGCGGAGAGCCGCAGCGTCTCGGCGTGATGGTTGACCAGCTCGTCGCAGCGCTGGAGCAGCGCCGGGTCCTGACAATACTGCTCGATCATGTAGCTCAGTTCGCCGAGGTCGTGGACCAGCAGGCGCATGCAGCGCTCGTACTCGTCCTGCTGCTGCAGCGCCTTGAGCAGGTCGCCGACCTTATCCTCGAGTTCCGTCTCCTCGACCTCGAGCGCCAGGCCCAGCGCGCGTTCGATTTCGAGCCCGCCCGCGGCCTCGCGCGCGCCGCGCTCCAGCAGCGTATCCAGCCTCGCCACGTCCGCCTTGTCGAGCACCACGGGGCTGGGCCGGTCGAGCATCCCCTCGAAGTCGAGCACCGTGGTCACAAGGTCAAGCGCGCCGACGTGGCGCGCCTCGTCCCGCGCCATCCCGAACCAGAACTCATGCAGGCGCGGGTTGGCGGAGAAAGTTTTGGCGAAGCGCGCATAGAGCGCCATGCTCCGCTTTTCCAGTGCGATGGTGGCCTGGAGGACTTCGCGCGTCGTCGGCATCGTGGGCCGATGATAACCCGCGAGCGGCGCCGGGCCAAGGCCGGCTCCGCTCGCGCGGCGGGTTTAGCGCGCGAGCTCGGTCGCGCGGGTTTCGCGGATCACCGTGACGCGGATTTGACCGGGATAGGTCATGTCGGTTTCGATCTTCTTGGCCACGTCGCGCGCCAGCATCGTCGCGTCATCGTCGGAGACCTGGCCCGGCTCGACGATGATCCGCATCTCGCGCCCGGCCTGCACGGCGAAGCATTTCTCGACGCCTTTGAACGACTTGGCGATGGTCTCGAGGTCTTCCAGCCGCTTGACGTAGCTCTCCAGCACTTCGCGGCGCGCGCCCGGGCGCGCGCCGCTCAGCGCATCGGCCGCGTCGACCAGCGGCGCCAGGATGGTCTCGGCCTTGACCTCCTCGTGATGGGCCGCAATCGCGTTGACGATCTTCGCCGACTCGCCGTATTTGCGCGCGAGTTCGGCGCCGATCAGCGCATGGGAGCCCTCGACTTCGTGGGTAAGAGCCTTGCCGATATCGTGCAGGAGCGCCGCGCGGCGGGCCTGCTTTTCGTTGAGCCCGAGTTCGGCCGCCATCGCGCCGCATAGAAACGCCGCCTCCAGCGAATGCATCAGGACGTTCTGCGCGTAGCTGTAGCGGTACTTCAGCATCCCCAGCAGCTTGACCAGTTCGGGATGGATACCGTGAACGCCGACCTCGATGATGGCGCGCTGGCCGGCCTCGCGGATCGATTCCTCGACCTCCTGCTCGGCCTTGCGTACGACCTCTTCGATACGGCCCGGATGAATCCGGCCGTCCGAGATGAGCCGCTCGAGCGAGACCCGCGCGATTTCGCGCCGGATCGGGTTGTGGCACGAAATCACGACCGCCTCGGGCGTGTCGTCGATGATGATATCGACGCCGGTAGCGGCCTCGATAGCGCGGATGTTGCGTCCTTCACGCCCGATGATGCGACCCTTCATCTCGTCGCTGGGCAATGCCAGCACCGAGACGGTGCGCTCGGTCACGAATTCGCCGGCCAGCCGCTCGATCGCGATCGAAACGATCCGCTTGGCGCGCCGGTCGGATTCCTCACGCGCCTCCTCCTCGATCACGCGGATTTGGCGGGCGGCGTCATGGCGCGCCTGCCCCGTCATCTCATCGACCACCTGCCGGCGGGCCTCCTCGCGGGTCAGTCCGGCGACCGCCTCGAGCTTGGCGCGCGCCGCCTCGATCAGTTCCTGGCGCTCGGTCTCGCGGTCGGCCAGGCCTTTTTCTTTGGTCCGGAGGTTCTGGTCACGCCGGCTAAGGTCGCCCTCACGCCGCTCGAACGCTTCCAGCCGCTTGTCGATACTCTCTTCGCGCGCGGCCAGCTTGCTCTCCAGCGCGGTCAGCTCACGATGCTGGTCGCGCATTTCGCGCTCGGTCTGTGCGCGCACCTCGACCAGCAGATCTTTGGCCTTTAGTTCCGCCTCCCTGATGATCAGTTCAGTCCTGGTTTTTGCATCTTCGAGAATCGCCTGCGCTTCACGCTGACCGGCCTCGCCCTCGGCGTCGCGATGCCGCCGTCCGGTAAGGTAGACCGCCAGAATCATCATCGCGCCGACGGTTAATTCAATCAGGACGCTCGTCAGTAAACCCATTTAGGTAAACCTCCCTGGTCCGCCGCTTGCGTGGCCGCGTACCGATGCATCGCTGGCCGCGTAAACGGCGGACTCGGTCACGATCAAATCCAGCCGCCGGTCATGCGCCTGCTCCGGCAGCCGGTCAAGCAATTGAAACGAATAGCCAAGCCCGGCGGTCACCGCGTGGGCAGGGAGCGTGGCCAATAGTCGGTCGTAATAGCCGCCGCCGCGGCCCAGGCGGGCGGCGGCGAGGGTAAAGGCGATCCCTGGGACGCATATCAACGCGGCGTCGAGGTCGGGCGCGAGAGCTTCAGCCTCGAACGCCCCGGTGGCGGGCGGTTCCAGAATCCCAAAAGCGCCCGGACGCAATTCACCCGGATCGGACACGGCGCCGAACCTTATCCGGTGATGGCCGCGGTCGGCTATCGGGTAGTAAAGCTGCCGATGCGAGCGCAGCGCGTCGGCTGCGATGAGGGCGGTTTCGACCTCGCGCCCCAGCGGCGCGTAGAGTACGACCTTAGCCGCTGCAAGATAGGCTTTTGTGGCGAGCAGGCATCGCTGGACGCGCGCCGATAGTACGCCCGCGCGTTCAGCCGACAGACTGGAGCGCGCCTCGGAGAGGACGGCGCGCAAGTATTGTTTTTCGTCCGCCACTGCTTTTAGCGGTGGCGGGACCGGGCTAATTCGGCGGTTGCGCTGTGCGATCGATCGCCCTTGGCCATCGGTGTTGCCGCGGCCAGACGGGCGTTGCTGGCTCCATAAGATCACGCGGCCCGGGGCCACGCCATGTGTAACTGCGAACCTGCACGGATCCTATATCTTGCGAGCGCCGCATCGCGCTTCAAACGGAAAGCCTCCATCCCCCGCCGTCAATACCCGAACCCGCCTACCTGAAGCCTCCAAAGAAAACCCGCTGACGCCGCACCTACGAATCCATCGCCACGGACAGCCGCCGGTTCAGTGCTTCAATCTGGTCGATTAACGCTTGATGATCTCGCTTCAAACGTTCGAGTTCGTCGGCAAAATTCAACGCCGCCAAAATTGCCACGCTTACGGAATTTACCGCGCGGCTGTTGGCGCGAATATAGCTTATCTTTTCATCCACGGTCGCCGCCAGAGTCTTAGCCCACTCGTCGCCGCTGTCGCTCATTACGATCAGGCTCTGGCCCATGATTTCGACGTTGACGCCCTTCATCATCCACTCAGCTTGCACTCAGCGGTGGCCTGCTTAGTCGAGATTCAGCCCGTCGAAGCGGGCGAGGATTTTTTCGATCCGCGCCTTTATCTCATTGCGCTCGGTCTCGTGCTGCTGACGCTCGGAGTTGGAGCGTGCCTGCGCCTCATTAAAACGTTGTTCATTCTCGGCTAGCCTCTTCGCCAACTCTTCATTTTCCCGCTGTAGTTGCTGGATTCGGCTGACCGATGCCTGAATTCTGTCGTCGAGCTGCTTAAGCGCCTCAAAACTCATGACCGATGTAGTTTCCACCTTCACTTTAATTTTGGATTAATAAACCTGTCAAGCTGCATAAGAGCCGCTGGCGGTTTCGGGACGCGAGTCGTCCTCGGCAAACAGCGCCTCCACGAATTCATGCGGGTCGAAGGCGCGCAAATCTTCCACCGCTTCACCCACGCCGACGAAACGCACGGGCAGCTTGAGTTGCTCCGCTATGGCGATCACTACACCGCCTTTGGCTGTGCTGTCGAGTTTCGCCAAAACCACGCCTGTGAGCGGCACCGCGTCGCCGAAGATTTTCGCCTGGCTGAGTGCGTTCTGCCCCGTGGTGGCGTCGAGCACCAGCCAGCATTCGTGCGGCGCGCCGGGTAACTCGCGGCCGGCCACGCGGGCAATCTTTTTGAGCTCCTCCATCAGGTTGACCTTGGTCTGCAGGCGCCCTGCCGTATCGATCAGCACCGTCGATGCGTTGCGCGCCACCGCCGCCTTGATAGCGTCGAAGGCCACCGCCGCGGGGTCGGAGCCCTGGTTCTGCCGTATCAGGTCGGCGCCCACCCGCCCGCACCATACCTCGAGTTGCTCGATCGCGGCCGCGCGAAAGGTATCCGCCGCGGCGACGATTACCGGGCCGCGCTCGGCCTTCATCCGCGCCGCAAGTTTGGCCACAGTGGTGGTTTTGCCCGCACCATTGACCCCGGCCAGCATCACCACCAGCGGTCCGTCGGCCGGGATGTTCATCGGGCGCTCGCTCGCCGCGAGCATCCGCGCGATTTCGTCCTTGAGCGCCGCGCGGATGGCGTCGGGACGGGTGCCGTCCTTGACCCGGCCGCGCACGGCCTCGACCAGCTTGAGGCTCGCCTGGACGCCTACGTCGGCGGCAATCAACGCCTCCTCGAGGCCCTCGCAGATATCGTCGAGCTTCGCGCTGCCGGTGATGGCGGCGCGGATGCGGGCGAGTAGATTCTCGCGCGTGCGGCGCAGCCCCAATCCGATTCGCGCGGGCGCTTTCGGCGCAGCCGCTACAGGCGAGGGCGGCGCGGCCGGCTCGGGTTGAACGGCGGGCTCGGCGGAGGACACCGGTTCGACCCCAGGCTCGACCGTCGGCTCGACGTGCGCGGCAGCAGCGGAAGGAGGCGCGACCGAGGGTTCGTGCGCCGGCGGCTGAAACACGCCCTGTTCGGCCGGAGCGGCTTGGGGCCGTATTGCGCGCAACGCCTGCTCGGTGGCGCGCTCGAGTTCATGCACGCTCCGGCGCCGTTTGCGCACGCTGAATTCGATTAGAATCGCGAGGCCGAGCAGTACGATCTGGCTCGCCGCCACTACCAGGACGAGACGCAGGACCAGCGGATCGGCGGATGCGAGTACGGCGAGAATCCCGGTTTTGACGTGCGTCAGCCAGACGGGAATTTTAGCTATGTAATCCGGCACGCGGGGCGTGATCCTTGGGAAAAAAGATTTCGGAGCTGCGTCCGGGCGGGCGGCCGCGCGTATCGAGACGGCGTTCTTCTCACCAGTCCTGGGCGCCGGGCGCCGAACGCATCACACAATAACAGTCCCCGCGCGAGATCGGAACCCGAAGCGCCGGGTCCGGGATTCGGCCCGCTATGCGGCGCGAGGAATCGCCAGCGAGATCAGCCGCGAGATTCCCGGCCGTTCCATCGTAACGCCGTGGATATGGTCGGCGCGCTGCATGGTGCGCTGGTTGTGCGTGATCACGATGAACTGCGAGCGGCCCTTGAGTTCGCCCACCAGGCTGGTGAAGGCGGCCAGGCTGAACTCGTCGAGCGGCGCGTCGACTTCGTCCATCACGCAGAACGGGCTCGGGTTGAGCAGGAAGAGCGAAAAAATCAGCGCCATCGCGCACAGCGCCTTCTCGCCACCCGAGAGCAGCCCTATTTCCTTGACCTTCTTGCCCGGCGGCTGGACCAGGATGTTGACGCCGGCCTCGAGCACGTCGTCGGCGGGCAGCAGTTCGAGCCGGCCCTTGCCGCCGCGCAGCAGCTTGGGGAAAAGCTCGGCGAAGTTGCGTGCCGCGCCCTCGAAGGTTTCGCTGAAACGCCGGCGCGCCTCCCGATTGAGCTTCTGGATGGTATGCGTGAGGTCCTTGACCGCCGCTTCGAGGTCGGTGCGCTCGGTGTTGAGCACGCCCGAGCGTTCCTCCAGTTCCTTGACCTCGCTCTCGGCGGCGAGGTTGACCTCGCCCAGGCGTTCGGCTTTGGCGCGCAGTTCGACCAGGCGCGCCTCGTCGGCCACGGCGTCGCGCTCCGCGAGCGCGGTCCGCAGTTCGTCCTCGACCGCGGCGAACTCGGTCTGAAATTTCTCGGCGAAAGTGCGCCCGAGCTCCCCGGCCAGCGTGCGCGCCCGCTCGCATCCGAGCGCACATTCCATCGCGTCGCGCTCGAGCGCTTCGGCCCGGGTCCGCAGCCCGGCCAGCTCGGCCCGCAGCGTCGCGAGCGCCGTGGCCGCGGTCTCGCACGCGCCGCGCAGCTCTTCGGTCGCGGCGTCGAGCTCCGTCTCGCGCGTGCGCGAGGCCTCGGCCTGGGCGGCCAACTGATCGAGTTCGCGCACCAGCTCGACGCGTTCTTCGCCAAGCCGCGTAAGCGAGGCGCGGTCCTTGTCGACCTGCGCCTCGAGCTCCTGGGCCAGGCGGCGCAGATGTCCCAATTCCTGCTCGATCGCGCCAAGGCGGGCGCGCCGCGCCTCGACCTTGGAGGCCGCTTCGAGCATCGCGGCGGCGGTTTCCTCGGCGCGCGTTTTGCGCCCGGTCATCTCGGCGCGGATCGCGGCCAGGCGCTCGCGCCCCGCCGCCTCGCCGTGGGCGAGTTCTTCAAGGCGCGCGTTGGACTCGGCGATGAGCCGGGCGATTTCCGCCAGGCGCCCGCGGGATTGCTCGTGCTGGCCGCGCGCGGCGCCCGCCTCGCTCTCGAGCCGTTCAAGGGCGCTACGCCGCTCGCTCGTCGCGCGCTCGGCACGCGAGAGATGGTCGCGCCCCTCATTGAGTTCGCGATACGCGGAGTCGAGCACCGCGCGCGCCGCCTCGAAAGCCGCGCGCAGCGATGCGGTTTCGGACTCGGCCTGCTCGACGCGCGCGGCCGCCTCCTCCAGCGACGGGGCGTCGGGCGCCGCCGCCTCCGCTTCGGCGCAATCTTCGGCGACAGCGTTGCTGCCGCCGGCGATCATTTTTCCCGGAGCCACCAGGTCGCCCTCGCGGGTGACGAAGAGCGTGCCGTGGCCGTTCAAATTCGACGCCGCGAGCGCGGAGCGCAAATCGTCGGCGACGACCACGTGCCCCAGCATCGCCTCGGCGACGTGACGAAAGCGCGGGGCGACTTCGAGCATGTCGAGCAGACGGCCGGCGATTCCAGGCGCTTCGATCGCGGGATGGGAATCGGCCGGGCCGGGCTCGGGAATGAAACTCAGGCGGCCGGCGCGAGACTCTTTGAGAATCTCGATCGCGCGCAGCGCCAGATGGGGCGAGTCGACGATCACCGCCTCGGCTTCCTCGCCGAGCACGGCGCCGAGCGCCGCGCGCAGCGCGGCCGGCGCGCGCAGGACCTCCGCCAGCATCGCGGGCGGCTCGGCCGGGCGGTCGCCATTGAGCGAGTCGAGCACCACGCGCAGGCGCTCGGCGGCGCCGCCGACGGGAACGCGTGCGGCGCGCTCCGCGCGGCCGCGGGCGGCGCTCAGCGATTCGCGCAGCAGCGCCAGACGGGCCGCGCCGGCATCCAGCGCGGTGCGGGCCTCGCGCTCGCGCGCGGCGGCCTCTTTGCCGCGGCCCTCCAGGCCCGCAAGCCCGGCGCGGCGGGCGGCGAGTTCGCCGTCGGCCGTCTCCAGGGCCGCGCGAGCGGCGCCCAGCGCCTCGTCGAGCGCCGGGAGACGCCCGGCGGCGGCGCGCAGGCGTTCTTCGAGCTCGGCGCGCTCGCCGCCGAGCGCGCCGAGGCGGCCGCGTATCGCGGCCGCTTCGCGCATCAGCTCGGCAACTTCGTCGCGCGTGTCCTCGCCGCGCCGCTCGGCTTCGCCAAGCGCCGCGGCGGCCTCGTCATGGCGCTCGCGCAGCGCGGCGAGCGCGGCCTCGCCACCATCGTCCGCATTGCGCTCGCGGGCCAGACGCGCGCCGGCCTCGGCACGGGCCGCGCGCGCGGCGGCGCCCTTGGCCTCGAGCTCTTCGAGCCGCGCCGTCAGCTCGGGCGCGGCCGCGTCGGCCGCGCTGAGACGGCGCTCGAGGAATTCGCGCGTATGGCCGCGCTGGGCGGCGGCCGCGCGCAAGTTGTCAAGCTCGCGGCCGAGCGCGGTCAGGCGATCGCGCTCGGTCGCGAGCCGTGCGGCTGCGGCGTCGGTTTGCGATTGAAGTTCGGCCAGCGTCTGGCGGGTCGCCTCGCGCTGGGCGTCGAGTTCCTCCGAGCGGGCGCGATGGGCCTCGAGGCTGGCGCGCTCTTCGAGCAGCCGGCGCGCGGCGCTCAGTCGTTCCAGTTCGGCCAGCTCGAGGCGGATCGCCTTATAGGCCTCGGCCTTCTTGGCCTGGCGGCGGGCGAAGGCCAACTGGCGTTCGATTTCGGCCAGCACGTCGTCGACGCGGGCGAGATTTTCGCGCACGCGCTCGAGCTTGCGCTCGCTCATCTCGCGCCGCCCTTTAAAGAGCGAAAGCCCGGCCGCCTCCTCGATCATCCCACGCAACTCGGCGGGCTTGGACTGGATGATCTCCTCGATCCGGCCCTGCTCGATAAGGGCGTAGCCGCGGCTGTGGATTTGCGCGGCCATGAAGAACTCGGTGATGTCCTTCAGCCGGCAGGGAATTTTATTGATGAGATATTCCGATTCGCCCGAGCGGTAGACCCGACGCGTAACACATATTTCGCTCAATCCCGCGTAGGGCTCCGGCAGCGCGCAGTAGTCGTCGGCCTCGAGCAGGAGGGAGACCTCGGCCATCCCGGCCGCCGGATTGGAATCGTTGCCGGCGTAGATGAGATCTTCGGCACTCTTGCCGCGCAGACGCGTGGGAGCCTGCTCGCCGAGAACCCAGCGGATGGCGTCGACCACGTTGGATTTGCCGCAGCCGTTAGGGCCGACAACCGCCGTGACGCCGGGCGCGAAGCCGACGCTGGTCGGTTCCAGAAATGACTTGAAGCCTACTAAATCAAGGCTTTTGAGCCGCATGCCATCACCGCCTCCCCCTCACCACACATCCGCCACCGAGCTTAGCCCAAAGCCCACGGCCATGAAACCGCCCACGACCTATCGTATCCCCCAAGCATGGGGCGGCCTGTGGATATCGTGCGGGATTGGGCGCAGTGCGATCCAGCCGCCGCCCGCACGGCGTGAACGCCGCCCTTTACTCTTGTAGCTCGGTGTTCCAGTAAGCACTATCGACCGCCGTGAGGTACGGCATCCACTCGCGATAACGCTTGAGACTGAACATCTCGGCGCTGAACGGCGTCCAGTGCGGCCGCGTCGGCTTGCGCACCAGCGCCATCCGGGCCTCATCGGGCGTGCGGCCGCCCTTGCGCCGATTGCAGTTATGGCAGGAGCAGACGATGTTCTCCCAGGTCGACAGTCCGCCGCGCGAGCGCGGCATTACGTGGTCGAGGTTGAGCTCGGTGCGGGCGAAACGCCGCCCACAATATTGGCAGGTGTTGCCGTCGCGGGCGAAAATGTTGAAACGCGAGAAGCGCACGTGACGGCGCGGCACCCGCTCGTAGGCCGTCAGCAGCAAGACCCGCGGCACGCGGACCAAGCCGCCGACCACGCCCAGGCGTTCGTGATGGGTCTCGATGGCGACGTCGCGCCAACTCGCGAAGTCGAAGGTGTGGTACTGTTCGTCGACCGCCCGCGCCACTCCCTGGTAGAGCAGGGCGAAGGCGCGCTTGACCGAAGTCACGTGGACGGGCAGGTAGGAGCGGTTGAGGATGAGCACCTTGCTGTTGAGCAAGGCCATCCCCGACGGATGCAACGCCAGACTGTCGGCCGCGGCGGACATTGGAAAACGACTATCGGCACCCGTGGAGCAAGTCAAGGCGGCGGGTGCTGTGCAAAACACGTTTATGCCCCGCGTCGGCGCGCCTTGCGGACTTCGCGGCCTCTCCGTATGATTCGTTTGAAGTTCCAATGGCATATTCCATGGGTGGAGGGGTCAGCGACGAAATCGCAGCCGCGCCTGCATTTAGACTGCCGGACAGCGGCGGCGCCGTTGGCTGGCGCCGCGTGCGGCGCGTCCCGCACCGCCGCTCCGTGTGACCAGCCTGCTCGCCCATCGCGCCCGAGTCCCTCGTGAAACGTGAAATTGTCATTAACGCGAGCGCACTCGAAGTGCGCGTCGCGCTGCTCGAAGACGGCTCGCTGACCGAGCTCTATCTCGAACGCCAGCAGCATCGCGGCCTGGCCGGCAACATCTACAAGGGCAAGGTCACGCGCGTGTTGCCCGGGATGCAGGCGGCGTTCGTCGATATCGGCTTGGAAAAAGCGGGGTTCCTGCACGTCTCGGATTTTCATGACGACGTGCAGGCGGTCGGTTCGATCGCCGAGGTGCTCGGCGAGGACGACGTCGAGACCTATCCAGTCGACGGCGACGACGGCGAGGAGGCGGAGTCGCCGCAGGACCTGCAGGCTCTGCAGGAATTGGCGGAGCTGGAAGAATTCGGTGAGCCGCCCGCGCCGCAAGACGAACGGCCAGACGAACGGCCAGACGAACCGCGGCGCGAATTGCGGGAGGACCGGCAAAATGCGCGGCCCAACGCGCGTCAAAGCCCGCGGCAATACGCGCGACAAGGCGCGCAACAGGAAGTGCGGCGACGGGACGTGCGACAGGACGTTCAACCAGACGTTCAAAATGAACCGCGCGGCCCAGGCGACGAGGCGACGGCGCACGCCGAGGGCGAGGGCGAAACCACGGCGGCGCCCGCCGCCGCGGGCGAGGCGGCAGCGCCCGGAGGCGCCAAACGCCGCCGGCGGCGGCGCCGGCGCGGCGGCAAGGCGCACAAGCGCCGCCCGCGCGTCCACGAGCAGCGCAGCCGTCTTCCGATCGAGCAGCAACTGCATCGCAACCAGGAGATCATCGTTCAGATCGCCAAGGAGCCGATGGGCACCAAGGGGGCGCGGCTGACCTCGTCGATTTCGCTGCCCGGGCGCCATCTGGTGTACATGCCGACCAGCGGCCACGTCGGGGTCTCGCGGCGAATCGGCAGCGCGGAGGAGCGCGCGCGCCTGCGCGCGGCGGTCAAGGAACTCGGCCGCGTGCAGGGCGGCTTCATCGTGCGCACGGCGTGCGAAGGCGTGAGCAAGCGCGAAATCCAGCGCGACGCGAATTTCCTGACCCGGCTGTGGGCGTCGATCCTGGCCAAGAGCGAGACCGGCGCGCCGGCCTCGATCCTCTACAGCGATCTCGACGTGGCGCTGCGCACGGTGCGCGACCTGTTTTCCAGCGAGATCGACAAGCTGTGGTGCGACGACCCCGAGACCTACGAGCGCATCGTGCAATTCGTGCAGCACTACATGCCGCGATTGCGCGCGCGCCTTACGACGTATCAGGGCGCCGAGCCAATCTTCGACCACTTCAAGATCGAGCCGCAGATCGAGCGCGCGCTCGACCGCAAGGTCTGGCTCAAGTCGGGCGGCTACCTGGTCTTCGACCAGGCCGAAGCGCTCACCGCGATCGACGTCAACACCGGCCGCTTCGTCGGCAAGACCAACCAGGACGAAACCGTGCTGCGGACCAACCTCGAAGCGGCCGAAGAGGTGGTCAAGCAGCTACGCCTGCGCAACATCGGCGGGATCATCATCGTCGACTTCATCGACATGTCGCGCGAGGCCGACCGCAAAAAAGTCAGTGACGCGCTGCGCGAGGCGCAACGGCGCGACAAGGCGCGCACCTCGGCGCTCAAGATTTCCGAACTCGGCCTGGTCCAGATGACCCGCAAGCGCACGCGCGAGAGCCTCGAGGAGTTGCTCACCGATCCCTGTCCGCACTGCGAGGGCCGGCGCGTGGTCAAATCCGTACCGACGCTCGCCGCCGAGGTCCTGCGCGGAATCCATCGCGACGCCCGCCGCCGCGGCGGCGACGACATGCTGCTGGTCAAGGTCCATCCCGCCGTCGCGCGCTATCTCTACGACCACGGCGCGCGCGACCTCGAGGCGCTCGAGCGCCGGGTGGGGATCAAAATCGTGCTTCGCGCGATGGAAAGTCTCGAGCCGGGCAGCTTCGAGCTGAGCCTGGTGCCCGCCGCCGCCTGAGCGCTTGAGCCGACTCCGGCGCCCGCCGCGCGCCGTTAGGCGCAATCCGCGGGAGTGTGAAGAA
>Ga0307373_10001295_pt1 | contig 46923 bp, 33 predicted proteins | sample OX2MG_FD_202534 | JGI IMG/M metagenome (GOLD analysis project Ga0307373, IMG submission 202534) | Soil microbial communities from Risofladan, Vaasa, Finland - OX-2 | ecosystem: Environmental > Terrestrial > Soil > Coastal area > Acid sulfate soil | place: Finland: Risofladan, Vaasa | collected...
AGTCTGGATTCTCCCCAGATGGTTCGCTCGGCCCTGGAGACGGGGGCCTGCTCGGTGGTGTGCGTGAAACCCTCACGGCTCGGGGGCTTCGGTCCCGCCCTCGAAGCGATCCGGTTCTGCGTGGCATCGTCGGTGCCGGTATGGATCGGTGGGATGTTCGAGACCGGCTTCGCCCGGGCCGCCAACATCACATTGGCAGCCGCGTCCGGCTCGCCGTGGCCCGGGGACCTGAGCCCCGCCGATTCCTACCTCCGCCAGGACCTGATCCCTGCAGCCGTGCCGGCCTACGACCCCCGGACGGTGGTTCCCGACCGGGCACCGGGGATGGGACCGGCCCTCGACCAGGCCACCGTCGACCGGCACACAGCCAGAATTGTGCATCTCGATGCCGGCCCCGGCTCCGGGTGAACGGTGGGTCCCGCCCGTGTCTACAATTGCCGACCCATGCATCGCTCAACCGTCGAACGTCGCCTCAAGGACGCCCATCAGCGGCTCGAGCGCGCCCGGGCGGAGCTCGCGGTCCTCGATGAGCAATTTGCTGTGGTCAGCGATATCGCCGACGACACCCGCCTCAAAGCCTTGGTGGCGGAAACACCGATAGCCTCCAAGGAACACGATGAGGCCAGTCGCCATGCCGCGGCGATGGGCCGGACCCGTGAAGCGTTGCGGGCCACCATCGTCGAACTCGAACAGCGACAGAATGACCTACTCGACCGCCTGGTGGTCGGGCCCAGTTGAACGAGCCCATCGTTCCCGGAGGAACGAGCAGTCTCACCGAGCAGGGCATCCCTCCGACAGGTTGGGAGAGAGGAGCAGATTGAGTATGAGCAGGCGCGTGGTCATTGCCGAGGACGAGGCCATCATCAGACTCGATCTCAAAGAGATCCTCGAGGCCGAGGGCTATGACGTGGTGGGGGAGACCGGTCGGGGCGACGAGGCGGTGGAACTGGTGCGGACCCACGCGCCGGACCTGGTGATACTCGACGTGAAGATGCCCGGTATCGACGGGCTGTCGGCGGCGCGGGGAGTCCGGGATCTGGGCATGAAGGTCGCGGTGCTGGTGCTCACCGCCTTCAGCCAGCGGAACCTCATCGATGAGGCCCGCGATGCCGGGGTCGCCGCGTATCTGGTGAAACCGTTCCAACGGAGTGAGTTGGTCCCGGCCATCGACCAAGCCATGGCCCGGTGCCAGCAGGAGTGGGCCATCGACGCGGAGACTCAGGCCTCCGATTCGGCCAACGGCCGCGGCTCGGAGCGGCCGGCGTCCGCCGAGGACAAGCTCGAGACTCGGCGCCTGGTGGACGGGGCGAAAGGGGTGTTGATGGAGCAGTTCGGCATGGCGGAGTCGGACGCTTTCGGGTTCATTCAGAAGACGGCCATGGGCACCCGGGCCCGGATGATCGACGTGGCCCGCCAGGTGCTCGAAGGATCGCTCGTCCCCTGACTCCGGACACTCCTACCGCCATGGCCAAGGACAACCCCACCGGCGGGGACACCGTCGGGCCGCTGTTGCTGCTGGACGGGATGTCGTTGGCGTTCAGGGCCTACTTCGCCCTCCCTCCCGATCTGGCCACCACCGCGGGGGTGGTCACCAACGCCGTGCACGGGTTCTCCTCGATGCTGGTCAACCTGATCCGTGACCACGAACCGTCGGGCCTGGCCGTCGCCTTCGATCTGCCCGGGGGCACGTTCCGCGACGAGGTGGTCGAGGATTATAAGGCGGGCCGGGCCGATACCCCCAACGACCTCCTGCCGCAGTTCGACATGATCCGGTCGCTGCTCGGGGTGCTGGCCATCCCGGTGGTCGACGCCGTCGGCTACGAGGCGGACGACGTGATTGCCACCCTGGCCACCGAAGCCCGCGACCGCGGGCAGACGGTCATCATCGTCACCGGTGATCGGGATGCCTATCAACTGGTCGAGGACCCGTTCATCCGGGTGCTGTACAACCGGAGGGGAGTGAGCGACTACGTCCTCTATGACGAGGCGGGAATCGAGGACCGGACCGGGGTGAGGCCGGAAAAGTATCCGTTGCTGGCCTCGTTGCGAGGCGACCCCTCTGACAACCTGCCCGGGGTCCCCGGCGTGGGGGAGAAGACCGCGGCCAAACTGGTCAACGAGTACGGCGACCTCGACACGCTCTACGCCCATCTCGACGCCCTGTCGCCCAAACTGCGGGAGAACCTGGCCGCCAACCTCGAGCGGGTGCGGATGAATGCAGAGGTCATCCCGCTGATCCGCGACGTCCCCCTCGACACCACCATCGACCAGCTGAATCTGGGCGGATGGGATACCGAAGAAGCCCGGGCCCTCTTCGCCGAGTTCGAGTTGAAGACGGTGTGGCCCCGGTTGCAGACGGTGATGCACGAGGGTCTCCTGGGCCCGCCGCGCCCGGGCGGAGAAGCCAGCGTCGACGTGTCGGTCGCCAAGCCGGGCCACGCCGCAGCCCCGGTGGGCGCCCAGCCCCCTTGGTTGATCACCCCGGAGATCCTGGTCCCCGAAAACGCGGCCGCGGCGGCGGCCGGTCTGGAGACCATGGTGGCCGCCGCCCAGTTCGGGGCCGGGAACCTGGCCGTTTTCGCCCGATGGACCGGGGACCCGGGAAGATCGCCGCTGGCCGCCCTGGCCGTGACGCCCGAGGCGGGGCCCGACGACACCTACCCGGTGCTGTACCTCGCCGGACCCCGGATGCTCGACGACGCCAAGGTGATGGCCGCGCTGGCCGACGTCGTCGGCCCCGGAGGGATCGGGGTGGTGGGCCACGATGTCAAGGAATTGATGCGCTCCCTGTTGCCGGTGGGAGTGGATATCACCGGCCTGGTCATGGACACCGCGGTGGCCGCCTACCTCCTCGACTCGTCCATCGACCGCTATCACCTGGTCGATCTGGCCCGGCAGCAGTTGGGGGTGGAGGTGGACGACGGGTCATCCGGGCAGGGCAGTTTCGCGCTGGAAGACACCACTTCCGACACCGGCGGCGGGGGCTCCGGCGTCGACGCGGATGTGCTGCAGACAGCGCGACTGGTCTCGGTGGTGGCCCGCCTGCGCGCCCCGCTGGAGGAGGCTTTGGCCGACACCGGGGGCACCGCGCTCCTGCACGACATCGAATCACCGCTGGTGCGGGTACTGGCGCGCATGGAGGTCACCGGGGTCCCGGTGGACCGGGACGTGCTCTCCGAGATCACCGCCGGGCTGGCCGACGAGTGCCGCTCGTTGGAGGCGACGATCCAGGACCTGGCGGGTGAACCGTTCAAGGTGAACTCGGTCCCCCAACTCCGTTCAGTGCTCTATGAACGACTCGGCCTCACCCCCCTCCGGAAGACCAAGACCGGATTCTCCACCGACGCCCGCACCCTCGAGCAACTCCGGGGTCAGCACCCGATCATCGAAGCACTGCTCCGCTACCGGGAGGTGGAGAAGCTCCGGTCCACCTACGGGGAGAGCCTGGCTGCCGAGATCGCCGACGACGGACGGATCCATGCCACCTTCCGCCAGACGGTGGCGCGGACCGGACGGCTCTCCTCCGACCGGCCGAACCTCCACAACATCCCGGTCCGCACCGAGGAGGGCAGGCGATTCCGGCAGGCCTTCGTGCCCTCGGCCGGTCGCCGACTACTGGTCGCCGACTACGACCAGGTGGAGCTGCGGGCCATCGCCCACCTGTCGGGTGATCCGGGCCTGACCGCGGCGTTCGAGGCCGGGGAGGACATCCACCGCACGGTGGCGTCCCGGGTCTTCGGGGTCGACCGGGACAAGGTGACGATCGGTCAACGCTCGACGGCCAAGATGGTGTCCTACGGCTTGGCCTACGGCATGGAGGCCTACGGCTTGTCGCAACGACTCAACGTGCCGGTCGAAGAGGCGAAGGTCATTCTCGACGCCTTCTTCGAGGGGTTCCCCGCCGTCCACGACTATATGGAACGGACGGTGGCTGAAGCCCGGAAGACCGGCTACACGGTGACCGAGTTCGGCCGCCGCCGGCTCCTGCCGGACCTGCTCTCCAGCAACTACCAGGTCCGCCAAGGGGCAGAGCGCCAGGCCATGAACGCCGGGATCCAGGGGCTGGCCGCCGACCTGTTCAAGCTGGCGCTCATCCGGCTGGACGCCGCCCTGACCGAGGGAAAGTACGCCTCTGATCTGGTCTTGCAGGTGCACGACGAAGTCATCCTCGACGTCGATCCCGCCGAGGCGGAGGCAGTGGAGGAGCTCACCCGCCGGGCCCTCACCGGCGCGGCTGACCTGTCGGTCCCGTTGAAAGTGGCGATGGCCTGGGGTTCGTCGTGGGCGGAAGCCAAGGGAACCTGAGTCATCCCGGGCCGGGTGCGGCTGTCTTCGGGTAAGATTGCGTCCCGGTCACAACCTGGTGACCACTGACTTCACCCGCATGGTCGCCATCGGCGGCGCGGGACCTGTCCGGAAAGCGAGCTACCTACTTCATGTCCGACGTATTGGCAGTACCAGGCGGGCCGGCCCTCCTGTCCCCAGAGCACATGGGTCACTTCGATGAGAACGGGGTCTACATCCCCCGTCCGATCACCGAGAACGACCTCGGCGGAGCATCCCTCGAAGATGCCATGGCCGGAACCATCGTCGAGTTCGAGGACGGCGACCTGGTGCAGGGCACCGTGGTCAAGATCGACCGCGACGAGGTCCTCCTGGACATCGGCTTCAAGTCGGAGGGCGTGGTGCCGGTGCGCGAGCTCTCCATCCGCAACGACGTGGATCCATCGGAGATCGTGTCGCTGGGTGACTCCATCGAGGCCCTGGTCCTCACCAAGGAGGACAAGGAGGGTCGCCTGATCCTCTCCAAGAAGCGGGCCCAGTACGAGCGGGCCTGGGGCACCATCGAAAAGCTGAAGGAAGCCGACGAAGTGGTCACCGGACCGGTGATCGAGGTGGTCAAGGGCGGGCTCATCGTGGATATCGGGCTGCGGGGGTTCCTGCCGGCATCGTTGGTGGAGCTACGACGGGTGCGTGAGCTCCAGCCCTATGTCGGTCGCACCATCGAGGCAAAAATCATCGAGCTCGACCGGAACCGGAACAACGTGGTGCTGTCCCGGCGGGCATGGCTCGAGGAGACCCAGAAGGAGCAGCGGGGCGAGTTCCTCGAGAACCTCAAGCCGGGGGAGCGCCGCCGGGGCACGGTGTCGTCGGTGGTCAACTTCGGGGCCTTCGTCGACTTGGGCGGCATGGACGGCCTGGTCCACGTGTCGGAGCTGTCATGGAAGCACGTCGATCATCCTTCCTCGGTGGTGGCCGTGGGCGACGAGATCGACGTCGAGGTCCTCGACGTCGATCTGTCCAAGGAACGGATCAGCCTGTCGCTCAAGGCCACCCAGTCCGATCCCTGGCAGGAGTTCGCCAACTCCCACCAGATCGGCGAACTGGTCTACGGGCGGATCACCAAACTGGTGCCGTTCGGCTCGTTCGTCCAGGTCGGCGACGGCATCGAAGGCCTTGTCCATATTTCGGAGATGGCCGTGCACCATGTCGACCTGCCCGAGCAGGTGGTGGCCCCCGGCGAGGAGCTGTGGGTCAAGATCATCGACATCGACCTCCAGCGCCGCCGTATCAGCTTGTCCATCAAACAGGCCGCCGAGGGCGGTGAGGTGTCCGAGGAGTACCGCGAGGCGTTCGGCGAGCACGCCTACGATGCCGAGGGCAACTACATCGGCCCGTTCGAGTACACCGAGACGGAGTTCACTCCGGAGACCGAGGCGCAGGCGGCATGGGCCGATTTCGTCGCCGAGCCCGGAGCGGTCGAGACCCCCGGGTCCGGGACCGATCCCGCCGAGACTGCAACTGCCGGCGACCCGGCGACTGCGCAGCCCGAGATCGCGGTCACCGGGGACGGGGCGCCCGCGGCCGCTGAGGCAGCCCCTGCCCCTCCCGAACCTCCGACCGCCGAGTAACGCGACCGCCCGTTCAACCGGTGGCCGGGAGAACCCGGCCGTCTGAAGCCGCTGGGTCAGGCCGGTGCGGTGGCCTGCCCGACCGAGGTTTTGACCAGGGGGAAGTGGCAGGCCACCTGGTGGCCGGGGGAGATTTCCCGAAGCAACGGCTCCTCGTCGGTGCACCTCGGCTGCGCGTACGGGCACCGGGTTCGGAACCGGCATCCCGACGGGGGATTCAGCGGCGAGGGGAGCTCGCCGGTCAGTGCCTTGTGGGTGGACTGATGCTCGGGATCGGGCTCCGGGATCGAAGCCATCAAGGCCTCGGTGTAGGGATGGGCGGGTGACCGGTAGAGCTCGTCGGAGCCGGTGACTTCCACCAGCTTGCCCAGGTACATCACCGCGACCCGGTCGCTGACATTCTTGACCACGGCCAGATCATGGGCGATGAAGACCATGGTGAGCCCGAACTCTTCCTTGAGGTCGGCCAGCAGGTTCAGGATCTGGGCCTGGACGGAGACGTCGAGGGCCGATACCGGCTCGTCGCAGATGAGCAGCGAGGGCTTGGCCATCAGCGCCCGGGCGATGCTGATGCGTTGGCATTGGCCTCCGGAGAACTCCTGCGGCCTCCGGTCCCCGGCGGTCTCCGGATCGATCCCCACCGACTCGAGCATGGAACGGACCTTGGCGTCCCGTTCGCCCTTGGAGCCGATACCCCAAATCGCCAGCGGCTCGGCCACGATGTCCCGAATCCGGCGCCGGGGGTTGAGGGAGGAGATGGGATCCTGGAAGATCATCTGCATCTTGGTCCGGGTCCCCCGCAGCTCCTTCCCCGAGAGCTTGGTGAGGTCCTGACCGTTGAACCGGATCACCCCCGATGTCGCCTTCTGAACTTGGACCAGGGCACGACCGGTGGTGGTCTTCCCGCAGCCGGATTCGCCGACCAGCCCGAGAGTCTCGCCCTTCCTGACCTCGAAGCTGATGTCGGTAACCGCCTGCACCCGTTGGCGGCCACTCCGGAACTCGACGACCAGGTGCTCGACCTGCAGCACCGTGTCATTGGATGGTGAGGTGGGGAGGCCGTCAGTCGGAGCCGGGGTGCCGGGGGCGGTGTCGGTGGTCATGATGGCGGTGTCTCGAGGTTGGGCGACGGCGCGGTGGCGGGCGCCGGCGCCCCGTCCACCAGCGGGAACCAGCAGGCAAAGACATGGTCGGACGATGCCGCAGTGCGCAGCGGTGGGTCCGATTCCCGGCACTTGTCCTGGACATAGGGACACCGGGGTGCGAATCGACATCCCGGGGGAGGATGGATCAGGTCCGGCGGTCTTCCGGAGATGGCCTGGAGCCGGGTACCGCTCGGGTCGGCCAGCCGGGGGATGGAGTTCATCAACGCCCGGGTGTACGGCATCCGGGTGTGGGCGAACAGGGTGCGGGTCGGGGCTTTCTCGACGATGCGCCCGGCGTACATCACCGCGATCTGGTCGGCCCGCTTCGCCACCACGCCGAGGTCATGGGTGACCAGGATGACCGCCATGTGCCGCTCGCGCTGCATGGCCTGGAGGAGGTCGAGGATCTGGGCTTGCACCGAGACGTCAAGACCGGTGGTCGGTTCGTCGGCCAACACCAGCCGCGGTGCGCAGGCGAGAGCGATGGCGATCATCACCCGTTGCCGCATGCCCCCCGACAGCTGAAACGGGTACCAGCGGATCCGGTCTTCCGGGGAGGGAATGCCGACCGACCGGAGGAGCTCGACCGCGGTGGCGTTGGCCTCCTTCCTGTCCATGTCGAGGTGGAGGCGGAGCGAGTCGGTGATCTGGTTGCCGATCCGGACCACCGGGTTGAGTGCCGTCATCGGGTCCTGGAAGATCATGCTCATCTGGGCCCCCCACACCTGGCGGAGTTGGGCGGGCGCCATGGTGGTCATCTCGTGGCCGCTGAACTCTACGGTGCCGCTGCGGACGACGTCACGGACGGGGAGAAGCCCCATGATCGAGCGGGCCAGCACCGTCTTGCCCGATCCCGACTCGCCGACCACCCCCAGGGTGGTGCCGCGGTCGACGCTCAGCGACACCCCGTCGACCGCGTGCACGGTGCCCCGCCCGGTGCGGAACGAGGTGTGGAGGTCCTTGACCACCAGCAAGGGATCGGCGAAGTCGGTCACGTCGGGGAACTCAAGGGTCTTCTCGGCGACGCCGGCGGCAGTTCGGCCGCTCACAGCAGCCCTTCGCGGATGTCGAACCGCTGGCGCAGACGGTCACCGATCAGGTTGATGGACAGCAACAGCAGGAACATGGCCATCGCCGGCCACATCAGGATCAACGGGTTGGTGTTCAGATTTCCGTTCGAGGTTCCCTCGGCGATCAGGTTCCCCCACGACGGGGTGGGGAGCGCCACCGAGAGCCCGAGGAAGGCCAGCGATCCCTCCAGCACGATGACCCCGGCCACGGTGATCAGGCCGAAGGAGACCGCGGCCGGGACCACGTTGGGGAGGATCTCCCGGAAGATGATCCGGTTGCTGGAGGCCCCCAGAGTGCGGGCCGCCATCACAAAATCGCGGTTGGCGAACGACAGTGACGAGGCGCGCACCACCCGGAACATGATCGGGATGGTGCCGACCCCGATGATGATGGTGATCTTGGCCAGGGTCTGGCCCCAGAAGGCGACGATGGCGATGACCGCCACGATGGCCGGAAAGGCCAGGATCACAAACGAACCGGCATTGAAGGCGATGTCGAACGCGCCGCCCTTGAACCCGGAGATCAGCCCGAGGGTGCCGCCGATCAACAAGCCGATGCCGACGGCGGCGAAGCCCACCACCAGCGACACCCGGGAGCCGAAGATGATCCGGCTGAGCAGATCCCGGCCGAGCTCGTCGGTGCCCAGGAGGTGGTGGATATTCGGGCCGACATTGATGGCGGTGTAGTTCTGGAAGTTCGGGTTCGGAATCGGGAGGAGGTTGGCCAAGATGGCGCACAGGGCCACGATCGCCACCCAGGCCAGTGCGATCCAGAACAGTGGCCCCAAGGGCCGCTTGGCCAGGATGTCGTCGGGGGGGAGCGCCCCGCCGCTCATCGGCGAGGCGACCACGATCGGCGGGGTCTGGCCCGGCACCGTGCCGGCCAGCGTCCCGCCCAGGGTCGGAGAATGTGCCTTGTGCTCAGTCGGCATCGATCACTCCCGTGTCACTCGTGGATCGACCACCGTGAACAGGAAGTCGATGATGAATTGGAGCACCACATAGGCGATGGCCACCACCAGGGTGATGCCCTGGACGACCAGGTAGTCGCGTTGTTGCACGGCGGCGACGATGGAGAATCCCAGGCCGTCCATGGCGAAGAGGTACTCGACGATGAAGGTTCCGGCCAGCAGGGAGCCGATGTTGACCCCGGACACCGCCAGCAGTGAAAAGGTCGAGGGGCGGAACGCCTGCCGCCACATGATCCGGCGGTTGGACAGGCCCTTGGACCGGGCCATGGTGATGAAGTCCTCCTGCAGGGTCATGATCAGATCGGACCGGAGGAGCCGGTAGTAGACGGCGATCGAACCGGCGGTCAGCGCCAGGCCGGGGAGGATCATGTCGTGGAGGTTGGTCGCCGGATTCTGGGTGAAGGGGATGTACCCGGTGGCCGGGAACCAGTGGAGACCGACGGCGAAGACGGCGACGAAGATCGGCGCCAGCAGGAAGGGCGGGAGGGCCAGCAGGCCGAATGTCCCGGTGGTGGCCACATTGTCCAGCGGCCGATTGGGTCGCCGGGCGGTGATCAGGGCCAGCGGGATCGCCACCGCGAAGGCCACCACCTGGGAGATGATGATGAGTTCGAGGTCGATCGGAAATCCGGTGGTGATGATATGGGCGACCGTTTCGTGGGTGAGGTAGGACTGTCCGAGGTTGCCGTGGACGACGTTCCCGATCCAGATCCAGTACTGGTGGTAGAGCGGGAGGTTGAGGCCCAACTGATGGAGGAGGTTCTGCCGGTTGGCCGCGGTGGCGTTGACGCCCAGGATGATGGTGGTCGGGTCGCCGGGGAGCAGGTGGACCAGTAGGAACACCAGCACCGAGATGACGAACGAGATGACGACCAGCTGGGCCAGCCGCTTGACCAGGTACTTGAGCATCGAGCTTCGGAATTCGACCGGTGCCGGGTCGCTTACCCAGCCATCCAGATCTGGGTGGGAAAGAAGAAGCCCCATTGGAACGGAACTCCCGGGGCCCCGTCGGGGAGCACCGGGTTGGCGAAGTTCTGGACCCGGGCATCGCCGACTTCCGACCAGACGGTTTGACCCAACCAGATGTAGGGGATGTCGGTGGCGAGGCGTTCGTTCACGGTCTGATACGCCTTGATGCGGGACGCCGCATCCGGATTGGACCGGCCGGTCTGGAGGGCGGCCTCGATCTGGGGATCGGAGTTACGGGCGAAGTTCAACGTGATCTTTCCGGGGGCATTGGCGGTGGTGGTGCTCCACCACACGTAGTTGAGGTCGGGATCGGGGGCGACGAACTGTTCCCAGGTGAGAGCCTGGAAGCCACCTTCAATGGCGTCGGTGATGAGCTCGGCCTGTTCGATGGCCTTGACGGAGACATCGAAACCGGCCTGGTTCCACATCGACTGGAGGACCTGGGTCACCGTGACGATCCGCGGATCGGTGGTGCCGGTCAGCTGCAACGCGGCGGTGCCGTGCTGTGCCTTGTAAGCCGCCACCAACGCCTTGGCTCCGGGGAGATCGAAGGTCGGGTAGGTGGTGGGCGAGTAGTACTTGGACCCCTGGGGGAACAGCCCGGTGCTCGCTTTGGACAGACCGCCGCCGAAGATCTTGAGCACCTGGGCCTGGTCGGTGGCCTTGGCCAGCGCTTGCCGGATCCGGAGATCGTTGGTGGGGGCAGCGGCGCAGTTCAACATGATGAAATCCATGTCGGGCTCGCCGATCGTGTAGTTGAGCGTGTCGACCAGCTGAAACCCCGACACGCCGGTGAAACGGGTCACCGTCTTGGGGTCGGCCGACACGATCAGGTCCACCCCACCGGTCTTCAGGGTCGCCTCCCGTTGGGTGGTGTCGGGAATCGGCTTGAAGGTGATCGAATTGAGGTAGGGAAGTCCGCTCCGCCAGTAGTGGGGATTGCGGGTGGCAGAGAATTGTTGGTTCTGCTGCCAGTTCTCGTAGATGAACGGGCCGGTGCCGATCGGGTGGGGTATGGCGTTGGGCGACGCCGCCACCGCGTCGAGCATGGCCTGGCCGACCACGTAACCCACCTGGGTGGCCAAGCCGGCCGGAAACGCGACCAGCGGCTGGGAGCAGTTGTACACCAACGTCAGCGTCCCGGTGACGGTGGCCGACGCCACCGATTGCAGCGCGGGCCCGGTGAGGGCTGAAGCCTTCAAGGCGTCGAAGTTGTTCTTCACCACCGTGGCGGTCAGCGGGGAGCCATCGTGGAAGGTCACCCCGGGTCGGAGGGTCAGCGTCCAGACGGTGTAGGTCGAGTTCGGGGTGATGGATTGGGCCAGATACGGTTTGATGGTCCCGTCGGCGGCCTGGGCGGTCAGTGGATCGTAGATGGCGTTGGCATAGAGGTAACCGTTGTTGTCCCAGTGATTGTTGGGGGGGAAGAAGCCGTCGATCTCCGCGGTGGTCCCGATCACCACCGTCCCGCCCTTGGTGGGGGTGCCCTTGTTGACACCCGGCGTGCCGCCGCCGGTGGATCCCGAACCTGAGGGACTGGACGAGCACGCCTCCAGGCCGGCCGCGCCGGCCAGGATGATCCCGCCAGCGGCGGCTCCCCGGGACAGGAAGGCCCGCCGGTCCATCGGATCAGACACTGTCACGGCTGTCCCCCTTCATGTTGATACCCCCCGTATCCACCCCTGGTACTGCCGAAGACTGCCACAGGTGAGACCGGCTGGTGGGCAGGTTACTGCTCGTGACCGCGCCGGTGGAGGTCATCTTGGCCGAAACCGACACTCGGGTGCGAAGAATCCACCCGTGCGCCGGGCATGGGTACCATGCGGGCCATGGATATGGCTTCGACCGGGACCGCGCCTGCGACCCCGCCCGAAACCGAGGCGGACACCCACCGCACCGAAGATGACTTCCTGGCCGAGCCGGGCGCGGCCTCCGGTGCCTCGAAGGCCCCGACCACCGCCATCGACCCCGCGGCTGACCGGCCGTTCGGGTCGAGGACCACACTCTGGCTCGGAGCCGCGACCGCGGTCGTTCTCGTGGTGGCCCTGGTGCTGCGGTTCTGGACCCGCTCCGACCTCTGGCTCGACGAAGCCCTGACCGTCAATATCGCCAAGCAGCCGCTGCACACCCTGCCGTCCTACCTGAAGCGGGACGGCGCTCCGCCGCTCTTCTATGTGCTCCTCCATGGATGGATGGGGGTGTTCGGGGATTCCGACCTGGCGGTGAGATCGCTGTCGGGGGTGATCGGGGTGATCACGGTTCCCCTGGTGTGGCTGGCCGGGCGCCGGCTGGGCGGCCGCACCGCCGGCTGGGCCGCCATGTTGTTGGTGGCCACCTCGCCGTTCGCGGTCCGCTACGACACCGAGACCCGGATGTACGCGTTGGTCGCGCTGTTGACGGTGCTCGGGCTGCTGGCCGTGCAGCGGGTCTTGACCCGGCCGCGACCGGGCAACCTGCTGGCGCTGGCCGTCGTCACCGGCCTCCTCCTCTACAGCCACTACTGGGCGTTCTACCTGCTCGGCACGGCCTTTCTCTGGCTCGCCTGGGAGGCCTGGGGTGGCCGCCCCCAATGGCGGCGGCCGGCGCGCTCGGGCATGGTAGCCATGGCGGTGGGCGCACTGACCTTCGTCCCCTGGGTCCCGATCTTCCTCTACCAGTCGGCCCACACCGGCACCCCGTGGGCCACCCCGGCCAACTTCGCCGCCATGGTGAACGCGGTGGCGTCGTTCGCCGGCGGAGGGACCAACCAGGGCCGGGCTCTGGCCCTCGTCTACTTCTCCCTCATCGGCCTGGGCCTGTTCGGGGTGGCCACCGACCGGCGCCACATCGAACTGGATATCCGGACACGACCTCTCGGCCGACCCCTGGGATGGATCGTCTTGGGCACCCTGGTCGCCGCCATCGCCGGCGGGTTCCTCTCCAACAGTGCCTTCGATGCCCGCTACGCGTCGGTGGTGTTCGTCCCGGTGGTCCTGCTGGTCTCCATCGGGCTCACCACCTTCCTCGACCGGCGGGTGAGGAACAGCATCCTGGCGATCGCCATCATCGCCGGACTCGTCGCGGCGTTCGCCAACGTCACCACCAACCGAACCCAAGCCGGGAAGGTCGCGGCGGCCATGAGCACCCGGGCGCATCCTGGCGACGTGGTTGCCTACTGCCCGGATCAGCTGGGGCCGGCGGTGGACCGGTTGCTCCCAGCCGGCCGGTATCAACAGATCACCTTCCCGCGGGGGACGGGCCCGACGTTTGTCAATTGGGTCGACTATGCAGCCGCCTCCCACGCCGGGGTGCCGGCGACCTTCGCCGGTCGGCTCGAGTCGATGGCCGGTTCGAGCCACGACATCTTCATGGTGTGGGCTCCCGGCTACCAGACGTTCGGGACCAAGTGTGAGCAGATTGTCGACACCCTGCAGGGCGATCCCGGCTACCAGGTGCACAGCCTGGTGATCGGGAACGACGCCCAGTTCTACCAACCCATGTACCTCTACCAGTTCGTGCCGACGAAGCCTTGATCTCGAGGTGAAGCCCGGGACACGGATCTTGCCCGGATCAGCCCGCGACCCCTCGACCCCGGTGGGGGGGACGCCGGTGCGCCGGTTCGGCCGGGCGGTGGTACTGGTCCTCCCCGCCTGGGTGGCGGCCCGGGTGGTGGTGGCGGTGACGTTGGTGGTGGCCCACCTCACCGTGGCCCATCTGCGCCCGGGAAACGGCGCCGCCCTGCTGCGGGTCCATCAAGGCCTGTTGGGCTGGGACGCCGGCTGGTACCAGTCGATCGCCACCCACGGGTATGCGGCGTCGGGCCGGCAGTCGCTCCGATTCTTTCCGGCCTTCCCGATGGCCGGGCGGGTGCTCGGGTGGATCCCGGGCGTCAGCCCCGGCACCGGGCTGATCATCGCCGCCAACCTCTCTGCGCTGGCCGCCATGGCGGTGTTGTGGATCCTGGTCGATCGCGAGTTCGGCGACCGGGGCCTGGCCCGCCGGAGCGTGTGGCTGCTGGCGTTCGCCCCTCCGGCGTTCACCCTGGTGATGGCCTACGCCGAGGGAGCCCTCCTGCTCTGCGCCACCGTGGCCTTTCTGGCCATCCGTACCGGTCGATGGTGGTGGGCTGCCTGGGCCGGGCTGGTGGCCGGCGCGGTGCGCCCGATCGGGCTCCTCCTCGTCGTCCCGGTGCTGATCGAAGCGTGCCGCACCGGCCGAGCCGAGCGGTCGTTCCCCGCCGTCGCCTCCCGGATGGCGGCGGTGATCGCCCCGGCGGTCGGGGCAGGCGCCTATCTGGCCTGGGTCGGAAGCTCCTTCGGGGACGCCTTTCTCCCGTTCCGCCTCCAGGACCAACCCGGGCACCGGGGGGTCATCACCTCGCCGTTCGCCTCGATGTGGCACAACCTGGTGGCGGCCAGCCACGGTCATCACCTGGGCAGTGCCCTCCACGTCCCGTGGGTGGCGCTCTGCCTGATCCTCCTGGTGGTGGCGTTCCGTCGGCTTCCACTCTCCTATGCGGCGTTTGCCGCCGCGGTGCTGGTGGTCTCGGTCGCCTCTTCCAACCTCGACTCCTTCGAGCGGTATGCGCTCAGTGGGTTCCCACTGGTGATCGCCGCCTCCACCCTGACCTCCCGGCGGGGGGTCGAGCGAATTGTCCTGGTCCTGGCCGGCGTGGGTCTGGCCGGCTATGCACTCCTGGCCTTTTTGGGTGTCTTCGTTCCCTGACGGTTGGCCACCACCCGGAGGTCGAGAGGGTACTGTTTCTCAGAAACGTCAGGTGCGAGCCCGGGCCGCCACCTGCCCGGACGCCACCGCAGGCGAACGGGCACAGATCAGAAGGAACGGATTTCACCTCGTGGGACCACCGAAGGACAGCGCAATCGAGATCCCAACCGTCGGCCCCCCGTCCTCGCCTCCCGATCCGGTCGTGGTGGTCGGTGCCGGCCCGGCCGGGCTCACCGCCGCCTATCAACTGGTGACGTCCGGTGACCCGGTTCTCGTGGTGGAGAGCGACACCGTGGTCGGCGGTATCAGCCGAACCGTGGAACGGGACGGGTGGCGGTTCGATATCGGGGGTCACCGCTTCTTCACCAAGGTCACCCCGGTGCAGGCGTTCTGGCACCAGATCCTTCCCCCGGAGGACTTCCTCCTGCGCCCCCGGATGAGCCGGATCTTCTACGGCGGGAAGTACTACGACTACCCGATCAAATTGACCAATGCCCTCTCGAACCTGGGACTGGTCGAGGCCTTCCGGTGTGGGCTGTCGTTTCTCTGGGTACGGCTCCGTCCCCCCAAGGATCTTTCCACCCTGGAGGGCTACATCGTCTCCAATTACGGGTGGCGGCTGTACCGGCATTTCTTCAAGACCTACAACGAGAAGGTCTGGGGTGTCTCGGCCTCGGAGATCTCCGCGGACTGGGGTGCGCAGAGGATCAAAGGGATGTCGATGTGGAATGCGGTCTGGGAGCCGATTCGCGCATCGGTGGCCGGCAAGCGCCGCGACAAGTCCAAGCAGGTGACCAGTCTCATCGAGGAGTTCGAGTATCCGAAGTTCGGTCCCGGGATGATGTGGGAACGGTGCACCGAAAAGGTGACCGCCGGAGGTGGAGACGTCAGGATGGGCACCAGGGCCACCGCTGTCCACCTCGAGGGCGGCAAGGCGGTGGCGGTCAGTGTCACCGCCGACGGGGTGACGTCCCGGCTCCCCGCATCCCACGTGATCTCCTCCATGCCGTTCACCGAGCTGGCCCGGATGGTCGATCCTCCGGTGCCCGACGATGTCCGGGCCGCCGCCTCCGATCTCCACTACCGGGACTTCCTGACGGTGGCCCTGGTGATCCCCGAAGATCGGGGTTTCCCCGACAATTGGATCTACATCCATTCTCCTGACGTGCGGGTCGGCCGCATCCAGAACTTCGGGTCGTGGTCCCCGTACCTGGTGAAGGACGGGCGGACCTGTTTGGGCATGGAGTACTTCGTGTTCGAGGATGACGATCTCTGGTCGAGCAGCGATGACGAGCTGGTGGCGCTGGCCACCAAGGAGCTGGCCACCATCGGGCTGGTCGATCCATCCGACGTCGAAGCCGGGTACGTGGTCCGGATGCCCAAGGCCTACCCGGTCTATGACGACGTCTACCGAGACAATGTCGATGTGCTCCGCCACTGGTTCGAGGCGAACGCCCCCAACATCCACCCGGTGGGGCGGAACGGCATGCACAAATACAACAATCAGGACCACTCCATGTACACGGCCATGCTGACCGTCGAGAACATCCATGGGGCGCATCACGACATCTGGGCGGTCAACGTGGAAGAGGAGTACCACGAGGCGAAGGATGTCCGGATCGGGGCGGAACCGGTGGTGGCGGTGCAGAGCTCCGGCCGGGACGCGCCGATACTTCCACGGCGGACGACCAATGCCGGCAAGGCCTCCTCGTGACGGAACAGCATTGATCCGGACCTGATGAAACGGTCCCGGTGACGGCGAGCGGTCCCAGCAGCGGCGCGGTGGATTCCCCCGAAGAGGGTCACCCGTCCTCGCCGGGCTTCGGTGTGATGCTCGGAGATATCGACCTGGCGGTGGAGCCGCTGTCGGAATCGGTGTCGCTGGCGCCGGCGGTCGGCATCGCAGTGGGCGGCGGATCGATCATCTCCCTTCCCCACGACGAGCCGGGGGCCGGCGGCGGCCCGAGCGCCGAGTCGTTCCGGACCGGAATCGCCCAGGCCAGCCCGGTGGCCGTCGCCGGGTTGGTGGTCAACGCGGCGTCAGCCGTGGTGGTGGTGCTGGTGGCCCACCTGGTCACCGCCCGTTCCTACGGCGCCATCGCCCAGCTGCTGGGCCTCTTCTTCATCCTGTCCATGCCCGGATCGGCAGTGCTGGTCGGAGTGGTCCGACGGGTCACCGCCCTCCAGAAGATCGGGCAGGGGGACCGGGTCCATCGATGGGTGGCCAGCGCGCACCGTATCGTGCTGGCCGTCCTGATCATCGAGGTCGCGGTGGTGTGGTTGCTCCAGGGATGGATCGCCCATCAGCTGTCACTGCCCAACGACCAGGGGGTGCTGCCGATCCTGGCCGCGGCCGGCATCTGGATCCTGCTCAGCGTCGACCGGGGCCTGTTGCAGGCCCACCGCGACTACCGGGCCCTGGCCGTCAACCTGCTGATGGAGGGGGCGGTGAAGACGGTCTGTGTGATCGGGTTCGTCGCCGTGGGGATGGGGGTGTCGGGCTACGCGTTGGGCATCCTGGCCAGCGAGGTGGCGGCGACGGTGCACGCCCGCTGGCTGGCCTCCCGTGCCTGGCCGGCCCCCGCCCCGGCGGCCATGCCTGGCGTCTCGCCGACGATGAACGGGTCCCCGGCCTCCGGTGAAGTGGTCCGGCGGGTGCTGATCGCCGACGTCACCGCCGCGTTCGTCGGCCTGGCCCTCCTCGGCCTCCTGCAGAATGTCGATGTCATCTTGCTGGGGCGCCTGGACCACCGACAGGCCGGCGCCTACGCGGCCATCTCGGTGGCGTCCAAAGCGCTGGTGTTCGGGGCTCTGGCCCTGGGCGCCTATCTGCTGCCGGAGGCGACCATCCGGTGGAACGAGGGCGGGCACGCCGTCCGTCAGCTGGTGGTCACCCTCACCTTTTTGGCGGTCCCGGCCCTGCTGCTGCTGGGCATCGCCCTGTTCGTTCCCACCTGGTTCCTCTCCCTGATCTTCACGGCCAAACTCAGCTCGGCCGCCCCCGCCTTCGCCTACCTGGTGGTGGCCATGATCTTTCTCTGCATCTCGGTGCTGTTGACCAACTACCTGTTCGGAGTGGGCCGTCGTTGGATCGTCCTCCTCCTGCTGGCCGGGTCCATCGCCGGGGTGGCCTCGGTGGCCGGAGCCCACGGCCAGCCGGTGGCCACCGCCCGGGCGGATCTGATCGTCCAAGCCATCCTGGCCGCCGCCATGGTGGGTGCGTTCGTGATCATCCATCATCGCGAGCACGGGCACCGGTGGTTCCGGCACCGGGACCCGGTCGCCAGCGTCCGTCCCCTGCCCGAGGTCGGGGGGACGGCCTAGGGCCGGTCAGGAAATACCAGTACAATCGCTCTTTCCGGAACGGGGAGCGTCCGATCAGGGTGACGTGGACGGCGGGGATCTGGAAGAGTGTGGGGGATGAAGCGGATCGGGGGAGGCGGCGGCGAGGCGAATGAGGACGCCGGCGCCTTCGAGTTGGGTCAAGACTCCTTGATCGAGCCGGCCACCGGGGGACTCACCGGTTACTCCCCGTTCGATGAGCCGGGGCTCCGCCGCTTCGCCGACATGTCCCTTCACGAGATAGCCGCGGTGGGGGGTCTCCGGAGACTGGACGTGGTGGCCTGGCGTGACTTCGACGATCCCGAAGCCGGTGGCTCGGAGCTCCATGCCCATCAGATCTTGTCGGCGTGGGCCGAGGCGGGACTGGACATCACCCTGACCACCTCGTCGGTACCCGAGGCGCGGGCGGTGGCCCGACGGGGGGGCTACCGGGTGGTCCGCCGGGCCGGACGGTACGCGGTCTTCCCCCGGACCCTGGTGTCGGGCGCCCTCGGCCGACTCGGAACCGGCGACGGCCTGGTCGAGGTCTGGAACGGCATGCCGTTCTTCTCCCCCCTCTGGGCCCGATGCCCGAGGATCACCTTCCTCCACCACGTCCATGCCGAGATGTGGAACATGGTCCTCCCGAGAGGGTTGGCCGCACTCGGGAACTCGATCGAACACCAGCTGGCGCCGGCTATCTACCGCCGGAGCCGGATCGTGACGCTCTCCTCGTCGTCCAAGACGGAGATCGTCGACCGACTTGGCATCCCCTCCGAGCGGGTGGTGGTGTGCCCCCCCGGGGTCGACAGCCGCTTTGCCCCCGGCGGTGAGAGATCGGATTCGCCGTTGGTGGTGGCCGTGGGTCGCCTGGTCCCGGTGAAACGATTTCAACTGATGATCGAAGCACTGGTGCGGGTGAAACGCCGTCATCCCGATCTGGTGGCGGTGATCGCCGGCGAGGGGTACGAACGCCCGATGCTCGAGGACCTGATCCGGGACCGGGATGCCGGGTCGTGGATCTCATTGCCCGGCTACATCGAGGACGACCGGCTGGTCGATCTCTACCGGGCCGCCTGGGTGGTGGCGTCGAGCTCCCTCCGCGAGGGGTGGGGCATGACGGTGACCGAGGCGGGCGCCTGTGGGACACCGTCGGTAGCCTCCCGGATCAGCGGTCACCGAGACGCGGTGATCGACGACCGGTCCGGGCTCCTGTTCGACGATGTCGACGGCATTGATGACGCCTTGGACGCGGTCATCTCCGACGAGATCCTCCGGAAGAGGCTGGGGATCGGAGCCTTCGAGCACGCTTCGCAGTTCACCTGGGACGCGGCGGCTCGAGGAGCACTGGCCGTCCTGGCTGCCGAAGCGCTGGCCAACCGCTAACCCGGAGGGTCGGTGGGGCCGTCGGACGACGGCGAACGCCAGCGCCGAACCACCTCCACGACGGCATCGGCTCCCAACAACACGACGCCGACCCAGGTGAGGGTGCTGGCCAGACCGAATTCGGACGGCCAGGATCCGCTGTCGGTGATGTGGGCCGAACCCTGGCGGGCCACCACGTAGACGCCGGCGGCCAGCACGCAGCCCACCGCGGCCAGGCCCAACAGGATCCGGAGTCGGGGAACCATCAGGGCGATCAGGGTGGCGGCCCCGACAATGACCCCGGTGACCGGGACGGTGATGACCCCGGCCACGATCCCGGTGACGACGCCCACCACCACCGACGCGAAGGCCGGAACGGGCCGGATGTCGGCGGCGATCGGGGCCGCCAGCCGGGGAGCATCGTCATCGGCAGGGGCGGCGTCCCGCCAGGATCCGAGGCGGCGGCGCCCTCGGGGGAGGAACAACAGGAACAGGCAGGCCAGAATGGCCAGCGCGGAGACCAGGAGGCCGATGTCGACCCGTCCCTGTGGAGCCCACCGGAGCCCGACGGTGACCACGCCGCGGTCAGGTGCCGCCCCCAAGCTGGCCGGGTCGACCCGCCAACCGTTGGCAAACCCGTCGATCAACTGGGGCGGGCCCAGGGAGTGCCCGTTGACGGTCGCCACCCACCCGGCGTTGATGCTCTGGCCCATCACCAGCTCGAACGGGGCAGTCCCGGCGGTCACGCCCGACACCCTCAGCTGCATGGCGGTGGAGGTGTGGGAGGTGACCGCCACCGTTGGCGGAGGTGACGGCGCGACGGGAGCGGCGGCCGGCGGGGTGCCCCCGGCGGCCGCCGATGTCAGTGCCAGCTGGTCGATGTCGAAGCCGGCGATCTGCCCGGGTGTCGAGGTGAGGGTGTGGTCGCCCGTACCCAGCGGCAGGCCGCCGGCGTCGGGCCCACATAGGGAGATGCCAAGGGGGTTGCCGGCCAGTGCGGTGGCCGACGGGCCGGCGACCGACACCCAGATCGGGGTGCCGTCCACCGCCACCAGATCGTTCCGGCAGGTTGAGGGGATGGTGGCCGGGACCGGAGCCGCGACCAGCCCGGGGATGCCGACCTCGGCGATGGCGATGGGCATGGCCAGCGGGGACTGGGAGTTGTAATTCACGGTCGTTTCGATGCGCACGGTGTCGAAGGTGATCCGGATGCTCTGGCCGGTCAACGGTTGCGGAAGGGAGAGCGGGACACTCACCACCGACCCCGGTATCCGGTTGTCGGCGATGGGCGGCAAGGTGAGGGTGGCCGACCCGCTGTCGGTGGCGACCGTGATCGAGGTCGGGACCGAGTGCTCGCCGTCGGCCACCACCTGGAGGTCCAGGTGGTCGAAGGAGAGGGGGGCCGGGAGGTTGTACTGCAACCACTCGCCAGCCTGATGGGCGACCCCGAATCCGGGTTCCCAGACGGTGGCCGGGTTGCCGTCGAGGGTGGCGATGGCCCCGGCGGAAAGATCACCCGGGAGCCGGCCCTTGGAGTAGGCCACGATCCCGGTGTGGTCGGCGCCTGGTCGGCCCACCAGTCGGTCGATCTCGTCATCCGGGGCCAGGGGAGAGATGCGGGCCGAACCCGTCACGGTGAACACCCGGGGGGTGGGAAGCCAGAAGGTCCGGGACAGGGCGGTCTCGGTGTCGGAACGTGGGGGCACTCCCGAGCTCCGCAGCCGGGTCATGAGCAGGGTCAGGTTGTCGGACGCCGAGGCGCTCCCGGCCGATCGCAGGAGATCCTGGGGGAGGGAGACCGTCTCGTGGACGGTGACCCCGGGCACCTGCACTTCGGCGAACCCCACCGAGCTGGCCGCCTGGGTGGCGCTGAGGAGTGGAGCCTGCCCGATGGCGTCGACAGTGATCCGGAGGGTGGAGAAGCGGCGGGAGGGAAACGAGATGGTCTGCCCGGCGGGGGAGCGCGACCCCGGGCCGAGATCGGCGGTGATGGGTCGGCGGCCGTCGAAGGTGAGGGTGACCTTGGTGATCCAGCGGTCGGGATCCCCGGTCTGGGGTTGGACCAGGGTCACCGTGGTGCTCGTCGCCGGTTTGGTCAGCACCATCTGCCACCATTGGCCGACCGGCGGCGCGAAGGAGTCGTCGAGCCAGGCGGTCTGGGTATTGCCGTCGAGGGCGGCGGCCGGGCGGACCTCGGGGAGGTAGGTGAACGACGACCCGTACGAGGAGGCGGTTACCGACGAGGCCCCATTGAACACGGTGGTGGTCTGGGCGTCGGCCGGAGCCTTGGGGAAGAGATCGAGGGGGGCGTCGCTCGGGTTGGTGGTGTCCGGGCCCTCGCTGCCGGTTTGGGTGTACCCGGTGTTGGCGGTCAGCGATGTCCACTCGAACGACTGCTTCCGATTGGTGTCAGTGACCACCAGGTTGGCCGGCTTTCCGAGGATGGTGTGCTGGAGGGCGGGGTGGGTGTCCAGCGATCCGGCGTAGAAGATGGCGGGGTTCCCCGACAGCAGCCCCACCGAGGCGGCGTTGACCAGACCGGTGGAGTTGCCGTCGACCACCAGCGGATCGGAGAGTGACTCGGCCCGGATCACCGGGCGCGGATTGTTGACGGTGTAGGAGACCAGGGGGGATGTCCACGGCTGGTTCGGCGGTCGGGCCAAGGCGGCCTCGTCCAGGTTGGCGATGGGTGACACGTTGGGTACCGGCGCGCCGTAGGACACCGGGCTCGAGAGGCCGGGCGGGGTGGCGGCCACACCGAGAGCGACCTGCTGCGGGTTCGGGATGTCGTAGCGCTCGTAGGCCTGGTCGTACTGGACCAGCACGTCACCCGCACTCATCAGCGCTGCCATCGGGGCCAGCGCGTTCCAGTCCTCGGTCCCCCCCTGCAACGGGGAGTCGACCGCCTGGAGAAGGTCGGCGGTCGGGAGGGATCCCATGATCTGCTGCTCGTGGGTGACAAAAGGACGGGTCAGCAGCCCGGGGAAGACGGTGTCGATGGTGTCTCCCCACCGGTAGGCGGCGAAGTCGTTGCCCGGCAGGGCGTAGACCCGGGTTCCCGGATGGGTCTTATTGAGGGCGTCGGCTGCCGCTTGCACATAGGCCGGCGGCTTGGCCGGCTGGGTGAACCCGTGGGCGATGATCGACCCGGTCCACAGCGGGGTGGAGGCGCCGGCGATGGCGGCGACCGCGAAGGCGCCCACCACCAGCCCGGTCCGGCGGACCCGCCGGGCGACCGCGGTCACCCCCGCGCCGAGGAGGATGGCCAGGCCCATGATGACCAGCGGGGAGGCCCGGTCGGTGGATCGCATGGCCAGACCCGCGGTGGTATCCACCATCACCGCTTTCAACAGGGAACCCACCCCGGAGGGACGGGTGAACGGGTAGGCGCCCACCGATAGCACCATGCCGACCACGATCACCAGGATGAAGTAGGCCCGATGGCGCCACTTCACCAGCACGGCAGCCGCGATGGCCAGGATGGGAACCGCGAAGCTGAGACCCACCAGCCACAGATTCTGGGTGTAGGCCACCGATGCCTGGGTCCAGCTACCCACCCGGTCCGAACCGTAGAAGTACCAGTACCCGAGCCCACGGATGACTTCGGAGGCCAGCGACGTCGAGCTGGTCACCGGGACGGTCTCGGTGTACTTCAGGACATTGACCCCGTAGGCGGCTTCCACCTGCAGCCCGATGGCCCACCACAACGAGACGAGGGCGCTGAGGAGCCCGACCCGCCAGGCCACCCCCCACACCTGGCGCCAGGTGGCCTCCCGGGCGATGAGCACCGAGTAGAGCAGCCAGAGCACCGGGGCAATGCCCACGTAGAGAATGGAGCTGGCGTTGATGCCGCTCACCAGGGCCACCACCAGCGCGAACAGCGCCGGGTACTTCCAGCCTCCGCGCCGGAGGGCAACCATCACCAAGGCCACCAACCAGGGGAGCCCGGCCCAGGGCATCAGGATGGCCGAGATCCTCCCGGCGTATTGGAGGACGTACGGGGTGAACATGAAGCCGACCGATGCCACGTACCGGCCCGGACCGGTGAGCCCGACCACCCGGCACAGATACAGGGTCCCGGCACCGGCGGCGAACAACAGGACGCCCATCCACAATCGCTGCGCCACCCACAGCTGCACGTGGAGCTCGGCCAACACCCAGTAGAACGGCCCCATCGGGAGCAGGTAGCCGATGTTCTCGTGGGTCACGGTCCCGAGCGCCACCGAGGGGTCCCAGAGCGAGGTCGCCTGGCGGACGTACCGGCCCGGATCGAGGTAGAGGTACGTCTTGGTGTCGTCGCTCACCACCCCCGGTCGGGAGGCCAGCATCGGGATGAACGACAGGAGGGCGAGGGCCAGGTAGTCGACGGTCGTCCGCAACCGGCTGGGCGACCGCAACCGCCGGTAGAGGCCGGCGATCGGGCCTCGGGGGGCGCCCAACGGCGCGGCAGGGGAAGGTTCGGGATCCGACACGAGTGATCGGTAGTGTAAACAACCAGGGTGAGCCGGTTCGGTCAAGGCTGACGAGTGGTCGGCGATCGACTGACCAGGGATCAAGACCCGTGGAGCGAAGTGGTAATCGAATGAGCGACGGAATCCGGACCCCGGACGGGGGAGCAGGGGTCGAGGTGATCGGCAGCCGCTCCAAGCGGCTGACCGGGGAGCGCCCGATGGAGGGGGTGACCCCGGATTCGTTGCTGGCGCTCCACGCCGCCGGCTACCGGACGGTGATCGAACGCCTGGGGGCGGGCTCGGTGCTCGACGTCGGCTGCGGCCAGGGGTTCGAATCGGCCCGGTTTCTGGCCGACGACCGATCGGTGGTGGGTATCGACTACAACCACGATGCGGCGGCCTTCGCCCGTTCCCGGTGGGCCGGGAGCGGGCTCTCGGTCGGCCAGATGAACGCCCTCTCCCTGGGCCTGGCCGGGGCCAGGTTCGATTGGGCCTGCTCGTCCCATCTCATCGAGCACTTCGACGATCCCGAGGGCCACGTGCGCGAGCTGGCCCGGGTGCTCGCCGATGACGGCACCGCCTTCTTCCTCACTCCCAACGCCCCCGCCGACTTCGAGAACCCCTTCCATATCCACCTGTTCGAGCCGGACGAGCTGCGCGCCCTCCTCAGGCGCCACTTCCACCGGGTCACCGTGCAGGGCCTCGACCCGATCCCGGAGGTGAAGGCCGACTTCACCGCCCGCCGGGTGAAAGCCAACAAGGTGCTCCGGCTCGACGTGCTCAAGCTGCGGCACCGGATCCCCCGGGCCTGGTACATCGCCGCCTATACGCGGATGCTCCCGGTGGCCTACAAATTGATGGCCCGGGGGGACTCGGGCGGCATGACCGGGATCACCGCCGACGACTTCTCGGTCACCGACCAGCTCGACACCACCACCATGGTCCTGTTCGCGACCGGGTCCCATCCCCGCCGCGACGGCTGAACGGCGTCCTGGCGTGCTGGCTGTAGGGCTCACCGGCGGTATCGGGGCCGGGAAGTCGATGGTGGCCGATCTGCTGGTGGCCAAGGGGGCGGTGTTGCTCGACGCCGATCGGATCGCCCGCGAGGTGGTCGCCCCCGGAGGCCCGGCCTACCAGCCGATGGTCGACCGCTTCGGTCCCGGGATCCTCGACGCCGACGGGAAGATCGACCGCCCGGCGGTGGCTGCCATCGTGTTCGGCGACCCCGAGGCATTGGCCGATCTCAATGCCATCACCCATCCGGCCATCGGGGTGGCCATGATCGGGCGGAAGGACGAGTTCGCCGACACCGATCACATCGTCGTCCTCGACATCCCGCTGCTGAAACCGGTGCATCGGGAGACGCTCTCGCTGGCCGTCGTGGTGGTGGTGGACGCTCCGGTGGGCATCGCCCTCGATCGCCTGGTCAACCTGCGGGGGATGCCCAAGGAGGATGCCGAGGCCCGCATCGCCGCCCAGGTCGATCGGAAGACGCGGTTGGAAGGGGCGGACCTGGTGATCGACAACTCCGGTGACGAGCAGCACCTGGCCGCCGAGGTGGACCGGGTCTGGGACGAGCTGGTGAAACTCCGGGGCCAGGCCGAGGGGTGACGCGGCCGGCCTGAAATCGGGTGTCACACCCCCCCCTGTACCATCGACGGAGTGCCTGAATTCGAGGTCGTTTCCCCATTTCGCCCGTCCGGCGACCAGCCCGAGGCCATCAGGGACCTGGTGGCCGGGGTGACGCGCGGGGACCGGTATCAGACCTTGCTGGGGATCACCGGTTCGGGGAAGACCGCCACCATCGCCTGGACGGTGGAGGCGTTGCAGCGGCCGACCCTGATCATCGAGCCGAACAAGTCGCTGGCCGCCCAGCTGGCCTCCGAGCTCAAGGGCTTCTTCCCCCACAACCGGGTCGAATATTTCGTCTCCTACTACGACTACTACCAGCCCGAGGCCTACGTCCCCTCGTCGGACACCTATATCGAAAAGGACTCGTCGATCAACGACGAGATCGATCGGCTGCGTCACGCCACCACCTCGTCACTGTTGCTGCGGCGGGACACCATCGTGGTGGCCTCGGTCTCGTGCATCTACGGGCTCGGGTCCCCCGACGAGTACCGCAACCGGATCGTCGCCCTCAAACCCGGCGAGGTGCGCGACCAGCGGTCGCTGCTCCGACGCCTGGTCGACCTCCAGTACACCCGCAACGACCTGACCCTGTCCCGCGGCCAGTTCCGGGCCCGGGGCGACACGGTGGAGATCCATGCCGCCTACGAGGAGCAGGCGGTCCGGATCGAGTTCTTCGGCGACACCATCGAGCGGATCCGACCCTTCGACGTGATGACCGGGGAGATCGGGGAGGACCTCGAAGAGCTGGTGATCTTCGCCAAGACCCATTACGGCACCGGCGACGAGAAGATGCGGAAGGCCATCCTGGGGATCGAATCGGAGCTCCGCGAGCGACTGGTCGAGCTCGAGAAGGCCGGCAAGCTGCTGGAGAGCCAGCGCCTGCGGATGCGGACCGAGTACGACCTCGAGATGCTGGCGGAGACCGGGGTGTGTGCCGGGGTGGAGAACTACAGCCGCCATCTCGACGGCCGCCAGCCGGGGGAGGCGCCATTCACCCTGCTCGACTTCTTCCCCAAGGACTTCCTGGTGGTGCTCGACGAGAGCCACGTGGCGGTTCCCCAACTCCGGGGCCAGTTCGCCGGGGACCGGTCTCGCAAGGAGACGCTGGTCGACCACGGGTTCCGGCTGCCGTCGGCGGTGGACAACCGGCCGCTCCGGTTCGAGGAGTTCATCGAGCGCACCGGGCAGACCATCATGCTGTCGGCGACTCCGGGGCCGTGGGAGTTCGAGCACAGCGCCCAGGTGGTGGAGCAGGTGATCCGACCCACCGGCCTGCTCGACCCGGAAGTGGACATCCGGCCCACCACCGGTCAGATCGACGACCTCCGGGAGCGGATCGACGCCACCGTGGCCGACGGCTACCGGGTGCTGGTCACCACCCTGACCAAGAAGATGGCCGAGGACCTCACCGCCTATCTGGCCGAACACGGGGTGCGGGTCGAGTACCTCCACTCCGATGTGGACACCATGGCCCGGATCGAGCTGCTCCGGGAGCTGCGGATGGGGATGTTCGACGTGCTGGTCGGCATCAACCTGCTGCGGGAGGGCCTCGACCTCCCCGAGGTCGCGCTGGTGGCCATCCTCGATGCCGACAAGGAGGGCTTCCTGCGGTCGTCGTCCTCCCTCATCCAGACCATGGGGCGAGCCGCCCGCAACGTCAACGGGCGGGTGATCATGTACGCCGACACCGTGACCGAGTCGATGACCACCGCCATCGGGGAGACCCAGCGACGACGCGCCCGCCAGATCGCCTACAACCAAGCCCACGGCATCGACCCCCAGACCATCACCAAGGCGGTCTCCGACATCCTCCAGCGGGTCAGGAGCGACGGGAGGGAGGAAGAGGTCCTCAGCCCCGGTCGCGCCCGGCGGGCGGGAGCCCGCCGCGGCACCGAGCGGCGTCCCGGCGGTGTCGATCCCCGGGCGGCGGCGGCCGAGTTGGCCGGCGCCATCGGACCGGATGCTGATCAGCTCTCCGGCCTCATTCACGAGTTGGATCTGGAGATGCAGCGGGCGGCCGAGGAGTTGCGCTTCGAAGAGGCCGCGCTGCTCCGCGACGAGGTGGCCGAGCTCCGCGCCCTGCTGGTGAAGGACCCGGTCGACGGCTCGGCCGTCCTCCCCGGACAGACCGCCGACATCGATGTCCCGGCGGACGCGTGAGCGCCCGGGCCCGGTCAACCCACCGGTATCCTCACCGCCATGGCTGATCGTCTGGTGGTACGGGGCGCCCGCGAGCACAACCTCCAAGATGTATCCCTTGACCTGCCCCGGGACCGTTTGATCGTCTTCACCGGGCTGTCAGGCTCGGGAAAGTCCTCGCTGGCCTTCGACACCATTTACGCGGAAGGGCAGCGCCGGTACGTCGAGTCGTTGTCGGCCTATGCACGGCAATTCCTCGGGCAGATGGACAAGCCCGACGTCGATTTCATCGAGGGGCTGTCCCCGGCCATCGCCATCGACCAGAAGTCCGCCTCCCGCAACCCCCGGTCCACGGTGGGGACGGTGACCGAGGTCTACGACTACCTCCGGCTGCTCTACGCCCGGATCGGCAAGCCCCACTGCCCGACCTGCGGGAGGCCGGTGGTCAGGCAGAGCCCCCAGCAGATCGTGGACCGGATCCTGGCCATGGACGAGGGGACCAGGTTCTTGGTGCTGGCTCCGGTGGTGCGAGGCCGGAAGGGGGAGTACAGCACGCTCCTCGATGACCTGGCCAAGCAGGGGTTCGCCCGGGTGCGGGTGGACGGGGAGACGGTCGAGCTGGCCGAGCGGTCCGAGGTGGACCTGGCCCGGTACGAGCAGCACACCATTGAAGTGGTGGTCGACCGGCTGGTCCGCCGGAAAGACATCCGCCGGCGGTTGACCGAATCCCTGGAGGCGGCGTTGTCGCTGGCCGAGGGGGTGGCCGAGATCGTGGTCGTCGATGCCGACGGCACCGAAGAGGAGGCCATTACCTTCAGCCAGCACCTGGCCTGCACCCACTGCGGCACCAGCTTCGGGGACCTCTCGCCCCGAAACTTCTCCTTCAACTCGCCGTATGGCGCTTGCCCGACCTGTTCGGGGCTCGGCACCAAGTTCGAGGTGGATCCCGACCTGGTGGTACCCGACCCCACCAAGTCCCTGGCCGAAGGGGCCCTGGCGCCCTGGTCGGGAGCCCGGAGTGAGTACTTCACCCGGGTGGTCGCGGCCGCCGCGGAGTTGGGCGGCTTTTCAGTCGACGCCCCGTGGGAAAAGTTGACCAAGGCGGACAAGAAGATCGTCCTCTACGGCGCCGGCACCCGACAGGTGCATCTCAAGTACCGCAACCGGTACGGGCGCCAGCGTTCCTTCCACACCAGCTACGAGGGGATCGTCCCCTGGCTTCAGCGCCGTCACATCGAGGCGGACTCGGATTTCCTGCGCGACAACCTCGAGGGCTACCTGCGGGAGGTGCCCTGCCCGGTGTGCGGGGGCGCCCGACTGAAGCCCGAGTCCCTGGCTGTCACCGTCGGCGGCCTCTCCATCTTCGAGCTGTGTTCGCTGCCCATCGGACGGGCGGTCGACGAGGTGGTGTCGCTCGACCTGTCCGACCGTGACCACATGATCGCCGACAGGGTCTTCCGCGAAGTGCGGGAGCGGATGCAGTTCCTCCTCGATGTGGGACTCGACTACCTGACGCTGGCCCGATCGGCGGCCACCCTCTCGGGGGGCGAGGCCCAGCGGATCCGGTTGGCCAGCCAGATCGGCTCCGGGTTGGTCGGCGTGCTCTACGTGCTCGACGAGCCGTCGATCGGGCTGCACCAGCGGGACAACAAGCGGCTGATCACCACCCTCGACCGGCTACGCGACCTCGGCAACACGGTGATCGTGGTGGAGCACGACGAGGAGACCATCCGGGCGGCCGACCACGTCGTCGACGTCGGTCCCGGGGCCGGCGAACACGGCGGGCGGGTGGTCCATTCCGGTCCGGTCACCGGTCCGGATGGCCTCGAGGCCAATGCCGATTCGATCACCGGGCAGTACCTTTCCGGCGCCCTGAACATCCCGGTTCCGGCCATGCGCCGGCCGGGCAGCGGTGAACTGCTGGTGGTGGAAGGCGCACGCGAGCACAATTTGCACGATGTGGACGTCGAGTTTCCGCTGGGCTGTTTGGTCGCGGTCACCGGGGTGTCGGGATCGGGCAAGTCGACCCTGGTCAACGACATCCTGCTGCGGTCGCTGGCTCACCAGGTGCACCGGGCCAAAGCGGTCCCCGGCCTCCATCGGACCATTCGCGGGGTCGAGCACATCGACAAGGTGGTCGAGGTCGACCAGGCACCGATCGGCCGAACACCGAGATCCAACCCGGCCACCTACACCGGAGTCTTCGATCACATCCGCCGGTTGTTCAGCCTCACCCAGGAGGCGAAAGTCAGGGGTTACCTGCCCGGCCGTTTCTCGTTCAACGTGAAGGGGGGGCGGTGCGAGGCGTGTTCGGGGGACGGGACCATCCGGATCGAGATGCACTTCCTTCCCGACGTGTACGTACCGTGCGAGGTGTGCCACGGGGACCGCTACAACCGGGACACCCTGGAGGTCACCTTCCGGGGGAAGACCATCGCCGACGTCCTCGACCTGTCGTGTGAAGAGGCGCTGGCCTTCTTCGCCCATCAGCCGCCGATCGCCCGGCACATGCAGACTCTCGTCGACGTCGGCCTCGGGTACATCCGGTTGGGCCAACCGGCGCCCACCTTGTCGGGTGGCGAGGCCCAGCGGGTGAAGCTGTCGGCCGAGCTGAGCCGCCGGTCCACCGGCCACACCCTCTACGTCCTCGACGAGCCCACCACCGGACTGCACTTCGACGATGTGCGCAAGTTGCTCAACGTGCTCAGCCGGCTGGTCGACCAGGGGAACACCGTGATCGTGATCGAGCACAACCTCGACGTCATCAAGAGCGCCGACTGGATCATCGACCTCGGCCCCGAGGGTGGTGACCGGGGCGGATCGGTGGTGGCGGCGGGAACGCCCGAAGAGGTGGCGGCCGCGCCCGGGACCTATACCGGTGAGGTCCTGGCCCCGGTGTTGGGAATGGCCCGGGCAGGATCCTCCAAGCGGAAGCCCACGCGACCGGCGGCCAAGACGGCGGGCTCAGGCAACGGTTCGAGGGCTGGAGCCGGGTCCGGTGCTGCCGTCACCGCGGCCAAGGCCGGCCGGGCTGCTGCCTCGAAGGCCAGCAAGCCCAAGGTGGGGACCCGGCGCTGAGTGAGCGTCCGCCGTGACGGTCACACGGTGGCCAGCATCCGCTCGAGTGCCACCCGGGCCCAGCGGGCCGTGCCCTCGTCGACGGTGATGCGGTTGCGGACCTCGCCGGCCACCAGGCCCTCGAGGACCCAGGCCAGATGGGGTGCGTCGATCCGGAACATGGTCGAGCACGGGCAGACCAGCGGATCGAGGGAAACCACGGTCTTGTCGGGCGTCTCGTCATCCAGCCGCTTGACCAGGTGGATTTCGGTGCCGACCCCGATCACCGACCCCACGGGGGCATCGGCCACCGCCTGGATGATGAAGTCGGTCGATCCGACCTGATCGGCCACTTCCACCACATCGTGGGAACACTCGGGGTGGACGACCACCAGACCGCCGGGGTGCTCGGCCCGGAAGGCCTCGATGTGGACAGGCCGGAACCGCTGGTGGACCGAGCAGTGGCCTTGCCACAACAGCAGCGCCGCGGACTTGAGGGTGGAGTCGTCCAGACCTCCCCGCTCGAGGCGGGGGTTCCACACCCCCATGTCGCGGTGGTCGTAGCCGAGGTCGAAGCCGGTGTTGCGGCCAAGGTGCTGGTCGGGGAAGAAGAGGACCTGGTCGCCCTGGCCGGTCCCACGACGACCGGGCCCGCCTCCCAGTGCCCAGGTCAACACGGCGCGGGCATTGGAGGACGTGCACACCGACCCTCCGTGACGTCCGACGAACGCCTTCAGCGCCGCCGATGAGTTCATGTAGGTGACGGGTATCACCCGTTCGGTGTCGGTGACCGTGGCCAGGACATCCCACGCCTCCTCCACCGAGTCGATGTCGGCCATGTCGGCCATCGAGCAGCCGGCGTTGAGGTCGGGAAGGAGCACCTGCTGATGGTCCCCGGTGAGGATGTCGGCCGACTCGGCCATGAAGTGCACGCCGCAGAAAACCACGAACTCCGCCTCGGTCTGGGCGGCGGCGATCCGGGAGAGCCCGAACGAGTCGCCGCGGGCATCCGCCCACGCCATGACCTCGTCCCGCTGATAGTGATGGCCCAAAATGATCGACCGAGGACCCAGAGCCGCCTTGGCCTCCGCGATCCATGTCGTCAAATCATCGGGGTGCGCAGTGGTGTAACGCTCGGGGAGCGCCGTCTGGAGCCGAACCATGTCGTGTACTACCCCCTTGGGGAGGCGCTCCGGTAGTGGCCGGCGGGGACAGCCTGGTCGCCCATCCGCGGGGTTGTCGGCCCCGGAGCGGTATATGTCACCGGAAACCAGGCCGGTGTGCTTTCAGTGTATGCGGAACTGGCCATTTGCCGATGCACCCCGAGACAACCCGGTCCGACCGCCGGACACGGCACACTATTGGCGTGGTTACCAGGCCAGTCACCGGAACCGTCCCCGACGCTCCCGGCTCGTATCAATTCGTGGATGCCCACGGCCGGATCCTCTACGTGGGCAAGGCCAAATCGCTCCGGCAGCGTCTCAATTCGTACTTCCAGGACCCCCTGGGGCTGGCCCCCCGGACCGCCCAGATGGTCGAGCACGCCGACCACGTGGAGTGGATGGTGGTCGACAGCGAGGCGGAAGCACTGCTCCTCGAGCACAACCTGATCAAGGAGTTCCAACCCCGCTACAACGTCCGGCTCAAAGACGACAAGAGCTATCCGTGGTTGGCAGTGACCGTGAGCGACGAATGGCCACGCCCCGCGGTGGTCCGCGGGCGCAAGCGCAAGGGGGTCCAGTACTTCGGCCCGTATCCGAATGTGGGCGCCATCCGGGACACCCTGGATCTTCTCCTCCGGACCTATCCGGTCCGGACCTGTTCCGACGCCAAGTTCGGGCGGCATCAGCGTCTGGGTCGTCCGTGCCTGATGTACCACATCGAACGGTGCGCGGGACCGTGTGTGGGACTGGTCGAGCACGACGAGTACGACGAGATGGTGACCGATCTGATGGCGTTCCTGGGTGGGGACACCGGGCCTCTCGAGCGGGGGCTCGAGTCGGCGATGAAGGAGGCCTCGACGGCGCTCGAATTCGAGCGGGCGTCGGTGCTGAGGGACAAGCTGGAAGCCATCCGGGCCGCCGACGCCGTCCGTCAGATGGAGCTCGAGCGCCCCGAGGACCTCGACGTCGTCGGTCTGGCCGAGGACGAGTTGGAAGCCGCGGTGCAGGTGTTCCAGGTCCGGAAGGGAAAGGTGGTCGGTCGCCTGGCCCTGTTCGTGGACAAGGTGGAGGACCTCACCCCGGCCCAGCTCATCGGCCGGATCCTGGTCGACGTCTACGCCGACTCCGTCTCCGGGGTGCCCAAGCAGGTGCTGGTGCCCACCATGCCTGAGGATGTGGAGGCGATCGGTGCCTATCTGGCCGAGCGACGCGGCGGCCCGGTGGCGGTGGGGGTGCCGGTGCGCGGCCCCAAGCGGTCACTACAGGAAACCGTGACCCACAACGCCGACGAAGCCTTCGTCCGGCACCGCCTGCACCGGACCTCCGACCACAACAGCCGGGCCCGAGCGCTCGAGTCACTCCAGCGGGAATTGTCGCTGCCCACCGCGCCGTTGCGGATCGAGTGCTACGACATGAGCCACCTGCAGGGCACCGACTATGTCGGCTCGATGGTGGTATTCGAGGACGGTCTGGCCAAGCGGAGCGACTACCGCCACTACAAGGTGGCGACCGTGGCCGGCAATGACGACTATGCGGCCATGGAAGAGGTGCTGACCCGGAGGCTGACCGCACTGTTGGCGGAGGATGCCCCCGGGCCGCCAGCGCAACCGGACGACAACGGCGACGGCACCGGCGGCGCCCCGGTGGCCCGCGCCAAGCGCCGGTTCGCCTATCCACCCCAGCTTCTGTTGCTCGATGGGGGATTGGGACAGCTCCACGTGGGGGTCCGGGTGCTCGAGCAGCTCGGCCTTACCGATCGGGTGCCGGTCGCCGCCCTGGCCAAGAGCTTCGAGGAGGTCTATCTGCCGGGCAGCTCCGAGCCGATCCGACTTCCCCGGCAATCCGAAGCTCTCTATCTCCTGCAGCGGCTGCGGGACGAAGCCCACCGGTTCGCCGTCTCCTACCATCGCACCCTCCGGGGCAAACGGATGGTCGCCGGCGTGCTGGACGGCATCGACGGACTGGGTCCCAAACGCCGCACCCGCCTGCTCGACCAATTCGGCGGCCTCGCCTCGCTGCGCAAGGCCTCCCGGGACGAGCTGCTCTCCGTCTCCTGGCTCCCGGCCACGGTCGGAGCCGCGGTGTTCGATCGGATCCACACCCCGATGTCGCCGAGCGGGCCGTCACCCCAACGTGCAAAGGTAGGCCGATGAGCGAGTACCTGGTGGTGACCGGCATGTCCGGCGCCGGCCGCTCCACCGCCGCGGCCACTCTCGAGGACATCGGTTGGTTCGTGATCGACAACATGCCCTCCGAGCTGATCTCCAAGGTGTCCGAGCTGGTCGACGGCAGCGGTGCGGAGATGAAACGGGTGGCCTTCGTGGTCGGACGCGGTGGGGGAGACCTCGACGACGTGCTTCCGGCGGTCGACGCCCTGAAGGCGGGGCGCAAGCGGGTCCGGATCCTCTTCCTGGATGCTGCCGACGATGTGCTCATCCGCCGCTTCGAGGGAACCCGGCGACGCCACCCCCAAGAGGCGAGAGGCGTCGAGGAATCGATCAGCGAGGAGCGGAAGCTCCTGAGCGACATCCGGAACCGAGCCGACCTGGTCGTCGATTCCGGCGAGCTCAACGTCAACCAGCTTCGAACCCGCCTGATGGAGGTGTTCAGCGAGGAAGACGAGGTCGGCACCATGCGCACCTCGATCCTGTCGTTCGGATTCAAGTACGGGGTACCGACCGACGTCGACCTCATGTTCGACTGCCGGTTCCTGCCCAACCCGTATTGGGACGAGTCGCTGCGGCCCCACAGCGGGCTGGAGGAGCCGGTGCGCGACTTTGTCCTCTCCCGGCCGGAGACAACCGAGTTCCTCGACAAGCTGGACGCTCTCCTGGCCATGCTGGTTCCCGCCTACATCCGCGAGGGGAAGTCCTACCTCACGGTGGCCATGGGGTGCACCGGTGGCCGCCACCGGTCGGTGGTGCTGGCCGAGGAACTCGCCCTCCGTCTCGATGCCCTCGGAATGCCCAGCACGGTGTTCCACCGGGACATCGAACGGTGAGCGAGCCAGGGGACGAGCACGACGGAGGACGTCGACCCCGGGTGGTGGCCCTCGGGGGCGGGCACGGGTTGGCTGCCACCTTGCGGTCGGTCCGGACCTTGACCGACGCCGTCACCGCGGTGGTGTCGGTGGCCGACGATGGTGGATCCTCGGGTCGGCTCCGGGAGCTGATGCACATCCTGCCCCCGGGCGACCTCCGGAAGTGCCTGGTGGCCCTGGCCGAGCCGGACTCGCTCCTGGCGTCAGCCTTTGCCTACCGGTTCAACGAAGGGGAACTGTCCGGTCACTCCCTGGGCAATCTGATGCTGGCCCGGTTGATGGAGGCGGCGGGTGACCCGATCAGCGGCCTGGACGAGGCGGCCCGTCTCCTCGGGGTCCGGGGCCGGGTGCTTCCGGCTACCACCGAACTGGTGGTGCTGAAGGCGGAGACCGAGGGTGGCCCGGTCTCGGGCCAGGTCGCAGTGATGGGGAACGACCGCATCGAACGGGTGTCCCTCGTTCCCGACGATGCGGTGGCCCCCGGGCCGGTGATCGAGGCAATTCGATCGGCGGACCTCATCGTGCTGGGTCCCGGCTCGCTGTTCACCAGTGTGTTGGCGGCCGTCGCGGTGCCCGGGATCACCGACGCCATCCAGGCGTCCCCCGGCCGGACCGTCTATGTCTGCAACCTCCGCCCCCAGATCCCCGAAACCGCCGGTTTCGATCTGGGCATGCACATATCCGCCCTGGTCGCACACGGTGTGGACGCCGACGTGGCCGTCTACGACCCCAGCGGGCTCGCCCCGGGCAACCCCTCCATCCCGGTCATCGAAGCCTCGCTGTGTCGACCCAACGGTTTGGCCCACGACCCCACCAAACTGGCGAATGTGCTCTCGGATCTGCTCGGATGAACCGGCGGCGTATCCTGTTGGCCTAGCTTTGGTCCCCGGGCGTCGCTCGTCGACGTTGGGTGCGTCATCGGTATCGTGGACTAGAGGACGAAAGGTACGACAGAAATGACCGTACGGGTCGGTATCAACGGGTTCGGACGCATCGGTCGCAATTACCTTCGGGCCGCTCGGGCGATCGGGGCCGACCTCGAGGTGGTGGCCATCAACGATCTGACCTCGGCCGAGACCCTCGCCCACCTGCTCAAGTACGACTCCACTCACGGCCGGTTCGGTTCCGAGGTCAAGGTGGACAGCACCCAGATCATCCTGGACTCCGGACCCATCGTCGTCCTGGCCGAGCGCGACCCGCTGGCCCTGCCCTGGGGCGATTTGGATGTCGAGGTGGTGATCGAGTCCACCGGTCTGTTCACCACCCGGGAAGCCGCCGCCGCCCACCTGTCGGGCGGTGCGTCCCGGGTCATCGTGTCGGCGCCGGCGTCGGGAGTCGATGCCACCTTCGTGATGGGGGTGAACGACCACGAATTCGATCCCGGGAGTCACTTCGTGGTGTCCAACGCCTCGTGTACCACCAACTGCTTCGCTCCCCTGGTGAAGGTGCTCGACGATGCCTTCGGCATCGAGAGCGGGCTGATGACCACCGTCCACGCCTTCACCAACGATCAGAACCTCCTGGATCTGCCCCACAAGGATCTGAGACGGGCCCGCTCCGCCCCGGTGAACATCGTGCCGGCGTCCACCGGAGCCGCCCGGGCCACCGGGCTGGTGCTTCCGGCCATGCAGGGGAAGTTGGACGGCGCGGCCTTCCGGGTACCGGTGGCCGACGGCTCGATCACCGATTTCACCGCGGTGGTTCCCGGGGCGGTGAGCGTCGAACAGGTCAACCGGGCGTTCGCGGAGGCCGCCGCCTCCGGTCCGCTGTCCAAGTACCTGGTGTACACCGACGACCCGATCGTTTCATCCGACATCGTCGGCAGCCCGGCCTCGTGCACTTTCGACGCCGGGCTGACCATGGTGATGCCGTCGGCGTCGGGGATCTCGCTGGTCAAGGTCCAGGGTTGGTACGACAACGAGTGGGGTTATGCCAACCGCTTGGTCGATCTGTCCGTCGTGATCGGCGGCGCGGCCGCCTGAGGGCGCCGACCGGGAGCTGGGGGGCGCGACGATGACAGGCGGGGACGACAATCCGATCTTGCGGGGGCTGCCGCTTCTGGGCGATCTTCCCCCGCTCGACGGAACCAGCGTGTTGGTCCGGGTCGACTTCAACGTGCCACTGGGGGTCGGGGAGCGTGGCGCACCGACGGTCACCGACGATTTTCGGATCCGGTCCGCCCTTCCCACGTTCCGCTACCTCCTCGAGCGGGGGGCGAAGGTCACCGCCTGCACCCATCTCGGCCGCCCGGATGGTGCACCGGATGCCAGGTGGGAGATGACACCGGTGAGGGACAGGCTGGCCGAATTGGCTCCCCAGGTACAGCTGCTCGACAATCTCAGATTCCAGCCGGGGGAGTGCGACAACGACCCGGCGTTCGTCGACAAGCTGGTCAACGGCCACGACGCCTACGTCAACGATGCCTTCGGGGTTTCCCATCGGGCCCACGCGTCGATCGTCGGCCCTCCGAAATTCCTCCCCAGTGCCGCCGGCCTCCTCCTCCAGCGAGAACTCGAGGTGTTGGGAGGGTTGCTCGGGCTCCCTCAGCGCCCGTTCGTGGCCGTGGTGGGAGGGGCCAAAGTCACCGACAAACTCGGCGTGCTCACCAAGCTGCTCGACCGGGTCGACGCGCTGCTGGTCGGGGGCGGCATGGCGTTCACTTTCCTGGCCGCGGCCGGGCACGATGTCGGGGCGTCGATGGTGGATCACGATCAGATCGATCGATGCGCGGATCTGCTGGCCGGAGACACGCCGATCCTCCTCCCGTCCGACATCGTCGCCCTCGAGCCCGGTGCCGGCTACGGATGCGGGTTTGACCAGGGACAGGTGGTCATCGTCGAGGACGACGTCCCCGCCGGGTGGGTGGGCCTCGACATCGGACCCGCCACGGTGAAGGCGTACAGCGAGAAGATTGCCGGTGCCGGTACCGTGCTGTGGAACGGCCCCATGGGCGTGTTCGAAGATGACCGTTTCTGCGCCGGAACCACCGGAGTGGCCCAGGCGGTCGCCGAGTGCCGTGGATTCACTGTGGTGGGCGGGGGCGACAGTGCCGCGGCCGTAGACGCCATCGGGCTGGCCGACCGCATCGACTTCATCTCTACCGGTGGCGGGGCCTCCCTCGAACTGCTCGAGCACGGTGATCTCCCGGGTCTGGTCGCCCTGCGGGGCGCCATCAATGCGCCGGCCCGGGGAACCAGCCGGGGTCGACCCTCCTCGTGACCGCGGCCGTTCGGCGCCGTCCGCTCATCAGCGGCAACTGGAAGATGAACTTCGATCACTTCGAAGCCATCCATGCCGCCCGGGATCTCGGTTTGCGGCTGAGCCCCGCCGAGGTCGTCTCGGTCGACGCATCGGTACATCCGCCGTTCACCGACATCCGGTCGGTGCAGACCGTGATCGAAGCCGAGGGGGTGCCGGTCGACCTCGGCGCCCAGAATTGTGCCGTCGAGGATTCTGGTGCCTACACCGGTGAAGTCAGCCCGATGATGCTGGCAAAACTGCATGTCGACTACGTGATCATCGGGCACTCCGAACGGAGACGGTATTTCGGCGAGACCGACGAACTGGTGGCGGCCAAGCTCCAGGCCGTGATCCGCAACGGGATGACTCCGATCTGCTGCGTAGGGGAATCGGAAGACGAACGGACTGAGGGTCTGACCAAGGATCGGCTGGACGGGCAGGTCGAGGGGGCGATCCGCGGGTTGGCGCCGGAGGCCGTGGCGGGCATGGTGGTGGCCTACGAGCCGATCTGGGCCATCGGAACCGGTCAGGCGGCCACCGCCGAGGATGCCCAGGAGGCCTGTAGTTGGATACGCGAGATCGTGGGCCGAATTGCCGGGGCAGAGCCGGCGACCACGGTGCGGATCCAGTACGGAGGCTCGGTCACGGCCGAGAACACTGGGGAGTTGATGTCGTGTCCCGATATTGACGGGCTCCTGGTGGGTGGGGCCAGCCTTGACGCCTCCGCATTTGTTGCCATCATCAAGGCCGCCGCCAATGTGGCACGATGAGTTTGCTATCGTCTCCGTCGGCGAGAGTCGAGGAAAGGAGACGCCATGTTGACAACTGCCATCGTCGTCGTGCAGATCCTGGCTTCCCTGGCTCTGCTCTTCCTGATCTTGATGCATAGCGGCAAGGGCGGAGGCCTTTCGGACATGTTCGGAGGCTCGGTCGGCTCGGCAGCGGCCGGCTCGACCGTGGTGGAGAAGAACCTCGACCGGATCACGGTCACGGTGGCGGTGGTCTTCGCCTTTACCAACCTGATCCTCATTCTGCGCCTGCAGTGAATGCTGACGGCGCCGAGACGGGCGGGCGCCGAGGTCGTGTCGCAACATTTTGGGCGGAGCGCCGAGCTCGTTGGACCTTGCCCTTGCTGATCATCGTGATCATCGTGATGGTGGCCATCGTCGACCACCTGGGATCCCACCGGATACGCGAAGTCACCCAGCAGAGCATCTCCGATCTCGTTTCGGGAACCGGGGGGACGGCAACCGTGAGCCTCGGTCAACCTTGGAACGGTTTCAACCCGGATACACCGGCCGGGGCGAACTCCTCGACACCCACCTTGCTCTCGTCGGTGCTGCCCAGCGCCTACACGATCCTCCCCAACCTGGTCACCGCGCTCAACGGCGACCTCCTGAGTAGCACCAAAGTCACGTCGGTGAATCCGCTGACCATCCAATATGTGGTGAATCCGGCGGCCGTCTGGTCCGACGGCGTGCCGGTCAGCGCCGAGGACTTCATTTATGCGTGGAAATCCCAGCGGGGAACGGACCTGGACGTGGACGGCCAGCCCGACGCCGCGTCGTCAACCCTCGGCTACCGTGACGTGGCGTCGGTTACCGGAAGCCAGGACGGCAAGACCGTCACGGTGGTGTTCTCCCAGCCGTTCACCGACTGGAGAACGTTGTTCAGCGGCATGGTCCCGGCCCATATCGCCGAAAGAGTCGGATGGAACCACGGCTTCGATAGCTTCAACCCGGCGGTCGATCTCTCCGCCGGCCCCTACCTGTTGCATTCGGTGTCGGGAGGAACCGCGGTGTTGGTCCGCAATCCCCGCTGGTGGGGCACGCCCGGAACCCTGGCGTCGGTGACGGTGTCGAGCCTGTCCGACCCGTCAACCTGGATTGCCGGCCTCGGAAGCAGCAACCACATGGTGGCCCAGCCGGCGGGTTTCAATTTGGCCACTCTCAACGCCACCACCTCGTTGCCGAACACCCAGAGCAGCGTGCAACCATCCCTGACCTTCATGCAGGTCGAGTTCAACACGATCTCACCATTGACGTCCCAAATGGCAATTCGCCAGGCGATCGCCCATTCCATCGATCGGGATGAGCTCCTGGCGCAGACCTTCAAGGCGGTGGCTCCCGACCTCGACATCAACGAAGACCATCTGGCCGTCCCATTCACGAACACCTACGCGAAATCATCAGCCGCCTCCGGCTACGACAAGGCTGATCCCGCGGCGGTGGACCGGTTGCTAGCGTCGGTCGGCTACCACCGCGCTCCCGACTCCCGGTATGTGGACGCCGGTGGCAACCAGCTGACCGTGCGCATGGCGGTGGAATCAGGCGACCCATGGATCTCCGAGGTGGGTGCGGAGATCGCCTCCGAGCTCCGACTGGCCGGGATCGGGGTGGTCATCACCCAAGTTGACGGGCCGGGCGGGTTGGCCGCGGCGGCCAAGGCGAACAGCTACGACCTGACCCTGGTGACCCGGTCGGCCGGCCCGTACCTCACCTCGACCGACGGGTGGTACTCCGAAGGACTGGGTGCTCCTGAGGTTGGTGGGTCGACGGACTGGAGCAACTTCGACGATCCGGCGGTGGACCAGCTGTTTGCCGAGGCATCCCAGGAGTTGAACCCGATCGTCGCGGACCCGATCTACGCCCAGATCGATGACACGCTCTGGGGCCAGATGGTGGCGCTGCCGCTCTTCCAGGAGCCGGCGCTGGTTGCCAATGGGGTTCAGCTGGCCGGGATCCAGTACAACAGCGCAATTGACGGGCTCCTGTGGAATCTTCCCAATTGGAGCCCACTGATACCGAAGCCGACCGGCTCCACTTAGATAGAGCTCGTCTCCTGGGCAAAGACGCCCGAATCGAGCCGAGAGCGTGGCCACGGCGCGCTACCATGCTTCTCGCCCCGATTTGCGAAATCGGTGCCATTCGTCGGAGTGGCGGAATAGGCAGACGCGCCAGCTTGAGGGGCTGGTGCCCGCAAGGGCGTGGGGGTTCAAGTCCCCCCTCCGACACCCCGTTTGACCAGGGGTAATGCACGTCGCCTCGGATTGACCAACTCGCGAAAACGGCCGCCGTGCAACCTACGTGCAATAGTGAATCCACAGGCACCCGTCAGCGGTCGATCGAATGGACCGCGGCAACGTCGGGTTCCGGCTCTTGGTCGACGGCTCGCATGAGAGCGCCCAAACGGTCCGCAATCGCCTGGTCGCGCTCCGCCGTGGCGTGTTGGTAGCGCATCGCAACCGCCGGGGTCGTGTGCCCCAGCCGAGCCATGTTCCTCGGTCGACACTCTGCAATAGGCGACTGTCAACATCCCCGTCCTCCATTTTCTCGGTCACCAGCCGCAAAGCGATGGTGACCAGCACTTCAGCCACCCGTTCGTAGTCCGGGCCCTCGACCCTCACCGGAGGTCCTGTTCGATCCGACGACGCTCGACCCGGTCGGCAAACGGGGTGCGGCTGATGACTTCGTAGTTGTGTAGATGATGCCCGACGGCTCCGACGGTGTCATCTGTGCCCCCGGTGCCAACCAGAGCACCGAAGGAAGCCAGGTAGCCGGTCAGTCCTGGGAGCAGCTTGGCGATCGACGTCGTGCGGCGGGCCGACCGGAGGCGCTCGATGGGCACGTCCCGGTGATGGAGGGTGGCTTGTTGCACCTGTTGCCATTCCGGTGAGATGGGCCAGCGGGAGCGGGTGCGGTCAGAAGTGGGGGAGCGGTAGGTCAACCACTCCTGGGTGGCGTAGGACCAGAGATCGCCGGCGGCGTCGAGCACCTGGGCCGGGGTATCGAGGCCGAATTCGGTGAGGCCCTGGCGACCGATCTCGAACTCGATGCGGTGCACCGGACGATCGGGTGCGTAGCGGTCACCCCAAACCTCGAGCCACCAGCCGGTGCCCTTGGCAGCGACCTCGGCGGTCTTGTCGTAGAGCAGAGCAGAAAGAGTCTTGGTCTTGCGGGTCCCGAACTCGAATCCCGTCAACGAACCGCCAAGCTCGTAGGTACGGCGGGAGTCGGCCCGGCACACGAAGCGCTGGGCATCATCGAGCACGAGTGACCAACCCCGCCAGTCGGCAAACAGATCAACTCGGCTGACCCCGAAATGCAGTTCGCCGACATCCGGACCGAGCACCTCCTGGAGCAGATCGACCATCGCGGTTGGACCGATGGCATGCAGGTACTCGGCACGCGGCTGAATCCGAACCGCGGGAAGGTGCCGGCTGGTCGAAAAGCCGATCCGGGCCATGGGGTGGTCGAGACAGAAGCGGTACTTCCCCCAGCCGTGGGGAGCGATGCCGAAGAAGACGTCACCGATCTGGCACGGAGCCGCTCGCTTGACCTCCTTGGCCCACTCCCGTCCGTCCTCCAGATGGGCGAGGAATCGGTCGGACAACTCGGCCCGGGCAGACAGGTAGAGGGCATCCACCCCCGAAGCAAGCTCACGGAGCAGTTCCTCCCTACCCGCATATTTGCGACTAGCTGGTCAGAGGAAGGCGCCGGCATTGCCATCACGGTCTCTCAATCGGCCAGCTGACTCGTGCGAGCCAGTTCCAGTCGGCGGGAGAGTTGCTCGGACCAGGCAGTGCTGAGGTCGAGCTCGAGCCACGGGAAGACGTACTCATCAGGATGGGCGCCGTAGGCGGCCCGGAAACGGCGCGCCTTGCGGAAGATGGTGGCCCGGTGCCAACCCCCCCGCTCGAGGTTGGCGAAGCCGCCGGCCAGATGCCAGGCCACCCAGAAGCCGACCAGCTCCGAACGTTCCAGCGCGTCTTCGGCGATTCCATCCCGGAGTTCCGGAGTCAGGTTCTCGGCGGCCTGGTTCGAGGTCGAGAACGCCTCGGCGACCACCTCCTCCGGGAGGCTGTAGTGGTAGCCACCCCACTTGCCGGCGGCCAGACCCCGGCCCTCGATGCTCTCGCTTTTGTCGGTGCGGAAGTCCGGATCATCAACCATTTCGCTATGGTCGCATTGATGCGACTAGCTGTCAAGACCCATTCCGGGGGGAGGGGAAGGCGCAGGTAGGCCGGCCACTGCCGGCCTCAGCCATTGTCCCTTTCACCGGGAAACGGGCCCCTCAAGGCTGCCCCTCTGGGCGGCTACGCCGGCCTTGACCGGCCCTGCCGCTGGTCGAGGGGATTGACCACGCCCTCAATCGAGCACCCGGGTGGCAGAATAGGGGAGTGAGCAAGAGCGCTATCAAACGGGATGCCCCGACAGATGAGACAAATCAGGCAGATTCGGAGGACGTCCTCGTTGCCCGGATCGCTGCTGATCGGCGCGCCGGTCGTGACACCAGCAAGGATGTCAAAGCCCTCCTGAAGCGCGCCGGGAAGAACAACCGAGCCGCGCTCGATCGACTCGCCAAGTAGCGCTCATCGGTGGTTGAAGCCGAAGGTTCGGATGTCGTCTACCTGACCATCGAAGACTTCCACCAGGCGGCGGCCGAGGCGCTCGGCGCCGAACTGAGAACGGTCCGCTCGTTCACCAATGAGACACTCGCCGGCTCCGCTCTGGCCGCTCCGAGCGCAGGTTTCGGCGACTACGAGCAATATCCGGAGTTTGCGACTAAGACCGCCGTCCTCTTGCAGGCCATCGCCAGCAACCACGCCCTCCCGGACGGGAACAAACGAACGGCATTGCTATGCGCCATTCTGTTTGCCGGCATAAACGGATACCAGTGGATACCGCCTTCTTCCGATGATCCGGATGGCGAGGAGACGGCGGAGGTGGTTGAAGGCGCAGCAACGAGATCGATCCCGCTCGGAGCGCTCTCGGCCTGGGTCGAAGACAGGCTGGTACCGGCGAATCGCTGAGCCAGCCGACATCGGCGGCGGTCACAATCAGCTCATGGAATTGGCCACACGACTTGCACTTGATTGGAAGTTGTCTGTTTGACGTCGACGTTGCCGCCGGTGCACTCGTTGGCCTCGCCTCCACACCCAACGTGACCCAAGACTGAGTAAGAGCCCTTTGCCAGCGCGAGCTTGAAGGTACCCGTGGATCCAACGCTCCCGCGTCGGAGATGCTCGCCATCCTCCTGGCACGTATGGCCGTCGATGTGAGACACCAGGGTCACGGACTCGGAGTCAGGCTGCTGCTCATCCACGCCAACGATGAAGAAGCGAGGGGCTTCTACGGCCACTACGGATTCGTCGGATCTCCTCTCGATCCGCTCGTCATGGTGATCCTCCTCGCGGATATCTGAACGACTGAACCTGGGTATCTGAGTGCAAACGGCAACAAACGCTAGGTTGGTTTGGAGGAGCAAATCATGACCCCAGGCCGGGGTTGTGGGACAGCTGATGTGCCAATCCGCGCTATCGAACGGATCGCCCCGGCCTGCACGCCTGCGATCAAACCTAGGGAAAGATCTGAGCGTGGGAGTCGCCCGTGGCGCCGTATTTGGTTTGGTACTCCTGGGACTAACTGCTTGCGGTTCTGCTTCTGTCACCGGTGCAAAGGAGCCAGGATCATCGACAACTACGACAGTGGGTTTGTCGACCAGGCCGACCGCACCACCCACAACAACATTTTCGACGGTCAATGTGCCAACCCCGCAGCAGCAAGGCATTCCGACGGTCGCTCTTGGCACATCGCAAGAGGTAACCAAACTCACTGATACGGCGACGATCACTTTGTTGAAGGTCGTGGATCCAGTGGCGCCGGCCTCCTCGACCTCCACTGTCCCCGCCTCTCATACGGTCGGCCTCGACTTCTCAGTGGAGAATCTGACGAGCGATCCATCCTGGGAATATCGCAGCGACATGAGCCGTCTTTGGAGTTTGTCATCTACGGCACCAGCGGCGCTGCGTACCTTGGATTCAGCGGAGTCTCTCCCTCCTGCACTTCGTATGCGCCCACCACCGTGATCCCGCTCGGAGGGTCGTTTACTGGTTGCGAGTTTGCTCTCCTTCCGCAGGGAACGGGTGTCGCTCAAGTCGTCATTTCGCTGGACTACGGCGGACTCGGTGGTACTTCTGCTGCGTGGCAGGTGGCGTAGTCGGAGTGCCACCGAACGGCCTGGGGCGCATGCAACTTGGCAAGCAGGCACGGGAATTGTGATGCTGTTTGCGGGTGCTGTGTTACAGGAAGCCCACCCGAATGTTCGCCCGGTACCGAGGCGACGGTGCTGGCAGAGACAGGGAGGGGGTCTCGGGGCGGTTGGGGGTCACTGTGCCCGCAATCCCTCACGCCCTGCTCGGAGAGCCAGGCGGCGGCACGTGGCCGACAACAGGATCGTACTGATGATCAGCCGATACGACTGCCGGCGCTCGAGGACGCCACCGACTCATTTGCAAAAGACTTGGCTGACATGCGACGAGTGGTGCCTTGGTCCGCAGATATGTCGTGCCCCCGACCGGCACGTCGGGGCTAGTCCTGGGAGCCAAGGAAGTCCCACTCACAACAGGGGCATTCGCCTCTACCCACCCACCGGGGACCTGTCGAAGCTGGGACTAGACGACGGCAGGAGATTGCGATGGACAGTGACGAAGTAGCACATGAACAGGCAAGTAAGTACACGGGCATCGTCGTGGCCCTCGGCGCAGGTGTCGGGGTCACAATCGGCGTTCTGATCGGTGGCTGGGCTATTGCGGTTGGCCTCTGCCTTGGAGCCGGGGTCGGGGTCGCGATCGGTACGGCAATGGACCAGCGACAGGGGCATTCGCATGGAGGATGATCCGCCGTCTTGCATGGAACCATCGGACGTGAGGTGATCGGAATGAGACATGGCATTGAACCATTGAAGGAAGCAAGCATGCCTCAGGATCCGAAGACTTCCGAGCCCGGGTTGGTGCCGAGAATCCCTGACCAGCCCTTGGGACCTCCCGACCGCTCCAAGTGGTGGGCCAGGGCATTTGGTGGTCTCTTCCTTGCGGGAAGCGCTGTCCACATCATCCTCGTAAGTGGTTGGCCAAACGCTTACGATTCCTTTGCCGATGCAAGCTACTGGCCGTTCATCGAGCACACTTGGCGATCTGTTCTTGTACCAAACGTCCACGTGCTGATTCCGGTGCTTGCAGCGTTCGAGGCCAGCGTTGGAGTCCTCATCCTCGTCGGCAGAACCAGGCGGATCGGCATTGTCTGTGCAATCGGCTTCAGCGTGGCGCTCATGCTGTTCGGTTGGGGATTTTGGGTGTGGAGCCTTCCGGTAGTCGGGCTCTTGGCATATTTTTGGCATCTGGAAGCCTCGGCGAAGGCTCGAGCCGATCGATGGGGATCTGTGACACCGACCGGGGCTGCCGGGCCTGACTGTCCGTGAGCCAACTCGTACTGCCAGACTGGCCCGGGAGCATCCGTTCGGGTATCCCACAACGCCGGGTCAGCAGCCCCCTGCGGCACATCGGGGATGCCCGATGGCAGGCAACGTTGCCAAGTCTCCAGGCATTCATCGACGAGCGAGACGGCGTCCGCTTTCCGTATCGATTGGCGTGTAGTTCATCTCGAAGTGGTGATAGAGCGTGGACTCGTCCGCTTGGGATAGTTCGTCTCCGTGCATCTCGATGTCGGGTGCAGTTCGAACCGCCTCGCGAGTCGTCTGTACCTGAAGGTCGTCGGGACCGATCTGAACGCCAGCAAGAGGCACAAAGGTCAAGTGACGGCCGATGAAGCCCTCCTTCACCGTCGCGAACTGGGGCTCATCGGTTTCGACGTCGACGTAGACGTCCTGCAGCTTGCCGATCTTCTCGCCATAGCTGTCGATGATCGTCCTCCCATGCCAATCTGAGACGTTCCACCTGGCCTTCT
>Ga0307373_10001296_pt1 | contig 46905 bp, 29 predicted proteins | sample OX2MG_FD_202534 | JGI IMG/M metagenome (GOLD analysis project Ga0307373, IMG submission 202534) | Soil microbial communities from Risofladan, Vaasa, Finland - OX-2 | ecosystem: Environmental > Terrestrial > Soil > Coastal area > Acid sulfate soil | place: Finland: Risofladan, Vaasa | collected...
GTCGGAGACGACGCGGGCCGTGAATCGCGCCGTGATCGGTCGTCCGTCCTGGCGCATCCACTGGAGCGCTTCGCGCCGGCAGTGCCCGGCGCGCTGCAGCTCGGCAAAGATCTCGCCGCGATCGTCGGGATTGGCGTACAGCTCGGCCACGTGTCGTCCCACGATGTCGCGCTCCGAGGGGTAGCCGAGCATCGACGCCAGCGCCGGATTGGCATCGACGATGCGTCCCTCGACCGACGACAGCGCGATGCCGAACGGGGCCTCGCGGAACAGCGAGCGATACCGCTCCTCCGAGCGCCGGAGCGCTTCGGCGGCGACGTTGCGTTCGGTGACGTCGGTGACCACGGTGAGCGCCGCGTGCCGGCCGTTGAAGTTGATCATGTGGGAGACCACCTCGACGTCGATCGGCGTGCCGTCGTGCTTGAGGTGGCGCCAGATGCCTCGCGCCTGCGGGCGATCGTTCAGGGTGTGGACGTCGGCCTCCATGCGCGGAATGTCCTCGGCGGATCGGATGTCCCGCAGCGTCATCGTGAGAAATGCTTCACGGGAATATCCGTAGTGCCGAACGGCGGCGCCGTTCACCTCCAGGAAGCGCAGGGTCTCGACGTCGAACACATAGACCGGGAGCGGCACCGATTCGAACAGCCGGCGGTACTGCTCCTCCGATGCCGTCCGCGCGCCAAGCGCGTCATCCACGCGGGCCACCATCGCGTCGAACGCGTGGCCGAGGCGGACCAGCTCGTCGCCGCCGGCGGGATGCGGGGAGCGGGACGGCGTTCCGCCGGCGGCCGTCGATTCCACGGTGGCGGTGAGCCGCGAGAGGCGCGCCGTGAGCGCCCGGCTCAGGGCCCACGCCCCCGCCAGCCCCAGGAGCAGCACGAGCGCGTCCATGAGCAGGAGTCGCGACACGTCGTCCCGCACGGGGGCCATGATCGAGTCGTACGGGAACTCCACGACGACGGTCCACGGCGTGCCGGCCACGCGCCGCGGCATGGCGAGCACGCGCCCGATGCGCGGACGCTGGTACGTGACCACGCCGCGAGTCCGCGACAGGTTGACCGGCGGCGCGGCGGTGGCCGTCTGGAGGTCGCTCCACACGCTGTCGGTGGCATTGCCGACGAGGATGCGCCCGCCGGCGCCGATGAGCAGGCTGGCCGCGCGGCGCGCGTCGGGCGACGAGGAGATCATGCGCCAGTGCACCACGTACCCGGCCACGCGACGCTGCAGGCGCACGCGCGACACCACGGCGAAGACCACCGAATCGCCGATCACATGGAAACGCCCCACGGCGCCCGCGGGGGAGATCGCGGCGCGGCGGAGCAGCGGGGCTTCATCCTGGGGCGCGCGGGCACGACGGTCCGGCTCGGTGCTCAACAGCACGTGGCCGGCGGTATCCCAGAGTTGCACGGTGACCGTCTGCGGGCCGGATTCCGCGCGAAACAGCGCGCCGAGCGCCGCCTCCCGCAGGCGCGTGGCGGGGTGTTCCAGATACGCCCGGACGGCGCTGGCGCGGGCGGCGGCAGCGGTGGATTGGAGCAGCTGCCCGCTCGTGCGATCGAACGCGAGGCTCAGCTCCTCTGCCACCTGGCCCAGCCGAGTCTCGGTGATCAATTCTTCGGCGCGCGTGTGATTGCGGTAGTCGCCCCAGGTGTTCACCCCGATGACGACGACGAGCAACGCGCCGATGAGCAGCGGCAACTTCACGCCAAGGGAGAGCCCTGGCGCTGCCGCAGTGGCTACCGGCTTCACCGGCTACCGCATCCCGGTATTCCAGCCCGTGAATGCCCACACGTCCGCCAGCTGCGCGATCCGCTTGTCGGTGGGCATGTACCCATGGCTGGTCTTGGTTTCCACGCGGATCAGGATCGGCCGGTCGCACCCCTGGGCGGCCTGCATCGCCGCCGTGAACTTGAACGAGTGCCCGGGCACCACGCGGTCGTCGTGGTCGGCCGTGGTCACGATCGTGGCCGGGTAACAGGTGCCCGCCCTGGCGTTGTGCACGGGCGAATATTTGATCAGATACTTGAACTGTTCGGGGTTGTCGGACGACCCGTATTCGGGCACCCAGCCGATGCCGGCGCTGAATTTCTGATACCGCAGCATGTCCATGACGCCGGCGCCGGGATACGCCGCCGCGAGCAGCTCGGGGTGCTGCTCCTCCGTGGCGCCCACGAGCAAGCCGCCATTCGAATAGCCGTGGATGGCCAGGTGCTTGGGCGACGTGTACTTCTGCTTGATCAGGTACTCGGCGGCGGCCGCGAAATCGTCGAACACGTTCTGCTTCTTGTCCAGCCGGCCGGCATGATGCCATGCCTCGCCGTATTCGCTGCCGCCGCGGATGTTGGCCACGGCATAGATGCCGCCATGCTCCAGCCACATCGCGACCGTGGGACTGTAGCTGGGCAGCGTGGCGATGTCGAACCCGCCGTACGCGTAGAGAATGGTGGGGTGCGAGCCGTCGAGCGTCACGCCCTTCCTGGCGGTGATGAACATCGGCACGCGCGTGCCGTCCTTGGACCGATAGAACACCTGCCGGGTCTCGTACGGCGCGGCGTCGAACGGGGGCTTGGGCCGCGGCGGGCCGAACACGGTCGTCCGCCGGGACGCGAAGTCGTAGTGGTAGACGATCGTGGGCGCGAGGTACGACGCGAAGCTGTAGAACAGCTCCGGGGTGCCGGCGCGCCCGCTCAAGCCCTCCACGGCGCCGATGCCCGGGAGCTTCACGGTGTCCAGCAGCTTGCCGGCGGCGTCGTACATCCGCACGTGGCTCTGCACGTCCTCCAGCGTCTGCACCACCACGCGATCGCCGGCCACGAGCGCGGCCTCGATGTTGTTCTTCGTCTCGGGCACCACGGTGCGCCAGTGCGCCGTGTCGGGCAGCACGACGGCGATGATCCGCCGATTGGGCGCATGGTTGGTGGTCTGGATGAACACGGTGCGTCCGAGGTTGCCGATCACCGCGTACTCGGCGTCGTTGGACGTGTTCACGGGTTCGATCGCGGCGCCGATGTTCGGGTGCATCGGATCGGCGAGGTCGGCGTAGTAGAGCAGGTTCTCGGGATTCGTCCCGTGGTGGAGCGTGATGAACAGATACCGGCCGTCGTCGGTCACCGACGCGCCCACGTACCAGGTGGGCCGGTCGGGGCGCTCGTAGATCATGCGGTCCTGCGAGTCGGGCGTGCCCACCACGTGATAGTAGATCTTGCCGTTCACCGCGGCGGCGGTGAGCACCTGATCCTTGGGTGGGGCGGGGAACCGCGTGTAGAAGAATCCCTTGCCGTCCCGCGTCCACGCGATGCCGGAATACTTCACCCAGTGCACGGTGTCGGCGGTGGCGCGGCCGGTGGCCAGATCGCGAACATGCAACTCCTCCCAGTCCGATCCGCCCACCGACAGCCCGAAGGCGAGGTACTTGCCGTCCGGGGACGGCGACGACGAGGCCAGGTCCACCGATCCGTCGGCCGAGAGGGTGTTGGGATCGATGAGCACGGTGGGCGCGGTGGCCAGCCCGGCCTGCTCGTAGAGCACCGACTGATTCTGCAGGCCGGTGTTCATGCGGTAGAACAGCCGGCCCGCGACGCGGCTCGGCACGCCCACGCTCGGCGTGTTCCAGAGCTCGGTGAGCCGTTGCCTGAACACCTCGCGGAGCGGGATCTTGTCCAGATACGCGAATGTCACCGCGTTCTGCGCCTCCACCCATCTCGCCACTTCGGGCGAGTTCTGGTCTTCGAGCCAGCGATAGGGATCGGGCACCTTGGTGCCGAAGTAGTCGTCCACCACCGTGTCCTTGCGCGTGACGGGATAGCGGGGCGCCTGCTGGGCGGCCGCGGCCGCGGAGGTCAGGCAGAGCGCGAGGAGTGAAACGGCGAGCGTGAGCTGGCGATGGACCGTAAGCGACATCCTTAGACTCCCGTGGGTTGGGGTTCCTACCATAAAGTCGTGACCCCGAACGCGCGGCGCCAGTCACCCCGCCGGTCCGGGGGCATGTGGCCCGGTCGCGACTGGGCTAGAATTGCTGCATGCTGGCGCGCGTTCGCTCGTGGCCCCGGCGGCCCGAACTGCTCATCCTCACCGCACTCTCGGCGTTCACGCGCTTCTGGGGGCTGTTCCAGCCGCACGCCGTGGTGTTCGACGAAGTGCACTACGAGAAGTTCACCGCCGAGTACCTGGCGCGCGTGTTCTACCTGGACGTGCACCCGCCGCTCGCCAATCAGATCTTCGCGCTCACGGCCCGGCTGTTCGGCATCCCGTACCTGAGCCTCGGGCGTCCCGAACCGGAGCCGCTGCTGCGGATCGTGCCGGCGCTGGCCGGCACCCTCATCATCCCGGTGTTCTACCTCTTCCTGCGGCGCCTCGGCGCGCCGCGCCGCCTGGCCACGCTCGGCGGCGCCCTGCTTCTGCTCGACAACGCGCTGCTCGCGGAATCGCGGGTGATCGTGCCCGACAGCATGCTCGTGCTGTTCGCGCTCACGGCGCTCACGGTATACCTCGCGGCGCGGCGCCGCACCGGCGCCGCGCGGTGGCTGGTGCTGGCCGCCGCGGCGCTGTGCGCCGGACTCGCCGTGAGCATCAAGTGGACGGGCCTCTCAGCGCTGGGATTGATCGCGCTGGCGTGGGGCGTGGAAGGCATCCGGCGCCGCACGCCATGGCGGCGGCTGGCCGCCGAGGGCGCGATGCTCCTGGTCATTCCGGTGGCGGTCTACCTGTCGGTATTCGCCGTCCACTTTGCGCGCATGACGCGCGGCGGCCCGGGCGACATGTGGATGTCGGCGGCATTCCGCGCCACGCTCCAGGGAGACGCGAAGTACACGCCGGGCGCGCACATGGCGTTCCTGGACAAGTTCTTCGAGGTCAATCGCGCCATGCGGCGGTCCGATGCGGCCCTCGTGGGCACCGCCAACGTCGGCGCGTCGCCCTGGTACAGCTGGCCGGTGATCAAGCACGCGATGACGTTCTGGGCGGGCGCGCCACAGCCCGATGGGCGGCGGGCCACGATCTTCCTGGCCGGGAATCCGGTCGTGTGGTACGGCATTCTCGTCGGCTTCGGGGTGATCGGGGTGGCCTGGCTGCGACGGCGCGACCGGTTTGCCGCCTGGCGCGCGCCGCTGGCGCTCACCGCCGTGGCCTACGTGGCCAACTTCCTGCCGTTCGCGCTCATCCAGCGCGTGATGTACCAGTACTCGTATTTCATGGCGTTCGTGTACAGCCTGGCGTTCGCCGTGCTCGGTGTGGGCATCGTGGCCGGCTGGGCCGCGGACGGCGACGACTCCCGGCCATGGGCGTTCCCGTCGCGGCGGTCGGCGGCGCTGTACTGGGGCCTGATCGCGCTGGCGGCGGTCAGCTTCCTCTACTACGCCCCCATCACGTATGGCTGGCCGCTCACGCCGCAGGCGTTCCAGATGCGGTTCTGGCTCGTACAGCGGCACTTCTAGATGGACGAGACGCCGATGACGCCACGCGACCGCCCGCTCACCAAGCAGGTGTTTCTCGAGGCGCTCGCGTGCGAGCGGCGCGGCTGGCTACTGCACAATCCCGACCAACCCGCCGGCTCGCGCAGCTTCGCCCAGCAGTTCCGGTTCACGCAGGGCAATGCGATCGGCGACCTCGCCCGCCAGATGTATGCGCCGGGCCTCGACCTGCGCGGCCCCTCCACCGCCGAATGGCTGGCGCAGGGCCGCACTGTGGTCGCCGATCCGGCCACGTCCACGGCGTTCGAGGTGCCGCTGGTGGCCCAGCACGCCATCGCGCGTCCCGACATCCTGGTGCGCGAGCCCGGCGGCTGGCACGTGATCGAGGTGAAATCGGCCAAGCAGGTGAAGGCCGAAGATGTGGACGACCTCGCCTACACCGTGGCGGTGGCGTGCGGCGCCGGCCTGGCCGTGGTGCGAGCCTCGCTCGCGCTGGTCAATCCCGACTGGCGGGTGGACAACGACCTGCCGGCGCTGCTCGCCCACGACGTTACCGACGCCGCGCTGGCGCGGGCGACCGAGTTCGCGCCGCTGTTCGAGCCGGTGCATCGGGCCGTGTCGGCGCCCACGGCGCCGCTCGCCGTGCTCAAGTCGGTGTGCAAGAACTGTGAGTTCCTGCGGTCGCCCTGCCATCTGGACGGACCCAGCGACCCGGTGTTCGAGCTGCCGCGCATCCTCGGCAGGAAGGCCGACGCCCTCATCGCCGGCGGCATCGCGCGCATCGCCCACGTGCCCGAAGGGGAGAAGCTCACGCCCATCCAGCAGCTGCATCGGCGCGCCGTGATCGCCGGCGGATTGGTCACCGAGGCTGCCGGGCTGGCGCAGCTTGCCCAGGTGCGCGCGCCCACGGGCTATCTGGATTTCGAGACCCTGTCGCTGGCCCTGCCGCCCTTTCCCGGCATGGCGCCGTACGACGTGATTCCCATCCAGTACTCGCTCCACCGGCGCATGCGCCAGGGCGACGCCGAGCATCGCGAGCTGCTGCTCGACCCGCGCGCGCCGGATATCGAGGAGTTCGCGCGGCACCTGCTCCAGAGCCTCGACGGCCTGGAATCGATCGTGGTCTACTCGTCGTTCGAGCGCCATCGCCTGCTCTGGCTGTCGGCGCGGCTTCCGGCCATGACGCGCGCGCTCGACCGGGTTGCGGATCGTCTGGTGGACCTGTTGCCCATCGTCCAGGCGTCGGTGGCGCACCCCGAATTCCACGGCAGCCTGTCCATCAAGCGGGTGCTCCCGGTGCTGGTGCCCGAACTGCGCTACGACGACCTCGCCATCGGCAACGGCGACGACGCCACGGGCATCAGCGGGCTGCGGGCCATGGGGCGGATCGACGACGCGGAATGGGCGCTGCATCGCCGCCACCTGCTGGAGTACTGCAAGGTGGACACGCTGGCCATGGTGCGGCTGCACGACGCGCTGGCCGGCCTCGCGGGCTGACCCCCAAGGGGGGGCGGCGTCGGCCGGGCCACGTCCTGCGGCGGGCACGGAACGCCGGCTGGTCCCGCGTGTAAATTCTGGGTCCGGCTGCAGCGCCGGACGGCACGATCCCCCCCAAGGGCGCGCCACAACCGGTCCCCCATGTCCGTCCAGATCCCCCCTCAGTCCGCGAGCGGAGCCGAGGGCCGTTCGGCGCGGTCGCGCGCGATCCTCGCGCTGCTCCTGGCCTCCGTCGTCGTCGGCGCCTGCAGCAAACGGTCGGCGACTTCCACGGCGCCCACGACCGGCCCCGTGGCCTCGATCACCATGGTGCCCTCAGTTGTGCCGATGATCGTGGGCGACACGATCCGATTTTCCACCAACGCCTACGACTCCAAAGGCAACGTCATCTACACGACCGTTTCGCTGACGTGGAAGAGCACGGATTCCACCGTCGCCACGGTGAGCGACTCGGGCCTCGTCACGGCCAAGGACACGGGCTCGACCACCATCACCGCCACGAGCGGCGCGATTTCCGGAACCGCGACGGTCACGGTGAAGCTCCCGCTCACCACCGCGATGGCGTCGGTGAGCGCGGTCAGCGCTGGGTTCAGCCATAGCTGCGGGCTGGTGGCCGGCGGCGTGGCGTACTGCTGGGGCAGCAACGCCTCCGGACAGCTCGGCGTGGACAGCACGACGCAGTCGGTGTTTCCGCAGCGGGTGTCGGGCGGGTTCACCTTCGCCTCGCTCGCCCTGGGCTATTCGCACAGCTGCGGCCTCACCGCCGCGGGCGCGGCCTACTGCTGGGGCGACAACGAATCCGGCGAGCTGGGCAATGCCACGTCGGGAACGACCAGTTCCACGCCGGTGCCCGTGGCCGGCGGCCTCGCCTTCGCCGTGCTGAGCGCGGGTTATTCGCACACCTGCGGCGTCACCACGGCCGGCGCCGCGTACTGCTGGGGAGCCAACGAGAGCGGCGAACTGGGCAACGGCGCGGTGGGGCAGGATAGCCCGACGCCCGTGCTCGTGTCCGGCGGCCTCACGTTCGCGTCGATCAGCGCGGGCGGGGTGGCCACGTGTGGCATCACCACGAGCGGCGCCGCGTACTGCTGGGGATCCAACGCGTACGGCGCGCTCGGTGACGGCACGACCACCGATCGCGCGACGCCCGTGGCCGTGGTAGGCGGGCTCGACCTCGCGGCGATCAGCGCCGGCGTGTCTCACGCCTGCGGAGTTACCACGAGCGGCGCCGCGTACTGCTGGGGCGACGCCGCCAACGGGCAGCTCGGCAACGGGGTGACGTCGCTGAGCAGTTCGGTGCCGGTGGCCGTGGCCGGAGGGCACACCTTTGCCCAGATCACCACGGGCGAGATCCACACGTGCGCGCTCACTCCCGCCGGCATCGCCTACTGTTGGGGCGACGGCGGCTTCGGCGATCTGGGCGCGGGATCCACGGCCGGCAGCAATACCCCGGTGCCGGTGAGCGGTGGGCTGACGTTCACCTCGGTGAGCGCCGGCCTCTCGTTCCACACGTGCGGTCGCACGCCGAGCGGCAACGCATACTGCTGGGGCTACAACGACAGCGGCGAGTTGGGCGATGCCATTCCCGGCGGCTACAGCGTGACGCCGCAAGAAGTGGTGGTGCCCACGCAATAGCCGGGGTGGGGTAGCCGAGGTGGCGAGGGGCGGTCCTGCGGGGCCGCCCCTCGCTTCGTGTTGCCCGGGCACGCCACACACGCCCGCGCGTCGTATATTCCCGAGGAGATGCTCACCCTCGCCGAAGCCACCGTCCAGACCGAAACGTTCTTCGCGGAACTGCGCCGCCGCGAATTCGCGCGTCTGGAGCGCCGGCAGCAGGCGTATCTCGACTATACGGGGAGCGGGCTCTATCCCGAGCGGCTGGTGCGCGCGCACTTCGAGCGGCTGCGCGACGGCGTGTTCGGCAATCCGCACTCCGCGCACGACCCATCGCTGGCGAGTACGGCCATCATCGAGGAGGCCCGGGCTTCGGTGCGGGCTTTCCTCGACGCCGATCCCGCAGACTACGCCGTGGTCTTCACGGCCAACGCCAGCGCGGCCATCAAGCTCGTGGCGGAGAGCTACCCGTTCACGAGCGCCGGCGCCTACGTCCTGTCGGCCGACAACCACAATGCCGTGAACGGCGTGCGCGAATTCGCGCGCCGCGCCGGCGCGCGGGTGACCTACCTGCCGCTGGACGAGGAGTTGCGGATGCCCGGCGTGGACCAGGCGCTCGACGCGGCGGCGCGCCTCGGCACCGGCCCCCGGCTGTTCGCCTATTCCGCGCAGTCCAACTTCTCGGGCGTCAAACACCCGCTGGATCTGGTGGAGCGCGCGCGCGGCCTTGGCTACGACGTGCTGCTCGATGCCGCGGCGTACGTGCCCGCCAATCGGTTGAGCCTGCGCGCCGTACCGGCGGACTTCGTGGCGGTGTCGTTCTACAAGGTCTTCGGCTACCCCACCGGCGTCGGCGCGCTGGTGGCGCGGCACGACGCGCTGGCCAGGTTGCGCCGTCCGTGGTTTGCCGGTGGGACGGTGGATTTTGTCTCGGTGCAGAACGACATGCACCAACTCCGCGCCGGTCCGGAGCGGTTCGAGGACGGCACACCCGACTTCCTGAGCGTGGCGGGGATCGCCCCCGGCCTCGCATTCATGCGCGAGATCGACATCGACCGCCTGTCGGCGCACGTGCGCGTGCTCACCAGTGAGATGCTGCACGGCCTGCAGAGCCTGGCCCACGGCAACGGCGCGCCCGTGGTGGTGATCTACGGTCCGCGGACCATGGACGCGCGAGGCGGCACCGTGGCGTTCAATCTGCTCGACGCGGCCGGCCGGCCCATCCCGTACGGTATCGTGGAGCGGCGGGCCCGCGAGGCCGGCGTCTCGGTGCGCGGCGGCTGCTTCTGCAATCCGGGCGCGGGCGAGTGGGCGTTCGGCTTCGCGGCAACCGACGCCGCGCGCTGCATGCGCGACACGGCCCAGGGGTTCACGCTGGAGCGATTCGCGCAGTGCATGGGCCCCGACGTCGCCGTGGGCGCGCTGCGTGCGTCGGTGGGCATGGCCAGCAACGCCGACGACGTGCGCCGGTGCGTGGCGGTGATGCAGGAGTTTGCGGAGTAGGGCGGACGCCCGCGGCATACGTCCCGCCGCCGGCCTACTCCCCCGCGATGTCCGCGAAGAATGTTGCCAGGTCGATCGCCAGCGCCGACTCGGCGCCCGGCGGCGCCCAGGTCAACCGCTCGCTCAGGACCTCGGGACGGTCGTCCCCCGGCCGCCAACGCTGCATCACCCGGCCGTCCACATCCACGATCCAGTATTCGTCCACGCCTTGCCGCTGATACAGCGCGCGCTTGCGTCCCTGGTCCAGCCGCGCCGTGGTCGGTGACAGGACCTCGATGGCCAGCAGCATGTGCCCCGCTTCACGCCAATCGCGCGGGCGGCGCCCGTCCACCAACGGCACCACGAACAGATCGGGCTCCACCACGGTGTCGCGCGCGAACTCGACGTCGGCGGGAGAAAGGATGACGTGGCCCACCGCCTGCGCGGCCACGTACGGCGCGAGGAGCAAGTGCAGGCGGCCCACCGCCTCCTGATGCGCCCACCGGGGCGCCGGCGTCACGAACAGCTCCCCGTCGATGACCTCGTAGCGCTGGCCGTCGTCGGGCAGCGCGTTGCGCATCTCCACGGTCCAGTGGCTCGTTGTGGCGGGCATGCCCATACTATGTTTCCCTCGGCGGCGAGAGTGCAAGTCCACATGCGGGAACGGTGCGCGCCCGCCCGCGTTCCCCGGCATCATTGGCACGCCCCATGAATCCTTCCGATTTCAGCGCCCATGCCAAGGCCGTCGCCGACTGGGTCGCCGAGTATCGCGCGCGCATCGCCGACCGTCCCGTGATGGCGCAGACGGCGCCGGGGGAGATCAGAGCCAAGCTCCCGCCGGCGCCGCCCGAGCAGGGCGAGCCGTTCGATGCCATGCTCCGCGACTTCGACGACATCATCATGCCCGGCATCTCGCACTGGCAGTCGCCGAGATTCTTCGGCTACTTCCCCAGCGCCGGCTCCCTGGCCGGCGTGCTCGGCGACTACCTGAGCAGCGGGCTCGCCGTGGTCGGGCTGTCGTGGCAGGCGAGCCCGGCCGTCACCGAACTCGAGGAAGTGGTCACCGACTGGATGCGCCAGATGGTGGGCCTCTCCGACGCCTGGAGCGGCGTCATCCAGGACACGGCGTCCACGAGCACCCTGGTGGCGCTGGTCTGCGCCCGCGAGCGCGCCACCGACTACTCGCTCGCGCACGGCGGCCTGCAGGGGCAACCGGCGCCGCTCGTGGTGTACGTGTCGGCCCACGCGCACAGCTCGGTGGACAAGGCGGCGCTGCTCGCCGGATTCGGGCGCGACAACGTGCGCATCGTGCCGCACGACGACGCCTACGCGATGCGCGCCGACGCGCTACGCGATCTGGTCGCCCAGGACCTCGCCGCCGGCCGGGTGCCGTGCGCCGTGGTGGCCACCACGGGCGCCACCGGGACCACGGCGCTGGACCCGGTGCGCGACATCGCCCGCGTGGCCCGTGCGCACGGCATGTGGCTGCACGTGGACGCCGCGATGGCGGGTTCGGCGATGATCGTGCCCGAGCTGCGCTGGATGTGGGACGGCGTCGAGGCCGCCGACTCGCTGGTGCTCAATCCGCACAAATGGCTGGGCGCGGTGTTCGACTGCTCGCTGTACTACGTGCGCGACCCCGAGCATCTGGTGCGCGTGATGTCCACCAACCCCAGCTATCTGCAGAGCGCCGCGGACGGCCGCGTGAAGAACTATCGCGATTGGGGCGTTCCGCTGGGCCGCCGGTTCCGCGCGCTCAAGCTCTGGTTCCTCATCCGCGACCAGGGGGTGCGCGGGCTGCAGGCGCGCATCCGGCGGGACATGGACAACGCGAAGTGGCTCGAAGCCCAGGTGCGCGCCGAGTCGCACTGGCGCGTGCTCGCCCCGGTGGTGCTCCAGACGGTGTGCGTGCGACACGAGCCTCCCGGACTCTCGGGCCAGGCGCTGGACCAGCACACGCTGGGCTGGGTGGACCGGATCAACCGGTCGGGCGAAGCGTACCTCACGCCGTCCATGCTCGACGGCCGGTGGATGGCCCGGGTGTCCATCGGCGCCGAGGCCACGGAGTACGAGCACGTGGCCGCGCTCTGGCACGTGATGCGCGAGGCCGTGGACGGCTGAGCGGCGCCGGGGCGCCCGGATGGCGTCCTCTGGCCCCAACGGCCGGTTGGGCCTACTGTAGAGGCGCGTCAGGATCACGAGTCTGCAGTGCCGAGCAGTCCACCCGAGGCCGGAGGGGGTCATGGCATCCATGAACCGACAGAAGGTGATCGTGGGCGGTGTGGTGGCTGGTATCGTGCTGATGGTGCTCGACTACGCCGTATGGACGTACGTCCTTGGCCCGTGGGCCGCCGGCACGGCGGGCGCCATGAGCGGGGTGCTGGCCGACGTCATGAACTCCAAGCGGGCCATGGTGGGCAGCCTCGGCACGGACCTTCTGTTCGGCATCAGCATCGTCTGGTGCTACGCGGCCATCCGCCCCCGGTACGGGGCCGGCGCCCAGACGGGGATGTGCGCGGCCGCGTTCGTCTGGTTCGTGTCCTCGCTGGCGTACGGCTCGTTCTATCTCGACCGGCTGATGTCCATCGAACTCGTCTGCGTCGCAGCCATCGCCGCGCTCATCGAGTTTCTCATTGCGGGCTACATCGGATGCCGCATGTATTCCGAAGACGGCGCCGCCGCCTAGCAGCGCCCCTTCCGGGGAACACACACGCGGGCCGGGCGGCGCACCTCGCTTCCCGGCCCGCGCTTCTTGGAGATGTGCTCGTGCGCAAGACCACACTCGTCATCCTCGCCCTCGCCGTGGCCGCGACCGCCTGCCGGTCCAAGGCTCCGGTCGACCGCCATGCGGCCCTCGGGCGCGTCAATCACTTCGTCGTCATCTACCTCGAGAATCGCAGCTTCGACAACCTGTACGGGCAGTTTCCCGGCGCGATCGGACTGGCCGACGCCACGTACGCGCCGCCGCAGGTGGACGCCCAGGGTCACGTGTACACCACGCTGCCGCAGGCGGCCAACTCGGGCCTCCCCGACACGCTGCCCAACGCGCCGTTCGCCATCGAGCGGTTCATTGCCCGCGACCAGCCAACGCTCGATCTCGTGCACCGGTTCTACCAGGAGCAGGAGCAGATCGACCGCGGCACGATGGACCGCTTTGCCCAGGTGAGCGACGCCAAGGGGCTGGCCATGGGCTACTACCGCACCGACAGCCTGCCGCTGGCCAGACTCGCCGCGCAGTACACGCTCTGCGACCGGTTCTTCCACTCGGCGTTCGGTGGATCCTTTCTCAACCACGTATGGCTCGTGGCCGCCGCCACGCCGGTGTTCCCGCACGCGCCCGAGGCCATGATCGCCGCGGTCGATTCGGCGGGACGCCTGCGGCGCGACGGCGCCGTGACGCCCGATGGATACGTGGTGAACACGGCCTTCCCGGCCGGCGGGCCGTATCCCAGGTCGGTGCCCGCCGATCAACTCGTGCCGGCGCAGACCATGGCGACGATCGGCGACCGGCTCACCAACGCCGGGCTCTCATGGGCGTGGTATGCGGGGGGCTGGAAGGCCGCCGAGGCGGGGCATCCGCCGGATGACTTCCAGTACCATCACCAGCCGTTCGCGTACTTCGCGGCGTATGCGCCGGGCACCAAGGCCCGAGCGGAGCATCTGCTGGACGAGAACGACTTCATCGCCGCCGCCAGGGCCGGCACGCTGCCCGCGGTGTCGTTCGTGAAACCGTCGGGCGCGGACGACGAACATCCGGGATACACCAACCTCCTGCGCGGCGAGCAGCACGCGATGGCGCTCATCGACGCCGTGCGCAACGGACCCGACTGGCACGACACGGCGATCATCGTGACCTACGACGAGAACGGCGGGTTCTGGGACCAGGTGTCGCCGCCGAAGATCGATCGCTGGGGGCCGGGCACGCGCGTGCCGGCGATCGTGATCTCGCCGCTCGCCCGCAAGGGCTACGTGGACCACACCACCTACGAGACCGCGTCGATCCTCGCCACCATCGAGCACCGATGGAAGCTGGCGCCGCTCACGGCGCGCGACGGCAAGGCGATGGATCTGGCAAATGCATTTGGACGGTAGGCAATAGGCGGCACGCCACGCGCTCACGCCGAGGGGCGCGGCATCGCGGCATGGCATTGAATGACGAGCGACGCACCGGTGAGGCCCGGCGACGTGGCGTCCACGCGCAGCGCGCCGGGCGTCTTCGACGCCTGCACGATGGCCATGCAGACGCCGTTGAACGCGCGGCGAGCGGCGCCCTTGTCCGCCCCATGATCGCTCGGGTCGCCGTTGCCCAGGCCGATCAGGCGCCCGGTGCCCGACACGGCGAACGTGATCTCGTTGTCGGCCACCGGTACCACCCGCCCCTGCGCATCCACCACGTGCACGGCCACCACGCCAACGTCCTCGCCGTCGGCAGCGATCCCCGCGCGATGGGGCACGAGCGCGATCGCCGCCGGCGCGCCGGTGGTCTCGCGCGTCGTGCGCAGCACCTGACGGCCGTTGGCGAACCCGCGGGCCTCCAACGTGCCGGCGCGATACGGCACCTTCCACGCCAGGTGCGCGTTGCGCGCCACGGTCTGGACGCCCAGGCTCTTGCCGTCGAGCAGCAACTCCACGCGATCGAGGTTGCTGTGCACCCACACCTCGATCTCCTGGCCCTCGCGGCCCGCCCAGTTCCAGTGCGGAAAGAGGTGCAGCACGGGATTGGCGCCCCACCATGCCTGGTAATAGAAGAAGTTGTCCTTGGGGAATCCGCACGTGTCCATGATCCCGAAGTGCGAATTGATGCACGGCCACGCGTAGGGCGTGGGCTCGCCGCGATAGTCGAAGCCCGTCCACACGAACCCACCGGCCAGGAACGCGCGCGTCGAGTACGTGCTCCACCACGCCTCGGCGGTCGCGCCCCAGGGGGGCTTCTGGGTGTCGTAGGCCTCCACGTAACCGCGGGTCTTGTCGTTGGCGTAGATGCCTCGCGTGGACACCGTGCTCGCCACCTCGGTGCCCATCGTCCAGTGCTTGGGGAACTGCGTGTGGAAGGCGTCGATGCGCGCGCCGTCGCCGTAGTTGAAGCCCTGCACGTCCACCACGGCCGAGAGCCCCGTGCCCCAGGCGCCGTTCATCGCCTCGGTGATCGGACGCGACGGATCGAGCCGGCGCGCCAGCCGCTTCATGGACGTCGCGATGCGCGCGCCCTCGCTGGTGCCCTGGACGGGCTCCTCGTTGCCGATCGACCAGCAGAACACGCTCGGGTGATTGCGGTCGCGCCGGAGCAGCCGCTCGAATTGCGACAGCGCCTCGGGGCTCGACGACAGCATGCGCGTCTCGTCCAGCACCAGCATGCCCAGCCGGTCACAGGCGTCGAGCAGTTCGGGCGTGGGCGGATTGTGCGACGTCCGATAGGCGTTGCTGCCCATGTCCTTGAGTCTGGCGATGCGGAAGTCCTGCAGCGCGTCGGGCAGGGCCGAGCCCACCCCGGCGTGGTCCTGGTGGTTGCACGTGCCCTTGAGCTCCACGCGCTTGCCGTTGATCGAGAAGCCCTGGTCGGCGTCGAATCGCATCGTGCGGATGCCGAGCGGCGTCTCGTACGCGTCCACCGCGGCGCCGGCCATCTCGATCGTGGTGACCACGCGGTACAGGTACGGCGTCTCCGGCGACCAGAGCGTAGGATCGGTCACCGTCGCCGACTGCGTCACGGTGGCGGCGCTCCACGCCGGCACCACGACGCCGTCCGTGGCGACGGTGGCGCGCACGGCGCCCGACGCGTCGACGATGCGCGACACCACGCGGCAGGTCGCGTCGGCGTCGCTCTCGTTGGCGACCTCGGTCTCCAGCCGCACGCGCGCCCGCGCGCCCTTCACGTCGCTGGTCACGTACGTGCCCCACTGCGGCACGTGCACCGGGTGCGTCTTCACCAGCCACACGTGCCGGTAGATGCCCGCGCCCTCGTAGAACCAGCCCTCGTTCTCGGTGGCGTCCACGCGCACCACGAGCACGTTGTCGCCGCCGACGTTGGCGAAGTCGGTGATGTCCACGCGGAACGGCGCGTAGCCGCTGAATGCGGTGGTGAGATACGCCCCGTTGAGCGTGACGATGGCGTTGCGATACACGCCGTCGAACTCCAGCGACAGCCGGCGCCCCTGGTCGGCCGCCGGGATCGCGAACACCTTGCGATACCATCCGATGCTCGTGGCCGGGTAGTCGCGGCCGAGCGGCTTGAACCCGTGCGACATGAGCGTCGGCGCGTCCACGAACGGCAGCTCCACCGCCCAGTCGTGCGGCAGATCCACGGTGGTCCACGCGCTGGCGTCGAAGTTGGGGCGCGCCGGCGCGAACATGCGGCCGGTCTTGGCGAAGATGCCATCGTCGCCCTCGCCGAACCCGAAGTCCTGCGTTGGGTCGTTGGCGTGCCCCAGGTGAAAGCGCCAGTCGAAGTCGAGGAGCAGGCGGTCGCGGGTGTTTGGGGGGTAGGACGGTAGGGCGGTAGGGGGGTTGGAGGACAAGACCGACAACGGCGGATCGGCGTCCACCGTCATTCCGTCCAACCGGCCCACCTTGCCGCCGAGCAACGCGCCGCCGGCGGCGATCACGCCACTTTTCAGTACGTCCCGCCGGCTCCACTTGCGCATGGTGCTGCTCCGCGCGGCCGCGCCGCGCCTGGTGAGGAGTGGAAATGCATCTGCGGACGCTCATCCCGCTCACCGGGTATAACGCAAAGTCCGGCGTCAGACAATGGTTCCCTGGTCCGGTGGCGCGTCACGCACCGGCGCCGCGGCGCCGAGTCTGGCCCGCATGCGCTCGAGGATGTATGCCGTGTTGAGAAGCGCGGCGTGGGACAGGGCCTGTGGAAAGTTGCCCAGCTGCTCTCCGGTGTGCGGATCGATCTCCTCGGCCATCAGGCCGACGTGGTTCACTCGCCGCAACAGGTCGCGGAACAGTTGCTCGCCGGCGTCCAGATCTCCGCCAAGCGCCAGGTCCTGGGCAAGCCAGAACGAGCAGACGATGAATGCGCCCTCGTCGCCCGACAGTCCGTCCTCCGAGCGATAGCGGTAGAGCAGATCGGGCGCGCCCGCCCCCAACTCGCGCCGCACCGCCTGCACCGTGCTGCGCACGCGGGGGTCGTCGGCGGGGAGGAAGCGCACTTTAGGAATCACGAGCAGCGCGGCGTCGAGCTGGCGCTCGCCGTACGCCTGCACGAACGTCTGCCGTTCGGCATCCCACCCGCGCTCCAGCACGTCGGCGTGGATCTCGTCGGCGGCCTTCCGCCAGCCGTCGACGTCGGCGGTGAGTCCGCACGTCCGGGCGATGCTGATCCCGCGGTCCACCGCGGTCCACGCCATGACCTTGCTGTACACGTAGTGCTTGGGTACCTGCCGCGCCTCCCAGATGCTGAAATCCGGTTCGCGCCAGTGATGCGCCGTCCAGTCGACGAGATCGCGCAGGACCTTCCACAGGCCCTCGCTCAGCGGGTGATGGCGGGCCCAGATGCTCGCGGTCTCGAGCAGCTCCCCGTACACGTCGAGCTGAAACTGCGTGGCCGCCGCATTGCCGATGCGGACCGGTGACGCGCCGTGGTAGCCGCGCAAGTGAGCGAGGGTCGACTCGGGCAGGTCGCGCCGGCCGTCGATGCCGTACATGATCTGGATGTGCTGGCTCGTGCGGCGGCGTGCCACGCGCTTGAGGAAATCGAGAAACGCCACCACCTCGCCGTCGAATCCCAGCCGGTCCAGCGCGTACACCACGAACGCCGAGTCGCGCAGCCAGGCGTAACGGTAGTCCCAGTTGCGGTGCCCACCATGCGATTCCGGGAGCGAGGTGGTTGGCGCGGCCACGATCGCCCCCGACGGATGGTACGAGCAGAGCTTGAGCGCCAGCGCACTCCGCTCCACCGCGTCGCCGTAGGGGCCGTCGTACACGAGTTGCGACGCCCACTGCGTCCACCAGCGCTTGGTCATCTCGAGTTTCTGCGACGGACGGTAGTCCCTCACGGGATGCACCTCGTCGTCGTCGGCCCGAAGGACGAACCAGGCCGACATCCCGGCCCGCAGGTCGAGCGCCATCGTCGCCGTGTGCCCGTCCATGTTCCACTCGACGTCGGCGGGCCCCGAAAGCGACAGCACGTCGTCGTAGCCATCCCAGGCCATGAGCCCGTGGCGCCGAAGGACGAACACGGGTTGTCGTTGCGCGTAGCCGAACCGCGGCGCGTACGACACGTCCATGCGGGCCGAGCCGCGCACGCACCGCACGCGCCGGTGGATCTCCGGGGCCGGTCCGCGCGCCGGCCCCACGGGCATGAAGTCGGTGAGCTCGACGGTGCCCTGGTCCGACTGGAACGTGGTCACCAGCACATTCGTGCGTGGCACGTAGCGCTGGCCGGCCGTCCACGGCGCGAGCCCGGCGTCCGGCGCGATGCGCCAGTGTCCGCCGCGTTCGGCGTCGAGCAGCGCGGCAAAGATGCTCGGCGAATCGAAGCGCGGCGTGCACCACCAGTCGATCGTGCCGTCGAGGCCGACCAGCGCCGCCGTGTGCAGGTCGCCGATGATGCCGTGGTCGCCGATGCGGATCTCGTGCATGCGTCGGGGGTGGGTCAGGAACGCGTGCCGCCGAATCCACCCGCCGCGAGCCATCGCACGAGCTGCACCACGTCGGCGGGGTCGGGCAGGCGGTACTCCGCGTTCGTCGGGCCGGGAGTCGCGCCCGCCCCCACGCGAATCGAGCGGCCGATGCCGCGCAGCGACGCGAAAGCGTCCTCGTCCGTCACGTCGTCTCCGATGTAGAGGGCCCGTACGCGGGCCGGCCAGTCGGCGCCGTAGCGGTGCATGAGGACGTACAGCACCGCCTGGCCTTTGTGCCAATCCACGGGCGGGCGAGCTTCCACCACCCGCTTGCCGCGCGTGACCCGCAGCCGGTACCGGCGCATGATCCGCACCGCGGCCTGCTCGGCGTCGTCGCGGTCGTCCACGGCCACGTGGCGTACGTGGTAGCTGATCGTGGCCGGCTTGCGCTTGATCTGAGAGCCGGGCACGCCCAGGCCCTCGAGTTCCACCACCGTGCGATCCAGCGCGTCACGATACCGCTCCAGCCCCTCGTGGTGCAGCGACAGCCCCGGGCCGTCGATCTGGAATCCGTGGTCGCCCACGTAGGTGATGCCCGGCACGCCCACGCGCTCACGCACGTCTTCGAGCGCGCGTCCGGATACGATCACCACCTCCAGGGCTGGATTGCGCGCCGCGCGCAGCAGCACGGCGCGGGTGCGCGCCGACAGATCGGCATCCTCCGGCCGGTCGACGATCGGTGTGAGGGTGCCGTCATAGTCCAGGAAGAGCACGGTGGCCGGCCGCGCGGCGAGCCACGGGGCGAGGCTCCTGCGCACCTGGTCCACCGGCGACTCCTGCGATGCCTCGCGGCCGGCGGCGCCGTCGGCCGAGGCCAGGAACCCGCGCAGCCACGCGTGCACGTCGTGCGTGCGCACGCGGTCACGCAACGCCGACATGCGCGAGCGCCGCTCGTGCTCGTGCATCGAGAGGGCCCGGTGCAGCCCCTCCGCCACCGCGTCGACGTCGAACGGATTCACCACCACCGCTTCCTGCAACTCCTCGGCCGCCCCCGCCATCTCCGACAGCACGAGCACGCCGCTCAGCGTGGCCTGCGCCATCACGTATTCCTTGGCCACCAGATTCATGCCGTCCCGGAGCGGCGTCACCAGCGCCACGTCGGCGGCGCGATACAGCGGCACCAACTCCTCGGGCGGCAACGACCGCACCAGATAGCGGATCGGCGTCCAGCCGGCCTGCGAGAAGCGGCCGTTGATGCGGCCTACGGTCTCGTCGATCTCCCGCTTGAGCTGCGAGTACTCGGCCACGCGTTCTCGGCTCGGCACGAGGAGCTGCGTGAACACGATCCGGCCGCGGTATTCGGGCCACCGCTCGAGCAGCCGCTCCACCGCGAGCAGCCGCTCGTGCACGCCCTTGGTGTAGTCCAGCCGGTCCACGCCGAGGATGTCGCGTACCCGCGCGGCGTTCCTGGTCCGAGGACCGGTGGCCTGAGCGAGCGAGGCCACGAGATCCGCGTCGATGCTGATCGGATTCGCGACCACGGTCACGGTGCGCCCCTCGAAGCGCACGAGGCGCGCGTTGCGGTCCGTTTCACACCCGAGCAGACGCGCCGCGCTCGTCAGGAAGTGATCGGCGTAGCTGTCCACCTGGAAGCCCACCACGTCGGCGGCCAGCATGCCGCGGAGCAGATCCCGCGACCACGGGAGGACGCGGAACACGTCGGTCGCCGGGAATGGGATGTGAAGGAACGACGCGATGCGCGCGCCGGGTACGAGTTGCCGCAGGTGGTGCGGCGTGCGCAGCAACTGGTAATCCTGCACCCACACCAGCTCGCCGGCCCTGGCGAACGGCGCCGCCGTCTCCGCGAATCGCTGGTTGATCGCGTCGTACACGCGCCACGTGCTCGCGTCGATCGCCGTGCGCCCCACGAAGTAGTGGAACAGCGGCCACAGCGTGCGGTTGGAGAATCCGGCGTAGTAGAGCGACACCTCATGAGCGGTGAGCGGCACCGCCTCGTAACGCACGCCCTTGGCTCGCGGCAGGCTCAGCCCGCCTGCGGCTTCCAGCTCCTCCCGGCCGATTCCGGGCCACCCGATCCATACCCCGCCGCGTTCGTGGAGCACCGGCTCGATGGCGCTCACCAGCCCGCCCGGCGACCGCGTGAGCGTCACCGCATTGCCACGGCGCTCGGCGCGGAACGGCAGCCGGTTGCTCACCAACACGAGCCGGTCGACGGCGACCTCCCGCCTGTCCCGTGTCCGAGATCGGGATTCATGGTCCATGCCGTCCCAAGCTAGACCATCCGGCGGCGGCCCGGCACCCGCCGGGCCTAGTCTTTGTCGTTCAGCCGGTCGCCGACCCCTCGTCCGGCGCCTTCCCCCCAGCGCGCTACGCCGTGGTGAACGTGAACTCCATGCCATAGCCGGCCCCGCCGGGCGTCTGCCACCCCTGACCCATCTCGCCGCCGTTCATCATCCCGCCGCCACCCATCATCTGCCCGGTCGCGAGCTGGCCGCCGAACTGCGGACAGGTGCTCAGGTCCACCGTCTTGCCGTTCGCGTCCACCATCCCGCCGCCCATATGTAGCACGTACGTGGTGTGCGCCTTGAGGGCCGTGGTGGGGGTGAAGGTCAGGGTCATCCGGTCGGTGGACCAGGTGGCCACTCCCGCTACCGTCGCGCCGGTGAGCGTGCCCTCATGAAGCGACACGTATGCCGCCATGCCGGTCTGCATGGCATGCGTGAACGAGAGCACGATCGGCGCCGAGGGGTTCACCCCGGTGGCGCCGCCGGCCGGAACCACGGCGCGGACTTCGGTGGCCGTCGCGCTCGGCGGCGCGGTGGTGGACGTGGACGACGAACCCCCGCTGCACGCGGAAGCCACCACCGCGGCGACGGCAATCAGGAACGATACGGACGAGCGAGGCATCGAATTCATCCTCTCGAGTGGTGGCGGGATCGGAGGAGCCGACGCCGGCCCGCGAGTCCCATGCAACCGATGGACGATCAGTTGCCAGCACGTATGGACATGGGCGATCCGGGCGCAGTCGGGGATCGGGGCGTCGGGCGTCGCGGAAACTCCCCGACCATCCACCGGAGATTCCCTGACATCGCGCACGCGGATCCACCATATTGATTGTCAGCCATGCATCCACGCCGCGTTCGCCGTGCCATTGCACTCATGCTCGTCTTCGCCTGCACCCAGGGTCTTGGGTTGGCGGCGGCGGGGCCGTGTGCGTGTCCGATGAACGCGAATGACATGGGCGCGATGGGCGGAATGGCCCCGGCGCCCGGTAGCCCGGCCGCGACGGTCCCGGGCGGATCGCACGGCGCGCCATGTCCGTCGTCCATGCCCTGCGGCGCCTGCGCCGCGATGGGCGTGTGCGGCGTCACCGCGCTCGCGTCGTCGGTCGCTGCCCCGTCGCCCCTGTGGCCCGTCGTGAACGGCGCGCAGGTGATGCGCGTGCAGACGCTGCGGAGCATCGTGCGCGCTCCCGAGCCTCCCCCTCCGCGCGCCTGATCCACCACACCTGAGCGGACAACCGCCCGCGGCGCATCTCGCATCGTGGGCACGTGGTGGACGCGTCCTGGTTTCGAACCCGGGCGCCAAGCGGAGAACAATCATCATGCAAGCCATCCTGCGGCGCATCCGGCGTCGCGCGTGCCGCGCGGCGACCGCGGTGTTCCTCTTCAATGCCGCGATCGGCCTCGTCACGCCGGCGGACGCCGCGGCGCAGGGCATCGGCGCCGACACCGTGCTGCGGCTCGGCGACGCCTACCGCGCGCTGGCCACCCGGAATCCGGGCGTGGCCGCTGCGCGCGCCTTCGCCGACGCCACGGCGGCGATGATTCCCTCCGCGTCGCTCCCGCCCGACCCGCAAGTGCAACTCGGATTCATGAACTACGCGCTGCCCGGTCTGAGCCCGATGGACCCGCTGGGCATGATCCAGCTGCAGGTCATGCAGATGATCCCGCTGCCGGGCAAACTCGCGCTCGCCGGACAGGCGGCCCGCGCCGAGGGCGAGCTGTCGCGGCGCCGGGCCGACGGGGCGTTGTGGACCGCGCATCGCGAACTCGCCGGAGCGTTCTACGCGCTCTATGAATCGGACCAACAGCTGGCCGTGGCGCGCCGCACCACGGCGCTGCTCGCCGACATCGAAGCCACGGCGCAGGCGCTCTATCGCGTGGGGCAGGCGCAGCAGGCCGACGTGCTCCGCGCGCAGGTGGAGCTGGCGCGGATGAGCGAGGACACGCTGCGCCTGGTGGCCATGCGACAGGGCACCGCCGCGCAATTCAATGCCCAACTCGATCGCGACGCCGATGCGACGGTGCCGTCGCCCGTGTTGCCGGCGTTCCCGGTCGACGTCCCCCCGATGGATTCGCTCGTCGGGCTCGCGCTGCGCGACCGGCCCGATGTGCGGGCCGGCGAAGCGGCGGTCACGGCCTCCGACCGTCAACGCGCGCTCGCCGACCGCGACGTATGGCCCGATCTCGCGGTGGGCGTCCAGTTGGCCCGGCCCACCGCCGGCATGACCAACACGTTCATGGGCAGCCTCATGGTCGGCGCGTCCATCCCCGTGTTCGCGCGCTCGCGGCAGGACAAGGCGCGAGAAGCGGCGGCGGCGATGTTGGCCATGAACAGCGCGGAACTCCGCGTGACGCAGGCCGACACCCGCGCCGCGGTGATCGGGGCGTACGCCGCCCTCATGCGCGCGCGGCGGCTGGCCGCGCTCTATCGCTTCACGGTCATTCCGCAGGCCGATGCGGCGGCCACGTCCGCCCTCGCCAGCTACCGGGTGGGACAGGTGGACTTCACGACGGTGCTCGACGACCGCATGGCGGTGAACCGGTACCAGCAGGCGCTGTACACGCTCCAGGCCGACGAGGGCAAAGCCTGGGCCGACCTAGAGGCGCTGGTGGCCCGCGATCTCATGAACGCAGACTCGACCGCCGTGCCGGCGGCCGGAGGTGATCGATGACGGACAACTCGAACGCGCGCCGGTCCCGGTGGCGCGCGCCGCTCGGATGGATCGCGGGAGCGCTCGTGGTGGCGGCGGCGGTGGTCGCGGCCTACTTCGGAGGACGCCGTCCGGAACCCGCACCCACGCCCGCCCCGGCGATGGCGGCCGCCGACACTGCAGTCGGCGCCGCGGCCCAGCAGCCCGTCATGCTCACGCCGGCCGAAGCCCATCGCATCGGGGTCACGTACGCCGCCGCCACCATGACGCCGGTGGACCACGAAGTGCGCACCGTGGGGCAGGTGGCGTACGACGAGCGGCGGGTCTCGACCATCTCCTCCAGGCTCGACGGCTGGGTGGACTCGCTGTACGTCAACTTCACGGGTCAGCCGGTGCGCCGCGGCGAGCCCACGCTCACGATCTACGCGCCGATGGCCGTGGCCGCCGAGGAGGAGTTGGTGCTCGCCAAGCGTTTGCAGGCGGGCGTGTCGCACGGCACGGCCGACGCCCAGCGGGGCGCCGCCGAGTTGGTGAGCGGCGCCCGCCGGCGCCTGTCGTACTGGGATATCCCGGCCGCCGAGATCGCGCAGGTGGAATCCACCGGCGTCGTGCGCAAGAATCTCACGCTGCGCTCGCCGGTGAGCGGCGTGGTGGTGGACAAGTCGGTGGTGGCCGGCCAGCGCATCATGGCGGGCGACGCGTTGTACCGGGTGGTGGATCTGAGCCGCGTGTGGATCGAGGGCGAGGTGTTCGAGCGCGATCTGCCCGGCGTGCGGCTGGGTCAGACGGTGGACGCCAGCTTCGAGGCGCTGCCGGGCGTGACCCGGACAGGACGGATCACGTTCATCGCGCCCACGCTCAATGCCGAGACCCGCACCGCGAGCGTGCGCGTGGAGCTCACCAATCCCGGGCTCGCCCTCAAGCCGGGCATGTTCGCCACGCTGCGGATGACCATCCGCGGGGCGCCCAACACGCTCAGCGTGCCGCGCGCGGCGGTGCTCTCCACCGGCGAACGCAACATCGTGTTCGTGAAGCGTCCCGACGGCATGCTCGAGGCCCGGGACGTCACGCTCGGGCTCGCCGGCGACGACCGGATCGCCGTGCTCGCCGGGTTGAGCCTCGGCGACACCGTGGTCACCTCGGCCACGTTCCTCATCGATGCCGAGTCGAATCTGGACGAGGCGCTGGGCGGGATGGGGAACATGCCGGGAATGGACGTCGCGCCGGCGGCGAAGGCCGGCAAGGCGGCCAGGCCCGACACCGCGCCCGACATGCCCGGGATGCCCGGCATGAAGGCGCCCACGCCGCACGACCACCATTAGGAGACCACGATGCTGAAATGGATCATCGGATGGTCGGTGCGCAATCCGTTCCTCGTGCTCGTAGGCACCGTGGCCGCGGTGCTGGTGGGCATCTGGGCCGTGCGGATGACGCCGCTCGACGCGCTGCCCGATCTCAGCGACGTGCAGGTGATCGTCCAGACCGACTACGAGGGCCAGGCGCCCCGCATCGTCGAGGATCAGGTCACGTATCCCATCGCCGCCGAGATGCTCAAAGTGCCGGGCGCGCGCACGGTGCGCGGGTACTCGTTCTTCGGCGTGTCGTTCGTGTACATCATCTTCGACGACGGCACCGATCTGTACTGGGCCCGCACGCGCGTGCTCGAATACCTGAGCGGCCTGAAACGCAAGCTGCCGGCTACGGTCACGCCCACGCTGGGCCCCGATGCCACCGGCCTCGGCTGGGTGTATCAGTACGCGCTCGAGGACACCACCGGCCGGCTGTCGCTGGCCGACATGCGCAGCCTGCAGGACTGGACGCTGCGCTATGCGCTCACCGCCGTGCCCGGCGTGTCCGAGGTGGCGTCGGTGGGCGGATTCGAGAAGCAGTATCAGGTGGACGTGGACCCCGCCAAGCTGCTCGCCTATGGCATTCCCATCACGCGCGTGATGAGCGCCATCCGGAACGCGAACGGCGACGTGGGGGCGATGGTGATGGAGCTCTCGGAGCGCGAGTACATGGTGCGCGGGCTCGGCTATCTCAAATCGATCGGCGATATCGAGAAGGTGGTGGTGGGCGCCACGGCCGGAGGCACGCCGATCTCGGTGGCCGACCTGGCGCGCGTGAGCGTGGGGCCCGCCGTGCGCCGCGGGGTCACCGACCTCGATGGGCGCGGCGACGCCGTGGGCGGCATCGTCATCATGCGCTTCGGGCAGAACGCGCTCACCACGATCCGCGCCGTCAAGCAGCGGCTGGCCGAGGTGGAGAAGACCCTGCCGCGCGGCGTCGTGGTGCGCCCGGTGTACGACCGGAGCGACCTGATCCTGCGCGCCATCGCCACGTTACGCGGCACGCTGCTCGAGGAGTGCATCGTCGTGGCGCTCGTGTGCCTGCTCTTCCTGCTGCACGCGCAGTCGGCGCTGGTGGCCATCCTCACGCTCCCGGTGGGCATCCTGCTGGGGTTCGTCGCCATGCGGCTGGCCGGGGTGGGGGCCGACATCATGAGCCTGGGCGGCATCGCCATCGCCGTGGGGGCGATGATCGACGCCGCCATCGTGATGATCGAGAACATGCACAAGCATCTCGAGCGCGCGGTGGTGGCCCAGAGCGGCGACGACGGCGGGCGCACGTTCGACACGCGGTCGCTCACCGCGGCGCAGCGGTGGACCGTGGCGCTCGAGGCGGCGCGCGAGGTCGGCCCGTCGCTCTTCTTCTCGCTGCTCATCATCACGGTGTCGTTCCTCCCCGTGTTCGCCCTCGGGGGCCAGGAGGGACGGCTGTTCCGGCCGCTGGCGTTCACCAAGACGTTCGCCATGGCGGCGGCCAGCCTGCTCTCGGTCACGCTCGTGCCGGTGACGATGGGGTTGTTCATTCGCGGCCGGCTGTTCCGCGAGCGCGCCAACCCGCTCAACGCCTGGCTCATCCGGCTGTACCGCCCGGTCATCGACGCCGTGCTCCGATATCGCGGGGTCGTGGTGACGGTGGCGCTGGCCGTGCTGGCGCTCAGTTGGATTCCCTGGTCGCGCATGGGCAGCGAGTTCATGCCGCCGCTGGATGAGGGCACGCTGCTCTACATGCCCACCACGATGCCCGGGATCAGCGTGGCGCGGGCGCAGGAACTGTTGCGCATCGAGGACGCGATCCTCATGCGGTTTCCCGAAGTGGCGCAGGTGTGGGGCAAGGCCGGACGCGCCAACACGGCCACCGATCCCGCCGGACTCGACATGAGCGAGACCACGATCACGCTGAAGCCCACCGCGCAATGGCCCGCCGGCATGACCGAGGACCGGCTGGTCGCGGCCATGGATTCGGCGCTCCGGATCCCGGGCGTGGTGAATGCGTGGACGATGCCGATCAAGAACCGCATCGACATGACGTCGACCGGCATCCGGACGCCGGTGGGCGTGAAGGTCTTCGGCCCCGATCTGGCCACCCTGCAGCGCATCGGCGAGGAGGTCGAGCGCGTGGTGCGCACGGTGCCCGGCACGCGTAGCGCCTTCGCCGAGCGCGCGGTGTCGGGGTACTATCTGGACATCCAGATCGATCGCGCGGCGGCGGCGCGCTACGGGCTGAACGTGGGCGACATCCAGACGGTGATCGCGGCGGCCGTCGGTGGCATGACCGTGACCCAGACGGTGGAGGGGCGCGAGCGCTACGACGTGCGCGTGCGCTATCCGCAGGAACTGCGCGACACCCCCGAGCGCCTGGCGCAGGTGCTGGTGCCGGTGGCGGGCGGCGCGGCCACCGACACCTCGGGCGGTGCCATGGGCGGCGCGCCGGCCGCCGTCGGGCGCGTGGCCCAGGTGCCGCTGGGGCAGGTGGCCACGATCCGCGAAGAGGCGGGGCCGATGGTCGTGCGCACCGAGGGCGCGATGCCCACGGCGTGGGTGTACATCGACGTCACGGGGCGCGACATCGGCGGCTATGTGCGCGACGCGCAGCGCGCCGTGGATCGGGCGGTGGTGCTGCCGCCGGGGTATCGGCTGGTCTGGAGCGGGCAGTACGAATACATGCAGAGCGCCGCGGCGCGGATGACGATCGTGATTCCGGCCACGCTCGGGATCATCTTCCTGCTGCTCTTCCTCAACTTCCGCACGGTGGGCGACACGCTGTTGGTGATGGCGTCGCTGCCCTTCGCGCTCGTCGGCGGGCTCTGGCTGGTCTGGCTGCTCGGCTACAACTGGTCGGTGGCGGTGGCCATCGGGTTCACGGCGCTCGCCGGCGTGGCCGCCGAGACGGGGGTGATCATGCTCATCTACCTCAACCACGCGTGGAGCGCGCACCAGAAGCGCGGTGAACCGCCCACGGCGCACGATCTCTACGCGGCGATCATCGAGGGCGCCGTGGAGCGGGTGCGCCCCAAGATGATGACGGTGACCGCGATCATGGCCGGCCTGCTCCCGATCTTCTGGGGCCACGGCACCGGCGCGAGCGTCATGCGCCGCATCGCGGCGCCCATGATCGGCGGCATGATCTCGAGCACGCTGCTCACGCTGATCGTGATCCCGGTGCTGTACGCGTGGTGGAAGGAACGGACCCTGCCCACGGCGCCCGTGCCCTGATCCGGGGCGCCGCCCGCGCGCCGAGGGGCTAGCGCCGCATCGGGCCTTCATGATAAATCTTCTGAGCGACGCCGCTGTCGCGCGACAGGGCGCTGCCGGCTGACATGCCGCCGGCCGCTGCCCCTGGCCGTCCGGGGCGCGGCACATTCACGGCACGCGTTCACGAGGCGCTTCTGTCCAGACCTACCGCTGATCGTTCGTCCGATCAGAGCCCGTTGCAGGATCCCGGAACTCCCGCATCGGCGGACTGGTACCGGCAGATCTACGAGTCGGTGGCGCTGCCGGTCCTGATGTTCGATGCCCAGTCGCACCGCATCGTGGCCGTGAACCAGGCGGCCGTGGAGCAGTACGGCTATTCTCGCGAAGAATTCATCGGCCTGTCGGTGCTGGAGGTCCGGCCGCCGGAAGACCACGCGGAGGTGCGGAAGGTGCTCGCCGCCATGCCGCACGGGTTCTGGAAGGCATCGGCGGTGCGCCACCGTCGCAAGGACGGGTCCGTGTTCCGCGTCGACGTCTGGTCGCGAGACACGATCGTGGACGGCCGCCCGGTGCGCGTCTCCACCATCAGCGACGTGAGCGAACGCGTGCAATTGGAGCATGAGCTGCGGCACGCCCAGAAGATGGAGGCGGTGGGCCGCCTGGCGGGGGGCGTCGCCCACGACTTCAACAACGTGCTCACGTCGATCATCGGCTACTCCGAACTCCTGCTCGAGCGCCTGCGCGACGACGCCGACGCGACGGCCGACGTGCAGGATATCCGCCGGTCCGCCGATCGCGCCGCGGCGCTCACCCGGCAGCTCCTCGCGTTCAGCCGGCAGCAGGTGATGCGCATCGAGATCGTGCCGCTCCACGACGTCGTGGAGCGCGTCCGGATGCTGCTCGGCCGCGTGATCGGCGAGGACATCGAACTGCAGACGCAGCTCGCCCCCACCACCTGGCCCGTGCGCGTGGATCCCGGCCAGGTGGAGCAGGTGATCATGAACCTGGCCGTCAACGCCCGCGACGCGATGCCCGCCGGCGGCACGCTCCTCCTGTCCACGCAGAACGTGACGTTGCGGGAGGACGCGTCGGCCGACGCGCTCACCATCCCGGCGGGGGATTACGCCGAGCTCCTGGTGCGCGATACGGGAACAGGTATGGACGCCATCACCCGGGCCCGGGTGTTCGAGCCGTTCTTCACCACCAAGCCGGCTCCCGAGGGCACGGGGCTCGGCCTGTCCATGGTCTACGGGATCATCCGCCAGAGCAACGGCTTCATCACGGTCGAGTCGGCGCCCGGTCGTGGAACGACGTTCCGCATCCTGCTCCCGCGCGCCGGACGCGCCACGCCGCTGTCCACTGCCGCCGTGCGCGCCCCGGCCGGCGACGGCCACCGGACGGTGCTCGTCGTGGAGGACGAGGACGCCGTGCGCCGCATCACGTGCCGCGTCCTCGAGCGACTGGGTTACACCGTGGTCGCCGCGGCCGACGGCGACGAGGCGCTCGCCATCGTCGCCCGCGGCGGGCCGGTGATCGACCTGCTCGTCACCGACCTGCTCATGCCGCGCATGAATGGGCGTGAGCTCGCCGGCCAGCTCGCCGCCACCTTTCCCGCGTTGCGCGTGCTCTTCGTGTCGGGATACACCGACGAGGCCATCGGCCAACACGGCATGTTGCGCCCCGGCACGGGGTTCCTCCAGAAACCGTTCTCCATCGAATCGCTGGGCGAGGCGGTGAAGAGAGTGCTCCACGATCCGAACCCGTGAGCGGACGCCGATCGGCACCGCCCACCGTCCACCGCCTGATTGCCACGGCCCACCGTCAACTTTCCCGTCATGTCTGATCTCTCCCGTCGTGACTTTCTCGCGCGCAGCGCCGCGCTCGGACTCGGCGCCGCCGTCTCCTCGCCCGGGCTCCAGCGGCTGCTCCGCGCCGGAGCCGCCGCCCGCCTGGACGCCGAAGCGCTCCCCGCCGTCGCGTCGCTGCGCGCCGGCGATCTCACCCTGGGCAACAGCGCCATCCGCGGCACCTGGACCGTGGCCGACGGGCGGCTCCGTGCCGTGCGCGTGGACGACCGGGTCAACAACCGCGCGTTCACTCCGCCGGCCACCGTGTTCTCGCTCGCCATGGCCGACGGCACGCGGCTGTCGGCGGACGAGATGCACGTCGTGGCGCCGCCCCGCACCGAGCCGCTGCGCGCCAGCCCGGCGGCGTCGCGCATGGCCGAGCGCGTGGGCGGACAGCAGGTCACCGTCGTCCTCCGCGACGCCGCCGGCACGCTCGAGGCCACCTGGCGCGCCGTGCTGCGCGACGGCTCGCGCTACCTGCGCCAGGAGATCACCCTGCGCGCCCTCGGCGCTCCGGTCCCCGTGCGCGCCATCACGCTGGTGGACCTGCACGCGCCCCGCGCGACCGTCACCGGGACGGTCAAGGGCAGCCCGGTCGTGTTCGACGACTGGTATGTGGGGTTCGAGCATCCGCTGTCGCTGAGCGCCGTGGACGGCGACCACGTGACGTGCACGCTGCCCCGCGAACTGCCGGTCCGGCCGGGCGCGGCCTTTGCCGTGTCGTCGGTGATCGGCGCCGTGCGCACTGGCCAGCTGCGGCGCGACTTTCTGGCGTACGTGGAGCGTGAGCGCGCGCACCCGTATCGCACGTTCCTGCACTACAACTCCTGGTACGACATCGGCTACTTCTCCAAGTATTCCGAGGCCGAAGCGCTGGCCGTGATCGACGCGTTCGGCCAGGAACTGCATCGCAAGCGCGGCGTGGTGCTGTCGTCGTTCCTGTTCGACGACGGCTGGGACGACCCCAAGACCCTCTGGGGATTCGGGCCCGGCTTCCCGCACGGCTTCACCAACCTGCGCACCGAGGCGGCCAGATACGGCGCCGCGCCCGGCGTGTGGCTGTCGCCGTGGGGCGGATACGGCCAGCCTCAGAAGGATCGACTCAAGTACGGCGAGGCCCAGGGGTTCGAGACCAACAAGGGGGGATTCGCGCTGTCCGGCCCCAAGTACTACCAACGGTTCCACGACACGTGCGTGGAGTTCATCCGCAAATACGGCGTGAACCAGTTCAAGATCGACGGCACCGGCAACGCGTCCACGGTGATTCCCGGCAGCCAGTTCGACAGCGACTTCGACGCCGCCATCGCCCTCATCGGCGATCTGCGCGCCGTGAAGCCCGACCTCTATGTGAACCTCACCACGGGCACGTATCCGTCGCCCTTCTGGCTGCGCTACGCGGATTCGATCTGGCGGGGCGGGGAAGACCACTCGTTCGCCGGCGTCGGCACCTGGCGCCAGCAGTGGATGACGTACCGCGACGCCGACACGCACGAGCACGTGGTCAAGCGGGGCGCCCTCTACCCGCTCAACTCGCTCATGCTCCACGGGCTCATCTACGCGAAGCACGCCAACCACCTCATGGACGATCCCGGCGGCGACTTCAACGACGAGATCCGCGTCTACTTCGGCAACGGCACGCAGTTGCAGGAGATGTACGTCACGCCGTCCAACCTCACCGCCGACAACTGGAACACGCTCGCCGAGAGCGCCAACTGGTCGCGGCGGAATGCCGAGGCGCTCCGCGACACGCACTGGGTGGGCGGCGATCCGGCCAATCTGGAACCGTACGGATGGGCCGCCTGGTCCCCGGCCGGGGCCACGCTCACCCTGCGCAACCCCAGCGATCGGTGGCAGACCATCGCGCTCGATCCGGCGCAGGCGTTCGAGCTGCCCGACGGTGCCGCGCGCCGCTATACCGCCCGCAGCCCATGGTCGGCCGATCGCGGGCAGCCGCCGTTCGCGATTCAGGCCGGACGCGAGCACGCCTTCCGCCTGGCGCCGTTCCAGGTGCTGAATCTGGACGTGACGGCCGTCACGTGATGTGTTGAGCCTGCGTCGTGGTGCCGCGGCCGCGCGCGCCGTAGCTTCATGCCACCCGCCCGCCTCCGCCGATCCTCAATGTCCGATACCTCCGGCATCACCATCCGCGCCCTCGCCTCGCTCGACGACTATCGCGCCGCCGTCGACCTGCAATACGAGACGTGGGGCCGCGGGCTCACCGACGTCACGTCGGCCACGATCCTCAAGATCGGCCAGCGCGTGGGCGGCGTGTCCGCCGGTGCCTTCGCGGCCGATGGCGCGTTGCTCGGATTCGTGTTCGGGCTCACGGGCGTGGAGCAGGGGCGCATCGTGCACTGGTCGCACATGCTCGCCGTCCGCGCCGACGCGCAGAACCTCGGGCTGGGCCGGCGACTCAAGGACTTCCAGCGCGCCGCCGTCGCCGGCCTCGGCGCCCACGTCATGTACTGGACCTACGATCCGCTCGTGGCCCGCAACGCGCACCTGAACTTCAACGTGTTCGGTGTGCGCGTGGTGGAATACGTGCGCGACATGTACGGCGACATGGGGAGCACGCTCAATCGCGGCATCGGCACCGACCGCTTCGTGGTGGCCTGGGACCTGGACACCGCGGAGCTGGCGCGCCGCCGCGCCGCGATCGCGGCGGCCCGCGACGACGCGAAGTTCCGCGCCGCGCCGGTCGTCAACCCCGACCCGGGCGGCGAGATCCTGCGCGCCTTCGCCGCCGGCGGCGCTCCCGCGCTGCGCGTGCAGGTGCCGGCGGACATCGGCGCCCTCCAGGCCGCCGATCTCGGCGCTGCCGCTCGCTGGCGCGCCAGCACGCGCGCCGCGTTCGAGCATCTGCTCGCCGCCGGGTACCGCGCAACGGGATTCGCGGCCACCCCCACCGCCGATCGCGCCCACTATCTGTTCGCCGTCTGATCTCCCCACCGCCGAGCGTCCCCCGTGTTCTCCATCCAGCGCATCACCCTCCGCGAGATCCGCCTCACGCTCAAGGAGCCGTTCCGCATCTCGTCGGGCGTGGTCACGGAGCGCCGCATCTGCCTGCTCGAGTTGCACACCGCCGACGGCGTGACGGGCTGGAGCGAGTGCGTGGCCGGCGAGCAGCCCAACTACAGCCCCGAGACCATCGACACCGCCTGGCATGCCATTCGCGAATGGCTGGCCGCCCGCGTGCTCGGCGTGGAGTTCGCCGAGCCGGGCGACGTGTTCGCCGCCCTCGACCGGAACATCCGCGGGCACCACATGGCCAAGGCGGCGGTCGAGATGGGCTGCTGGGACGTGGCGGCGCGCCAGCGCGGCGTCGCCCTGTCGCGCCTTCTCGGCGGCACCCGCGACCGCGTGCCCACGGGGATCTCCATCGGCATCCAGCGCGATCCCGACGCTCTGGTCGCGCGGGCCAAGCAGGCCGTGGCGCAGGGCTACCGCAAGATCAAGATGAAGATCGAGCCGGGCTCCGACGTGGAGTTCGTGCGCGCCGTGCGCGAGGAGCTGGGTCCCGGGCTGCACCTCATGGCCGACGCCAACTCCGCGTATTCGCTGCGCGACGCCGATCACCTCAAGCAGCTGGATGCGTTCAACCTGATCATGATCGAGCAGCCCCTGGACCGCGAGGACCTGCTCCGTCACGCCAAGCTGCAGCGCGTGCTCGCCACGCCGATCTGCCTCGACGAGTCCATCACCAGCGTCGATCGCGCCGCCGACATGATCGAGCTCGACGCCGGCCGCATCGTCAACATCAAGCCGGGCCGCGTGGGCGGGTTCGCGGTGTCCAAGGCCATCCACGACCTCTGCCTCCAGCACGCCGTGCCGGTCTGGTGCGGCGGCATGTTCGAGAGCGGCGTGGGCCGGTCGCACAACGTGGCGCTCGCCTCGCTGCCCAACTTCTCGCTTCCCGGCGACGTGTCGCCCAGCGCGCGGTATTGGGAGCGCGACATCGTCACGCCCGAGTGGACCATGGACCGCGATGGCATGGTGCACGTGCCGCTCCATGCCGCCGGAATCGGCGTGACCGTGGACACCGGCCGCGTGGATGACCTCACCGTGCGCCGCGAGGAATTCACGGCGTGAGCGCGCTCGCGCTCCCGGCGGGCGTGGCGGCGCGCTTCTCGCCCGACCAGATCCAGACGCTGCTGCGCCTGCGTCGAGAGATCCACGCCCACCCGGAGTTGGCGCTGCACGAGCACGAGACCGCCGAGCGGCTCGATCGGGCGCTGTCGGCCATTCCGGGCGCCGACGTGCGCCGCGTGGCCGGCACCGGCGTCGTGGCGCGCATCCCGGGGCGCGACCGCCGCGCCCCCATGGTGGCCATCCGCGGCGACATCGACGCGCTGCCCATTCATGAGAACACGGGGCTGCCGTTCGCGTCCACGCGCGACGGCGTGATGCACGCCTGCGGACACGACGTGCATGCCGCGTGGGCCGTGGGGGCGGCGCTCCTCCTTGCCGCGCACCCCGCCGCCGGCGACGTGCTGGTGGTGCTGCAGCCTGCCGAGGAGATCGGGCGCGGCGCGCTGGCCATGCTCGAGAGCGGCGCGCTGGACGGCGTGGCGTGCATCTTCGGCGGGCACGTGGATCGCCGGTTCGACGTGGGGCAGGCGGTGGCCGATGCGGGCCCGTTGGCCGCGTCGGCCGACACGTTCACCATCGAACTCACGGGCCAGGGCGCGCACGCCGCGCGCCCCCACGAGGCCGCCGACCCCGTGGTCGGCGCCGCGGCGCTGATCACGGCGCTGCAGACGATCGTGGCCCGGCGCCTCAACCCCGCGACCCCGGGCGTGGTGACCGTCGCGTCCATCCACGCCGGCACCGCCCCCAACGTCATCCCCGACCGCGCCGTGCTGGGCGGCACCGTGCGCGCGGTCGAGCCGAGGTCCCGGGAGTTGATGCTGGGCGAGGTGCGCCGGATGGCAGAATCCGTGGCGGCGAGTTACGGGCTGGGAGCGCGGGTCGAACTCGAACTCGGCACGCCCCCCCTGGTGAACTCCGCGCGGGGCGCGGCTTGGGCCCGCGCTGCGGCCTCCGCCGTGCTGGGCGAAACCGGTGTGGTACCGTTAGGATTCATGAACATGGGCGGCGAGGACTTTGCCCATTATCTGGAGCATATGGAAGGCTGTTTCTTGCGCATCGGGGCGCGTGAGCCCGGTGGACCAGCCACGGCCGCGCACTCGCCGCGCTTCGCACCGGCGGAGGAGGCGATCTTCTGTGGCGCCGCAATCCTGGCGGAGTGCGCGCGACAGGCCGGCGATACGCTGATCGGCGGAGCGGAACGCTCCGCTCGCGCGGGGTAAGATGTTCAAGCTTCTGGCGGGGCGTTCGATCGCCCGCGTTCACCTCCACTCGCTTCCGGTACGACTCATGCGTGCGACTTCCCCCGCGCGTCTCGGTCCGCTACTCGCCGCCGTGGTGCTCGCCTCGTGCGGTGGCGCCACCAGCCCCGATCGTGCCGGGCCGCCGACCACGCTGCGCGTTGTGTCGGGTGACGGCCAGACGGCCACCGTGGCCACGCTGCTCCCCAGCCCGCTCGTCGTCACCGTCACCGACGCGCAGGCGCGCCCCGTGCCAGGGGCGGGCGTCACCTGGAGCGTGACCAGCGGCAACGGCGTGGTGACGCCCGCGTCGCCCACCACCGACTCCACCGGCACCGTCCGCGCCACCTTCACCGTGGGCACCATCGCCGGCGCCAATCAGGTCACGGCCTCGATATCGGGCGTCACCACCACGGTCACGTTCACGCTCACCGGCACTCCGGGGCCGCTGGCGCAGGTGCTGGCGGTCACGCATTCGCTCACGCTGTGCCAGGGAGCCACCGGCACGGTGAGCGCCATCGCCGCGGACCAGTTCGGCAATTCGGTTTCCGCCCCGGTGACCTGGGTGTCGCGCAATCCGGCGGTCGTCACCGTGGATGCGCAGACCGGTCTCGTGAAGCTCATTACCACCGCCAGCGCCTACGTGGTGGCCACGGCGGGCACGGGCGCCACGCCGGACAGCGTGCTCATCTCCGGCGCGTTGCCGCTCTCGATGGCGGCCGGCGACGTGGTGAAGAGTCTGCCGGGCAGTTCGTTCTGCGTGCAGTCCAATCAGGCGGGCTCGGAGTTCGCGCTCGTCGCCTTCTATAACAGCACGGCCCAGGGCAATACCACGTCGCTCAACGTGCTCGCCACCGGCATCGACACCATCGGGGCCACCACCAACCTCGCGGCCAACCGTGTGGCCGCGCCGGCGATGGCTCTCCCCACGCTGCCGCTGCAGCCGGACGTCAAGTTCGAATACGCGCTCCGCCAGCGCGAGCACGAGGAGATGCCCAAGTACGTGGCCGGCGCGCGCGCCTGGTACGCCAACATGCAGCGGCAGCGCGCCGCGGGCGCGGCGGCGCCCGCCGGCGTGAGCCGGCAGCAGATCCCCGCCACGGCCCACGTGGGCGACCTGGTCCAGCTCAACACCAACTCCAACGATTACTGCACCAATCCCATCATGGCCACGGGGCGCATCGCCGCCATCAGCAGCTCGGCCATCGTCGTGTCCGACACGTCCAATCCGTCGGGCGGGTTCACCGACGCGGAGTACATGTCGTTCGCCGTGGCCATGGACACGCTCGTCAATCCGGTGGACACCACCGCCTTCGGCGCGCCCTCGGACATCGATCACAACGGGCGCACGATCATCTTCTTCACCAAGGCCGTGAACCAGCTCACCACCAACCCCGCCAACGGGGTCGTGCTGGGCTTCTATTACTCGCGCGACCTCCTGCCCCTCGTTAGTCCGCAGGGCGTTGCCTGCCCCGGCAGCAACGTGGCCGAGATGTTCTATCTGATGGTGCCCGACACGGGCGGCACCATCAACGGCGGCAACTCGTTCTCCAAGAGCAAGGCCAACGTCGCCAACATCGTGGTCAGCACGGTGGGCCACGAGTACCAGCACCTGATCAACGCGTCGCGCCGCATGTACATCATCAATTCGCCGGTCGTCGATGAGGACACGTGGCTCAACGAGGGCCTCAGCCACGTCGCCGAGGAGCTGATCTTCTATCGGTCGGCGCAACTGGCGCCGCGCCAGAACATCGGACTCGTCACGCTCTCCGACCCGCGGGTCTGGAGCGCGTTCGGCCAGTTCATGTGGGGCAATCAGGGACGCTACCAGACCTTCCTGCCGGTCACCGAATCGCACGGGCCGCTGGGCGAGTTCCTCGGCGACGATGACCTGCCCACCCGCGGCGCCATCTGGTCGCTGCTGCGCTACCTGGCCGACCGCACGCGCACCACCGACGGCAACTTCTGGTATCAGCTCGTGAACTCGCAGACCGTGGGCATGGCCAATCTCCAGCAGGTGCTGGGCACCGATCCCACCCCCTACTTCCGGGACTGGGCCACCGCGGTGTTCACCGACGATTTCGTGGACGGCGTCGCGCCGCAGTACACGCAGCCCAGCTGGAACTGGCGCGAGGTGTACCCCCTCACCCACGGGTCGTATGTGGCGCCGTTGAACCATTCGCTCGTAAGCGGCGTCGCGGTGCCGGTCACCGTCAGCGCCATGGGGGTGTCGTACTTCCGCTTCCATGTGGCCAACGGCCGCGAGGGCGTGGTCTCGGTGTCCGGAGCCGGCGGCGCGCCCCTCCCCAGCGCCGTCCAGCTCACGTTAGTGCGAACCAAGTAGCGCCGCGCCCTCTCCTGGGCGATTTTTCGTTGGCAAGGTTCATCCTCTCACACCGCCAGACCAATCGATGAGACGTTCCCTGTTGTTGTTTGCGGCGCTGTCCCTCATGTCGTGCACCGGCGAGATTGCCGGACTCGGACCGCCGAGCGATCCCGCCAAGGACACCTACGCGGCCTCCCTCGGCGTGAACCTCGCCGCGATGACCAAGACCCCCGACGGGCTGTACTATCGGGACATCACCATCGGCACCGGCACGCTGCTGGCCAAGGACACCACGGTCAACGTCAACTACTCCGGGTACCTGACCGACGGCACGCTGTTCGACTCGGGTCAGAACACGAGCCTTCTCACCTCCACCACCGTGCCCGGATTCCGCGAAGGCCTGCTGGGCATGCGGGTGGGCGGACGACGCCAGTTGGTCATCCCGTCGGCCCTCGGCTACGGGTCCGTGGGCAACCCGCCGCTGATTCCGCGGCAGTCCACGCTCGTGTTCACGGTGGACCTGGTGGCCATTCCATAGCCGGCGGGCGGGGCATCGGGGTTGACCGGGTGCGTGCGGTCGCGGCATGTTCGCCGCGACCGTTTTTGTTCGAATCAATCCTCCCCAGGAGGGATGCATGTCCCGTCGATGGTCCACAGCAGCCGCGGCGCTGCTCATACTCCCGGCGCTCGCCTCCGCCCAACGCGGCGGCTTCGGCGGCGGCGGCGCGACGCCGGAGAATTCGGCGGTGTTCGCGCCCTCGGCGCCCACCTTTCCCACCAACGACCCGATCATCAAGCGCATCTGGGCGCTTGGCATGGATAGTTCGCACACCGAGCAGCTCGGGCAGGTGCTGTTCGATTCGCTCGGCCCGCGCCTGATGGGCGGTCCCGAGCTCAAGCACGCGCAGGACTGGCTGGTCAAGACGTACCGGTCGTGGGGCATCGATGCCCGCGAAGAGCGCTACGGCACCTGGCGCGGGTGGGTCCGCGGCCCCTCGCACATCGATCTCATCGCGCCGCGCGTGCGCACCCTCGAGGGCACGATGGTGGGCTACAGCCCCGGGACCGGCGGCAAGAACGCCGTGTACGAGCCGATCATCCTGCCGCACTTTGCCGATAGCGCCGAATTCGTGAAGTGGTTGCCCCACGCCAGGGGCAAGCTCGTGCTCGTGAACGCGCCGCCGGCCACGTGCCGCCCCACCGACGATTGGGCGGCCAACGCCGCGCCCGAGGTGGCCGCGCAGATGGACACCGTGCGCCAGGAGTTGGCGCGCGAGTGGGGCGGCCGCAACGTCCGCGGCACGGGGTACAGCCTCGCGCTCGGCGGCGGTGAGCTCGGCGTGCGTCTGGAAAAGGGCGGCGCCGGCGGGATCATCACCTCGCGTCCCAAGAATGGATGGGGCACCCGCGAGATCTTCGAGACGTACAACACCAGAACGCCGGCCATCTCGCTCTCCTGCGAGGACTACGGCCTCGTGTTCCGGCTCGCCGAGCACAATCAGCATCCCAAGCTGCGGCTCAACCTGGACGGCAAGCTGCTGGGCGAGCAGCCGGTGTTCAACGTCGTCGCCATGGTCAAGGGCAGCGAGCACCCCGACGAGTACGTGGTGCTCTCGTCGCACTTCGATTCGTGGGACGGCTCGTCGGGCGCCACCGACAACGGCACCGGCACGCTGACCATGCTCGAGGCCATGCGCATCCTGCGCCAGGTGCTCCCGCATCCCAAGCGCACGATCATCGCCGGTCATTGGAGCGGCGAGGAAGAGGGGGAAGTCGGCTCCAAGGCGTTCACCGAGGATCACCCCGAGGTGATGAAGGGCCTGCAGGCGCTGTTCAATCAGGACAACGGCACCGGCCGCATCGTGCGCATCAACGCCGGTGGGCTGCCCGACGCGGCGGAGCACCTCACGCGCTGGATGAACACCGTGCCGGTGGAGTTCAAGACGCAGACCGGCTACGACGCCAGTCCGGGCCGGCCCGCCGGCGGCGGCAGCGACGACTTCTCGTTCAGCTGCGCCGGCGCGCCGATCTTCGGCCTGGGCGCGCTGGGCTGGGACTACGGCAATTACACCTGGCACACGGATCGCGACACCTACGACAAGGTCGTCTTTCCCGATCTGCACGCCAATGCCACGCTCACGGCCATGCTGGTGTACTTGGCATCCGAGGATTCCACGCAGATCACGCGGCAACGCGTGGACCTCGTGGCGCTGGCTCGCCAGGACTCCATCACCGCCGCTGCGCGTGGCGGCGGGCGCGGCTTCGGACGCGGCTTCGGTCGCGGTCGCGGCGGTCCGCCCGCGTGGCCGTCGTGTGAGAAGGCGCCGAGATCCACGAACCCGCGACTGAAGTAGGCGAGGGCAGGAGCTGCGCGCCTGGTCGATTGTAGGACAGTAGGGGGGTAGGACGGTCGGACGGATGACTGCGAAACGCAGTTACCCACGACCGTCCTACCGTCCTACCGTCCTACTGTCGTATCCGTAGATTGTCTCCCGTGCCGCACCCACTCTGGATCCCGACGCCGTCCGCGATCGCGCGCTCCAACCTCACCCGCTTCATCGCGTTCGTCCGTGATGAAGGCGCGCCGGTGCACGACTATCCGTCGTTGTACGACTGGTCGGTGGATCGCCGCGAGGATTTCTGGTCCGCCGTCTGGCGCTTCTGCGGCGTGATCGCCGACGACATGCCGGAGCAGGGCCACTGGTATACGGTGCTGGTGGGACGCGAGCGCGTGGCGCCGCCCACGCCCGAGCTCGGCCCCACCTGGTTTCTGGGCGCGCAGCTCAACTTCGCCGAGAATCTGCTGCGGTTCCGCGACGATCGTCCGGCGCTGGTCGGCTGGGTGGAGACCGGCCGTCGCGCGGCGCTCACCTACGCCCAGTTGCACGAGGCGGTGGCGCGGGCGGCCGCGGCGCTGCGCGCCGACGGCGTCGTGGCGGGCGACCGCGTGGCCGCCTACATGCCCAACGTCCCCGAGACGGTGATCATGATGCTCGCCGCGGCGAGCATCGGCGCCCTCTGGTCGTCCTGCTCGCCCGACTTCGGCGTCAACGGCGTGCTCGATCGGTTCGGGCAGATCCAACCCAAGGTGCTCGTGGCCACCTGCTCCTACCGCTACGCCGGCAAGCGCATCCAGTGCCTGGACCGCGTGCGCGAGATCGCGGCCCGGCTGCCCGGCCTGGAACGCGTGGTCGTCGTGCCCTACGACGGCGGGGCGCCCGATCTCGGCCACCTCCCCCGCGGCGCGTACTGGAACGACTACGTGCACGCCGATCAACCGGCGCCGCCGCTGACCTTCGCGCGGCTTCCGTTCGACCATCCGCTGTACATCATGTACTCGTCGGGCACCACGGGGCTGCCCAAGTGCATGGTGCACGGCGCCGGCGGAACGCTGCTGCAGCATCTCAAGGAGCACGCGCTCCACACCGACCTCGGCCGCGACGATACCATCTTCTATTTCACCACCTGCGGGTGGATGATGTGGAACTGGCTGGTGAGCGCGCTCGCCATCGGGGCCACCGTCGTGCTGTACGACGGCGCCGCCATTCTCAAGCGCGGTCCCGTGCTGTGGGACATGGCGGAGCAGGAGCGCATCACCGTGTTCGGCACGAGCGCCAAGTTCCTCGCGCTCACGGAAAAGGAGGGGCGCCGCCCCCGCGAGACGCACGACCTCTCGGCGCTGCGATGCATCCTGTCCACCGGCAGTCCGCTCGCCTCGCACAGCTACGATTACGTGTACGAGCACGTGAAGCCCGGTGTACAACTGTCCAGCATCAGCGGCGGCACCGACATCATCTCCTGCTTCGCGCTCGGCAATCCCATCCTCCCCGTGTGGCGCGGCGAGCTGCAATGCCGCGGACTCGGCATGGCGGTGGACGTGTTCGACGAACACGGACGCCAGGCTCCCGTGGGGCAGGCGGGTGAACTGGTGTGCACGGCGCCGTTTCCGAGCATGCCCGTGAAGTTCTGGAACGACCCCGACGGCCGTGCCTATCACGACGCCTACTTCGACGCCTTCGCCAACGTCTGGCGGCATGGCGACTGGGCCGAACGCACCGCGCACGATGGCCTCGTCATCCACGGCCGCAGCGACGCCACGCTCAATCCGCAGGGTGTGCGCATCGGCACCGCCGAGATCTACCGCCAGGTGGAACAGCTCCCCGAAGTCGTGGAGAGCATCGTGATCGGCCAGGACGTGACCACCGGGTTCGGATCCGACGTGCGCGTGGTGCTGTTCGTGCGGCTGCGTGACGGGCTCGTACTCGATGACGCGCTGCGCGAGCGCATCCGGAGCGTCATCCGCGATCATGCCAGTCCGCACCACGTGCCGCGCAAGATCGTCCAGGTGGCCGACATCCCGCGCACGATCAGTGGCAAGATCAGCGAACTGGCCGTGCGCAACGTGGTGCACGGCCGCCCGGTGAAGAACACCGACGCACTGGCCAATCCCAAGGCGCTCGACCTGTACCGCGATCTGCCCGAACTGAACGATTAGGGCGTCAGCTTGGGCCGCCCGCCCGCGCTGAGCGCGGCGGCAGTGGCTTCCGCCGACTCGCGCACCTGCTCGGACAGTTCGTCGACCACCCTTCGCAGCCGGGCCTTGCGCTTGCGCGCGCTGGTTCCGTACGAATACCGCGCGGCCGCGAATACGGCGCCAAAGGTGAGGCCGGCGAATCCGACCACGCCCGCGATGCCCATGTTGCCGGCCAGCGCGAACATGCGCGCCGAGATGCCGATCGTGCCGGCCGTCAGGTACGCGCCGCCGACCAGCCCGATCACCCGTGCCTGACGCGCCAGCGCTCCCAGATTCTCCGCCGCGCGGATCGTGGTCTTCCCATGGCGCGACACCACGGACACGTGCACCGACCGGTTGCGCGCCAGCGACGTCCAGGTGAGCGAGCGCCCCACCGCAGACACTGCCCCCGCCTGCTCCATGCGGCGACGAATGATGTCGGCAAGCAGGTCGAAGTCCGCTTCCGCCGTCTCTCCTCCCACCACGGCTTCGAACTCGATGTTCATCGGCGCGCCCAGCAGCCTCGACGGCGTCGGGCTCACGTCCGTCACCGTCACCAGCGGTGACGCCGGCGCGGCGGCCGCGCGCACCAGCCCATGCTCGGCCATCGCATGCTCCACGTATTGCGCCGGGATCCCCGCTTCGAGCGCCGCCTCGCGCACCGCCCCGAGCGCGAACCCCGACGTGCGGCTGGCATCGGCCGCCGCATCGCGTGGCTTGGGCACGGGCAACGGCCGCGGCTGCACGCCGGTCATCGCTTGCAGCGCCGCGGCGCGCGCCCAGATCGCCTGCGCCTCGTCGTCCGACACCACCGCCGGAGCGGCCGACGCCGCGCTCGCCCGCGCCGCGTCGCGCGCCACCTCCGCCTCCGCGGCGCGCAGCGCATCCGCCAACTCGGTGCCCGTCTGGTACCGCGTCTCCGGATCCTTGGCCAGGCAGCGATCGATGATCTCGGCCAGCGCGCGCGGCACGCCGGGCGCCATGGTGAGCAGCGGCGGCGGCGCCGTGTTCACCTGCGCCACCAGCACCGCGGAGGCCAGCGGGGCGTCGAACGGGAATCGTCCGGCGAGTGCAAAGAACCCCACCACGCCCAGCGAGTAGAGATCGCTCCGGCCGTCCAGCGCGCCGCCCAGCACCTGCTCGGGGCTCATGTAGTACACCGTGCCCAGCAGCTGCCCGGTGGCGGTGAGCGGGACGGCTTCCACCAGCCGCGCGATGCCGAAGTCGGTGACCATCGCGCGTCCCGAACGCTGGTCGATCAGGATGTTCTCGGCCTTCACGTCGCGGTGCACCACGCCGTGCGCATGCGCGTGCGCCAGTGCGAGCGCGGCGTCGTGCAATTCGCGGAGTACTTCCCGTGGGTCGAGGCTGCGCGCGTCCCGCACGCGGTCGGCCATCGAAGGGCCATCCACGAACCCCATGGCGAAGAACACCTGCCCGCCGATCTCGTCGGCGCGGTAGATGGGCACGATGTTGGGGTGCGACAGCGCCGCCGCCGTGCGCGCCTCGCGGAGAAAGCGCTCGCGGATCTGCGCGTCGGTGGCCAGATGCGGCGGCAGCGTCTTGATGGCCACCGGGCGGTCGAGCTTGAGGTCGCGGCCCAGGTACACGATGCCCATGCCCCCGCGTCCCACCTCGCGCTCCAGCGCATACTGCCCCGCCAGCAGCTGCGCGAAGGCCTCGAACTCCGGACTCTGGGATGTCATGGCTGTGAGGAGCTACGCGCCGGCCCCGGCACCGGTTTCAACATCGACGCCCCGACCGTCGCGAGCGGTGCGGGGCTCGACGCGATCGACTCCCGCGCCTGTTCGGCCAACTCCTCGGTCAGCGCGCGCATCGTCCGCCGCCGCTTGCCGCTGGCCAGCACGAACGCAGTGCGCGCTCCCAGGTAGGTCAGCACCACGGCGCCCGCCTCGATGGAGAACGCCAGCAGCGGCGAGTGCATCTTGCCCATGCCGAATCCCATCGCCACGCCAAAGAACCCGGCGCCCACGCCGCCCATGATCCCGCCGAACAGTCCGCCCGCGAACTGGCGCAGGTTCTCCACCACGCGCACCGTGGTCTTGCCGCCGCGCGACAGCACTGAGACGTGCACTGCGCGTTGCCGCGACATCGTGTTCCAGGTGAGCGAGCGGCCCACCGACGTCAGGGCGCCCGCTTCACCCACCCGCCGCCGGATCACGTCCACCAACAGGTCGAAGTCGCGCTCCGGCATCTCGGCGCCGACCACCGCTTCGTACTCGATGCTCGTGGGCGAACCCGCCAACAGCGACCGCTTGGGACTCACGTCATTCACCCGCACGGCGACGGCCGCCGCGCCATCAGGCGTGCGCACCAGCCCATGCTCCGCCATCGCGTGCTCCACGTACTGCGCCGGAATGCCGGCCTCCTCCGCCGCGTTGCGTACCGCCGCCAGTTGGTAGCCCGACGTGCGGTTCGCATCGGCCGCCGCGTTGCGCGCTCGGGGGATGGCCACCGGTCGCGCCTGCACGCCCGTCATCGCCTGCAGCGCCGCGGCTCGCTCCCAGATGGCCTGTGCTTCCTCGTCCGACACCACCGTCGGGGCGCCCGCAACCACCGGCGCACGCGCTGCGTCCCGCGCCACTTCGCCTTCCGCGGCGCGCAGCGCATCCGCCAGCTCCGCGCCCGTCTGGAACCGCGTTTCGGGATCCTTGGCCAGGCAGCGATCGATGATCTCCGCCAGGGCGCGCGGCGCGCCGGGATCCACCGTCAGCAGGGCGGGCGCCGCCTTGGTCACGTGCGCCACGAGCACGGCCGAGGCCAACTCGGCGTTGAAGGGAAACCGCCCGGAGAGCGCGAAGAACCCCACCACGCCCAGTGAATACAAGTCGCTCCGCCCATCCAACGGATCGCCGCTCACCTGCTCGGGGCTCATGTAATACACCGTGCCCAGCAGTTGGCCGGTGGCGGTGAGCGGCGCGGCTTCGGCCAGCCGCGCGATGCCGAAGTCCGTCACCATCGCCTGGCCGGTGGCGGCGTCGAGAAGAATGTTCTCCGCCTTCACGTCCCGGTGCACCACGCCGTGCGCGTGGGCGTAGCCGAGCGCCGACGCCACGTCCCGCATCGCGCGCAACACGTCGCGCGGGTCCAGCCGCCCCTGGGCTCGCACGCGCTCGGCCACCGACTCGCCGTCCACGAATCCCATCACGAAGAACACCTGCCCGTCGATCTCGTCGGCGCGGTAGATGGGCACGATGTTCGGGTGCGACAGCGCCGCCGCCGTGCGCGCCTCGCGCAGGAATCGGTCGCGGATCTTCGCGTCGGTCGCCAGGTGGGGCGGCAGCGTCTTGATGGCCACGGGCCGGTCGAGCCGGAGATCGCGGCCCAGGTACACGATGCCCATCCCCCCGCGCCCGATCTCCCGCTCCAGGGAGTACTGCCCGGCGAGCAGGCGCGCGAACGCTTCGAACTCTGGGGGCGAAGACGGCATGGGGAGTGGGTGGCGGAACCGGCGCCGCCGGCCGATGTTGATGGTGGATGTAACATGCCCTGTCTCGCGGTGGCGCGCGAGTCCGTTAGATTGGACGCATATCACCGTCGCACGGCGGCATTCTTCTGCGAGGACCTGTGTATGGCCACCCAGACCCTTCCGGCGCCGGCTCAGGCGCATGATACGTTCCCGATCAACGGAACCGACTACATCGAGTTCTACGTCGGCAACGCCAAGCAGGCCAGCCTGTACTACCGCGCGGCCTTCGGGTTCAAGCTCATCGCCTACCGCGGCCCCGAGACCGGCACGCGCGACCGCGCCAGCTACGTGCTCCAGCAGGGCAAGGTGCGGTTCGTGCTCACCACGGCCATCCGCCCCGACGGCGACGTCGCCCGTCACGTCCACGAGCACGGCGACGGGGTGAAGGACCTGGCCCTCTGGGTCAACAACGCCAAGACCGCGTACGCCAAGGCCATCAAGCGCGGCGCCGTGTCGGTGCGCGAGCCCGAGGTCATCCGCGACGAGCACGGCGAGGTGGTGATCGCCGCGATTCGCACCTACGGCGAGACCATCCATTCGCTGGTGGAGCGCAAGAAGTACAAGGGCGCGTTCCTGCCCGGATTCGTGGCCGTCGACCCCGCGTACCAGGGTCGGTCGGTGGGCCTCAAGTACGTGGACCACTGCGTGGGCAACGTCGAACTCGGCGCCATGAACCAGTGGGTGGGCTTCTACGAGAACGTGCTCGGCTTCTACAACCTGATCTCGTTCGACGACAAGGCCATCACCACCGAGTACTCGGCGTTGATGTCCAAGGTCGTATCGAATGGCAACGGGCGCATCAAGTTCCCGCTCAACGAGCCGGCGGCCGGCCGCAAGAAGTCGCAGATCGACGAGTACCTGGAGTTCTACCGCGGCCCGGGCGTGCAGCACATCGCCATGGAGACCGGCGATATCGTCAAGACTGTCTCCAAGCTCAAGAAGAACGGCGTGGAATTCCTCCCGGTGCCGTCCACGTATTACGACACCGTGCTCGACCGCGTGGGCCACATCGACGAGGACATCGCGCCGCTCAAGGAGCTGGGCATCCTCGTGGACCGCGACGACGAGGGGTACCTGCTGCAGATCTTCAGCAAGCCCGTGGAGGACCGCCCCACCGTGTTCTTCGAGATCATCCAGCGCAAGGGCGCCAAGAGCTTCGGCGCCGGCAATTTCAAGGCGCTGTTCGAAGCCATCGAGCGCGAGCAGGGACTGCGCGGGAACCTCTGATGCCCTTCTACCATACGCTGGGCCAGATCCCTCGCAAACGGCACACCGTCTTCCGCAAGCCGGACGGCGGATTGTACGCCGAACAGTTGATGGGCCACGAAGGCTTCAC